>Ga0209746_1000941_pt1 | contig 14296 bp, 15 predicted proteins | sample BarGraNGADG00211_3_FD_184496 | JGI IMG/M metagenome (GOLD analysis project Ga0209746, IMG submission 184496) | Arctic peat soil microbial communities from Barrow, Alaska - Barrow Graham LP Ref core NGADG0011-211 (SPAdes) (version 2) | ecosystem: Environmental > Terrestrial > Soil > Wetlands >... | reverse complement strand
TGGCCTGCCGCAGCTTGGGGCTGGTTCAGGAAGCCATGGCCGACTTCGATCGGGCTCTCACCCTGGCGCCCGACACACGCCGGTTCCTGGCGGCGCGCGGCGTCCTCTGTTTTCGCCACGCCATCGGCTGCCGCTACGATCATGCCGGGGCCGCCTTCGAGCGCCTGCTCCAGCTGCATCCCGCTCTCGCCCTGGCCCGCCAATACCGGGGCCTGATCGCCTGGCGCCTGGGACGACCGGCCGCGGCGCTGGACGAGCTCAGCCAGGCGATCGAAGCCGCGCCGGCCCGGCCTGGACCACGCTGGCAGCGTGGCCTGGTCCACTACCGTCTGCGCCACTACCGGGAAGCCGTAGCCGACTTCAAGCAGGCCGAAGCTCTCTGCCCGGGCCGCAAACGGCTCTACCTGCAGCGCGCCGCGGCCTACCATCACCTGCTTGACTATCCTGCCGCCCTGGCCGACCTTGATCGGGCGATCGAGCTGGACCCGGCCTGCGCGCTACCGAGCTGCTCGGCCGCCTACCAGCAGCGCGGGCTGGTCCAGTCGGCGTTGGGCCACCTGGATGAGGCGCTGGCCGATCTTGGCAGGGCGCTGGACCTGCGCCCCGGCGATGCTCTGCTCCACATCCAGCATGCCCAGGTGTTGCGCGAGCTGGGCCGGCCGGATGAGGCACTGGCCGGCCTGTGACAGGCGCTGGAGCTTGACCCGCGCTTGCCGGACGCCCCCTATCTGCGTGGCGTTGTCTACCAGGAGCAAAGTCGCTGGGCTGAGGCCCTGGCCAACCTGGATGCGGCGGCGGAGTTGGGGCTGCCGGGCGCCGACGTGCATTGCCGGCGCGGCATGGTCTACGAGGCTCTCGGCCGGCCGGCCGAAGCCCTGGCCGCCTATAGCGAGGCGATCCATGTCGATCCCCGGGCGCCGCTGGCTCATTACCGACGCGGTAAGCTGTACCGCGCGCGAGGCGAGGACCGCCTGGCGTTGGTCGACATGGACCGGGCCGCGGAGCTGGGGCTCGCCTCCGCTGAGGTGCATTACGATCGGGGCCTGATCTACCGCGACCTGGGCGACCAACCGGCGGCGCTGGCCTCCTTCACGCGCGCCGTCGAGTCGGACGGTTTTCACGTGGCCGCTTTCCGCGAACGGGGCCGCCTCTTCCGGGCCTTGAATCAGCCCGAACGAGCGGTAGAAGATCTGAGCTTTGTGGCTTCCCAACTGCCCGATTCGGTTGAGGCCCAGTGCGAGCTGGCCGATGCCTACTGCCAGGCCCATTCCTACTACGACGCGCTGCTGGTCTTCGACCGGGCGCTAACGCTCGACCCGACGCGCGCTGAAACCTACTACCGGCGCGGCCTGGTGCTGCAAAGCCTGGATCGGCCCATGCAGGCTCTCGAGGACTTCACCTCGGCGGCAGCGTTCGGCGGGGAAACGGCGGACCTGAACTGCAGCCGCGGCGCGTGTAACCTCAGCCTCCAGCGTTACGCTGAGGCGCTGGCCGACTACGACCGCGCCCTGCAGCTCGATCCGGGCCGGGCGGATGCGCACTATAACCGCGGCCTGCTCTACTATCGGCTGCGATCCTACGAGGAAGCGCTGGCCGAGTTCACGGCGACCATCGATCTCAACCCCAGCGACATGGCCGCCTACAGCAACCGCGGCGACGTTTGCTACCGCCTTGGCCAGTATGAAAGCGCAGTGGCCAACTTCAGCGTGGTTATCGAGATGCGCCCGGACTTCGCCCAGGCCTATTACAACCGCGGCCGCGCCCTGCAGAAGCTGAAGCGGCCCGACCCGGCCCGCGCCGACTTCCTCAAAGCGCTTGAGGTCGCGCCGGATTATCTGCTGCCGCACCGCGAGCTGGGTATCCTGCTGGCTAACACCGGACTCTACGACCAGGCGTTGCCGCACCTGGAGAAGGCTCGGCCCCTGGACGACCCGACCGTCGAGCAGTACCTGGAACTCGTCCGGCGTGGGCTCCAACCCGCCGCGCCGGTCCTGCGCCTGACACAGACGCGCCGCTAATCGGCGGGCGATGGCGCCGAGCTGTCCTGCTCGCCGGTCACCGGCAGCCTCAGCGAGACGCGCGTGAATTATTGACTGGCGCTCTCGACTTCCAGGCTCCCGCCGATCACAGCCATCATCGTGCTGTGCAACGCCAACCCGCGGCCGGAGACTGGTTCTGGGTTGCCGCCTGCCGCGCTCTCGGCGGTAGCGAAACCCACCCCATTGTCTTCGACTACCAGCTTCAGTTCCCTGTCGCCGCCGAGGCTGATGCACAGGCGCAGCGGCCGCGCGCCCTCGACCAGACGCGCGTGCAGGGCGGCGTTGCGCATGGACTCCCTGGCCGCGCAGAAAACGACCTCGGCGATCAGTGGCGGGAGAGAGAGCGCTGCCTCCTCGGCGCCCGGCTCTATCTCCAGGTGACCTCGTCAAACGCGCCGGCCAGCTCGTGCTCGGTCACCGCCTGCAGCGCCCCGGCGATACCCAGGCGCTCCAGCAGGGGCTCGGCTGCGCCCGGCATCTCCTGTAACATCTCGGACAACTGGCGGTGCACCGCGCCCAGCAGGCTCAACGCCTCAGCCCCTTCAGCGTCCTCCCGATCCAGGCTCGTGCTGATGGCCAGCATGGCAGCATGCAGGCGCGGTAGGACGTCGTCGTGTAGCCTGCGCCGGGCCCTCCCGTCCAGCACCTGGCTTTCCGCCAATCGCTGGCGCTGCAGGGCTATCAGGCGCCGCCCCATTTCGGCCCCCGCCTGGTTGTCCAGCAGACGCTCCGAAGCCGCGCGCGCGGCTTCGATCTCTTCCTGAGAGTACAGCCCTCCGTCGCGCTTGGGGCCCACCAGCAGCGCCCCGACCAGGCCGCGTGCGCTCCACAAGGGGACAGCCCATTCCGCTCCCCCGGCTTGGGCCGGCTCGACGGGCAGGCAGATGGTCTGCGGCGAGCGGAGTAACGCTGCCGTCTGCGCGCTCAGCCAGGCCGGCGGACAACCCCGCCCGGCCGGGTAGGCCCGGGCCGGGCCGGCGAGAGGCGCCAACGGGCCGAGCGGTATCAGATAGGCGCTTTCGGCGCCGAGCAAACCGGCGCATAAGGCCTCAAATGGTCCCTGGATGTCGTGCACCGCCTGCACCGACAGGGGCAGCATCTGATCGGTGAGGCGCTGGCCGGTCACGAAAGGCCGCAGCCCTTGCATCGCCTGGTCGCGCTCGACGAACGTACGCCAACTGAGCAGGGCATAGAACACCACCAGCAGGATTGTGCTGCCGAGCAGGCCGTACACGGGGCGCAGTTGCAGGGTGAAGCCCGCGCTCAGCGCCGCGCCGTAGCCCGCCGCCAGGATGATGGCGTTGCGCCAGAGGCGCCGGAAACCATAACGCGGCAGGCTATTGCCGGTGAATACTTCGTAACGTACGATCGCCTGGCCCAGTGAAAGGACCGCCAGGGCGACCAGCCCATGGATGACCAGGTCAAACAAGATCAGTATCAGGGTCACCTGGCGGGAGATGTGCTGGTAGAGCGCGATCCAGGTCATACCGCCGGCGACCATCAGGCTAACCAACAGGAGGGCCAGGGAAGCGCTAACCAACCAGGGGCGCGCCCGCCGCCTGCACACGTCGCCCATCCAGCGCGCGCTTGGATCGGGCCTTGACACTGCATCCAGCGACAGGCCGGTGGTCAGCAGAACGTAAACCGAGTAGATCAGGAGCAGCCAGGGGGTGGCCGGGTTGCCAGGCCACTCGAGGTAAGCCAACTGATCCCCCGACCCCGACAGGACGAGGTCGGGGAAAGCGGGCAGCGCCCCGGCCAGGAAGATCAGGCCGCCCAGCAGCGCGCTGCATGCTGCGGGCAGGACCAGCCAGCGTCGCTGGCGTGCCCGCAGGCCCTGTGTCGCCCCCGCGCTCATGCCCGGCGTGGTGGATGGCGCGGCGCGCGCCGGGTCCCAAAAACCCGCGTACCAGATCATCAGCAGGTACCAGCCCAAGGGCAGCAGAAGGACCGGCCCCCAGGCCACGCGCCACCAGAACTCCAGGCCGCGGCTCGTGAAGGCGGGGTCATGCGCCAGGATGGCCGAATGGCTTACTAAGAACAGCGCGCCCAACAGCAGGCCGCCGCCCGCCAACCACAGGCCCCAGGCCCGGCCCCAGGCCCGGCCCCAGGCCCGGCGTTCGGCCGTCAGGAGCACGGTCAAGCCCAGCCAGAGCAACAGGATCGTGTCAAACAGCGAACCGGCCAGGAGGGCCCAATCGAGCGCGAGTGAGCCGGTCATGGTCTGTCCGGCCTCGTCAGGTCCACCGCCCGGGCCGCCGGCTCCCAAACCACCCACTGGCCGCGCTCGTCCATCACCCGCGGCATGCCGTCCTGGTCCCAGCCGATCAGCCGGTCCTCACGGGCGATGATCCCCGCGCGCACGCGTGCGACCTTTTCTTCGGTGCCGGTCTCGTTAAGGCCCCAGGCGGTATAAATCTGTCCGTTGGTGCGGCTGACCGTGCGTTTCTCGCGCAGCCCGAGCCGGGAGGCGATCTGCTCGTTGGTCAGGCCCAGCACTAACAGGCGCGCGACCGCCTGCTCGTTCGGTTCCAGCAGTGCCATGGGCGAGCGCTCGTCTCGGATGCGCACTTCCTGCACGCGCGCTTCGATGTCCGGGTCGATGAAGCTGCGCCCGGCCACGGCGTCCTTTAACAGCGGCAGGATCATTTGTGGCAGCAGGTAGTTCGACTTGCGCACATAGGCGTAATGGCTCAGTATGCCCGAGCGCCGAAAGTCGCGATAGTAGGCGTCGTCGTCCTGGATCGAGTAGAAAACGACCGGCAGGCGCGGGTACTCGCGGCGGATGGCCACCGCGGCCGCAATGCCGTTTATCTCCGTCGCCAGTTGCACGTCCATGAGGACCACTTGTGGCGGCGTTCGGCTGTTCAGGCAGCAGGCCACTGCCTCTTCGCCGCTTGCGCAATCCGCGCGCGCGGCCCCGCTCTCGCTGAGGGCGCCACCTAGGGCTCCCACCTCTCCACTGGCTTCAAGCCCGGCCCGCAAGGCCCGGCGCAGCTTCGCATGGTCTTCGACGATCAACAGATCCAACATGCCTTTGGGCATACCCCCTTCATGGCCACTTTGTCAAGCACTTGAGTGCAGCGCTGCCCGTCCCCGGAGCCTGGACGCCGCCTGCATCCCGGTGTATAAGCAGGCCAGATTATACACCCCCAGGAGGGGAATCAGAGGGAGGAAGCTCGTCATGTTCAGGATCAGAAATATCGTGCGCAGTTGGCTGCCCCTCGCGGTCGCCATCACCCTGCTTTCAGGCCTAATCTACGGCGCGGTGCAACAGGTGCTGCGCCAGGACGCCAACGACCCGCAGATCCAGATGGCCCAGGACACCGCGGCCGCTCTGACCGCCGGCGCGGCGCGCGAGTCGCTGGCGTCGGCAACGCCGGTCGACATCGCGCTCAGCCTTGCGCCCTACCTGGTCATGTACGACGACACCGGCCGGCCGCTCGTGGGCTCAGGCCGGCTGCACGGCGGCCTGCCGGCGATGCCTGGCGGCGTTTTCGATTACGTCCGGCGACATGGCCTGGACAAAGTGACGTGGCAGCCCGAGCCAGGCGTGCGCAGCGCGACGGTGATCATGCCCGTCGGCGGGGCGCATCCGGGGTTCGTGATGGCCGGGCGCTCGCTGCGCGAGGTCGAGAACCGGGTCGACAACCTGGGTAACATCATCCTGGTGGGCTGGTGGGGAACGATGGCGGCTGCCCTGCTTGCCGTGATCGCCGCCAAGTTCGTCTCCCGCCACTCCGGCGGGCCGTCCGGCGCCTGACAGGCAAGGTTGGGAGCCATGTGCCGCTAACTCCGGGCTGGCAAGTGTAACAGCCCGGCGAGGAGGGAGGAGATTGCGCTGCGGAGTGGGGGCAGGTCTTCATGCACAGTTCGCCAAAGTACTTCGCTGTCTACACCGAAGTACTGATGAATCACAACGCGGAGATAATCAACATAAGTCCAATGCCGCGTCATACTGACACGACTTCCGCAAGAATGACATCGCCGATGGCAGGACGCAAGGCGGATTTCATGACCAGGTCTACGGGGATGCCTAGCAGGTCGCTGAGCCAACGCTGAAAGCGCACGAACTGAAAGAGGGCGGGCGGCTCGTCATACTCCACCAGCAGGTCAAGGTCGCTGTCGACGGAAGCCTCCCCCCGCACGTACGAGCCGAACACGCCGAGGCTGCGCACGGCGTACTGAGTGCGGAATTCGTCCCGGTGCCGTCGCAGCGTAGCCAGAATATCATCCATGCTCGGTTGACTCACCATAGTCCCACTCTTGCCGCTCATTGCGCAATGATAGCATGCAGGCAGCGCCGTTCGCAAGAAGTCAAACTCTTGAGTCAGCCCGGCTGATCTCCAAACAGTTTTGCCTGCAGCGCCCGGACCGACGCCGGCGAGTGGCCGGCGTAGTGGTTGTTGAAGTAACCAAAAACAAAGCGCCCCTGGTGCAGGTAACTCGCCACCTGTTCCGCCCAGACGTCGAGTTGCTTGTCCCGGTTCAGGCGTACGTGGCTGAAATCATCGTCCGGGATGTCCTCGCGCCGCCCCAGCCAGCGGATGTAGACGAAGTAGCTCGTCAATTCGTCCAGGCGCGGCATCCAGGCGTGCTGCACCAGGCACAGCGCCACTCCCTGCCGCAGCAAAAGCTCGAGCAGCTGCGCGTGGACCGCCTCGGCCAGCCAGGAGCGATGGCGCACCTCCAAGGCATAGCGGAAACCGGTGGGCAGAGTCTGCAGGTAAGCGGTGAGCGCTTTCATCTGTGTCGCGGCAAAAGAAGGGGGCATCTGCAGGAGCAGCGGTCCCAGCTTTTGGTCGAGCTGGGTCATGCGCTCCAGGAAAACCGTCGTTTCCTCGGCGCAGTCCACCAGCCCCTTATCGTGCGTGATGACCTTCGGGAATTTGGCGGCAAACAAAAAGCCGGCCGGCGTTCGGGTACGCCAGCCGACCACTGTGCTCAGGGCCGGGACCGCATAAAAAGTCGTGTCCAGCTCGACCGTCTTGAACTGGGACGCGTACACGTCCAGGTACTGCGCCGCCGCAGTCCCTGCGGGGTAGAACGACCCGACCCAGGACGGATAGCTCCAGCCCTGCGTGCCAACGTACAGCCGGTCCATCTTAAAAGAACCCCAGCAGGTCCTTTGCTTCCTGTGTCATCATGTCCGGGTTCCAGAGCGGGTCCCAGACCACGTGGACGTTGATCTCGTCCAACTCGGGGTAGCTCTTCTGCACGTAGCTCTGGATGCCGCCGATGATGTGCGGTCCCACCGGACAACCCGGGCTGGTCAGCGTCATCGTGATCATCGCCCGATTCTTGCCGTCTTTTTCCTCGACGTCTACGTCATAGATCAAACCCAGGTCCACCACGTTCAGCCCGATCTCGGGGTCGAACACGTTCTCCTTGATCACATCGCGTACATTATCGCCAGTCGGTAAGTCCATCTCGTTACTCAACTCCCTTCGTACAAGCCTTCTCACCAGCTTTCCACTAACACGTCTCCGCCCTCGACCTTCACTTCAAACGTCGGCACCGGCTCAAAAGCCGGCAGCGTCAGGGCGTCACCCGTGCGCACATCGAAGCGGGCGCCGTGGCGCGGACAGATGATCTGCGCCCCTTCCAGCCGGCCCTCGCCTAACGGCCCGCCGTCATGGGTGCAAACATCCTCGATTGCATAGAATTGCCCGTCAAGGTTGATCACCACCACCAACGTCCCGTCTACTTCGAAGATCCGCTTCTCCCCCGGCGCGATGTCCTCCACCCTGGCTACTTTGACAAACTTAGCCATCACTCTTCCTGCGCTCGCTCTGGAACCCCGGGTCTTTTTGGGGCCGGGGTTCTTCCATTCCCCCGATTAGGCCGCGGCTTCCCCGTCGTCGGCCAGCCCCCACACCGCCGCCTTGAGCGCTTTTAGGGGCAGCAGCGCACACTTCATGCGTACCGGCCCCACCTCGATGCCCAACAGGTCGATAATATCCTCTTTGTTCCAACCCTTCAGTTCGTCCAGCCGTTTGCCGAGGATCGCTTCGGACATCATCGAGGCCGCAGCCCGGCTGATCGCGCAGCCGTGGCCCGTGAACGCCACATCCTTGATGACACCGTCCTCGATCTGCAGCTCCAGCGTGATCTCGTCACCGCAGAACGGGTTGGTATCATGAAAGGTGAGCGAAGGCCGGTCCAGGTGCCCGAAATGACGCGGGTGTTTATAGTGGTCCAGAATCTCGTCGCGGTATAGGTCCATTGTCGTCCATCTCTTCGAGCGTGTTAGGATCCGGCGCCCGGAAGGGGCCGGTCCGCATTTAGTATATCAAAAGGCAAACATTTCGACCACTTTGTGCAACCCCGCCACCAGGGCATCTACTTCCGCCGGGGTGTTGTACAGGTAGAAACTGGCCCGCGCGCTGGCCGGGATGCCGAAGTGCTCGTGGATCGGCTGCGCGCAATGATGCCCCGCGCGCACCGCGATGCCCATCGTGTCTAGCATGGCGGCGATATCGTGCGGGTGAATGTCGCCCAGCGTGAACGCCACCAACCCGCCGCGCTTGTCCGCCGACGGCCCGAGCATGCGCAAGCCCTCGACCTCGCTCAGCCGTTCCATGGCATAGCCCGTCAACTGGCTTTCGTAGCGGTGGATGGCTGCCATGCCCACGTTTTCCAGGTAATCCACCGCCGCCGCCAGCCCGATGGCCTGCGCGATGGCCTGCGTGCCCGCTTCGAACTTCCAGGGCAGCTCGTTCCAGGTCGAGTGGCGCAGGTGCACTTCACGGATCATGTCGCCCCCACCCATGAACGGCGGCATCGAGTTGAGGATCTCGCGCTTGCCCCATAGCACTCCGATGCCCGTCGGCCCCAACATCTTATGGCCGCTGAAAGCCAGGAAGTCGATATCCAGCGCCTGCACGTCGATAGGGGCATGTGGCACATACTGCGCGCCGTCCACCAGCGCCAGCGCGCCGACCCGGTGCGCGGCTGCCGTCAGCTCTTTGACCGGGTTGATCGTGCCCAGCACGTTGGACATGGCTGTAAAGGCAAACAGCCGGGTGCGTGGCGTGAGCAGCCGGTCCAGGTTATCCAACACCAGGGTGCCGTCGGGCGCGATCGGCATGAAATCCAGCTCCAGCCCCATCTGGCCGGCGAGCATCTGCCAGGGCACGATGTTCGAATGGTGCTCCATGGGGGTCAGCAGGATATGGTCGCCGCGGTGCAGGTTGGCCCGGCCCCAACTGTAGGCCACCAGGTTGATGGCTTCGGTCGCGTTGCGCGTCCAGATGACTTCCTTTGGACAGCAGGCATTGATGAAGCTCGCCACACGCGCCCGTGCGCCCTCGTACTGGGCCGTGGCTTCCTCGCTCAGGGTGTAGGCGCCCCGGTGGACGTTGGCGTTGGTTGTTTCGTAATACCGGTCCAGCGCCTCGATCACCTGGCGCGGCTTTTGCGAGCTGGCCCCGCTGTCCAGGAAGACCAGCGGCTGGTCGTGTATTCGCCGCTGCAGGATCGGAAAATCCGCTCGGATCGCATCAATATCTAAACCAACAGCCATCGTCGGCACCAATGTGGTCGTTTGTGCCATGTTCCCACCCCCCAATGCGATTTCGGATCGTACGCAAAAGCCGAACTCTAAGATCCGCCGGCCCCTCTCAGCTTGCGCACCGCGTCCTTGGTTGTGTTTAACCCCAGTGTCGCGCACTTCAGCCGGGTAGCAGCAATCTCCCGTCCAAGTAGATCCAGGACGGCTCCCGGCGGTGTCGCCTCGACCTCTTCCAGCGTCTTGCCTTCGAACATCTCGGTCACCAATGAGGCGCCGGCCTGGCTGATGGTGCAGCCTTCGCCCTCAAACGAGATGTCGCTGATGCGCCCTGTCTCGTCGACCTTCAAATAGAAGGTCACCACGTCGCCGCAGCCCGGATTGCCGCCCTTCTGCACTACCGTCGCATCCGCGACGGCCCCATACCGGTGTGGATTCTCGTAGTGTTCCAGTATGAAGTCGATTTTCGCCTGCCGCTCAACTGCGTCCACTCAAGCCATCCCTCTCACGTTTAGCCATCACTTCTCGATGGGCGCACCGACCAGGTTCCCCCACTCCGTCCAACTCCCGTCGTAGTTACGGACGTTGGGGTAGCCCAGCAGGTACTTGAGCACAAACCAGGTGTGGCTCGAGCGCTCGCCGATCCGGCAGTAGGCGATCACATTGTCGGTGGGCTGCAAGCCCTGCCCGGCCTCGTAAATGTGCCGCAACTCTTCAGCCGTCTTGAACGTGCCGTCCTCCGCCTTGGCGGCCTTCGCCCAGGGCACGTTGACCGCCCCCTTGATATGGCCGGTGCGCAGCGAGCCTTCCTGCGGGTAGCCTTCCATGTGGAATAGCTCCCCGTTATACTCGCCCGGGCTGCGCACGTCGACCAGCGGGTAGCCGGCCTGCAGATGCTTCATCACGTCGTCACGGAAGGCCCGGATCCGATAATCGGCGCGCTCCGGCGCCTGGTACTGGACCGGACGTTGGCTGCCGGGCACTTCGCGGCTCATCGGGCGCCCTTCCTGCTCCCACTTCAGCCGCCCGCCGTCCATAATGGCGCTGTTCGTGTGGCCGAACAACTCGAACACCCACAACGCATAGCACGCCCACCAGTTGTTCTTGTCGCCGTAGAAGATGACCTTCGTGTCGTTGGCGATGCCGTTTTTCGTCATCAGGCGCTCGAACTGCTCGTGGTCCAGGTAGTCGCGCACCACCGGGTCGTTCAGGTCGGCCACCCAATCGATGTTCACGGCCCCCGGGACGTGGCCCCGCGAGTACAGCAGCACATCCTCGTCCGATTCCACGATCCGGACCTTTTCGTCGTTCAGATGGGCCGCGACCCAGTCCGTCGTCACCACCTTATCCGCATAGGCATAACCCTTATCCGCCATGGTTTACACCCCCAATTTCCGCGCGATCTCATCCTCAATCTTCGCCCGCACGCCCTCGACCGGGATGCGATCCAGCACTTCCTCCAGGAAGCCCTGCACCACCAACCGTTCGGCGTTCGGCCGGGGCAGCCCGCGTGACATGAGGTAGAACACGTGCTCTTCCTGCAACTGGCTGGCCGTCGCTCCGTGCGTGCAGCGCACGTCATTGGCTTGGATCTCCAGGCCCGGGATACTGTCGGCGCGTGCCTGCTTGCTCAGCAACAGGTTCCGGTTGGCCTGGTAGGCGTTGGTCTTTTGCGCGTTCGGGTAGACCTTGATGTAGCCCTGGTACACCGAGCGCCCGCGGTCCTTCAGCGCGCCCTTGAAGAGCAGATCGCTGGTCCCGTTCGGTGATTTGTGCAACTGGTTGGTGTGGTGGTCGATATGCTGCCGGCCATCCGGGAAGTACAGCCCCAACAGCTCGCCGTGGCTCCCCGGACCGTTCAGCTCCATGTTGATCCAGTTTTTGCTCAAGCGGCTGCCCCAGGATGCGATGAGGAAGCGCAGCAGGCTATCGCGCACCAGGAGCATGCGCTGCGTGCTGAAATTCCACGCCGTCTGCGACAGGTTCTGCAGGTGCAGGTAATGTACCTGGCTGCCCGCGCCGGGCAGCAGCTCGACCACGCTGTCCATCAGCCCGTCTTCGGCGCCCGAAAAATCCTCGACCAGCGTCACGGAGGCGCCTTCTTCGGCTACCACCAGGGTGTGGTGGTAACCGGCATACTTGCCCTGGCTCTGGTACACGACGGTCTGCAGCGGCGCCTCAACCTTGACGTTGCGCGGCACGTACAGGAAAGTCCCACCGTTCCAGAGGGCATAGTGCAGCGCCGCGAACTTGTTCTCGTCCGTCGCGACCGCCGTGCCCAGGTACTTCTGCAGCAGCTCGGGATACTCGCGCAGCGCGCTGTGCAGATCGGTATGGATGACGCCACGCGCCGCGAGCGCCGGGTCGATCGTGTGGAGCGCGGCGTTGCCGTCGACGAGGGCCAGGCTGCTGGCGCTCGCCACCTCGTCCAGGCTGTGCTGCACACCGGCCGGGAGGTCGCCGGCTGCCGCCACCGGGGCGAAAGGGCGGTAGTCCTCCAGTTTGAAGCCGGTCAGCTTGGTACGCCGCCAGGTCTCTTCGTTGCCGACCGGCCAGGGGATCTCCTCAAAGAACCGCCACGCCTTCTGGCGCTGTTCCAACATCCAGGCCGGCTCGTTCCGGCCGGCCGACAGCGCCTCCACGGCGGTGGATGTGTTCTCCAGGGGCAAAGTCTCAATCGTCATCGCTTGCACGCTCTCCAGGTGGGTCTCGCCAACCACTTAGCCAACCGAACCTTCCATCTGCAACTGGATCAGGCGGTTCATCTCGACGGCATACTCCATCGGCAGCTCTTTGACCATTGGCTCGATGAAGCCGGCCACAATCATCGCGCTGGCCTCGTCTTCATTCAGGCCCCGGCTCATCAGGTAGAAAAGCTGCTCCTCGCCGATCTTGCTGACCGACGCCTCGTGGCCCAGGCTGACGTCATCCTCGTTCACTTCGATGTAGGGGTAAGTGTCGGACCGGCTGTGCTCGTCCAGCAGCAGCGCGTCGCACACTATGTTCGACTTTGCGCCGTGCGCGCCTTTGGCGACCTGCAACAGGCCGCGGTAGCTCGCCCGGCCGCTGCCCTTGCTGATGGACTTCGAGATCAGCTGGCTGGTTGTGTTGGGCGCGGCGTGGATCAACTTGCCGCCGGTGTCCTGGTGTTGGCCCGGTCCGGCGAAGGCCATCGAAAGGATCTGGCCGTGTGCGCCCTCGCCCAGCATGTACACCGACGGGTATTTCATGGTCACCTTGGAGCCCAGGTTGCAGTCTACCCACTCCATCGTGCCCTTCTCGTACACCAGGGAGCGTTGCGTCACCAGGTTGTATACGTTGGCCGACCAGTTCTGGATAGTCGTATAGCGGCAGCGGCCGCCCTTCTTGACGATGATCTCGATCACGCCGCTATGCAGCGAGTCCTTGGCATAGACCGGCGCGGTGCAGCCTTCCACGTAGTGGATGCTCGCGCCCTCGTCCACGATGATCATCGTCCGTTCGAACTGGCCCATGCTCTGCGCGTTGATGCGGAAATAGGCCTGCAGCGGAATGTCCAGGTTGACGCCCTTCGGCACATACACAAACGAGCCGCCCGACCAGACCGCACTGTTGAGGGCCGCGGTGAAGTTATCGGTCGGCGGGATCACTGTGCCAAAGTATTCGCGGTATATGTCCTCGTGCTCGCGCAGGCCGGAGTCGCTGTCCATGAAGATCACGCCCTGCTTTTCCCATTCCTTGCGCAGCGAGTGATAGACTGCCTCGGACTCATATTGCGCGCCCACGCCGGCCAGTAACTTGCGCTCCGCCTCGGGGATGCCCAACTTGTCGAAGGTGTCCTTGATGTCCGCCGGCACGTCATCCCAGTTCTTGCTCTGCGACTCGACCGGCTTGATGTAGTAGTAGATGTCCGAGTAGTCGATGGCGCTCAGGTCCGGCCCCCACTTGGGCACCGGCTTGGCGAAGAAAATGTCCAGCGCGTCATGGCGGAACTTGCGCATCCACTCGGGCTCGTGCTTCATCTGGCTGATCTGTTCGACAATATCGTGGTCCAGGCCCTTGCGCGCCTTGAAGGCGTATTTTTCCGGCTGGCTGAATCCAAATTTGTATTCATCCTTGATGCCGGCCAGCGTCTGTTCATCAGATTGTGTAGCCATTATTCCCCCGTTTAACTAAGCAGTTTCCTGCCCCAGCATCGGATCGCCGAATTCCTGGCGAACCCAGTCATAGCCCTTCTCTTCCAGCTTTAGCGCCAGATCAGGGCCGCCGGAGAGCACCACTCGGCCGTTGTAAAAGACGTGCACAAAGTCTGGCTTAATGTAATTGAGCAACCGCTGGTAGTGCGTGATCACCAGGGCGCCCATGTCCGGGCCGACCAGCCTGTTCACGCCTTCAGCTACCACGCGCAGCGCGTCGATGTCCAGGCCGGAATCCGTCTCATCGAGCACGGCGATCTTCGGTTCCAGCATGGCCATCTGCAAGATCTCGGCGCGCTTTTTCTCGCCGCCCGAGAAGCCTTCATTGACGCTGCGGTCGAGGAAATCCGGATTCATCTCGAGCAGCTTCATTTTCTCGCGCACCAGGTCGTCAAACTCCAGCGTGTCGAGTTCTTCACGGCCACGCTCAGCCTGCACAGTGTTGTAGGCCAAACGCAAGAACTGGCTGTTACCGACACCGGGGATTTCGATCGGGTACTGAAAGGCCAGGAACAGGCCAGCGCGGGCGCGCATTTCAGGTGCCAGCGCAAACAGGTTTTTGCCTTCAAACA
>Ga0209746_1000939_pt1 | contig 14326 bp, 14 predicted proteins | sample BarGraNGADG00211_3_FD_184496 | JGI IMG/M metagenome (GOLD analysis project Ga0209746, IMG submission 184496) | Arctic peat soil microbial communities from Barrow, Alaska - Barrow Graham LP Ref core NGADG0011-211 (SPAdes) (version 2) | ecosystem: Environmental > Terrestrial > Soil > Wetlands >... | reverse complement strand
CTCAATCACTTAACAAATAATCACCATCACATACAAACTGAACCGATAGCTGATCACTACCTTTTTAAAAATATTCTAACAGAACATTACGGAGTAGTGATGAATTAATAATTATCGGTTTGAGTTCAGAGAAATTTTTTAACCTGTTCCCAATATTGGATGGTACTTTCACCAGAACCATTCCAGGTCCTGGCAATCCGTTCAAAATTATATGGACCGATCTCAGAAGCATAGTATAAAAATATCTTCTCGGAAATTTTATAATTGAACAGGTCATTCATTGAATAAGTACTTCCTGTTCTTTCATTATAGTCTATTAGCCGTATGGGACGGATCTGGAAATAGCCAACTGCCTCTTCAAGAGGGTTATAAGCAAGAGTGTCATACTGAGTTTCGACCATACCAACAGCATGAATAAGACTTTTAAATGGTTCAATAGGAGAAGTTCTGACTACGGCAAGAGATTCACTTGTTGGAGCAAATACCTTGAAGGTTATTGTCAGGAAAAAGCCAATTGAGACAATCTTTCTTAAAATATTTTTCATAACAGAATAATAATAAAAGTGAGTTAAAAACGAAACGGTTAGTCGTTGCATTAACCGTAACAGATGAGATCGATATTTCTCTTCTATGAGAGAAACCAGAGGTTAGGTTAATATATAATAACAAGTCAATCATTGTCATAAGAACAATAGAATGACTGAATTGTTTAATAAACTCTTTGAAATGTGTTCCAGAAAGATTTCAGGATACTCGCCCGGCGGTGTTATCTCTAAGTGGGGCACTACCCTCCCCATCTTTAAATAATCTTACATTTAAAGCTGTAAGCCCTTTAGGTCCTTTACCTATCTCGAAAGTGACAATATTATTTTCCTTTATCGGTTCCTGGAGGTTGTTTGCGTGAACAAAGACACTCTGTTTATTTTCCATGTCACGTATAAATCCGAAGCCTTTTGAATCATTGAAAAAGGTCACAACACCTTTTCGTATATAACTTGCTTTTGCAGATGGGATATTCTTTTTAGCTCCTGTCTCAATATTATCTACTTCGACTTCAATCTTATTATTTGGATCCGGAGGAGTCGAAGAAATTTTTCCATATTCATCAACATAGGCGATCATATCAGCAAAGCTGCTTTTTCCACTCTCTTTCCTGATCAGTCGCTTTTTTTCCTTTTCTTTTCTCTTTTTATCCTTTTTATTCTTTACTTCTTTTTTGTTTGATGTTTCCTGCGATCTACCCATACATTGATATTTGGTTAGTTAATAATTATCCTCTCTGGTCGAATTTGCTCAAAGATAAGGTTTTATTTCCGGTATTACTATAAAGTTACCAATACGGATTACATTGCCGACAAAAGGGCAATCCTGGTAAAGCTGAAATGTGCTGACTTATTATCAGATTCATTCATCATTTGCCGGTTTCCTGTATAACAATCTCAGAAGTGATGGAAAAACCAGCAGTAAGAGTGGCATGGCAATTATAAAACCTCCTATTACTGCAATTGCAAGAGGTTGTTGCATCTGGGCTCCAACGCCGATCCCCAGAGCTAAAGGCGTAAGCGCCAGGATAGCACCGATGGCAGTCATAACCTTTGGACGGATTCGAAGCGAAATGGCATAATTAATTGATTTATCAATGTCTGAAGTAGTCTCAAAAGTTGTAAGAAACTGGTTAACTGTAAATATCGCATTCTCAGCTATAATGCCAACAATCATAATTATCCCGGTATAACTTCCCACATTTAGCTGAATACCTGTAATGTACAATGCCCAAATACATCCCCCGATACCCAGAACAGAAATAAATATGATAAGTAAAGCAATACGAAGATCTCTGAACAAAAATAATAGAACAGTAAAAACCAGAATTATAGCTGTAAGAAGGATAAGCAAAAGTTCTCTGAATGACGCCTGTTGTTGTTGGAAAGTACCACCATATTCGATATAATAGCCAGGAGGAAGTAAAACATTTTTAGATATGACCCCTTTTATTTCATTTATTGCACTACCTATATCACGATTGTCAAGTCTTGCAGTGACTTCAATATTTGATTTAAGATCCTCGCGGGTAAGTTCCGGGTCGCCTGCAGATAATACAACATTGGCAAAATTCTGTAAAGGTTTGTATGATCCATCAGGTGCAAAAACAGGTTGGTTTTTGATAAGATCAATACTATTGCTTTTAAAATTGGTATTTCTCAGAAGAATCGTCAGCATTTGTTCTCCTTCCTGAACCTGGCCTACAGGCACTCCTTCATTATAAACTTTAAGTTGGGTCTGAAAATCTGCAGGAGTAATTTTGTATTGTGCCAGTTTACCCTGGTCGGGAAGAACAGTAACTGTAGGGCCGTCATAAATAATCCCGTTAAGGACATCGGCGACCCCTTTTACAGAATTAAGATTTTCCTGCACTTTTAGTGCTAATACCTGCAACATGGCATGATTATCACCAAATATTTTAATAACTATTGGTTGTGGCCGTCCGATAAGATCACCAAGGAGATCAGCTATCCTCTGTCCGAATTCTATTTCAAGAGCCGGGGCGACAGAAGTTGCCCTATCACGAAGTTCTGATATCACATCTTCTGTTTTCCTGTTTATTCCTTGTTTTAATTGAATAAGATAATCTCCATAATTCGGTGGTATTACTCCGGATGCCATGCTTATTCCCGATATCATATTCGTTCCTGTTCGTCTCATGTAGGTTTCAACATCGGGATGGCTTAGTACAACTTTATCAACTTCTTTCAGTATTGCATCGGAGGCATCGAGAGTTGTTCCAGCCGGAGCAATATAATCGAGTACAATTGATCCTTCATCAAGCTCAGGTAAAAAACCAGTCTTCAGCCTGTTAATTAATAAAGCCGAAGAAATTGTAAGAATAAGTATGAACGCTATGGCAAACCAGGGTTTATCAAAAAACCAGACCAGCCACCAAAGCCTTTGACGTTCCTTGTTATCTTTGATATTAGAAATATTCTGCAGCTTTTTATGTGGTCTATATCCAAATAACAGATGCAATGCGGGTAAACCGATCCATGTGGCAATGAAAGAACACACAAGAGTAATCTCAATCGTAAGTGTTAGTTCTTTGAAAAAGCTACCTGCAACGCCGCTCATCATTACAAAAGGAAGAAAGATTACAATGGTACTTAAAGATGAACCTATCATTGCCGGGAGAAACAGCTTCATTGATTCACTGACAACGGCCTTCTTATCTTTCCCCGGGTTTTCCTCGTGTACGCGGTGAAGTTGCTCGATAATTACAATTGCATCATCTATTAAAAGTCCTATTGAAGCTGCTATTGCACCTAACGACATAATATTAAGTGTGATGTGCACAAAATGCAGCACGATGACAGTAAGTGCAAGTGTGACAGGTATTATCAGGATTATACTGAGGCTTGCCCTGAAGGAACGTAAGAACAATATGACAACAACAATAGCAAGGAACAGTCCTTCGTAAATACTTTTCAACACACTGTCAATAGAGCTTGTTACAAATGCAGATTGGTTATAATATGGCTTCATTGTGATCCCTGATGGCAATTGCTTCTGGATTTCAGCAGCCCTTGTGTTCACATTTCTTTCAAAATCCACGAGGTTTACACCTTTTTGTTTTACCAGATCAATAAGCACAGCATCATGTCCGTTTGCATTAATGCTTATAAATTCCTGCTGCTCCTGTAAATCAATCATGGCAACATCACGCAGCCTTATGATCCGGTGACCATCATTTTTAATGACAACCTCATTTAATTCATCAATATTTTTAAACCTTGTGTCAGTGAGTGAAAGGTATAAGCGGCGATAATCGGAAAGTAATCCATTCGATTCTATGAAATTAGTATTCCCAAATGCTATAATTATGTCCTGTGGGGTTAGCCCGAGTGAGATCAGTTTTTGAGGTACAGGAGATACTATAAATTCTTTGGTTTTTCCCCCCCTGACAATAACATTGGAGATTCCGGGTATTTGCGAGAACTGTGGCCTTATATTAAAAAGAGCCAGATTTCTCAGTTCTATCTGACCGTATTTATCACTTTCAATAGTAAATCCGGTAACCGGGTAAATTGACTGGCTCATTGCCTCAACAACAATATTTACTGTTGCCGGGAGTAAATTCTTTATTTCATTAATCCGTTCATTTAACTGGGTTTTAGCAAGATTAATGTCAACATTCCAGTCGAAATACGCATCTATTGTACAGCTTCCCCTGTTTGTGCTGCTCCTCACAGTGGTAATTCCATTAACCCTTTTAATTGCAATTTCGAGAGGCTTGGTCACTGTTATCATCATTTTGTCAACTGGTTGCTCTCCGTTATCCGCAATAATGGTTATTTTAGGGAATGTTACATCGGGAAAAAGCGATGTCTGCATTTTGGTGTAAGAATAAATGCCCCAAATCAGGATGACCAGCAGAACAAACAAGATAGGTCTTAGCAAGAACCTGTAAATATTTCTATTATTCATAGCTTAATAACCTTAACATTAGCCGTATCACCCAGTCCGTAATTACCAGAAGACAGGAATAAATCTGAATCCTTAAATACCGGCATTTTAATCTGAACATAATTTTTTTCGCTAATTCCAGTTGTTACCAATACTTTAACAGCGGTCGAATCATTTATAAGTTTCATCACCCAATAATTTTGCATAGTTTCATCTGTGAGAATTGAAGACTTTGGCAGACTTACGGCATTTTCCACTGACTCTTTTAAAATCCTGATTTTAGCAATCAGGTTTTCAGGGAGACTAACTGATTCAGATAGTCTTACGATAAACCGTTCTGTTTGGGAACTGCCTGCCATGGAAGGAAAACGTGATTTGATTATTCCCAGTAGTGAATGAGAGTCAGGCAGAACAATTTCGCACCTGGTATTCAACTTTAGAGATTGCGAAAGTTCGAATGGGATATCCAGAATAAATACAAAACTTTCCGGAACAGCTATCTGGCAAAGCTGATCTCCCTCAGCAACATAATCACCTTTTGGGTGCTCAATGGTTGAAATAATACCGGCAATAGCAGCGTTGACATCAACAACGCCTCTGAATTTCAGACTATTAAGAGAATCATTCATTATAGCTGATGCCTCTCTCGTTTTTACCGTGAATAATAACCGGTTATTTTTAACAGCATCTCCCTGGTTAATGAACATATTTTCAATATACCCGGTAACAGGAGCTTTAACAGAAGCTTTAAACAAAAATGCCGATGTTGCACTTAATTCGAGATAACTGACCATCCGTCCTGTATGCAATGACGAAACTGTTACAGGAATAGCTGAAGGTGTAGATTTCTCTGAGTTTTTTCCAGCCTGATGACAACCGCTTATAAATATTAAGCCGAAAATACCGACACCTATACAATTTTTTATCATTCGGTCCATAATAATAATTATTGATTCCAGTAATTGATTTCTGTAATGAGCTGAAGTATTTTGAGCTTAGATTGGTTAATACTCCTTTAATTGAATTATAGTTCTTTAACGTGATCACATAATCAGTTATAGAGATATTCCCTCTGTTAATCTTGTGAAGAATGACATAAAGCAAAAAAGTCGCTGTTTTTTCATTTTTTTGTGAATTTTAATATTCTTGAATCTATTGCCAGGGTTCCACTACTAATCGTCAGGGTACATCTAATGCATAAACAAAGATTTTCATAATTCGCTCTAGCAGAAATTTCAATCTGATGTAAAAGTAATGAAACACTCATAATAATAACAAATGGATGAATGAAATTCAATATTACCATTGTGTCATTTTTCCTATCTTTGATATACAAACTTTTTATTGCCCTGCTCCGGAATAATAATTAACCTGCTAAACGCCTGTTTAGTTTACTAAATTCATTTAAGCAATAAACAATATAAGAAATTCTGTGTTTACCTGTTAAATTCTAAAATATGAAAGTATTATCTTTTGAGGATTCAGGTAAAAATGTAAAACCGGTTGTCCAGCCTTTTTTTTCAATTATTATCACAACTTATAACAGAGCAAATCTTTTAAAAAAAGCATTAGACTCACTGATTTCCCAGACAGAACATGACTGGGAGGCGATTATTGTAGATGACGAAAGTACCGACGACACATATTTACAGATTCTCCCATACCTCCGATTAAATAATACGATAAAATATTTCAGAAAAGCCCATAGCGGAGAAGCTATGTCAAAAAATACAGGAATAAACTTATCTGCCGGGAAATTCATTTCTTTTCTAGACTCAGACGACGAGTATAATCCGTTACATCTTCAATCAAGGAAAGACATTCTCATACAAAATCCCTATGTCAGGTTCTTATACGGTGGAACCAAAATCATTGGTAATCAGTATGTTCCTGACAGGTTTAATTATAATAAAAGAATCAACCTTAGTGAATGTGCTATTGGGGGAACTTTTTTTATTGAAAGAAGCGTTTTGCTTCAATTAAACGGGTTCAGAAATATAATTCTTGGAACAGATTCTGATCTGTTTGACAGGGCAATTGAGGCTGGAGTTTTCATGAAGGAGACAAAAATACCTTCTTATATCTATCACCATGAAAATGAAGATTCAATAACAAACATGATGATAAAAAGCAATTCGGAGTTAGAGGAAATATACACGGATATTAATCTAAAATAAATATTACTATGAAAGCATTTTCAAATACTGAAGTCAAAGATTTACTCTTAGTGAAATTAAAAGACTGGTCATTTGATGGAACTTATTTATCGAGAACTTTTAAATTTAATAATTTTGTAAACGCATTTTCATTCATGACTTCGGTCGCACTGGAGGCAGAAAAGATGGAACATCATCCCGAATGGAGCAATATTTACAACATTGTAACTATCAAATTAAACTCTCATGATGCCAAGGGAATAACTCAGCTGGATTTTGACCTGGCTCAGACAATTGACAGTTTATTCGAAGTTTATAAAAAGATTTAAGTTTTATGCGGATATGCATACGTTAATCTAATACTGTGTTCAGAATGAAAATTTCAAATAATAAAGTATTAATTACAGGCGGTGCTTCAGGTATTGGTTTGGGACTAACAGAAAGATTTGTAAAAGAGCACAATACAGTAATTATTTGCGGCAGACGGGAATCTCTTTTGGAGGAAGTTTCAAAAAAATATCCGTCAGTTATAATAAGAAGATGTGATCTATCCAAATCCTCCGAAAGAGAAAATCTATTCGGCTGGATCTCAGAGAAACATAATGACCTGAGTGTTCTTATAAATAATGCAGGTATTCAGCACTGGATGTCAGTTTCTGATAGTGACTTCTTTCAACGGGCAAAAGAGGAAATTGCTATTAATATTGAGGCTCCTGTTCATCTTACAGCGCTTTTTACTAATCTGAAATCGCTGAATACTATTATTAATATTACCTCCGGGTTATCTTTTGTACCTCTGGCCAGAATGCCGGTATATTCGGCAACAAAAGCTTTTTTCCATTCATTTACCCTTTCTCTGCGACATTTATTGAAATCAAAAAATATTGAGGTAATTGAAGTTATACCTCCTGCACTCAATACGGAACTTGGTGGCAAAAGATTACATAACAGCGCCCCTGATGTCAGTGATTTTATTGAAGCTGTTTTCATGCAACTGAAACAAGGGAAAACTGAAATTACATTTGGATTCAGTGAAACTATGATTAAAGCCGGACCGGAGGATTTGCAGAAAGCTTTTGACAGAATGAATAGTGTTTAAGGGAGCTGATAATAAGCAGTATATATTTTATTTTTAAAACTCTTGAGGCTCGATTTATCATTCAGGTTAGTGGAGGCAAGATATCTTGACCTCTTTAACAATTATTATAATCAGTGCAACTATTTCACCATTTTTACGTTTACAGACCTTATTGTTGATATTGTCTTATAACACTTATTTATCAGACAGGAAAATTGCTTAAGTAATGCCATACTTCTAAAAATCTTTAATATGAAAAAAATTTATTTCCTTGTTATTATTGCAATATTAAGTATCCAAATTACAGATGCCCAGTTTTTTAAGGATGCAAAAAAATTACTTAACTCTAAAACAAAAGGTCTTACCGAAAAGGATGCTGCTGATGGCATTAAAGAAGCTCTGGTAAATGGTACCGGAGAAAGTGTGAAAGTGGTTTCAGTTCTTAATGGATACTGGGGCAATCCTGAAATAAAGATCCCATTTCCTTCTGAAGCAAAGGAGATGGAGTCAAAACTCAGAGCAATTGGAATGGCAAAAAAAGTGGATGAATTTAATGAATCTATGAACCGTGCAGCTGAGAAAGCTGCAAGTGAAGCAAAACCAATTTTTATAGCCGCGATAAAAGGCATGACAGTGAGAGATGCTATTAATATTGTTAAAGGAGCAGATAATGCTGCTACTATGTACCTGAAGAATACCACATCACCAGAGCTTATAGGAAAATTTCAGCCGATAATTAAAACTTCTCTTGATAATGTTAATGCAACCCGATACTGGAGTGATTTAATTACAATCTATAACAAGATCCCTCTTGTTAAAAGAATGAATCCCAATCTTCCTGAATATGTCACTCAGAGAGCTATCGATGGCCTTTTTATAATGATTGCCAAAGAAGAAATAAAAATTCGTAAAGACCCAATGGCCAGAACATCAGAATTGCTTAAAAAAGTCTTTGGAAACTAGCTTTTGATAGAACCCGGCTCCTGTCATTGCACTTGGTTACCCCGTTCAGGAAAGCAAAATCCGAATGAAGCATTGAGCATTAAAAAAAAGAGGCCGCAGATCATGCAACCTCTTCTGAATCTGATTACTTCAGTAATTTAAAACTTAGCTGAAGTTGTTCTGAATTAAAGACAGCCGGTAAATAATTGGCCTCCTTTTCGGTGAAGTTTCCAGTAACTTCAATTTCACCTCTTTCAATTGCAGATTTCACAATAGGCCATGCGTATACCTGATCATCAATGACGATGGCAATAGCTTTATTCAGGTTGTTTTTTGTGGCTTCTGCAAAAAAAGTGATTGCTTCCGGTTTTAATTTGATTTGAATTTTACAGTCTTGTGTGTCCTTACCTTTGACAATCTTAACAGATTCTACATCTGATCTTGCAAGTAATGGTTTTCCATTCATATCGGTTTTTAATGCGAATAAACAATACCCTGATTTTTCCGATTCATTTCCCCAGAAAAGTTTACAATTCTTTACAGGAATTGCCGATCTGAGATATTCATCCGCGTTCTTCCGGTTTTCAGTATTGGTGCATCCTACCCGGGGATCAGAGGTCTTTTGTTCCTGATCGTGTTTGAGTAGTTTAAAAAGCTGATTCCCAGGTTCTAATAAATCTTTAATTTCGTTATTAGAATATGTTTCGTAGAAAGCAAGCTCACCTTTTGATGTAAGCAATCCTTCAACTTCAGATATGTTGGTTTTAGCAGGCAACAGGATTATAACCTGTCACTTATCTGCTGAAACCTTTACTTCGAAGGAGTTTAATCCAAATGATTTTAACCTGGAGGAAATAATATCTGCCGATTGTTTCAATGAAACTGACCCAACATTTTTACCACTTGCCTGAAGAATGATACTTCTTATGTTTTCAGTACTTTTCTGGTTAGCGGAGGTCAGTGTTATTGCAATAGCAATAGAAATAATTAAATATAGAAAGCTTTTCATAATATTTTATATTAAGTTAATTGAATAAAAAAGACAATCTGTTTAAATACAGATTATTAATTAACTTATATAAGGTAAATCATCAGCTTCCAAAGGAAAAAGATGATACCGGAGAATGAATTGAGGGATTTTGTGTGAACTTTGTCTGATTAGCAGGAGATGAGAGACTTTTATGCTTGTTTTTTTGTTTTCAGAAAAAGGATTCCTGTTAAAAGCAAGGAGGTTAAAGTTATCTTTATTTGATATCCATGTTTTCTGAAATACCTGTAACCGGGCAGACGGACTTGAAACAGCACTCTTCCCGATCAAAGAAAAATAAGTTGAAACCAGGTTACTTTTATGTACAGGAATGCTAACTGACAAATTATTGTAAATCAATATTCCCAAAAAGAGAATCGACATAACAATAATTGCATCAAAAGGTATAAACCGTATATTTTCCCGGTTCTTAAACATTTGTCAAAAGTAACTCATTTTCATAGATAAGCCAAAAAATTCAATTTCTTTTGGGTTTACTTCCAGTTATATCTGCATGGTCGTCATGCCTCTTTTGCTATCATGCCACACTGAAAAAAACTATATTTTTTATCTGTCATCATTAGTTAACTTTATTGTAAAACAAAATAAATGTTTAAGTGTTAATATGCTTGAGTTCTATTTGTTTAAATCATCCAAATGAACTTGATATTATGCTTACAAACAATAAACTAAAGGCTTTCGTATCGACCACACATCCGGATAAGGCACGTGAGTTTTACGAAGGGAAACTTGGATTGAAGCTATTATCAGAGGACAGCTTCGGTATGGAATTTGAGGCCTCCGGAGCACATCTAAGAATTTCCATTGTTGAAAAACTAATTCCGCAGCCATTCACGGTGCTTGGTTGGGATACAGATGATATCATTTCAGCAATCAGTATGCTGAAAGAAAAAGGTATAACATTTGAACGATTTACTTTTATTGATCAGGATGCAGAAGATATCTGGACTGCGCCGGGAGGAACAAGGGTTGCCTGGTTCAAGGATCCTGATGGAAATATTCTCTCAATTTCTGATTAACAGATCAAGCTCTGCCCCATAGTCAAACTGAAGATCCTCATGTAAGAGAGTTACCTTTTTTCTGATAGTCTCTATTAGTCTGTTGTAGAAGTTTTGCAGACCTGAATTCTTCTGTATTGAGGGAGTAAATCTATTAAGTTTTGTACAGAAGTATACGAGCAATTCGACTTCGGTTTCTTTCTTCTGTGAGTATCTGGCATACTTCCTGATAGTTCGTAATATTTTCCGAAAACTTTTCTTAATTAGGTAATAGCTCTTGTTATTTATCTCCTCAAATTGCGCATCAACTTCCTTTTTTACACTTACTACATACAATGCTTCATCTGATGATTCAAAAAGGAGATAGGTTAATAATTCTTTATTCTCCTTTTTAAATCTTGCCAGACGGAGGCAGAGGTCCCTTAGTTCTTTTGGTGTACAGCTAATTAATTCTTCTTTGAGTTCTTTAAGAGTGACAGCCGTCATGGATATAATTTGTGTTAACAATTAATATTAATATCTTCCAGGTTGAACGGCCGCCTGCTTAAAACTGTCAGTACACTACTTTTCAGTAGGACTGATTATATCGCTTTGAGGTTGAGTTATTTTAGTGCCCTTCTTCTGTGGATATGAACCTGGTAATATAACGTTAATAAGCTTTTTGCCCCACAAACCCAGCTGAAAACCTGCACCAAGAGATAAGATACTTAACACTATTGTAAGAATATAAAGTTTTGATTGCGGTGCAACAAAAAATAGTGCAATAGATAACGAAAGAATTATAAGGCTGAATATTATTTTGACTCTTAGTATAGGAGTCGCGAGAGTTTTAAATCGGGTCAGACCGTCAATTATTCCTGTGATAATTGCCAGGATAAGAGTAAATGGGAATACAAATACTGAAAATATTAAAACATTTTTAAGCATTTCAGGTTGAAATTGTTTAAAAAGATTCGTAATAATTACCAGAATCGGGATCGCTATAACAAACGACTGAGAAAGATGTATGGCAATTGGATGAAGATCAAAATTAAGTAATATTAATCTGTTACGGGAAACTCTTTCCCTATAAGGTTCAAAAACTTTTCTTGGCATTCCGCAAGCTGGACAAACATCTCCCAGTTTATCTGAATCCATTACAAATCCGCATGGGCGACAACGTACAAGTTCTTTCATAATAATTTAAATTGATTATCCTGCACAAATTTAAAAATTTAATTATTCTAAAATCAACATAAATCCATTTTAGTTTTGTTACGCATGCACTTCCTACAAGGTAGAAATTTTGCTTCCTGGGGTCTGATATCTTATAGAAATTCCATAAGGAAGCAACCAAATCTTATATATGCGGTATGTGTTGAGCGGTATATTAACCTTTACTGACAGCAGAAATTATTTCTCCTTTATAAAGATTGAATTTTCTTTATAATAATTATCATCACCATATATAAAGAGACAACTCCCTCCGGATATTTTATCTATTATTTCTTTTGAAATTTCAACCGGTAAGGCAGGGCATCCCCAACTTCTACCCAACCTGCCATACTTTTTAATAAATTCCTCACTCACGTATTCAGCCCCATGAATGACTATCTCCCTGGCTCTTGCATTGTCATTTATACCTTTTTCGAGACCATCAAGCCGAAGCGAATAGCCATGATCACCTGAATAGGTTTCTGCTGTCAGATAAAAACCCAGTGAACTCTTTAGCGATTCCGGCTTGTTTGAGAAGCTTTTTGCATAATTTTCACCTGAGTTTTTGCCATGTGCAACAAAACATTTATAAATAAGCCGTTTATTTTCAAGGTCAATTACAAAAAACCGTTTTTCGATTGATGGCCTTGAAAAATCAATTATAGTAATAATATTTTTCTTTTCACGGTTATTTACATGTAGGGACCCAAGAATAGCAGTATTAAATAATTCAAAGGATATCACATTCTCTATTTTGCACTGAAGCCAAAGCTGATGATTATCAATACCTTCATTGACCAATATATTACACAGACTGCTTATTGCAAAAACCAAGATCATTATTTTACCTGAAACCCGCATTAAAATTGTTTATGTTTATGAGGTAATAGGTCACCTCCTGCAAAACTTGCACCGGCTGAAAAACACATATTATTTTCCTTTCTCTTTGTAAGTAATTAAAATTCATTGCATTGAAAATCCAAAAACAAAAGTATTCTGTATAATGATACAACAATTATTTGAATTAAACTTTGTTTCAGTTTACTTAAGGTATTATCACGAATGTTTACAGGGCAGGGTGAAGTGGATGTTCTTTTAAGTACAAAAAAAAGTTGGTATAGGTTTTGCTATTACTTTAAAGTACTAACTTGTCCTTCTAATATTTTATTTTATGAAAAAATTTATAATCATCTGCATTCTGGCGGCTTTGTTTGCCGCTGGTACTACACTCATGGCACAGGATAAACAGGAGGATTACCTGGGTCTGCCAGGGGATAATCTTAATCTTTACGCTGTAATGAAGCTGTTCCAGCAATCAAAAACGCTTGAAGAGTTCGAAAGAATCCTTAACGATGAAAAATCCAATATCAATAATCTCGACCTTAATGGAGATAACATGGTGGATTACATTAAAGTATTTGATGATGTGGACGGCGACGTTCATAATATTGTATTGCAGGTTGCAGTAAGCCCGAAGGAAAACCAGGACGTTGCTGTTTTTACAGTACAACGTTTTAACAATGGACAGGTGCAAATCCAGCTTACCGGTGACGAAGAATTATATGGTAAGAATTATATTATTGAACCTATTTTTGATAATGAAAACAACGGCGAGACACCTAATCCCGGATATACAGGGAATACGCAGTCTGTTAACGGACAGAATATAACTTATATCAGAACCACACCAGCTGAAATCGCAGGCTGGCCTCTGGTAAGATTTATGTACCTTCCCTCTTATACAACCTGGCAATCTTCATGGTACTGGGGCTATTACCCAACATACTGGCATCCCTGGCGTCCGGCTTACTATCATTACTATTACGGGTATCATTATAACTGGAATAATGATTATTTCGGGCATTATCGCCGTTGGGACTCTCACCGATATACAAGATGGAATGACTTTTATTACAGTGGAAGACGTTCCTTTTCACCCGATGTTAATCGCAGAATAGAGGTCGGTACATATAAAGCAACATATTCACATCCCGACCAGAGAAAAGATGGAGAAAATAAGTTCGCTAAAATGCATCCTGATGAATACAGACGATCCTCAGATAATTCATCAGGGAATAACTCTGTAAGAAGATCCGATCAACAATCGAAAAATGTCGGACAATCTAACGGGAAAAGGGCCAGCACTACACGAAGATCAACAACCACAATGACAAATAGATCCGCAACTGATCCATCCGTTGGTAAGAATGCGGGGGCCACCAGGAGATCATCTGGCGCTGCTACAAACAAGTCAGTGGTAAATCGTCCACCGGAAAAACCCAATGTAACCACCCGAAGGTCATCCACAACAGTTACAGACAAGTCAGTGATAAATCGGCCACCGAAAAAAAACAATGTTACTAACCGAAGGACTGTCAAAAAAAACAAATCAGAAACAAAAATTAAAAAAGATAACAACCCTAAAGAGACTGAGAATAAAGACGCTACCCGCAGA
>Ga0209746_1000937_pt1 | contig 14340 bp, 10 predicted proteins | sample BarGraNGADG00211_3_FD_184496 | JGI IMG/M metagenome (GOLD analysis project Ga0209746, IMG submission 184496) | Arctic peat soil microbial communities from Barrow, Alaska - Barrow Graham LP Ref core NGADG0011-211 (SPAdes) (version 2) | ecosystem: Environmental > Terrestrial > Soil > Wetlands >... | reverse complement strand
TCTTAATCGTTTTCGTACTTTTCCAAAAACAAATTCATAAAATTGTACTTCGATTAATGCCAAACCTTATTCAGATGACCAACAATTTTGAAGAATTGTTTCGTGTAATTTGGGCTTTTCTTTTTGTGTTATTGTTTTATGTCGCTTCTTTTCTGATCGTACAATTTATAGGTCAAAACGTGAAGCAATATCAACAAATGCTTCAATATCTTTATGTTGGTGTTTTGTTTTTTCTTTCAATATATGAAATCCTTCGGGTACAAATAATACGTGCAAAATTAATCCGTGAAGAATGGTGGCCTATTGTGAACGATCAGGGAAAGATAATTGGAAGTATACAGCGCCTCACCAGCCTGAACGACGAAAAGAAATACATGCATCCGATTGTACGTGTCCTTATTATCGATAAAGGCATGATTTTGCTCCAAAAAAGATCCATAGAAAGTTTAATTTTCCCGGGACTTTGGGATACTGCTGTTTCAAATCATCTGAACATGGACGAAACGATTGAACAATGCGTTGAACGGACTGCTAAAGAGCAGTATTCACTCTCCAATTTTAAGTATATGTATCTTGCAAATTATACGATCGAAGTTGAAAAGGAACGTCATTATGCTTTCTTATTCGTTAGTTGTCAGGAAAATGAATTAAAAATAAACACGATTTTTACTGAACAACTAAAATGGTGGACACAACAACAAATTGACGAAAATTTGAACACCGGAATCTTTTCCGATAATTTTAAAGTGGAATATGACCTGCTAAAGCGAAGCGGATTGTTGGAAACCGGAAAATGTGAGTGTAATTGCAAGTTGAAAGAAGTCATTTATCAGCAATCTAATGATGCAAAAAAAGAGTAAACCGGTCGGATTACTCTTTTTTATTCTTTTGTATACTATTCACTGACAGGATTTTCTAATCATTTAGGATTGTTTCTCTTTATTCCCATAAACACAAATTCAACAATACTGTTTTTGTTTTTAGCGAATTCAATACTGATATTTTGACGAATATAAGGGACTTCGAGTCCTTTAATGGCATAAAAAATGATGATGGAAGATAATTCAGGATCCATGCGTTTGAAAATATTTTTTTCAATCCCTTCGGAAATAATGGAACGAATTAAAGCAATTTCTTTTATATCAATTTTCCTACGTTTACGTTCAACTTCATATATGTCATGAAAAAAATCTGCACGAAGTGAACCGTTCCTGTTTACTACATCTTTTAGAGCATCAAGATGAGTAAGAATATGATTGGTGAGTTTAATATCAGGTTCAGTTTTTTGAGCGGATACTACTGTAAGTTTTTCTAAAATTGAATCCAATTCTTTGTCAATCACGGCTTTATATATTTCTTCTTTGTTGTTGAAATAAGTATAAAGAGTACGTCGTCCTTTTTTCGATGCTTCTGCAATATCATTCATAGTCACGTTCTTTTTGCCATTCTCGGCAAAAAGCTTTCGGGCAACTTCAATGAGCATATTTTTAGTATTCGACATAGCAATATTGGATATTTTATCTTTTTAATTTACAATCTTTTGCAAAGATAATGAATTGTTTCTAAAATTACAATTTGAGTTAATTCTGAATTTTTGATATAGAAAATAATTTTGCTCTAATAAATCATTTTAGTTTCTTGTTTCTGAAAGTCATTATTGCCCTGACACTCCAAACAACCAAAATAGCCAAAACAAACCTCGGACCAATTATCCAACCTGCCGGAACGCCAATGGCAACAAATAACAACGTATCTTCTAATAATGAATGGTTGATTGCAATATGATAATTTAATAAGTCAGCACTCCTGGGTGATATTTCATGGTTATGTACTTCTTCAATCATTACCGCCGATCCGTAGGTTAAACCAAGTGTTTGAGCCACAAACCACAAAAAAGAGCTATCGTTTGAAAGTCCCATAACGCGCATAAGTGGTGCAAATACTTTTGAAATTATACTTAATAGATTGAATTCTTTCAGAATGTTTTGGAGAATCATTAATCCTGTAACGATTAATGAAATTTTAATGGATAAAAAGCCTGCATTCTTTGCCCAGTTCAGGAGCATGTCGCCTACATTTCCAAATTCAATGCTTTTCTGAACGACATGATTTGCACCAAGATGCACCGGTAAAAGGAAATTGAGGACAAAAGCTGCTGTCAATGAAGTGATTAATCGTAATGAGAACATGATGATTGCTGATGAACCGGTTTTTTTCTGAATGGCAGTTTCAACCAATAAATTATGTGAGATTAAACACATAAGCGCCAGAATAGTAATCTCACGGATGGTGAGAGGAAGTGTTGCAATAATTGCAATTGGACCATAAAGAGGAAGAAAAATGCTGGAAATAAATACAATAGCCGATTCTCCGGGTAAACCAATGATTGAAAAGACAGGTTTGAGAACTATTGCAATTTGAGTTATCACGCCCCAGTATTGCAAAAAACTCACCAATAAACTGATTGGAAGTATGATTTTTAAAAGCCACCAAACGGTTTTAAGGGCTTTGTGGAAAGCTGATACAGTGCTGGTATAAAGTCGGTTGGATAGTGTGTTCATTGAGAGTGATTTTTGTAAAAAACAAGAAAGGTTGTCTCACGACAACCCAATCTTTAAATTAACCTTAAATCTAATACCATGAAAAACACAGTGCAAAGATAAATCTAATTTTTATGTTGTACAGCATATTTTCGAAGTATTTTTCAGTGATTATATTTATTTAACAAAGTAATCCGTTAATTCAAAATTTATTAAATCATTCGGTTAATATTTCCCTTATTTTATTCGAATCCAGGTTTGCGATCTGCCAATCCATCCACCTTTATCGAGCGATCCGCGGACATTCAGATTGCTGGTTTTTGAATCGAGGCTAATATTACATTTATAAATTTTACCGTTTTTAGGATCAAGAATAGTTCCACCTGTAAGTTTGCCTTCATTCTCAACTAAACTATTGATAATCATCATTCCTAATACAGGTTGGTTTTTATTTGAACCTTCACATTCAGTACAAAGTTTTTCAGGTTCTTTAAATAACTTCTCAATTTTACCATAATATTTACCATTAGTAGCTTTGAAAATGTTGACAATGGATTTAGTACTTCCATCTTTGTCGTCAATCGTTTTCCATTTACCGACAATTTTATTTGCCTGAGCGGAACCTGTCAGTGAAAACGCAATTAAAAGAACAATAGTGATTAGAGTTTTCATATAGTATGATTTTAAAATTTTGAACAAAGATATAAACAATTTGCACAAGAACAAGACATTTGAGCATAAAATTTGTATTCTGAAAACCTGAGACAAGAATATTTTAATTGTTTCCTTTTTTCTAACCGTTTTTCCCTACATTTGTGTAATTAAAATTCATTCTATGAGAACAAGTTTTATTACTTACAGACAAGAAATAGAAGACATTATCAATCAATGTGATATGTGTTTTGTCGGTATAATTGAAGACGATGGAACACCTTATGTAATTCCGATGAATTTTGCCTATTTCGGTGGCGAGATCATTTTACATTCAGCTCCCGAAGGCAAACATTTGCACCTTTTGGCATTAAATAACCGTGTTTGTGTAACCTTTTGTTCCGATCGGAAATTAGTATACCAACATCCGGATGTGGCTTGCAGTTACAGCATGACTTCGAAAAGTGTGTTGTGCAAGGGTTCGGTTTCGTTTGTTGAGGATTTGAATGAAAAAGAAGAAATGATGAATAGTTTAATGAGCAAGTTCAGCCATCGCACATTTAAATATTCAACTCCGGCACTCAAAAACGTGAAAGTTTGGCGGGTTAGTATTGATGAAATGACTGCCAAAGCGTTTGGTCAAAATTTTAAATAATCGGAATAATTATTTCTGAAATTCAAAACTATTCATTCTGATTTTGTCAATTCGGTTTTTGGCACAGCAATTGAAATAAGAACGTAACATTTATCGGATTTAAATGTAAATTATTCGATATAAGCGATATAGATATTTTTTATAAATAATTATAATAATACAAATAAGAATTTACGCCAAAATGGCAGCATAAACTCCATTTAACTATGCATAATCCTTTTGATAATTTGTTTTCTGAAGATATGTTGGGTTCTTCCGATATGTTTCCAATCATTTCTCTCGATGAGCGTTCGTATGATTTAAACATCATTTCGGGCGACATTCTTCCCATTCTTCCATTGAGAAATATGGTGCTTTATCCGGGAGTTTTACTCCCAGTTTCCGTGGCACGTTCCAAATCGTTAAAATTAGTGCGTGCAGCTCACGAAAATGATTTGTTGATTGGAGTTTGTTCACAAATTGAAAAAAAACTTGATGACCCGACTATTGATCAACTTTTTCCAATGGGAACCGTGGCACGTGTTGTCAGAGTTCTGGAAATGCCTGATAATACAACAACTGTGATTTTAGAAGGAAAACGTCGGTTTCATTTAGGTGACCTTGAAACGATGAAACCTTATATGAAAGCAAAAGTTACGCTGATAGAAGATATTTTGCCTGATACTACTGACGGAATATTTTTGGCATTGGTTTCATCAATTAAAGATTTAGCAATCAATATAATAAATGATTCGGGGGCTATTTCTCCTGAAATGGCATTTGCTATCCGCAATATAGAAAATCCGATTTTTCTGATTAACTATGTTTGTGTCAATTTCGGGTTAAATGTGACTGAAAAACAGCGGTTACTTGAAATTGATGATATAATGGAACGTGGTTATCAGTTGCTTGAATTGCTGAATAAAGAATCGCAGTTATTGGAAATAAAAATGTCGATTCAAAATAAAGCGAAAGAAGGAATTGACCAGCAACAACGCGAATATTTCCTTCAGCAACAAATGAAAACCATTCAAAATGAGTTGGGTGGAAGTTCAATCGAGGAAGATGTTGCGGATTTTCGAGATAGAGCAAACGCGAAAAAGTGGAATGAAACAACAGCTAAAATTTTCAACAAGGAGCTGAAAAAACTGGAACGAATGAGTCAGCATTCGCCTGATTATTCGACCCAGCTTAATTATATCGAAACTTTGCTTGAATTGCCATGGAATGAATATACAAAAGATAATTTCAACCTTAAAAATGCACAGAAAGTTCTTAACAAAGACCATTTTGGCATGGATACTGTAAAAGACAGAATTATTGAGCATTTAGCTGTTCTCAAACTCAAAGGTGATATGAAGTCACCGATAATTTGTTTATACGGTCCTCCGGGAGTTGGAAAAACATCGTTGGGAAAGTCGATTGCTACTGCATTGAACCGCAAATATGTACGCATTTCGTTGGGAGGTTTACACGATGAGGCTGAAATTCGCGGACATAGACGCACCTATATTGGAGCATTGCCCGGACGTATTATGCAAAATATACAAAAAGCAGAATCGGCAAATCCAATCTTTGTACTCGACGAAATTGATAAAATTACAACCGATTATAAAGGTGATCCTTCTTCGGCATTACTCGAAGTGCTTGATCCTGAACAAAATATGGCTTTTCACGATAATTATTTAGATATTGATTTTGATTTATCCAAAGTACTGTTTATTGCCACAGCCAACAATTTGAGTACCATTCCACGTCCCTTGCTCGACCGCATGGAATTGATTGAAGTTAGTGGTTATACGCAGGAAGAAAAAATAGAAATTGCCAATCGTCATCTTGTTAAGAAGGAATTGGAAAATCATGGCTTAAAAGAATCTGATTTAAGTTTGTCCAAACCGATTCTAAATCAACTAATTGAATCATATACCCGTGAATCGGGTGTACGTGAATTGGATAGAAAAATTGCCGGTTTGATGCGAAAAATAGCAAAACGTGTTGCAACAAACGAAAAATACAATCGAGAACTGACGATAGAAGATCTTAAAACCTATTTAGGTGCTTCACGTTACAGTCGCGACAAATATCAAGGGAATGAATATCCGGGTGTGGTTACAGGATTAGCCTGGACACAAGTTGGAGGTGAAATTTTGTTTATCGAATCAAGTTTAAGTAAAAGCAAGTCTCCAAAACTAACCTTAACGGGTAATCTGGGTGATGTGATGAAAGAATCGGCCATGCTGGCATTGGAATATATAAAAGCACACGCTGACGACTTCAAAATAGACAGCCAACTTTTCGAAGACTGGAATGTACATATTCATGTTCCCGAAGGTGCAATTCCAAAAGATGGACCTTCTGCCGGTATTACCATGACTACAGCTCTGGTTTCAGCTTTCACAAAACGTAAAGTTCGGAAAAATCTGGCTATGACAGGCGAGATAACCTTGCGTGGTAAAGTGCTTCCGGTGGGTGGTATTAAAGAGAAGATTCTGGCTGCCAAACGTGCAGGCATTACCGATATAATTCTTTGTGCCGATAATCAAAAAGATATTGATGAAATTAAACCGTTGTATCTGAAAGGACTTAAATTCCATTTTGTAAATGATATAATGGAAGTAATAGACTTAGCGCTGATAAAATAAATGTATAGAACCTGTTGGATAAATTTTCAACAGGTTTTTTGATTCTAATAACCCGATTTTTTTGAAATTTTTCCAGTAAATAAATTAATTTTGCAGTCAAATATTTCAAAGAAATTCTAAATTTTTATCCAAGTGAAAAAACAAATTATTTTTATTTCAATAACCTTCTTAGTGTTATTGCTTACGTCCTGTAAAACAGCACTTCAAATTGAAAAGCCCAAGGAATCTTATTTGCCGTCTAATCTTTCGCCGGCTCTTTCTGAACTCCCATTACAAGTTGAACTTGATGTGAAAAAATTAGAAGCTTCAATTAACAAGAAAATGAACGGTTTAATTTTTGATGGGTCAAATTTATCGAATAAAGATTTGTCTGTGAAAGTTTGGAAAGCTCAAGATTTTACTTTTACGATCAACAATAATGTGATAGAATACCGTGTTCCACTGAAAGTTTGGTCTCGTTTTGCCTGGAAAATTGAAAAATTCGGATATGTAGTCGGAGATCAATATGAAGCCAACGGAAGTATTGCCTTAACTTATAAAACGACAATCAGTTTTGATAAAAACTGGAAACTTATCTCAAAAACTACCGGGTCGGGTTACGAATGGATTGAAACTCCAAAACTAAGCGTGGTGGGAGTGAATGTACCGGTAACTCCAATTGCAAGCTTAGCCTTGTCACAGTGTGACAAATTGATTTCAGCACAAATTGATAAATCATTGGCTGAATCAATCGATATGAAAAAATACGTTTTGCAAGCCTGGAATGAAACTCAAAAACCCCGTCAGGTGAGTGCCGAAAATAATGTGTGGATTCGGATAACACCAAAAGATATTTATGTTTCCCCTTTTACTTCAACAGGAACAAAGCTAAATCTGGCAGTAGCCCTTTATGCTCAGATAGAGTCGTTTATGGGTGCCCAACCGGCTGAAAATACGCCCGTTGAATTGCCCCCTTTCAAATACGTGAACAAACCCGCTCAACAATTTAATCTGAATATTGGTGCTGATGTTACTTTTGATAAAATATCGGAAATGGCAAAAAAAGAATTGCTGAATAAAACATTTTCAGAAGGGAAGAATTCAATTACAATTACTGATTTGTCGATTTTTGGCAGCGAAGGAAAAGCCGTATTTGTTGCTGATGTGATTGGTTCATTGAAGGGACGTATTTATTTTACCGGAAATATGGTGTATAATCCCGAGAAATTGGCCGTTGAAATTACAGAACCTGAATTTGACGTAAAAACGTCCAATGCATTAGTGAAATCTGCCGGTTGGTTATTACATGGAATGATTTTAAACAAATTGATGCCCTATTTGACTTATCCCGTGAAAAACAACCTGGAAGCTATGAAAACGCAAGTAAATCAAATGCTTAGCAATTATATAATAATGGATGGTGTTACGCTTCAAGGCAAATTAAATAACCTGAGTGTAACTAATTTAAGTTTAGTTCCCGGTGCAGTTCGGATTCAGGCAAATGTGAAAGGAAATGTAGCTTTAAAAGTACAAGAATTAAAATTCTGATTCTTTTCTTTTCAACGAAAAAGCCTCATAAGTTCAATCTTACGTGGCTTTTTTTATTGAATAATTTTTCAGTGGATTATTTTTGATATTTTAATTCCATCTGATCGTAGAAGTTTTTAAGTACTAAAAATGCCTTCTTTTTGATTCCATTTTGACTAATTAACCCTTTGCGATTCCAACCATCCTGAATGTTAGGCAAAAAGCGCCGCGGAGAACGGAAATCATATAAAATCCAAGGAGTTACTCCTCTGAATTGAGGAATTTTAGACAGCATTTTTACCGTCCGAACATATAAATCCTCCTGATATTCTTCCGTAAAACGAGTCAGATTATCACCATGCATTCCCTGTAATGCATCAGCACCAAACTCACTAATCATAACCGGTTTATTGTATTTAATATTCCAACTAATATTGTCACATTTGTCCGGAAGTCCATCGTACCAACCAACATATTCGTTGAAATTGACTATATCCACGTAGTCGGCAAACGGGTCTTCCACAATTCTTTCGTTCGGATTTGCAGGATTGCCGTGAATTTCGAGTGCTGCCGAAATCAACCGACTGTTATCCAATTCACGGGCATGAGCAGCAAGTTTTTTCAGAAAATTAGTGCGAGCTTCACTTACCGGAGTTTCATTTGCCATAGACCAAATGATTACGCTGGCACGGTTTTTATCACGCGTAATTACATCAGTGAGTTGTTGCAAAGCATTCGAAAGCGTTGCCGGATTTTCCCACTTAATAGTCCAGTAAACAGGATCTTCTTCCCAAACTAAAATGCCCATTTCGTCGGCCAATCTGATCATATTTTCGCTGTGAGGATAATGTGCCAGACGAACATAATTGCAGTTCAGTTCTTTAGCCGAATTTAGCAACATTTGAGCGTCCTGAACCGAATAAGCTCTTCCGCCCCGGAGTGCATTTTCTGCATGAATACAAATGCCACGTAGAAAAATTGATTTGCCATTTAATAAAATATCGGTGCCACGAGTTTCAATGGTTCGGAAACCGATTCGGTCGGTTATTTTTTGGTCATTGCACGATAATTCAACCTCGTATAATTTAGGATTTTCGGGTGCCCAACGAACTAAATTCTTCGGTTTGAAATTAAAAGATGCTTTTCCAGTTGAATCGGTTTTTACTTCGGAAACAATTTTCAATTCAGGAATGGCAATTTTAACCGACTGTTGAGGGGCAGTTCCGTTTAATTGAACAGAACCGGTAATTTCGTTTTCAGTTCCTTTTTTCAATTGAACCAAATAATCCTGAATAAACGTGTTGGATAATTCAACTAAAGTAACATCACGTGTAATGCCACCGTAATTCCACCAGTCGGTATTGAGTGTGGGTACTGCTTCACGTTTTCGTTTGTTGTCTACTTTTACAACCAAAGAATTCCCTTCAGCATTCAGCAAATCGGTTATTTCGTAATTAAATGGCGTAAATCCACCAATATGTTTTCCAAGTTTTTTCCCATTTAAGTAAATATCACTTTCGTAATTAGCTGCACCGAAATGCACGAAAACGCGATTATTTGAAGTTTTTTTGTAATCGAACAAACGACGATACCAAATAGTTCCTTCGTAATAAAGAAGCTTATTATCCTGTGAATTCCAATCACCCGGCACCCAAAGTGACGGAGATTTATCAAAAGAATATTCAATCAGTTCGGTTTTGTCTTTTTGTTTTTTGTCGAGATAAAATGCTCCATTTGGTGGGTTTGGAGATTCATCATAAGGTTTATAACGATAATCATAGTAACCGGTTTCATATGGATCAATTATATAATTCCATTTACCATTCAAAGTTGTAGCATTTCTGCCTTGTACGTTTTGAATGAGCGAATTGTTTTCGGCATTTACATTTAACATTGATCCCAGAAAAAACATTGTAGTCAATAATAAATTGGAAGTTTTCATTTAGATATCTGTAAATAATATTTTATTAATTTCCAGTGTGTTTTTCAGTTTTATTTAACGGCCACAAGTTCAATACCCGTTTTCTTCCCCAGATTACGACTATATTGTTTATCAGAAGTACTGTTCCAATGTTCTAATACTCCAAGGCTATTTAATTTTGTTCCGTCATTTTCAGGATCGTAAATTGTACCTGAGGGTGGGTTATTTGCTTTGGCTGCTTCCAATAAATATTCATCTGCATAATTCATATCAACTGCATCCGGCCATTCATTTGAAATAAAGTCAAGAGCCACAGCATCAATGGCTACCGGATCTTGTGATGCCAATAAACTACAAGGCCAATTGCCATTAAATGGTTTCATTTCCCATTTTGGTTTCGGTAGCCCATTAACAGCTTTTGCACCATAAAAGCCGTCGATTAAATACAACATGGTTTTTCCTCCAAGGTCTTTGTGTCCCATATAATCTACAAAAGTCATATATTTGAAAGCTCCGTTTTGGTCCTGACCAAAATTATCGTGCGCATTTTTTCGCCAGTCACTATTTATGTCAGTGGCACCATACCAATTTTTACCGCAAAGTGTAACTCCTTGTCCGACATGACCTTTTAATATGGCAACATTAATTAAATAATCTGCTTCAGTTGCGCACGTTGCTAAACCACGAGCCAAACGACCATTATTTTTTGAATAATGAATAACTTCTGATTTGTATGCTGATTTTATTCGTCCATCGCCACCAACATTATCAATAAAAATTACATTTGGAAATTCAGAATGACATTTGTTGAAAAGAAAGTCTGTTATAAAACGACTTGCATCAAAAACAGTGATATTGTTTTGAGGTACACCACCTTCGTTAACTAAACTCTTTATCAGAGCGTAAACTAATTGTGGAGAAGCATTTATTTCAGGACTGTTTTCATGAGAATATGTGTTATTTTGATTAATTTTAATGGCAATTTTTTCTGAATTTATATAGCCATGGTTTCCACGACTCTTCGATTTATTAAAATACAAAAACAATTGATTCCATGCCTTTTTCTCAACTTTCTGACCTGTTAAATTGGTAAGTGCATCGGTTACCATCTTGTTTGCTTTTTCTTGTGAGTTCCACCTTTCTTCAAACCAGAATCCGGTTTTTTCGTCCCAATTGGAAACACCCGGTTTGTGAACCCAAACAACTCTTCCGGGATAAATTCCTTTTGCAGCGCCTACAGGTTCATTTTTACATGTCATCATTTTAGGCGGATTAACCACCGATTTCAGTTGTGCATAAAGGGTGTCAGAATTTTGTACAGCAAAAATTGTGATACATATTAAGGCAACAAGCGCAAAAAGAGAAGCATAACCATATCTTCTGTTTTTTATGAAAGGCCGGTTAAATATACTCAGGGTAGCTATTACAATTCTGATTCTGTGGTCATTTGCGTTTATTACCGGTCTTACTCCTTCAGTCCTCAGAGCAACCCTGATGTATTCATTTCTCCAATCCGGGAAGCTGCTGAAGAGGCCTGCAAACAGTATCAATTCGGTGCTTGCCTCCGCATTTTTTCTTATAATATTAAAACCATCAGTGATATTCGATGCAGGATTTCTTCTTTCTTATGCAGCTGTGATATATATAATCTGTTTTTACCACGGCTTATACCTTATATTATACTTTAAAAACTGGCTCATGGACAAGATATGGCAATCGGCGGCTGTGACGATTGTAGCCCAGGCTGGAACACTCCCGCTTACTATTATGCTTTTCAACAAGTTTCCAATTTACTTTATCCTCGCAAATATTACGATTGTACCTGTATCTAATCTGTTAATTATCACAGGATGTCTGATTCCGATGTTCTTTCCGGTTCAATTCATTTCAGGGTTTTTAGCAATGCTTCTTAATTATCTGACCGGACTAACTGAACTCCTGACTTCACGGGCCGCATCACTTCCATATTCGTCCATAGAAAATATTGGTACCACAACTCTTGAGTGCATTTGTCTTGCAGGCACAATTTTTCTGCTCAGCTATTGGCTACTTAACAGGAAATCTTTCCGTGTTTTATATCCGGTTTCATTTCTTATTCTGTTTGTGGCTGTTGGTACAGCAAGAGAGATTATTTCTAAAAAAACAAATGAAATAATTATTTATAATACTCCAGGGTCTTCGACTATTGGTATCCGCACCGGCAAGATCCTCAATCTCTATACTGATACTTTAATAGTCGTACCTGAAGTAAAAAGGCACTGTGCTTCGCTCGGGCTAAAAATAAAATCAACTTTAATTGACAACAATTATCACTGCATCAAAACGGGTGGGAAAAAGATCCTCATAACTAATTTCCTGAACACTAATATCATCCGTAATTTTGTTCCCGATTATCTGATTCTTACAGGTCCGAGTCCAGGAATTCAAAATGATCTGAATATGAGACCTTCCCCGGGTTTCATTATTATTTCATCTGAGCCGGCAACACGTTTCCGTCTGCGTCAAAAAGGTATTATTTCCACTGCAGACTCAATCCATTATGTCAGAAATTCAGGAGCATTCGTCAAAAGGATATGACCGGTTCATAAATAAAGTAACCAAAAACTTGAGGATTCAGGTATTTATCTCTTATTTTGTCATGTTTTTTCAAAAAAATTTTGCATGCGAATAATTATTGCTGGAGCAGGTGAAGTAGGGACTCATCTTGCCAAGATGTTATCTAATGAAAATCATGAAATTATTCTGATTGATTCTGAAGAGGCCAGGCTTAAACCTATTGACAGCTCTCTTGATGTTCTGACTTATGAAGGATCTGCTACATCGGTTAAGATTCTTGAGGAGGTCCTGCGTAAAAAAACTGAGCTTTTTATTGCAGTAACTCATTCTGAAGATACTAATATAACCGCCGCAATTCTTGCAAAAAAATTTGGAGCTGTTAAGACAATTGCACGCATTGACAACATCGACTATCTTGAGCCTACAACAATGGAATTTTTCAAATCAATCGGTGTAGACTCTCTTATTTATCCTGAATTGATTGCTGCACGCGAAGTTCTGGGTCTGCTTCATGAAACGGGGTCAACTGAATTCATGGAATTTTCGGGTGGTAAACTGGCTATGTATGTTCAGAAGCTTGACGAAAATGCCCCTATCCTTAATAAGAGCCTTCAGGAAATATCTGTAAGCCGGAGAACTGATAAGTACCGGGCTGTGGCTATAAAAAGAAATGCAGTTACCATTATCCCCAGGGGGAATGAACATTTTCAGCTGGGAGATATGGTGTTTGTTATCTCAACCCACGAAGGAATAAACGAAATGATGAAGACTTCGGGTAAGGAGAATTTTGAAGCCAAGAGTATTATGATACTTGGTGGCAGCAGAATAGGGAAGCATGTTGCATTGTACCTTCAGAAAACCAGTGAGGTAAAGCTAATTGATTCGAATATCGAAAAATGTGAAGATCTTGCAGAGATTCTCGATAATACTCTCATAATCAATGGCGATGGACGTAATGTAGATCTCCTTGAACAGGAAGGCATTACAAAAATGGATGCTTTTGTGGCAGTAACCGGTAATTCAGAAACAAATATCCTTTCGTGTCTCCTTGCCAAAAGGATGGGTGTGAAGAAAACTATTGCTGAAGTCGAAAACATGGAATTTATAAATCTGGCCGAGAATACTGGAATTGACACTATTATCAATAAAAAGATATCAGCTGCAAGCAGGATCTTCAGACACACAACAAATCCCAATGTGACCCAGGTTAAATATATGACAGGGACTGATGCAGAAGTTATAGAATTTAATGTTCCTGCAGACTCAAAAATAACAAAGGGCACACTCCGGAGTATTGATTTCCCGAAAGATGCCATCGTTGGAGGCGGAACCAGAGACGGACAGCCGTTCATTGCAACGGGTGACACCATTATAAAAGCTAACGACAAGGTTGTTGTCTTTACTCTGCCTTCCGCCTACGAGAAGCTGTCTAAATATTTTACCTGAGTTATGATCAACTTCAGGATAATAGCCAGGGCTTTCAGCATCTTGCTTATAGTTGAAGGTCTGTTCATGCTGGTCTCTGCCGGTGTTTCATTTATATACCATGAGCACGCTGCAACTTCATTTTGTTATTCAGCCTTTATCACAATTGTTACAGGGGTATTGGTTTTCACACCTCTGCGTAATGAAGAGAAAATATATGGCAACAAGGAAGGTTATATAATAGTAACAGGAATCTGGATTATTTTTAGCATTTTCGGAACATTGCCATTTCTTATCAGCGGTTCAATACCGGGTTTTGGGGATGCCTTTTTCGAATCAATGTCAGGTTTTACTACAACAGGAGCAACGATACTCACCAATATTGAATCTATGCCACATGGAATTCTGTTCTGGAGAAGCATTACCCAGTGGCTTGGTGGAATTGGGATAATATTTATTTCGCTC
>Ga0209746_1000935_pt1 | contig 14362 bp, 10 predicted proteins | sample BarGraNGADG00211_3_FD_184496 | JGI IMG/M metagenome (GOLD analysis project Ga0209746, IMG submission 184496) | Arctic peat soil microbial communities from Barrow, Alaska - Barrow Graham LP Ref core NGADG0011-211 (SPAdes) (version 2) | ecosystem: Environmental > Terrestrial > Soil > Wetlands >... | reverse complement strand
CGCCCAGGTCGATGACGTCGCCGATGCCGTACTGGTCCTCGACCAGCATGAACAAGCCGGCCATGAAGTCCTTGACCAGGGTCTGTGCGCCGAAGCCGAGCGCGACACCCGCGATCCCCGCGGAGGCCAGGATCGGACCGACCGGGATGCCGAGCAGGTCGAGCACGATGACCGCGGTGATCGCGCCGATGACCAGGGTCGCGGTCGAACGGAGCACCGAGCCGACGGTCTTCGCGCGCTGCGCGCGACGGGTTTCGCCGAGCGTGTCGGTCGCGGCCTGGCCGGGGCGGTCCGCACCGCGCTGAAGAGCGGCTCGGGCGCGACGGCCCACGGCGCTGCCGCCGTGCATGATCCCGCGCACCAGCCGGGTGATCAGCAACCGGACGATGAGGATGATCAGCACGCTTCCGAGGACCGTCGAGACGATCTTGAGCGGGACCTCGCCGAGGTGTCTGGCGAGGTCCGACACGGCGTTGCCGGCCAAGAGGGTGTGCGCAGCGATCATGTCGGAAGGCTAGTCGGTCGCGGAAGGCCGCCACTCTGGCAAGATCGAGATGTGGTCACCAAACTGCCGGACACGTTGCGACACCTCGCCGAGTCGCGCGGCGTCCGCGTGGAGTCGGTCGGCCCCGGTGGGAGCCCGCGGACGGCGACGCCGGAGACCGTGATCGCGGTGCTCGCAGCGCTCGGCGTGGACGCGGGTTCACCCTCCACCGCAAAGGTGGAGCTGGACCACGGCGCCGACGACGAGTGGCGCCGGGTGCTGCCGCCGTCCGTCATCCTGCGCCGCGGCACCGGTGGGACGGTTGCGGTGCACGTGGCGCACGGCGACCCGGTTGCGACCTGGATCGAGGTCGACGTCCGGTCCGGCGGCGGCCGACTTGACCTGAAGCAGCTCGACGTTCTCGTCGAACCGCGAACCGTGGACGGAAGGCTCGTCGGGCGAGCGACCTTCGAGATCCCGGACGACCTGCCGCTGGGCTGGCACCGCTTGTTCGCGGAGGGGCCGAGTTGCTACGCGCGAAGTGCACTCGTCGTCACTCCGAAGCGGGCGCGTCACCCGGACCAGCTGGCGGGGCAGCGGCTCTGGGGCTGGGAGGTCCCGCTATACGCGATCCGGTCCGACCTGCCGTGGCGGAGCGGCGACCTCGCCGACCTCGCCGAGCTCGCCGCGCTGACCGCAGGCCTGTCCGGCCCCGACTTCCTCGCTGTGCACCCCTTGCCGGCGTCGTCGCCCTCCGCTCCGCTCGACGTGGCGCCACATGTCGCGTCCTCGCGACGCTTCCTCAACCCGCTGTACATCCGAGTGGAGGACATCCGGGAGACCGCGTACCTGTCGGCAGCCGATCGCACGCTGATCGAATGGCAAGCCGAGACGATCTTGGACGAGCCCGAGGACGTGCTGAACCGCGATGCGGTGTGGACCGCCAAGAAGGCCGCCCTCGACGTCGTCTTCGCGGCGCCATGCTCGATCACCCGGCAGCGCGCCTTCGACGCGTTCCGCTTGAGCATGGGGCCCGGGCTCGAGGACTTCGCGGCCTGGTGCGCGTTGGCCGAGCACTTCGGCACCGAGCCCTGGCCGCGCGCCGCGCTCGAGCGCGGCTCCGGTCTGGTGTGCGAGCTTCGCGCGTCGCTGGCCGAGCGGATCGAGTACTTCGGCTGGCTGCAGTGGGTAGCCGACGAGCAGCTCAGGGTGGCGCACGACGCCGCACGGGACGCCGGGATGGCGCTCGGCCTCGTCTCGTCGCTCGCACCCGGGTCGACCGAGGACGGCGCAGACGCGTGGACGACGAAGGATCTCGTCGCGCGGGGCATCGAGCTCGGCGTGGCACCCAGCCGCGATCTGCCCCGAGGCGCACTTTGCGGCGTCGCGCCATGGCGACCGGACACCTTGGCCCGCGCCGGCTACGAGCCGCTGCGCCTCCTGCTCACGACCCGACTACGGCACTGCGGCGCGCTGCACCTGGGCGAGGCCCGCGACCTGTTCGAGCAGTGGTGGGTGCCGGCCGGCAACGCGCCGGCGGACGGGGCCTGGGTCCGCAACGACCACGAGGCTGTGCTCGGGCTGGCGTGCCTCGAGGCGCGTCGCGCGGGTGTCGCGCTGCTCGCGGACGACCGCAGCATCACGGAGGACTGGATGCGTGAGGCCTTGGCCGAGCACGGCATCGTCGGGGCCGCCTCGCTCTGGCCCGGTCTCGACCCGGGCGCGGGCACGGCAACCCCGGAAACCTTCCGGACGGCGTCGGTCGCGACCGTCACACACGCCTCGGGCACGCCGACGGCGGGCTACCTCGCCGGGGAGCACGTCGAGCTCCGGCAGCAGCTCGGGCTCGCGCGGGACGCGGACGCGGAGCGGCGGTCCGCGCGCGCGTAGCGCGAAGGGCTGCACGCCGAGCTCGTCAAGCGCGGGCTGCTCGGTTCCGACCCCTCCGAACGCGAGTTCGTCGAGGCGCTGCACCGGTACGTCGCTTCCGCACCGAGCCTGCTGATGTGCGTGTCGATGGCGGACGGGGTCGGCGAGCGGCGTCCGCCCGCGGTGCCGGCGGCGCGCGAGCGCTACCCGTCCTGGCGGCTGCCGCTGATCGATGCGAGCGGGAAACCGGTGACCGTCGAGAGCTTCACCCAGAACCCCATGGTCAGGTCGCTCGCCGCGGCGGTCCGGGCCGCTCGGCGCCCGAAGGCGCGATAGCGCATCCGGCCCGGCGAGCCCGACCTAGCGCGCCCGGTCCGGCGAGCCCGACCTACCGCGCCCGGTCCCGCTCCTGGGCCGCGAGCGCCCGGCGCACCCGATCGCGAGCCTCGACCACCAGGCGGCGCAGTGCCGGGATGTTCTCGCCGGATTCGGCGAGCCAGGCGTCGGTCCGCGCCAACAGGTCCACACCCGGTTCGTTGAGCACCATGGTCGGGTACAGCCCGACGACGAGGTTCTGGGCCATCTCGCTCGTCCGGCTGGTCCAGATCCTGGCCAGTGCCGCGAAGTACGGCTCGACATACGGTGCCAGCAGGCTGCGGTCCGCCGCACGGGCGAAGCCCCCGATGGTCGCGGTCTGGACCGCGTTCGGCAGCTCGTCGGACTCGACGACGGCGCTCCAGGCGGCCGCCTTGGCCTGCGGCGTCGGCATCGACGCGCGGGCCGCCGCCGCGGCACGCTGACCGGCCGCCGTCGGGTCCACCTCGAGCTGCGCGGCGATCTCCGCCTCGCCGACCCGGCCGAGCGCGACGAGCGCGCTGAGGAGCTCCCAGTGCAGGTCCGTGTCGATCACCAGTCCGGTGAGGTGCTCGGTGCCGTCGAGCAGCGCGCCGACCGCGTCGAGCTGGGTGCCGGTCCGGGCTCGTCCGGCAAAGGCCTTGACGAACTGGAGCTGCGAGTCGCCGCCGGCGTCCGCGCTGCGGGCCAGCTCGAGCAGCCGTTCTGCCGCCGCGATCTCGACCTCCTCGCGGTGCTCGGGCGCGACGTACAGCTCGAGCGTCGTCGTGAACTGGCGGAGCAGCACGAGCACGACGGACGAGTCCGACTCATGGCCGATGTTCGCCAGCACGAGGTCGGCGAAGTCGCGACCAGGCAGCTCCGCATCGCGGGTCATGTCCCACGCTGCCGCCCAGACCAGCGTGCGCGGCAGCGAGTCGCCGAAGGAGTGCAGGTGCTCGACCGCGGTGGCGAGGGAATCGGCGTCGAGCCTGATCTTCGCGTAGGCGAGGTCGTCGTCGTTGACCAGGACGAGCGCCGGGCGCGGCCGGTCGAGGAGATCCGGAACCAGGGTGCGCGGTCCGTCCACTTCGATCTCGACGCGAACGGTGCGCTCGAGCCGGGGAACGCCATCGGCGCCGGTGATGAGGTCGTAGCCGCCGACGGCGAGCCGGTGCGGGCGCTGCACCGGGTGCTCCGCCGGGACCTCCTGGGTGATCGCGAAGGAGGTGATCTGACCGTGCGCGTCGGCCTCGACCTCCGGGCGGAGCAGCGTCACGCCCGCCTGCTCGAGCCAGAGCGCGGACCAAGCGGTGAGGTCGCGGCCGGACGTCGTCTCGAGCTCGGCGAGCAGGTCGCGGAGCTCGGTGTTCCCGAACGCGTGCCGGCGGAAGTAGGCGCGCACCCCGGCGAAGAACTCGTCGTGGCCGACCCAGGAGACGAGCTGCTTGAGCACCGAGGCGCCCTTGGCGTAGGTGATCCCGTCGAAGTTGACCTTGACGTCTTCCAGGTCACGGATGTCCGCGACGATCGGGTGCGTCGACGGGAGCTGGTCCTGGCGGTAGGCCCAGGACTTCTCCATCGAGGAGAACGTGGTCCACGCGTTGGTCCACCGGGTCGCCTCCGAGGCGGCGAGCGCCGAGACGTACTCGGCGAAGGACTCGTTCAACCAAAGGTCGTCCCACCAGCGCATCGTCACGAGGTCGCCGAACCACATGTGCGCGAGCTCGTGCAGGATCGTGATCGCGCGGCGCTCGACAGTGGCGTCGGGCACCTTCGAGCGGAACACGTAGCTCTCGACGAGGGTGACCGCGCCGGCGTTCTCCATCGCGCCCGCGTTGAACTCCGGCACGAAGAGCTGGTCGTACTTCGGGAACGGGTACGGGTAGTCGAAGAGGTCTTCGAAGAACGCGAAGCCGGCCTTGGTGATGTCGAGGACGTTCTCGGCGTCCAGGTAACGGGAGAGCGAGCGGCGGCAGAACACGCCGAGCGGGATCGTCCGGCCGTCGCGGCTGGTCAGCTCACCGCGCTCCTGGCAGTACGGCCCGGCGACGATCGCGGTGACATAGCTGGAGAGCACCTGCGTCGGCTCGAAGGCCCAGATTGCGAGACCCTGGCCGGACTCGGTCAGGCGCCCGGTCACCGGGGTGGGTTGCGGCGTCGGCGAGTTGGAGACGACCGTCCAGTGCTCCGGTGCCGTCACGGTGAACCGGAAGATGGCCTTGAGGTCGGGCTGCTCGAAGACGGCGAAGGCCCGCCGGGAGTCCGAGACCTCGAACTGCGAGTACAGGTAGACCTCGCTGTCCACCGGGTCGACGAAGCGGTGCATCCCCTCGCCGGTGGTCATGTACGCGCAGTCGGTGACGACCCGGAGCTCGTTCTCCGCGGCGAGGTCGTCAAGGGCGATCCGGGAGTCCGCGAAGACCGTGGCCGGGTCGAGCTGCCGTCCGTTGAGCGCGATCGAGTGCACCAGGGGGGCGATCAGGTCGACGAACGTGCTGCCGCCTGCCTGCGCGGTGAACCGCACCGTCGTCGTCGAGGAGAAGGTGTCCGGCCCGGCGGCGAGGTCGAGCGAGACGTCGTAGCTCTCGACCGAGACGGCGGCGGCGCGATCTCGGGCTTCGAGGCGCGTTAGGTTCTCTCCGGGCACAGTTGCTCCTTGGATTCCGACCGGGGCCGCGACATGGTGCAGCCCGCAGACGATCATGTCACGGTCGGTGGGAATGCCTCGTGCCCGTATCCGGTTCGATCGGATGACCGACCGGTATCCGATCCTCCTGCCGTCCGACCCGACGGCAGTGCCCAGCGCACCGAAGGAGCATACCCGTGACCGAGCGCCACACTGCCGACTTCTGGTTCGACCCGATCTGCCCGTGGGCCTGGATGACGTCGCGCTGGATGGACGAGGTCGAGAAGGTCCGGCCGGTGACGGTCCGCTGGCACGTGATGAGCTTGTCCGTGCTCGACGAGCACCGCGAGGACCTGCCCGAGCGACACGTGCGCCTGCACGAGCGCGGTTGGGGGCCGGTGCGCGTCGTGAACGCGGCGCGTGAGCTGCACGGCGAGCAGTATGTGAAGCCGCTCTACGACGCGCTCGGCACCCGCATCCACCCGGGCGGCCGGGACGACTACGGCATCGTGATCACGGAGGCCCTCGCCGAGGTCGGACTGCCCGCCTCGCTGGCCGACTACGCCGGCTCGGACGAACTGGACGACTCGCTGCGCGCCTCGCACGCCGAAGGGATCAACCAGGTCGGTCAGGACGTCGGCACTCCGATCGTGAGCGTCGACGGGATGGCGTTCTTCGGCCCGGTGGTCACCCCGGCCCCCAAGGGCGAGGCGGCCGGCCGACTTTGGGACGGCGCGCTGCTGGTGGCCTCGACCCCAGGGTTCTTCGAGATCAAGAGAACGCGCACCCTCGGCCCGATCTTCGACTGAGGGCACACCCGACGCCGGGAATCGCCACAAATCCGGCGAAGCGGTGGAGAGGCTCCGGTTCTCGTGCGATGCTGCCAGGCGGGGCAGACGCCGGTGGCTGCTCCAGAGTTTGTCGTGAGGAGCAACGATGGTGAGTCCCGAACCGCCTGGGCGCGGCCTCGGTGGCCTCTTCCAGCGTCTCGGGCCGAGGCTGACGGCGGTCGCGATCGTCGACCTTGTGCTGGTCCTCGGCGCGGTGACGGTTCTCGGGTTCTTGCTGACCGGTGCGCTCGACCGCTCTGGCGGCCCGTCTCATCAGGCCACGAATTCACCCGGGACGTCCAGGACGACGGCTCCGGAAGAGGGTGTGACCAGCCCGACGGTGCCTCCGAAGGCCGCGACCCCGCCGGCCGGGGCGCTCACTCTCACCGAGTTCGCCGCGCCGAGCCGCAACATCGTGTGCCGGATCATGTCCGATTCGGCGACCTGCACGATCGCGGCCTTCGCCTACCCGACACCGGCTCCGACACCGGCTCCGACGCCGGGCCCCTGCGCGGGCGGCACGGTCGGCCACCTCTTCGTGGTCACCAAGGACGGGGTGCAGATCCCCTGCCTGGCCGGACCGGCACCGGCGGCGGCGCCCGCGAACGCCAAGGTGCTCGCCTACGGGACGGCGACCTCGGTCAACGGCTTCACCTGCTCGAGCGACCCGAGCGGCATCCTGTGCCGCCACGACGCGACCGGGCACGGCTTCACCATCGCGCGGGCGGGCTTCGGTATCCGCTAGACCTGCGGCGGGCGGCACGGTCCGGTCAGCGGGACCGCGGACGTGACTACCAGATGCGCACCCGGAGCGCGGGGTCCCGGTAGAGAGCGTCACTCGGCTGGACGTCGAAGGCCGGGTAGAACTCGTCGATGTTGCTCAGCACCCCGTTGCAGCGGAACTCCGGCGGCGAGTGCGGGTCGGTGGCGAGCCGGCGCAGCGCCTCCTCGTCGCGCGTCTTCGTCCGCCAGGCCTGCGCCCAGCCGAGCATGACCCGCTGGATCCCGGTGAACCCGTCGATCACGGGTGGTTCCGCGCCGCCGAGCGCGACCCGGTACGCCTTGATCGCGATCGCGAGCCCGCCGAGGTCGCCGATGTTCTCGCCGATGGTCAGCGCCCCGTTGACCCGGTGCGGTTCGCTGAACTGGGCCGGGGAGAACGTCGAGTACTGCTCGATCAACGCGGTCGCCCGCTGCTCGAACTCCGCGCGGTCCGCCTCGGTCCACCAGTCGGTGAGGCGGCCGTCGCCGTCGTACTTGGAGCCCTGGTCGTCGAAGCCGTGCCCGATCTCGTGGCCGATGACGGCGCAGATCCCGCCGTAGTTGACCGCGTCGTCGGCGTCCGGGTTGAAGAACGGCGGCTGCAGGATCGCGGCCGGGAAGACGATCTCGTTCATGCCCGGGTTGTAGTACGCGTTGACGGTCTGCGGCGTCATGAACCATTCCGCGCGGTCCACCGGCTTGCCGATCTTCCTGAACTCCCGGTCGTGCTCGTAGGCGGAGGAGCGACGCACGTTGCCGAGCAGGTCGGTCGCGTCGATCTCGAGGCCCAGGTAGTCCTTCCAGACGTCCGGGTAGCCGATCTTGGGCGTGAACAGCTCGAGCTTGGCAAGGGCGCGGGCCCGGGTCTCCTCGCTCATCCAGTCCAGCCCCGAGATCGACTGCCGGTACGCCTCGACGAGGTTCGCGACGAGCGCCACCAGGTGCGTCTTGTGCTCGGGCGGGAAGTGACGAGCGACGTAGAGCTCACCCACGGCCTCGCCGAGCGCACCCTCGACGAGGGAGACAGCCCGCTTCCAGCGCTCGCGAATCTCCTCGGTGCCGCTCAGGGTTCGGCCGTAGAAGTCGAAGTTCGTCTCCACCAGTGCCCGGGAGAGGAACGGCGCCCGGGTGGCGACCACCCGGAGCCGGAGCCAGAGCGCCCAGTCGGCGAGCGGGAGGCCGGCCCAGAGCGCCGCGAAGCCGACGGCGAACTCCGGCTCGCGCACGACGACGTCGTCCATCACGCCGTCGCCGGCGCCGAGCGCGGTGGCCCAGGCGGCCCAGTCGAAGCCCGGAGCGCGCTCGGTCAGCGCGGCGAACGTCATCGGGTTGTAGGTGAGCTCGGCGTCGCGGTCGCGGACGACGTCCCAGTGGTGGCCGGCGAGCGCGGTCTCGAGCGCCATGATCGTGCCCGCCGCGGCATCGGCCTCGGCGGCCGGTACGACGCCGGCAAGCGTCAGGATGCGGGCGACGTAGCCGAGGTAGGCCTCGCGGAGCGGCGCGTACTGCTCCTCGCGGTAGTACGACTCGTCCGGCAGGCCCAGGCCCGACTGTTGCAGGTAGACGACGTAGCGGTGCGGGTCGTCGGCGTCGTTGTCGATCCAGACGCTCAGCGCCCCGCCGGTCCCGGTCCGCTGCAGGGTGCCCATCGCGGCCGCGAGCTCACCCGCGCTCGTTGCGCCGTCGACCAGAGCGAGGTCCGCGCCGATCGGTGCGGTGCCGAGCGCCTCGACCCGCTCCTCGTCCATGAAGCTCGCGTACATCCGGCCGATCTGGCCGCGCACATCGTCGGCCGCGCCCTCGCGCGTCGCGGCGGTTCCGGGGGTCGCGGGTGTCACCGCGGTTTCGGCGGTTCCGGGGGTCGCGGCGGCCTCGCCCGCCTCGCGGATCAGTTCCCGGACCTGCTCCTCGGCCCGGTCGTGCAGGACCCGGAACGCACTGTCGACGGCGCGATCCGCCGGGATCTCGTGGGTGGCCAACCACCGGCCGTTGACGTACCGGTAGAGGTCGTCTTGCGGGCGGGTCCGTGGGTCGAGGGCGTCGAGGTCGATCCCGCTCGGTCGAGGCTGTTGCGTCGGGGCGCTAGTCATGTCGGCCAGGGTAGGACACACCTGGCAGGATGTGGCCATGCGCATCCACATCGCCGCCGATCACGCCGGCTTCGAGCTGAAGGCACACCTGGTGCGGCACCTGCACGCGGCCGGTCACGACGTCGTCGACCACGGCGCGCACAGCTACGACGCGCTCGACGACTACCCGCCGTTCTGCTTCGCGGCGGGCGAGGCGGTCGTGGCCGAGTTCGGCAGCCTGGGTGTCGTCGTCGGCGGCTCGGGCAACGGTGAGCAGATGGCCGCGAACAAGGTGCGTGGGGTGCGGGCTGCCCTCGCCTGGAGTATCGAGACGGCTCAGCTAGCGCGTCAGCACAACAACGCCAACGTCGTCGCGATCGGTGCGCGCCAGCACACGTTTGACGAGTGCACGGCCTTCGTCGACGCGTTCCTCGGCGAGCCGTTCAGCGGCGACGGCCGGCACCAGCGCCGGATCGACCTGCTGTCGAACTACGAGGGCCGCTAGAAGATCCAGCTGCACACCGGCGCGAGCGGCCACGAGAACGCCGCCGCGGCCGCGAGCAGCGCACCGGCTCGGTGCTCGGTGACGAGGCCTGAGGTCCCGAGTGCCGAGAGCGAGATCCCGCCCAGGTAGGCCGCACCGAGTTCCCGGATGTCGAGCGACAGATCCGGTTCCGCGTTCTGGGCAGCGTCGACGGTGGCTCCGTCCGGCCCGCCGACCAGGCGCCAGCGTCCGGCGTTCTCCGGGATCAGCGCGTCGGTGACCTCGAGCACGACGTCGACCGGACTCGGGTACCGCCGCCCCATCATGGCTGCCGGCAGGTCGAGGATCCGGACCCAGAGGTTGTCGACGATGCGCGGGGCAGCGGCGCGGCTGTCCACCAGGAGCTGGAGCAGCGGATCGTCGACCGGCTGGAGCCAGGTCTCGATCGTGGCCATCAGGTCGAGGTCGATCAGAGTGCTCCACAGTCGGTGCGCCGCGGCCGGCGAGGTCGTCACAGCCTCCCGGACGCGCACGACGCCGCGCGGTCCTTGGGCCGTCCACTCGCCCTTTCGGGCGAAGAGCGCGTAGCCGACCGGCGTCGGGCCGTCCTCGACGACGAGGATCTTGAGCCGCTCCGATCCCTGGCGTCGGCTCTCGGCAGGCCTGAGGTGGTACTCCTGGAGGGCGATGGAGCTCCGCGCGACCCAGCCCGGGCGGCCCGCCCCTGCCGCCAGGTGGACGGTTTCGACCAGGTCGCCGTGCCGCGCGACGTCAATCCGTTCCATCCGGACCGTCAGGCCGGAAGCGCCCGCCACCGGGCGGAGGGCAGCGCCTCGTGGGATCGTCATCCTGAGGTCGAACGCCGCGCGCCCATAGCCGAACCGTCCGTAGATCGCCTGCTCGGCGGCGAACAGTGCGGACGCGACCTCACCACGCTCGCGGGAACGTTTGAGGTGGTCGCGCACCATCTCGGTGAGCAGGCCCTTGCGGCGATGCGCTGGATGCACCCCGACCGAGGTCAGCGCGGCGGCCGGCGCAGAGCCGCCCGGCACGGGTAGCGAGAACGGGAAGGACGCGTGGAAGGCGACGAGTGTGCCGTCGGGCCCCTCGATCCCAGCAGCTCGGTCCCACGGCAGAGCGGCAAGGGCCTGGGCCGCCTCCTCGGCTGGATCGTCGGACGCGAAGGCCCAGGAGTCGACATCGAGGACCTCGGCGCTGCGAGCTTCGGTCAGCTCGACGGCGCGGTACCCCTTCGGTGCAGGATGCATGGCCCGATCCTTGCCTGCGGAGGCCCTCCGTGTCATCGCGATACAGCCATTGGGCGTCCCGGATCCGCGCTCAGCCACCCCGGATCCGAGCTCAGCCACCCAGGATCCGGGCTCAGCCACCCCGGATGCGCGCTCAGCCACCCATCAGCGCCCCGCGGTGGCTAATCTCGACGCGTGAGCTCAGTCTCGACGCACGCGGCGCCCGCGGCGATGAGCGCGCTGCGCAGGCATGCGGTGGTGATGCGTCGCCATGGCCTGTCGACGGATCTCCTCGTCACGGGCGTGCTCGTCGTGCTCAGCGCCTTCGCCGCGCTCGGCATGGTGATCGGCACCGAGTGGGTGCCGCCGTCGTTGTTCATCCTGATCGAGCTGTTGGGCGGATTCGTGCTGCGGTTCCGCGCGATGGTCGTGCTCTGCGTGGCGATCGTCCTCGAGATCGCCGTGATGGGGCTTACGCGGGTGGGCGATATCAGGCCGGGGTCGCTCCTGGTGCACGGCGTCGCAACCGTGTCGGTGCTCTTGTTCGTGCGCAACCGGGACCGGCGCGGGCTGCAGGGCGCTGCGACTGACCTGATGCTGGTCGACCTGCGTGATCGACTCGAGGCGCACGGCACCATCCCCGAGCTGCCGCCCCGCTGGAGGGTCGAGAGCGCGGTGCGCTCGGCACATGCGGAGGCGTTCTCCGGCGACTTCGTGGTCGCGGCTCGCAGCGGCAACGGCTCGCTGCTCGAGATCGCGCTCGTCGACGTCTCCGGCAAGGGTCAGGACGCCGGCGTGCGATCCCTGTTGCTCTCCGGGGCCTTCGGCGGGCTCCTCGGCGCGATGCCCCCCGGCGAGTTCCTCAGCGCCGCCAACCGCTACCTGCTGGGGCAGCAGTGGGACGAGGGCTTCGCGACGGCGGTGCACGTCGCGGTCCACCTCGAGACGGGTGCGTTCGCGATCGCGACGGCGGGTCACCCACCGGCGGTCCACCTGCATGCCGGATCGGGGAAGCTCGAGGTGCTCGATGCCGCGCCCGGGCCGGCGCTCGGCGTGATGAGCGACTGGAGCTTCCCGGCCCAGACCGGCTGGCTCGACCCGGGCGACTCGCTGATGCTCTACACCGACGGTTTGGTCGAGGTGCCGGGGGACGATGTCGAGTTCGGTATCGACCGGCTGATGGGTGTGGCGGAGCGGGTGGTGACGACGCGGTCCGGCGGCGTGGAGGCGGTGCTCGCCGACATGCGCGCGAGCGACAACGACGACCGCGCGCTCGTGCTCGTCCACCGCGACTGACCGGCCCGCTCGACGATGGACGACGCCTACCTGGACGCCGTGCTGGAGGTCGTCGCGGCCATCCCGCCCGGGCACGCCATGACCTACGGCGGGATCGCCGACGTCGTCGGCGCACACCTGGGCCAGGGTGGGCCGCGGCAGGTCGGTCAGATCATGTCCCACGCCGGTGGAGGTGTGCCGTGGTGGCGGGTGGTCAGTTCGGCAGGCAGTCCGCCGCACCGCTACCTGTCCGAGGCGCTGCGTCGGCTGGCGACCGAGGCGTGCCCGCTGACCGGCGACGGCAGCCGGGTCGACCTTCGGCGTGCGGCCTGGGATCCGCCGTACGACGTGCTCGGCGGCCCGGAGCCCGGCAACGGTTTAGACGAGGAACCCGCCCGGGGCAGCCGGCTCCAGGAGGGTTCCTCGTGGTTCAGATGTAGATCGCCGGGTCGTCGACCTCAGCGAACTCCGCGCTGCCGGCCGGACGGTGCCGGATCTGCGCCGGCACGCCGACGGCCAGAGCGCCCCTCGGCACGTCGCGGATGACGACTGCGTTCGCCCCGATCTGGGCGCCGTCGCCGATCCAGACCGGACCGAGCACCTTGGCACCGGCCCCGATCACGACGTTGTCGCCGACCGTCGGGTGCCGCTTGCCGTGCGTCATCGTCTTCCCGCCGAGCGTGGTGCCGTGGAACATCAGCACGTCGTCGCCGACCACCGCGGTCTCCCCGATGACGACGCCCATCCCGTGGTCGATCACGAGTCGCCGACCGATGGTCGCGCCGGGGTGGATCTCGATCCCGGTCGCGGCCCGGGTGAGCTGGGACAGCAGCCGTGCCGGCAGCCGCAGCGCGGTGTGCTTCCACATCGAGTGCGCCAGTCGGTGCGACCACAGCGCGTGCACGCCGGGATAGCCGAGACCGACCTCGAGTGAGCTCCGCGCGGCGGGGTCCCGGTTGCGCGCCGCCTGCAGGTCCTCATGCAGGCGGGCGAGCGGGTGGAGGTGTGCGCTCATGGCGGATCAGTCCATCAGGTCGCTGTAGAGGACGGACGTGAGGTACCGCTCACCGAAGGACGGGACGATCACGACGATCAGCTTGCCGGCGTTCTCGGGGCGGCGGCCCACCTCGAGCGCGGCGAAGATCGCCGCTCCGGAGGAGATCCCGACGAGCAGGCCCTCCTGGGTCGCCGCGGCGCGTGCGGTCGCGACGGCGTCGTCGCTGGTCACGTCGATGACCTCGTCGTAGATCGAGGTGTCGAGGATCTCGGGCACGAAGTTCGCGCCGAGGCCCTGGATCTTGTGCGGCCCGGGTGCGCCGCCGTTGAGAATCGGCGACTCGGCCGGCTCCACGCCGATGATCTGGACGCCCGGCTTGCGCGCCTTGAGGACCTGGCCGACGCCGGTGATGGTGCCGCCGGTCCCGATGCCCGCGACGACGATGTCGACCAGGCCGTCGGTGTCGGCCCAGATCTCCTCCGCCGTGGTCTCGCGGTGGATCCGCGGGTTCGCCTCGTTCGAGAACTGGCGGGCGAGCACGGAACCGGGGCGCTCAGCCGCGATCTCGTTGGCGCGGTCGACGGCACCCTTCATGCCCGCTGGACCTGGGGTCAGCACGAGCTCGGCGCCGAAGGCTCGGAGCAGGGCGCGCCGCTCCTTGGACATGGTCTCGGGCATGGTCAGCACGACCTTGTACCCGCGCGCCGCACCGACCATCGCGAGGGCGATGCCGGTGTTGCCGCTGGTGGCTTCGACGATGGTGCCGCCGGGCGGCAGCTCGCCGGACTTCACCGCGGCATCGACGATCGCGACGCCGATCCGGTCCTTGACCGAGCTGGCCGGGTTGTAGAACTCGAGCTTGCCGACGATCGTGGCGCCGACTCCCTCGGTGAGCTTGTTCAGGCGGACTAGTGGGGTGTTGCCGATCAACGCGGTGACGTCGTCGTAGATGCGAGCCATGGTGTCCTCAATCTTGCGGGTCGCGGGGCGACCGGGTCTGTCGGGGGGAACATTCGGGTGGTGCGGTTGATTCCGTCGGGCGCGGGATCGGCGCGGGATCGGCGCGAGTGGGGCCGATCAGTGCAACGAGGGCGGCAGCGGGGGAGTGCGGGCGGGCGAGCGCTGGCGCGACCCTGACTGGGTCGGAACTGGTCCGGGGGGCATCAACGCACGAGCGGATGCCGTGGCCAGCGCTCTACAGACAGCAGCAGGCCGCGCACACCGGGCAGGCATAGGTGGAGGTGCGGAGCGAGCTGAGAGCGCTCATGGCACGTCCTTCCTGCTTCGGTGGTCGAGGTGACGCTATCGCGCCGAGGTCGTCTCGGGCAACGTCCGTGCAGGTCGGCGCATTCCCGGGGACTTCCGGTGTGTGCCGGCGGGCGC
>Ga0209746_1000934_pt1 | contig 14363 bp, 12 predicted proteins | sample BarGraNGADG00211_3_FD_184496 | JGI IMG/M metagenome (GOLD analysis project Ga0209746, IMG submission 184496) | Arctic peat soil microbial communities from Barrow, Alaska - Barrow Graham LP Ref core NGADG0011-211 (SPAdes) (version 2) | ecosystem: Environmental > Terrestrial > Soil > Wetlands >... | reverse complement strand
ACGAGCCACGCAAAGTGTAAAGCCGATACCTGCCAGGTTTGGCTACTTGCGCTATAATTAGCTGTCATTGTTGATTTGTTCCCTTGCCGATCTACCTGCCTGGAGAAAAGCCATGAAACCTCTGCAAGACCCCTTTGGCGCCCGTGCCCGTGTGCCCGGCCTAGAGGAACCAGTCTATCTTTACCGCCTCAACAAGCTGGAGGAAGCCGGCGTCGGGCACGTATCCCGGCTGCCGTTCACCATCAAGGTGCTGCTCGAGTCCGTCCTGCGCCAGGTGGACAACTTCGAGGTAACCCAGGATGACGTGGTGCGCCTGGCTAACTGGGACCCGCAGAACACCGCCATGATCGAGCTGCCCTACAAGCCGGCGCGGGTTATTTTGCAGGACTTCACCGGCGTACCGTGTGTTGTGGACCTGGCGGCGATGCGCGCGGCGATGGCTCGCCTGGGCGGCAATCCGCAGCGGGTCAATCCGTTGATCCCCGTCGACCTAGTGATCGACCACTCGGTGCAGGTCGACCAGTTTGGCTCTCAATTGGCCCTGCTCTATAACGCAGAGCGTGAGTTTGAGCGCAACCGCGAACGCTATCAGTTTCTTAAATGGGGTCAGAAGGCTTTCGACAACTTCCGCGTCGTGCCGCCGGCCACGGGGATCGTCCACCAGGTCAACCTGGAGTACCTTGCCAAAGTGGTTCAGCGCCAGCGCGAGAACGGCTCTTCCGTCGCCTACCCGGATACGCTCATCGGCACCGACAGTCACACGACGATGATCAACGGCCTGGGCGTCCTGGGTTGGGGCGTTGGCGGCATCGAAGCCGAAGCCGTGATGTTGGGTCAGCCGATTTACATGGTCACTCCGCAAGTGATTGGCTTCCGGCTGACCGGCCAGCTTCCAGAGGGCGCCACCGCCACCGACCTGGTCCTCACTGTGACCCAGATGCTGCGCGCCCGGGGTGTCGTCAATCAATTCGTGGAGTTCTTTGGCCGGGGCCTGAGCAAGCTGAGCCTGGCCGACCGGGCGACGATCGGCAATATGTCCCCCGAAAATGGCGCTACGGTGAGCTTTTTCCCGGTAGATCAGGAAACCCTGCGCTACTTGGCCGACACCGGCCGGCCCGAGGAGTTGATCGACCTGGTCGAACGGTACTGCAAGGAGCAGGGCCTGTTCCGCACTGACGACACTCCGGACCCGGTTTTCAGTGCGATACTCGAGCTGGATATGACTTCGATCGTACCCAGCCTGGCCGGCCCCAAGCGTCCCCAGGATCGCCTGCCTTTGACTGAGCTGAAGAAGCAGTTCCGCCCGATGCTCACTGCGCCGGTAGGGAAGGCAGGCTTTGGCCTTCAACCGGCCGAGGCCGGGCGGGCGGTGCAGGTCGAGCATGAGGGCGAGCGCTTTAATCTGAAACACGGGGACGTGGTCATTGCCGCCATCACCTCTTGCACGAACACCAGCAACCCGAGCGTGATGCTGGCCGCCGGCCTGCTGGCCAAGAAGGCCGTCGAGCGGGGGCTAGAGGTCAAACCCTGGGTGAAGACAAGTCTGGCGCCCGGGTCGACGGTGGTCACCCGCTACTTGAACGCGGCCGGTCTGACCCCTTACCTCCAAGCACTGCGTTTTCATACCGTCGGCTATGGTTGCACGACCTGTATCGGCAATAGCGGTCCGTTACCGGAGTACATCGGCCGGGCGATCGATGAGGGCAGCCTGGTAGCAGCAGCCGTGCTGTCAGGTAATCGCAATTTCGAAGGGCGCATCCATGCCCAGGTGCAGGCCAACTTCTTGGCCAGCCCGCCCCTGGTCGTCGCGTTCGCCCTGGCCGGCACGGTCGACATCGACCTGGTTAACGATCCGCTCGCGCACGATCCGAACGGCGAGCCGGTTTATCTGCGGGATCTGTGGCCCACCCAGGAGGAGGTCCGTCATGCGATCGCGAGCTATGTCCGGCCTGAGATGTTTGAGGAGCAGTACGGGCACGTCTTTGAGGGGAATGAGATCTGGAATAAGATTCCGGTGCCCGAGGGTGAGTTGTATGCCTGGGACCCGCAAAGCACGTACATCCAGGAGCCGCCCTTCTTCGTTGGCCTGACGCCGGAGCCTGCCCCGGTGGGCGATGTACGTGGCGCGCGTGTGCTCGCATTGCTGGGTGACAGCGTGACCACCGACCATATCTCGCCGGCCGGCGCCATCCGGCCCTCCAGTCCGGCCGGTCGCTATCTGTTGGAGCACGGGGTGGAACGGACCGATTTCAACCAGTACGGCGCGCGCCGCGGCAACCACGAAGTGATGATGCGCGGCACTTTCGCGAACCCGCGCATCAAGAATCGCCTGCTGCCGGGCGTCGAGGGCCCGGAGACCGTCTACCAGCCGACCGGTGAGCGGATGTCGATCTACGATGCGGCCATGAAGTACGTGGCGGACGGTACTCCCCTGGTGGTCATCGCCGGAAAGGAGTATGGGAGCGGTTCCAGCCGCGACTGGGCGGCCAAGGGTCCCATGCTGCAGGGCGTGAAGGCGGTGATCGTCGAGAGTTTCGAACGCATTCATCGCAGTAACCTGGTCGGCATTGGCGTGCTTCCCTTGCAGTTCTTACCCGGCCAGAATCAGGAGACGCTGGGTCTGACCGGATTCGAGAGCTATGACGTTCTCGGCATTGGCGAGGACCTGCAACCCGGCCAGCGTCTGACCGTGCGCGCGACCGACAAAGAGGGGCATGCGCAAACCTTCGAGGTTATCCTGCGCATCGATACCCCGGTTGAGGTGAACTACTATCGCAACGGCGGCATTCTGCAATTGGTACTGCGCAACATGCTAAAGCGCGGCGAGTGAGACGCAGGAGAACCCCAAGCGGCAGGCGCAAAACCTCACGGGTGGCGGAGCATGAGTTAGCGGAGGAAGTAATTATGGCTCACGAACAGGCTCACGAACAGGCACACGAACAGGTATACGAACACATCACAGTGCCGGCGCTAGGCGAGCGTATAACCGTTCGCGAGGGACGGCTGGCGGTGCCTGATAACCCGATTTTGATGTGGATCGAGGGCGACGGCATCGGACCGGATATCATGACCGCGTCGAAGCGCATCTGGGACGCGGCTGCGCAGAAGGTGTATGGGGGACAGCGCAAGGTTGCCTGGATGGAGGTCTACGCCGGGGAGAAGGCAGCCGGCCTGTACGACGGCAATTACTTCCCGGATGAGACTCTGGATGCGTTGCGCGATTTCTACGTGGGCATCAAGGGGCCGCTGACGACGCCGGTGGGCGGCGGGTTCCGCAGCCTTAACGTGGCCCTGCGCCAGGAACTGGACCTTTACGCGTGCGTCCGCCCGGTCAAATGGTATCCGGGGATCCCCAGCCCGCTGCGCCATCCCGAGCTGGTGGACGTCGTGATCTATCGCGAGAACACCGAAGATGTATATGGTGGCATCGAGTACAAAGCGGGCTCGCCGGAGGCCGAGAAGGTCCAGCGTTTCCTGGTAGAGGAGATGGGCGCCGAGATGGTCCCGCATTCGGGTATTGGCATCAAGCCAATGAGCGAGTTCGGCTCCAAACGCCTGATCCGCAAGGCCATCGACTACGCCCTGAGCAGCGGGCGCAAGAGTGTGACATTGGTGCACAAGGGTAACATCCAGAAATACACCGAAGGCGCATTCATGCAATGGGGCTATGAGTTGGCGCGCCAGGAGTATGCCGGCGTGATAGTCACCGAGGAGCAGTTATACGATCAGTACCGGGGCCACCTGCCCGAAGGCAAGCTCCTCATCAAGGACCGCATCGCCGACATTATGTTCCAACAGATGCTGCTGCGCCCGGCCGAGTATGACGTGATCGCGACCCCGAATCTCAACGGCGATTACCTGAGCGATGCGGTCGCAGCCGAAGTCGGTGGAGTCGGTATTGCGCCGGGTGCGAATTTCGCCGATTATGTGGCGCTCTTTGAGGCCACACACGGCACGGCGCCCAAATACGCCAACCAGGACAAGGTCAATCCGGGCAGCTTGCTGCTGTCTGGTGTGATGATGTTCGACTACATTGGCTGGGGTGAAGCGGCGGACGCGATCGAATCTGCCTATACCCGCACGGTCGAAGACAAGATCGTGACCTATGACTTTGCCCGGCAGATGGACGAAGCTCATGAGGTGAAGACGTCGGACTTTGCCAGCGCGGTCATCGAAAGGCTGTAAGGCAACGAAAGCCACGAGAGAGCGGACCATGCACGCAGAGTTCCGCTCTCTTTTGTTCCCCTGAAATCGATTTCAATTCCCTTATATGAGGGTTGGGCATAACATAAGGAGCGGCGAAAAGCGGCACAGAACATAATGAGTGGGTCGGCGAGGGTGTCTGGAGCACCGAGGGGGGAAGGTCGGGAAGAACAGGGAGCGCGAAGGCCGCGCCGTGGCTCTGCGAAAGCCACGGCGGAACGGGAGAAGGCGACTGTAGCGGCTACAGGGCGCGCCAAAGAGACCAGCCGGCAAGTGCTGACTGCGGCTGGGCGTTGAGCGGCGGTCAACGGCTCAGGTCAGGTGGCGGATTGGGATCGGCGTTTTGGGTGGGCGGGCCAGTTGCTCCTTGTGTTGGCGGATGCGCTGTAGGGCACGCAGGTTGATCAGGACGTAGATGAGTGTGTTCTGGTTGACGATGGCAGAACCTCGGCGCAGGTGCGGCCGTTCGATACCAAGATCGACCGCCTGGCTGTTGGAGCGTTAATCGGCGGTGCGCTGCTTGTAGACCTCGGCGCACCGTGCGCCCGTATTCGGCGCTCTCCCGGTCAAGCTGGTAACGGATGCGTGCGCCAGCGCAGGTAGGCATCATGGCGGTGCAGCCACCTTTGGGCCAGTTGTCGTGGTTGGCAGGGCAAGTGTCAGCGATTTTGGATGGGAAGATCAGCGGGCAGACATACTTGCCACGCTTATGGACGACGATGGTCGTGGTGCGGTCGGTGAAGGCGAACTTGAGGGGCATAGCGAGGCCAGCCGCACACACGGGCAAGCCGTCGGGGCTGAAGGTGCGGACATCGTGGCGGCCCTTGGCGACGAGTGGCACGGCAGCCAAGCCGCCGGCATCGTGGAAGTACTGGTAGACGTAAAAGGCATCGTAGGCCTTGTCGAGTGCACCGCAGCGCGGCTTGCGGCCCAGGCGCTGCTCAGTCTGTGCCAGCAAGGGGAAAAAGTAGGTGGCATCGCCTTTGTCGAAGGTCTGAGTGAGTTCGGCCAGAACGATTTCGCCCCATTCCGGCACCTTGGTGCTGACTGCGGTGGCCTGAGTTCGTTTGACGCGCGGCGCTTCTCTCGCTATAATGCGCTTGCTTTTGTAACTCTTAGCACGCTTCCTCGCGCAAAGGATGAATAACAGGCCCTGCCCGGCACAGTTACAAACGGTAGTCTATGATCGTTCGTAGGGAGGCCAGAAATGACTTCCTCATTTGCCCCCACCAGGGCTGCCGCGTCCATTGGGATGCTGCCCAGCATGTCTTGGCTTGCCCCTGTCACAACGCCTCATTTGCGGCCGATGGCCGCGTGCTCGTGGGACCGCCACGAGAACCGTTGGAGCAGTTCCGGGCCCGCGTCAGGGATGGGCGCATCCAGATCAAGATCGACGCATGGTTTGTTAATAGAGGTTACTTTTGGCTTGCGCCCAGCTATGCTATATTAGACAACTAAAGGGAGAATGTCCCCGGGTCTACGTTCGCTGACCATCAGTCGGTAGACGCTGGTTGCTTTCGCAGAAGGAGTGACGGCAGTATGAATCTCCACCAGTACGATGTTATCGTAGTCGGCGCCGGTGGCGCAGGCCTCATGGCTGCTCTATACGCATCGCGCGGCGCAAAGACTGCCGTGATCAGCAAGCTTCACCCCACCCGGTCGCATACCGGCGCAGCGCAGGGTGGCATCGGGGCGGCGCTGGGCAATCTTGAAGAGGACCACCCCGAGTGGCACACTTTCGATACCATCAAGGGCTCGGATTACCTGGCCGATCAAGATGCCGTCCAACTGATGTGCAACGAGGCCCCCCACATGGTGTACGACCTCGAGCACATGGGGTTGCCGTTCGACCGCACTGCCGAAGGCAAGATCGCGCAACGCCCATTTGGCGGGCACACGAATAATGTGACCAAGCAGCCCGTGCGCCGGGCCTGCCACGCCGCCGACCGCACCGGTCACATGATTATCCAGACGCTGTACCAGCAGTGCATGAAGAACAATGTTACGTTCTTCGACGAATACCAGGCCGTTGACCTGATGGTTAATCCCCAGGGCCAGGTCGCCGGCGTCGTCACCGTGAACATCGACAGCGGCGAGCTACACGTTTTTCACGCCAAAGCGACCATTTTCTGCACGGGCGGTTTCGGCCGCATCTGGAAGATCACTTCGAACGCCTATGCTTTGACAGGCGACGGCCCGGCGATGGCCTTCCGGCGCGGCCTGCCGCTAGAGGATATGGAGTTCTTCCAGTTTCATCCTACCGGGGTGCGCGGCCTCGGGATTCTGATCACCGAGGGTGTGCGTGGTGAGGGCGGCGTGCTGCTCAATAAGGACGGCTACCGCTTCATGTATGACTACGCGCCGACTGTGAAGGACCTGGCCTCGCGTGATGTGACCTCGCGGGCCATCTACATGGAGATCAGGGCCGGGCGTGGCATCGACGGCCAGGACTACGTCTACCTGGACGCCCGCCCGGAGAGTATTAACTCCTATTTTGACAAGGACGGCATCAAGAACCCGGACGGCACACCGCGCCGGATCACGGCTGAGGAGATCGAGCACAAGCTCGAAGAGATCACGGACATCTGCCGCAATTACCTGAATATCGATCCGATCACGCAGCCGATCCCCGTCCAGCCGACGGCCCATTATGCGATGGGCGGCATTCCGACCAATATCGACGGACGCGTGGTCGTCGACTCCAAAAACACTCCCATGCCGGGCTTCTATGCAGCCGGCGAGGTGGCCTGCGTGTCGGTGCATGGCGCGAATCGCCTGGGCACCAACTCGCTGGTGGACATCCTGGTTTTCGGCAAACGCTCGGGCGTCCACGCCGCAGAATATGCGTCCCAGGCCGACTGGCCCGAACTACCCGCCCGCCACGAAGCGCGCGCTCTGACGGAGTTGGAATGGCTGCGCAACAACCCAGGCGATGAGTCGGTCGCCGACATCCGCGACGAGTTGCGCGAGTTGATGACGACGGACGTGGGCGTTTTCCGCACCGAGGAAACCCTGAGTGAGGCGGTGGGTCAACTGCGGCAATTGAAGGAGCGCTTCCGGCACGCCCGCATCATGGACAAGGGCAAACGCTGGAACACCGAATTGCTCGAGGCCTGGGAACTGGGCTGCATGCTCGATCTGGCCCAGGTGACAGCCGTGGCGGCCCTGGCACGTAAGGAAAGCCGCGGCGGGCATGCCCGGCAGGATTTCCCCAAGCGCGACGACGAAAACTGGCTTAAGCATTCTCTGGCCTGCCTCCAGCCCGATGGCGAGGTCGAGCTGGATTACAAGCCGGTCACGTTGGGCCTGTACGAGCCGAAGGCCAGGGTGTATTAGTGTAAACCCTTACTCTTTCGGCATCCCCAAACTGATCGCCCGCTTCACTTCCCCGATGTGCTCCGTGATGCGGATGCCACGCGGGCAGGCTTCCGTGCAGTTATACACCGTGCGGCATTTCCAGACGCCGAAAGCCTGGCCCATGATATTCAGCCGCTCGGCGGTCGCCCGATCACGACTGTCGAAGATGAACCGGTGTGCCTGCACGATCGAGGCCGGGCCGACATAGTTGTTGCCATTGGCCCAGAAGGGCGGACAGGATGTGGTGCAGGCCGCGCACAGGATGCACTTGGTGCTGTCGTCGTAGCGAGCCAACTGTTCGGCGCTCTGCAAACGCTCCTTCTCGGGCGCCGGCTCGTCGTTGACCAGCCAGGGCATGATCGCGCGGTACCACTTCCAGAACGGCTCCATGTCTACCACGAGATCCTTGATTAACGGCAACCCGTACAAAGGCTCGATTGAGATGACCGGCGTGTTGACTTGCTTGATCAATACTCTGCAGGCCAGGCCGTTTTGCCCGTTGATGCGCATGGCATCCGAGCCGCAGATGCCCTGGGCGCACGATTTGCGCAATGTCAATGTGCCGTAAAGGTGGTCTTTGACGTACAGCAGGGCGTCGAGCAGTTTCTGGTCGGGGTCGGCATCAATCGTGTACTCTTCCCAGTGCGGCTTCGTATCCGTTTCAGGATTGAAACGCCTGATGCGCAGTGTCAGTTCCACGGTCATGTCCTCCTGACGCCGCCGATGATGGCGACCATGCCGATGATGGTGAGAGCAGTACCGACAATCAAGATGACCCAGCACAACACGCGGTTCCAGGTGTGGCTCGTGACGTAATCGTCGAGCACGATGCGCAGGCCGTTAAAGCCGTGGGCCAAACCCAGGCCGAGCAACAAGGCATCGTAAATGCGCCAGCCCAGGTTCGACCAGCGGGCGGCCACAAAGGCCAGGTCGAGGTTGTGCACGTCATTGAACACATGCTGGATTGCGAAATGCCCCAGCGTAAGGACGATCAAGGCCAGGGCAGAGATGCGCATGAACAACCAACTCACAGTTCCCCAGGTGTTCCGCGGCATCGGGCGGACGGCCGGTTGAGTAGCAGCCATTTATCCCTCCTTGCTCCTCTATTTGATGACGTGCAGTACGATGTTTCTGAACATTACGGCTGCGGTCGGCACCCAAAGCACCGCGAAGGATATCCAAACCAGGAAGCGTGCCTGCGGTTGCTTCTCCCACAATGCCGGCCAGAAGTCCATAATGACCAGTCGCAGCCCGTTCATCGCGTGATAGATCACGGCCGCGGCCAGACCAATTTCCAGCAGCCCAAAGAACGGGTTCTTGTACAGGCTAACGAAGAATGTGTACGCTGAGGGCGCGAAGTAGACCGTTGCCGTATCGATCACGTGCAGAGAGAGGAACAAGACCACGCCCAGCCCAGATAAGCGATGCAAGGCCCACTGTAACTGCCCGAACCGGCCTCGGTAACGAGCGACCTCGATGACGCTACGCAAACCCTCGGAGACCATGAAGCCCTCCTTCTTTTGATTGGCAGTGCTTGCGATTATAGACATAAACGATGTTGCCGGTCGGTAATCGTGTTTCCAGGCGTATCAAGGTATGGCGTGTGGGCCAACTGTCGCGTCCAGGTAGCGGACGCCGAGGTAAGCCGCCCCGCTGTTGTCCACGCGCTCACCCAGGGTGACGGTGATCGTCTGGCTCTGGCTTGAGCGCAGCAGAGTCAGCTTGACCTGGTCCCCGGGCTTATGCTGTGCTACCAGATCGCTCAGCTTATGGTTTGTGTCCAGGCGTATGTCGTCCAGCTGAGTGATGACATCGCCAGGACGTAACCCGGCCGACTCGGCCGGACTGCCGGCAACTACTTCCTGGATGCCCACTCCGGTCGCGCTCTGAGTGGGCGCGCCTTCAGGTGTCTGCGGCGCGCGGGGTGTAGGCTGCAATGCCCTTGGCGTCGCCCGCGGGTTGGGCACGAAGGGCGCCGGCGTCGGGCGCTGGAAGCGTGCCGCCGGTACCTGCCTGGCCGCGCGTTGGCCGATCAAGTAACCGCCGACTCCACCAACCATAATTCCAGCGCAGCAGCCCAATAGGACGGCGACGGCGGCGACCAGCACTGTAACTGCAGTCAAGCGACTCTTCCCGCTGTCCATTTTTTACACTCCTCTGTATGACTATTCTCCCGATATTTCGCGTCCGGTCAAGTTACTTGTGTCCGGCATACGGTTGCAGCGCATCGCTGAGCGCATCGCCGAAGAGGGTCGTGCCGAGCACGGTGAGCGTGATGGCCAGCCCTGGCAGAGCACTGGTCCATGGAGCCGCGCCCAGGTATTCCCGCCCTTCGAACAGCATCAGCCCCCACTCGGCCTGCGGGGGCGGTGCGCCCAGCCCCAGGAAGCCAAGCCCCGCCACGTTCAGGATGGCCCATCCGGCGTCCAGCGTGGTCCAGGCCAGAACGGGAGCCAGCACAGCGGGCAACAGGTGGCGGAACAAAATACGCGCGGTCCCGGCCCCCAGCGCTTGAGCCGCTTCAACGTACAGGGTGGAGCGCACCGTCAGAACTACGCTGCGCACGAGGCGGGCATAAATCGGTATTCCGGCGATGCCCACCGCGATCCCCAGCGTTGCCAGTCCCGGCCCGAGCAGCGCCACGACCAGGAGCGCCAGCAAGAGCGCCGTGAAAGCCAGCAGCAGATCGATCAAGGCCACAAAGGCTTGCCCCAACCAGGCCCGGCTATAACCGGCCAGCAGTCCGAGGACTGTCCCGACAATGAGACCGAGCGAGACCGCGAGCCCGGCCGTAGACAACGTCGCCCTTGCGCCAAATAATAGCCGGCTGGCCAGGTCGCGGCCGTAGAAGTCGGTGCCTGCCAGGTGCAAGGATCCGGGCGCTTGAAGCTGAGCGGCCAGGTTGAGCGCGTCGGGCGGGTAGGGAGCGAGCCAGGGACCCACAAGCGCTGCCACGAGGGCTGCGCCGATGAGCAGCGCGCCGAGCCACGCGCCGGGATTACGCCATAGGCGCCGGACGACCAGTTGCAGTGGCGACACAGGCCGGCCGGCTGCGGTTGGGACAGCCGGTTTGGCAGACAGCGCGCCAGGCGTTCGGTGAAGCGTCGTCATTGCCAGCCGGCTTGCGGGCTCAACCAGCCGGCTGCGAGGTCCACCAGCAGGTTCAGGATCACGTAAAAGCCTGCCGTGAGCAAGGCGACCCCCTGCACGACCGGCAGGTCGCGATTCAGGATCGCGTCGACCAGTAACCGGCCGATGCCCGGCCGGTTGAATACGGTCTCGGTGATGACCGTGCCACCCAGGAGGAAGCTCAGTTGCAGGCCGGAGACGGTTACCAGCGGCACCAGCGCATTGCGTAAGGCGTGGCGCAGCAATACCTGGCGCCGGGTCAGCCCCTTGGCACGCGCCGCCACTACGTAAGGCTGCGCGAGAACCTCCAGCAGCGTAACCCGCGCGATGCGCGCCAAGGGACCGGCGGTCGCGAACCCCAAGACCAGTGATGGCATTAGCAGGGCTTGCCAACTCCCGGCGCCTGTGGCGGGCAGCCAGCCCAGCCGCACGCTGAATAGCCAGATCAGCAGCAGTCCCGACCAGAAGACCGGCACGGTGGCGCCTAGCACTGCCAGGAGCGTTGCCAGCCTGTCCGGCCAGCGCCCGGCCCAATAAGCAGCCGCGATGCCCAGCGCCGGCCCTGCCAGCCAGGCCCAGGCGAGGGCTGCCAGCGCGAGGCGCAAGGTGTACGCAAACTGCTCGCCAATCAACTGTGTGACAGGCCGGTTGTAATACAGAGAGCGTCCCAGGTTACCCTGCAGCAGCTCACTCAGCCAGCCGGCGTATTGCAGTGGAAGGGGCCGATCCAGGCCCAACTCGCTACGCAGCGCGGCCACCGCCTGTGGCGAAGCGCCGGAACGGGCCAGCATCGTTTCGGCGGGGTCGCCGGGCAGCAGCCTGACCAGCAGAAAGACCATTGTGGCAATGCCGAGCAGGGTCAGGGCTGCCACGATCAGGCGTCTCCGCAAATAGGAGAGCATGCTCACCTATCGTTTGCTGACCAACGACACGTCATACAATACCGGCCACCAGCCTTGCACGTCGTAGCTCAAGCCTTGAACGCGAGAGTAGGCAGCGTTTAGATTGACCTGATCACGGATCGGCAAAATCCAGGCCTGCTCCATGATGCGTTGCTGAACCCTGGCGTACAACGGCGCGCGCTGCGTCCAATCGGCGGTGCGCGCGGCCTGCTCCAGCCAGGCGTCAACCTCAGGGTCGCTCACTTTGGCCCAGTTGAACCCGTTCAACTGGCTGCTGGCGAAATAGGTGCGCAGCAGGTCGGGATCGGTGCCCGAAAACACGGAAGGGATCAGTTCGTCGACGCCTTTGCGAGCGGCATCCAGCGCAGCCGGATAGCTCATAGTCTCCCATTGCACGTCAACGCCCAGTTGCCGCCATTGGGCCTGCAAGATGGTCCCGACCTTTGTCAGTTCGCCCCAAGATTGCAGGATGCCTTTCAGTGTCAGGCGCTGGTCCTGCCGCACCAGGATCCCGTCCTTGTCCTTCTGAGTCCAGCCCGCTTCGGCCAGCAATGCCGCGGCTTTCTGCGGATCATAAGGATAGAGTTGGGCCAGAGCAGGATCGGCCCCGCGCGTGATGGCAGCCAACGGGCCCGCGGCGACGGGAGACGTGGTTCCAAAGACCGCCTTGACCAACGACGCCCGATCAGTGCCGTAGAGCAGAGCCTGGCGGACCCGCAGGTCGTCACCCGGCGCAAGACGCGTGTTCAGAAAGAACTGGACCGACTGTCCGGGAATGGCGACAAGGTTGAGCCGGTAGGCGGGATTGGCGCCGACCTGTGCGGCGTCCTGCGCCGGCAGCTCGCCCATCACGTCCGCTTGCCCGGATAACAGGGCCGGCAAGCGGGTGGCGGGGTCGGCATAGAAACGAAATTCAATCTGATCGAGGTATGGCGGGCCTTGATGGCTGCGGATCTCCGGGGCCAAATTGTAGTCAGGGTTGCGTTCGAGCACCAGCGATTGGCCTTGTTGGTATGACAGCATGCGAAAGGGGCCGGTCCCCACCTGGTGGAGCTGGTATTGGTCGCCCCACTTGTCCAGCGCAGCCGGCGAGGCCATCCCCAGGTAAACCTGGCTCAGCCCGTCGAGGAGCGGCGCATAGGGTTGTTTCAGGACCAGCTTGACAGTGTAGGGGTCCGTCGTCTCTGCGTGATAGAAAGGTCCAAGCAGGAAAACTTCCTTTTGCGAATGCGTTGCCGGGTCGGCGACGCGTTTCAGGTTGCGCACCACTGCATCGGCATTGAACGGCGTGCCGTCCTGGAATTTCACGTCGTGGCGTAGCTCGAAGGTATAGGTCAAACCATCCGGACTGATGACCCAACTCGTCGCCAGGTCCGGATGGAACTGGCCGCCCTTATCTTGCGCCACCAATGTGTCGTAGACGCTGTTGAGCGGGATGCCGAGCTAGGAGCTGGCATTGACGTGCGGGTCAATGCCGGATGGGACCAGTGTCAGGCCATAGTGCAGTATGCCGCCGGCGCGCGGCCCGCCGGCGCTCGGCGTATCTACGCTGGGCGGCGTTGATGTGGCACTGGAAGGCCCGTCACTGTTCGTCGTGTTAGCAGCCACAGCGGCAGGCCGCGTAGGAATGCCGCCGGGCGCGGCCGGGGTGGCAGACGGCGCCGGCACACAGCCGGCGATAGTAAACAGGACGGCAATCAGCCCTGAGAAGACGGCGCGGTATCTCATGCAGCCTTTCAGCTTTCTCACTTCAGAGAAGGAATAGTCGGGAATTTGCATTATGATAGCACACAGTATGTCAAAAGCACGAAGGGTGACGGGCATCACACAAGGGATGGGGAAAGGAAGCCAGATTCCAATTGATCAGGTCTCCTTTTGACACTCGATATGCTTTCGGATATACTGCCGCCATGCCAGCCCCCAATGTACGCACGCGCCGCCTCGCTGCGCTTGCCCTGCTTGTCTTTTTGGGTCTCTTATTAGCCGCCGATGCGGTGATCGCGCAGCATGGGTGCGACCCAGGCAACCTTATTTCTAACTGTAACTTCAATGGCTGGTACGGCTCTCCGCCCCGGCGATTGCCCCAGGATTTCAAAGAATATGTGCTTTCCGGTGACCTGGATTTCAGCCAGGACACCGATACGACCTGGGGCGCGCCGAGCCTGCGCATGTGGTCAGACGGCGGGACATTTCACGCCGGTATCTATACGCAGGTCGGTGGCCTGCAGGCGGGGGTAGCCTATAAGGCCTCGATCGGCTGGGCAGTGGGAGACGGCTATGCCTCGTTTGGCCGGCGGCTTGGGATTGATCCTACCGGCGGCACGGACCCTAACTCCGCCAACATCGTCTGGTCGCAGTTTTACCGGGACAAAGGCAAAATGCTGAACCGCCCGTCTCCCGATCCCAGCAATATCGACGTCAGCGCCGTGGCTCGCAGTTCAACCATCACCGTGTTTCTCGACGTAGATCATAACTATTCCGCGCCGCCCAACTGGTTTTTTGCCGATGCTCTGGGTCTGTACGTCGATCCGAACGCGCCGCCCCCGCCGCCGACGGCCGTTCCGACGTCTACTCGGGCTCCGGTCGTCGTCGCGCAGGTCCAACCTTCGCCAACACGCCGGCCGGCCGCTTCGCCGACTGCATCGCCGACTGCCACCGCCACCAGCACAGCCATGCCGACCATGACGCCCACGGCCACGACGACGCCGACAGATACGCCGACGCCCACGGCCACGACGACGCCGACAGATACGCCGACGCCCACGCAGACCT
>Ga0209746_1000929_pt1 | contig 14412 bp, 13 predicted proteins | sample BarGraNGADG00211_3_FD_184496 | JGI IMG/M metagenome (GOLD analysis project Ga0209746, IMG submission 184496) | Arctic peat soil microbial communities from Barrow, Alaska - Barrow Graham LP Ref core NGADG0011-211 (SPAdes) (version 2) | ecosystem: Environmental > Terrestrial > Soil > Wetlands >... | reverse complement strand
TCCAGCCAGTTCATCTTCGTGAAATCAGATTATAAACTTGTTAAAATTGAGATCGCCGAAATTCAATATATCGAAAGCCTGAAAGATTACATAAAAATTATTGTCGGGGGGAAACCGGTCATGACGTTGTCGAGCATGAAGGCCATCGAAGAAAAGCTGGTCGCTCCCGATTTCATCCGGGTTCACCGGAGCTTTATGGTGAATGTCCGGAAGATCCAGTACATCCATCGTAATTTTGTGATGGTGGGGGATAAAGAGATCCCCATCGGCGACAATTACAAAGATAGTTTCCTGCAAGTTATCAACCAGAAAAATAGGATCGACTGAAATGCGAAAAAAAACACTTCTGATCTTTGCTGCCTGCCTGCTTATTACTTTTGTCAGCGCGCAGAATCGTGTATGGACTTTCCAGCAATGCCTGGATACGGCAATTCAAAGAAATATTTCCTTGAACCAGAGCCGGCTGAACACGGATCTTAGCCGCATCACCCTTGAACAATCGAAAGCGAACCGTTTTCCATACCTGAGTGCCAGCGCAAGGGATGGAATTAGTTTCGGCCGGAGCGTAAACCCGACGACGAACCAGTATGTGGAAAGAACCACCAACTCTTCCAGCTTTGGCGTTAATACCGGTGTTGACCTTTTCAATGGTTTCCAGATCACGCGCACCATCCTTCAAAATAAAATGAACCTGGATGCGGTGAAAACAGATGTGGAGAATGTCAGGAACCAGGTTACTTTAAATATTACAACCGCCTACCTGCAGCTGCTGTTTCAATACGAGATCCTCAAAGCTGCAAAAAACCAGACCGAAGCCACCACCATCCAGGTTGACCGTACCCAGAAAATGGTTAATGCCGGGAAAGTGCCCGAAAGCAATCTTTTCACGATCCGTTCGCAACAGGCCACCGATAACTTTGCTGTCGTGAATGCACAAGGCCAGCTTGACCTGGCAAAAGTGACGCTGGAACAACTTATGGAGATCCCGGTTACCGACAGTTTTGAGGTAAAGATCCCAGACCTGGTTGAACCCTCGCTTCTCCTGAATCAAACTAATCAGGAGATCTACAATAAGGCCCTGACGGTTCAGCCGCAGATTGCCGGTGCATCCATCCGGACAAACAGCGCCCTCCTGGGCATCAAAATCAGTGAAGGTGCCAGGTATCCTTCGCTCAGCCTGAGCGGAGGCGTCAACTCCAACTATTCGGTCACCTCCCGTACAGGTTCAAATTCGTCGGTCAAAGATTCACCATTCTTTCCCCAATTGTGGACGAACCTCGGTGAATCGATCGGGTTAAACCTTTTCATCCCGATCTACAGCAACCGGCAACTCAAATCCAATATCGAACGAACAAAAATCAATGCCCTCAGCGTACAGCTTGACGAACAGAACACCCGGCTGCAGCTTCGCAAAACCATTGAGCAATCGTACACTGACCTTCGGCTTTCGATCAAGAAATATGAGGCTGTAAAAGAACAGATCAGCGCCGCTGAGCTTTCCTACCAGAACATGGAACGGAAATACAACGTAGGGATGTCGACCGCCATCGACTATCTCATCGAAAAAAATAATTATTTCCAAGCACAGTCAAATGGCATACAGGCAAAATATGATTATATCTTCAAGTCGAAGATTCTGGATTTTTACCAGGGGAAACCCATACAATTCTAAGTCGAAACTCAAAACACAAAATAAAAAATGAAAAAGAAGTATTGGATACTAATTATTATCATCATAGTATTGGCGGCTGTTGGCGCTTGGTTTTTGTTCGGGAAAAAAGATGCGGCCGCCGTGCAATTTAGAACTGCAAAAGCGGAAATGGGAGATCTCAGGATTGTGGTTACTGCAACCGGCACCCTGCAGGCGGATACGACCGTACAGGTTGGAACCCAGGTTTCGGGGATCATTGACAAGATCCTCGTGGATTTTAATTCTATCGTACGAAAAGGACAGGTAGTTGCCTTGTTGGATACCACCTACCTCGCAGCAGCGGTGGAAGATGCCTCTTCCTCAATGTACCGGGCCCAGGTTCAGGTCAACCTTACAAAACGCAACTATGAACGGAACAAACAGCTTTATGATGAAAAGGTAATTGCACAGTTCGATTATGATCAGTCGTTGTCGGATTATGAAATGGCAAAGGCCAGTGCCCGCTCGGCGAAATCAGCCCTCGACAGGGCCAAAATCAACCTGAAATATGCCACCATCGTGGCCCCGGTTTCGGGTGTCGTGATCTCCCGGAACGTTGACCGTGGACAAACCGTTGCAGCAAGCTTCAGCACACCCACTTTATTCGCCATTGCCAACGACCTGACGAAGATGCAGGTACAGGCCAGCATCGATGAGGCCGATATCGGTAAAATACAGGTTGGACAGGATGTGTCGTTCACCGTGGATGCATATCCCGAATTGTCATTCAACGGAACGGTCAGGCAGATCCGCCTGCAGCCGGTCGTGCTCCAAAATGTGGTCAATTATACCGTCATCATCGATGTGCCCAACCCGGACCTGAAGTTAATGCCGGGAATGACCGCCAACATTACGGTGAAGATCCAGGAAGCGCTGGACGTTTTGAAGATCCCTGCCAGTGCACTGAAATTCTGGCCGACACAGGAAAACCTTGACCAGGCTTTGAAAGAAATGCCCGATTCCCTGAAACAGATCATCGAAAAGATGATGAAATTCCGTCAACGGATGAATCCACAGGGCGGAACCCGGTCGGCAGCGAATGCAGGCGGTGGAGGTGGTCAAAGCGGATTTGGTGGCAGCCAGGGAGGATCTGAACGAGGCGGCAACCAGGGAAGATCGCATGCACAAGGAACTGAAGGAGGTCATGGCAACAGAGGACACATGGGTTTGATATGGATAAAAACCGCTGCCAATAAACTGGTTCCGGTCAGGGTAAAAACCGGGTTGACCGACGGAAGTTTTACTGCAGTGGAAGGAAGCCTCAAAGAAGGCGATGATGTGGTGACAGGCATCATCAACACCCAGACAACCACAACACCACAGACACAACAAAGCCCTTTCCAGCCACAGCGGCCCGGAGGAGGCAGGGGAGGACATTAATATGGCGGATGCAATTATTTCAACCCGGCACTTGGTAAAGATTTACAAAATGGGTGATCTTGAGGTCCATGCACTGAGAGGCATCGACATGGAAATCCGCAAAAGTGATTTTGTCGCCATCATGGGAAAAAGCGGTTCCGGAAAATCCACCTTTATGAACATCGTGGGTTGCCTGGATGTGCCTACCCGGGGAGATTATTTCCTGGATGGTGTAGATGTGGGGAAAATGAATAAGGATCAGCTGGCACAGTTACGGAATAACAAGATCGGTTTTGTATTCCAGTCATTTAACCTGCTTTCCCGGACGTCGGCCCTGGAAAATGTGGAGCTTCCGTTGATGTACAACAGCAAGGTCAGCTCTCATGCACTGCGGGAAAAAGCCATGAATGCCCTCGAATCAGTAGGACTGGCCGACCGGTCGCACCACCTGCCGAACCAGCTTTCGGGAGGAGAGCAGCAGCGGGTAGCCATCGCCCGTGCGCTGGTCAACGATCCTGTAGTGATCCTGGCAGATGAACCAACCGGCAACCTGGATACCCGGACCAGTGTAGAGGTAATGGCTATTTTTCAACAACTGAATAAAAAGGGGATCACGGTAGTGATCGTGACACACGAACCCGATATTGCCGCTTACACCAACAGGAATGTGAGTTTCCGTGACGGCAGGATCCTGAAAGACCTGCAGGTTGAACATCCCCGGAAAGCAAGCGATGAACTTCTTTTAATTCCGGTTATCAGCGAGGAGGAAACGATATGAAGTTAAAGAACCAGTTAAAAGCAGCCATCCGTTCGTTGTCGAAGAATAAGATGAGGACCTTTCTTACGATGCTGGGGATCATCATCGGGGTGGCATCGGTCATCGCCATGCTGGCCATCGGGCAGGGATCAAAAGAGAGCATACAGGCACAGATCTCAAACCTGGGAACCAACCTGCTGACCATCTTTCCTTCTGCAAGCATGACCGGTGGCGTGAGAATGGAAGCCGGTTCCTCGGTGCGACTCACCCTGGATGATTATAAGGCAGTAGCTGACCGTTGCCCGGCCGTGATGTATTCCACTCCTACCGTTCGTACCAGCGGCCAGCTCATCGCGGGTTCGCAGAACTGGAGAACCTCCGTCTGGGGTGTCTATCCGGATTATTTCGACATCCGTAACCTGACGATCCAGTCAGGGACAATTTTTACCGTTGCCGAGGACCGCTCAGCCTCAAAAGTATGCGTGATCGGCCAAACGGTAGCCAAATATCTCTTCGGAGAAGGGGTGGATCCTGTCGGTAAACAGATCCGGATCAATAAGATCCCTTTTCTTGTCACTGGGCTGATCACCGCGAAAGGTCAAAATGCCTTCGGGCAGGACCAGGATGATATTGTGATCGCCCCGTTTACAACAGTACAGGAACGCATGTTGACCATCACCTATATCAACAGTATCATGGTTTCGGCTACCACCGAAAAGATGATCCCGGAAGCCACCGATGAGATCACCCAGGTATTGAAAGAAAGACACCGGCTCGGGCCGTCGGAAGACCCGGACTTTACCATCCGGTCACAGGCTGATATTGCCAACGCTGCTACAGCCACTTCCGGTATCCTTACCATTCTCCTGGCCAGTATTGCAAGCATCTCATTGCTGGTAGGAGGCATCGGCATCATGAATATCATGCTGGTTTCAGTTACGGAACGCACGCGGGAGATAGGGATCCGCATGGGAGTAGGCGCCCGCGGACGCGATGTGTTGCTTCAATTTCTGATCGAAGCCCTCATGATCAGCCTGATCGGCGGAATCATTGGTGTCGGCCTTGGCATCCTGACTTCAGAGGTCATTGCGGGTATCATGAAATGGCCGGTAACCATAACCCTGCAATCGATCATTCTTTCCTTCTTATTCTCTACAGCCATATGGATTTTCTTCGGCTGGTACCCGGCACGGAAAGCAGCCAGCCTTAACCCGATCGATGCATTGCGTTACGAATGATCTTCTTTCTGGATCAGTATTCCATAGATCGAGACATTCTTACGAATGAAAAGAAAAACAAATCAGATGACCGGTATTATTCCCTTGACGGGAAGACCTACCTCAGTTATCCATGGTCGACCCCGGTAAGAGATTATAGAGAGATTCAACGGGAGAAAAGTCCCGGCATATGGAGAAGCTGTCTGGCTTTTGCCGGAAGGAGCGTATTGTTATGCACGATTCGATCTGAAAGAGATAGAGTATAACTGCCGGGAATACAAATAAAAATAATTCCGAAGGGATTGAATTTGAATGCGGTGATCAAGAGAGGTCCTCTTCCCAATAACCCCGAAGTGGTTGAATATTTTTTCCCTCATTTTATATTTGTCAGACTTGGGAATATGGTTCCATTTATGGACAAAATTGCGATTGCAATCGCCAACGCTTTGTGTAATAGCATACTCTGAAATGTGTGAATGATGTAACCTATTTTCAAAATTGTGTAACGCTTATTCTTTAAAGGGTGTTCATCTTTACAAGAGATAATAATTCATACACAATTTAAATAAAAATAAGAATGACTTAAGCAGTCAACAGTCTGATAGCAAGTCAAATCAACCATCAAAAACAGACCCCACCTGCATTGATGAACCACCTCCAGCCAAACCTGAACCATTAAAAAAACAAATAGAACAATTTTTAAAACAAATAATTATGGCTAAATATTCCAAAAAAGTTCAGGACAAAGTTGAAAAGGTTATGCATGAATATAAGCATGGAGAATTAAAATCAGGCAAAGGCGGTAAAGGTGGAATTGTAAAAAGCCGTAAGCAGGCAATAGCCATCGGTTTAAGTGAAGCGAGACAAGCAGGAGCAAAAGTTCCTAAGAAAAAAAATTCTTAATCAAGAATAAATAGAACTAACAATTTGATTGTTCATAAGTTAAGCCAAATGTGTGAATGATGTAACTTATTCCCAAAGTTATGTAACGCTTTGCGGAATAAATGTATTTACCTTGATACCGTGAAAATTTATTCACAAATTAAAATTCAAAAAAATGGAAACAACAGAAGAAAAAGGCAAATGGAATGTGGTGAAAGGCAAGCTCAAAGCAAAATTCCCAAACTTAACCGATGCTGATTTGCATTACGAAGAAGGTAAAAAAGATGAAATGTTAACCAAACTTCTGACCAAACTTAACAAAACAAAAGAAGAATTGGACAAGATTATCGCAGAACTTTAATCATCTGCTTTTTGTAAAAGGTACCGTTTAGCGGGTCATTCGTTAAACGGTACTTTTTAAATCACTCGATAAAAATTCTAAAACAATAAATATTTAAGAAATCAGATAGATTCAAATCTATTACCAAAAGGTTTATTGATGCTCAATTCAGGTTGAAAAATGAGCATGACCCTAAGATGCGGCATTATTTAGTACGGATTGATAGGCAGCTTCTCAACGAAATATAGCTGTTTTATTTTGTATTATCCCATTTGGTGCCTTGCCAGTCACTTATCCTTCCAGCTTCGTTACATTTTATGCAGTACCATTCTATGACTACTTCCTTGGTATCCACATCAATCTCAATGGTACCACTGCATCGTTTTTCATGCATCTTATCTCGGTGGATTTTGTTGGTGGTGGATAGACCTTTGTGGCTGCATCGATAATCAGCGCAAGGAAACTGGCGTGTTCTCTGCCCTCTTTATGCATTTCTTTTGCAATATTTCCTTCATCATCGAGGAAATGGTTCATGTTGGAGCTGTGCTACTTGATACCGAGGTTGATCCCGATCCTATTATGAACGATTTTGCCTGTCCGCCAAATTGCAATCTCTGCATCGATGCCTGTCCTGTCACGGCATTGAATGGAATAACTGTAACTCAAAAGCTATGCAGGGAGTATTCATACATTCAGCATCCCAGAGGATGGGATATTTACACTTGCAATGAATGCAGGAAAAATTGTCCTTATAGGACAGGGAAGAAAGAAACCATAAAACCATGAAAGGTTTTAATACTTTCACTAAGCTGCTTGCCTTATCCTTTGATTTTAGGTTATTCGTATTGCTGGCAATTGGTTTTATTGCCTTCACAGTAATTGGAACGGTTTCACATGAAAGTGGTCATTATCTTATGGCAAAATGTTTTGGGTATGAGGCGAAAATTCATTATGCATCCACAGGTATTCGTGACAATCAAAAAGATTGGTTATTCTTTAAATCTGTCTGGCAGAAATATCCATCTCAAATTCGATCAAACCAGCCATTTCCTGAAAAGGAAAGATTTGAAAAAATACGTGCCGAGCATAAGAGAGCGGGATTCTGGCTTACGGCTGGCGGACCATTACAAACAATGCTAACGGGAACTATTGGATTAATCATTTTAATCCTCTTACGTAAACGATACTTTTCCGCTGAACGGTTATCCTTCGGTTTATGGCTATTAATATTTATTACCCTCTTCTGGTTAAGACAAACTGCAAATTTCTTTATAGTACTGCCAATGTCCATTATTCATGGCTCAATAAACGGGCATGGTGATGAATTTGGTCTTGCAAGGTATTTTCACTTACCCGTATGGTCTATTTTAACGTTTTCCGCTTTAATTGGTATAGTAATTCTGGCTGTAGTGATATTTAAATTTATACCAATAAAGCAGCGACTTACATTCATGGCTGCTGGATTAGTTGGTGGAGTCACAGGTTTTGTTTTTTGGCTCATTCTATTTGGAAAAATTATTATGCCGTGAATGTTATTCATATTAAAGCCCTTCGGGCTTTTTCCTGCATTTATGGTTGTTCACAATCCCGAAGGGATTGAATCTCAATAACACCGCATGAAATGCGGTGATCACAACGGATGCTTATCCGTTTACGAAGTGTCAATTGCCAGTGAATGATTTTTCACTATCCTTTTTACTGTGTACAAAAGGCAGTATACATGCTCGCCGACGAGCATAAAAACATCAAAGACCAGTTATTGTTTAGAACTAATCCTTCAAAAGCACAAAAATAATTCGTACTTTGTAGAAATATCAAGGATTTTCTATTTTCTAATGAAAAAAACAAAAATGAAAAAAACCACTTTGGAATACAGGATGATGCTGGAACATAATCGGTTAAAAATCCCCAATTCAAAACTATTAACGGGGTCACTTATAGGTAAATATCCCATAATCCTTGATGGTGGCAGAACGACAATATTTATTTCCGATATAAGCAAGGAGTCCGAGACAAGAGAAAAGTATCAATTGCGAAAGGATAATAAGCTTTTTTTATTTGCTAAAAAACCCAAATCATAAATTCTATATTTTGGCAGGGAACCTATGTGGACAAGGAGCAAATCCATGAAATCCATACGAAAACGGATTATCGGATATCTCCTCAGAATCTTCACCCACCCGAAGGTAAAAGATAAGATTGCCAGATATGCCAAGGGTTTCATGGGGGAGGCAACGAGATATTCTTCAGGGTTCAAGGGAGAAGCAATTGAAACCAAAGATGCCTTTTTTATTCTTACCAAGTATATCAAAAGAGAGAAGATCACCAAAGCCGAAAAAAAACAGTTCGGACGACAAGTAGTTAATCTTTTGAAAGGCACTGGGGTGATTGTGCCAGTTATGTTGATTCCACTGCCATTTATAAGCACGCTGCTATTGATTATAATGGATCACCTGCTACTCAGCATGAACATTCAAATCCTTCCATCATCTTTTTATCCTGAGAAGAAACAGGGGTTATTGACCACCGAGGGTGTCGAAGAAGATTTGGAAAAGGTGGTTTATATAGAAAAGGGCATAAAGTGAAAGAAGATGCATCCCTGACCTGGTAATCCTAAGATTTTGCTTATTTTCCAGGGGTTGTCTTTTTGCAAGCCATTACTTACCTGACAGTTTTTGTTGGAGGGACTTTTGTTCCGGCTTTTCTTGCTTCACTTATACCTATGGCAACAGCCTGTTTCCTGTTTTTTACTTTACCGCCACTGCCATTCTTACCTGATTTTAAAGTTCCTTTCTTAAACTCATGCATTACTTCCCCAATTTTATCCTGAGATTTTTTTGAATACTTTGCCATGCTGTTTTTGTTAGTGATTACTAATCTGACAAAAGTAGTGTCAAGGAGATAAATAATGTTACATCATTTTCACACAGCGTCACAGATGCGCACCAACTGGGGTAAAATTCCTTGCATTAAAATGCCAGGAGACTGGATATCTAATAAAATAAGTGTAATTTTATCATCTGTTGTAAATCAAAGACCCTTGGCTTATGGTAAAACGTTTACACTTTCTTGCAATCGGAATTTTACTGGTTGTTTGCGCAGGACTGGAAATTCAGCCTGTAACCGCCCAAAATTCATCCGCCCCAAAATTTCCCACTACCTGGTCGATAGTGGCATCGTATACAATTCCGGGGAAGGCTTCGGGCCTGGCTTGGGACGGTACATACATTTACTTCGGGATGTACTGGTCGAACGGGAACCAGGTTTATAAATTTGATCTGTCGAACGGAACCACCAGCCTGCAATGCACCGGCAGTTTCAGTGAATCTTTTGGTCTTACATATAAATCCCCAAACCTGGTTAATATCATCCAGCCATCAAACTCGTCACAGCCCGCCCAGATCAATGAGTTTACAATTAGCGGAAGCCCGGTCGGGACCATCAGCCTGCCCGATCATTATATGTCGGGAGTAGCATACGATGCCGGTTCGTATTGGGTTTGCACATACTACCCCGAACCGGGAATAGTATACCATCTCAATTCATCGGGAGGCATTATTTCACAGTTTGTCCCGCCTAATAATCAACCCTGGGATATCTGCTTACAGGGGTCTGACCTTTGGATTGCAGATTACTATGGTAACATGTTATATAAGGTCACATCAAGCGGTTCCCTCCTGGAAAGCCACGCCTCACAGGGCATAAATCCATCAGGTGTCGTTTACGATGGTACTTATCTCTGGTACTGTGACGGCGACTTGGGTCAAAACAGCACACTGTATAAGATAGATCTTAATGGCAGCGGTACTCCTGTTATCAACGTACCTGTAACATCACATGATTACGGCACAATTACCATTGGAAATTCATCCACCTGGAACTGCCAGGTTCAGAGTACGGGATCGGTCGACCTGGTTATTAACAGTGTCGATATTCCAAGCGGACAGCCCATTTCAACAACTTTTGTTACACCGGCTACCATAACTCCCGGCAATTCCGTTAACATTCCTCTTACCTATACTCCCACAACCGGCGGAGCCCTCAATACACAGATCAGTATCAATTCAAATGACCCTATTAATCCTATGGTGAATGTTACTCTCACCGGTAACGCAGTAATCGCCGGCCCGCATATTAACATTCAAACCACCTCGCACGGCTGGCAGGAGCGCAGGAAAAACGCTTACTCCCGCTGGTATCTCGAAGTGGGCAACGACGGGGACCAGACGCTTACCATTTCCGCACTCAATATGTCAGACCCACATTTCATTGTCGATCAGGGTATATCCCTGCCTTTGAATATCCCAACTTTGCAAACGGTTAAGATTGGTTTATGGTTTCATCCAACTGCAACCGGCCAGGATGCCGGGACCCTCAGCATCATTTCAAACGACGCCACGCAGAATCCCTTCAATATCGGCCTGTCCGGAATTGGCATCGATACACTATATCCGCTTGGGACAAGCCTTTGGACATACATGATCACCGGGAGTTATGACAACAGCCTTAAATCCATCCGGGCAATTCCTGATATCACAGGAGATACTGTTGATGATGTGATTATTGGTTCGGAGGATGACTATGTGCGTTGTTTTAATGGTAACGCGTCCGTAACAGGGGATGTACTCTGGGAAACCTTTATCTATGCGGGTGCTGTTTACCTGCAGAATGCCATTGCCATTATCGATGACATTAATAACGATGGCTATAAAGATGTGATCGTAGGGACGGCATGGGGGGACCGCTCTGTGATTGCTCTTTCAGGAAAAACCGGGGCACAGCTGTGGAAGCACGATACCCATGAATATGGCGGCGGGGGCTGGGTTTACCAGGTCGATACCAAATACGATTATAACAACGACGGATTCCCTGATGTACTGGCTGCTGTGGGAGATGACGGTTCAAATACCGGCCCGCACAGAGTATATTGCCTGAATGGAAAGACCGGCCAGACCATCTGGAGCAGGTCGACCCAGGGTGCTGCTTTTTCGGTGATCGGGGTTGAGGATTTCACAGGCGATGGCAAGCCTGATGTGGTTGCAGGTGCAACTAACGCAAGCCAAACCAATGGCCGCGTCTTCGGCATGGATGGTGTTGACGGCTCAATCAAATGGACATTCAACCCTTTGGGCTCTTCAACCTGGGCGCTGATGCAAATCAACGATGTTACCGGCGATGGCATCAAGGACGTTGCCTCGGGTGATTTCAACGGCCATATTTACTTTCACGATGCCGTTACCGGGGCACAGGTGAAGGTCCTTTCAGTGGCAAGTGACATTATACTGCGTTTTGAGGATATGGGTGATGTGAATTCCGACGGCCATCCCGACATACTCGTCGCACACAGCGGTCCAACGGGAATCATCGTTGACGGATTTCAGAATACAATTTTATGGCAGAAGACCCTTGCCGATCAGTCCTGGAATGTCACCAATATGGGCGATATCAACTGGGATGGTGTGAATGATGGGGCAATCGGGACTTTGTATTCAAACAATAAAGCATATTTTCTTGATGGTAAAAACGGGAACCAGCTAACTGTAGTCCCGGAAGCAAATCCTGTGGATGCCTTGTCTTCGATTCCCGATATAGTCGGGGACGGAAGCAGGGAACTAATGGTTGGTGGACGCGATGGTTCAGTTTTTTGTCTCTCTGGCGGATATGACAGTTCGACTGTAGCCATCAATGAGAAGAAAAGCAAGACATTGGCTGCAAAGATCTACCCAAATCCCTGTAAGGATGAATTTAATGTTTTTTTAAACATTTCCGTGTATTCAGATGTTAAAATTTCTGTGTGCGATATTACCGGCAGAACCCTTTGTACAAGGCTTATTTCAGGTGAATCCCCGGGCCCTCATACGTATTATTTCGACCGGAATGTTATTAATTTTGGCATGGATCAGCAGGGCATCGGTATCATTACAATAGAAACACAGCAGGGGATATTCCATGGAAAGATTGTATTCAGGAATTAAATCTCAATAGCACCGCATGAAATGCGGTGATCAGGTGATGTCCCTTCCTGACAACCAAGAAGTGGTTGAATAGTTTTTCAACGGATGCTTATCCGTTTTTCACACAGCCTCACAGGCGCTTGCCAACTGGGAAACTTCATTTTCTGACTTTGTCAGACGTAAGCTACCCTAAAATTCCACTCTTATATTTTCCCTCCAATTTAAATGTTTTAGATTTTTCAGTATCGGTCGAATATATTCATAAATTTGCATACCATATCAGCTGTTTCTAAATGTTATGATCCTTGAAATAAAATGAGAACATTTTTTCTTCTTTTCATGCTATCCTTCATTTTCCAAAATACTTTAATTGCTCAAGAAAAGGGTATTAACACTACTGACGATAATGGAAAAGGAATCACAAGACCTTTATGCGGAGGTGTCGAACGTTGGGCTGTAAAAGTACTTACAGATGCCGCTGCTTCACAGGTTAACTATACTTCCAAATTTACAACCATAGATTCGCTGATCCATATTCCCACTACTCCGAATCAAAATGCACCCAGGATGCAAGGAATAGAATTTCAGTCGTACAGAATTACCTGCAATATTACCATCAAGAAAAACGAAAGCGACAATGATTATCATCTTGTACTTAAAGATGGTAACGAAACTATGATTGGTGAAGTTCCCGACCCTGTCTGTGCTGTCGCCTCTCAATCGGCACATGTGAATGAGTTTATTGCGGCCCGTAACTGGGTCAACACGCATATCGGCTTAGACCCGGTTTCAAATGTAAATATACCATCCGTTGACATTACAGGAGTTGCGTTCGTTGATTTTCCTCACGGTCAAACAGGAGCAGCTCCAAACCAAATGGAAATTCATCCGATTCTCAACATTCATTTTACCGACAATGCAGGCATTAACGCCACAAAAGACAATTCCTCTACTTTTATTGTAAGTGTAAACCCATCAATTTTTTCAGAATCAGCCAATTTTCATATTACTTCGGATCATGAAATGTTTGGACGATGCAGTCTTGAAGTGTATTCGTTAACAGGAGACAGGGTAAAGAACCTCGATGTTCCTGTTTCAAGTAAAAAAGAAATTAATTATACATTCAACCGAAACGGTCTGATAAACGGATTGTACATTTACCGCATCCTCAATAACGAGTCGATATTGTACGAAGGGAAGATCATCGTTAAATAAGTTTTCCCGAATTCTTTCTTCAAAAAGATCGCCAATCCGCATTCCCACCCCCTCGTTGGCGTGCGTCCGCCAAAGGCGGATGCTGTAAGACAAGCCTTGCAATTAGTTCATTTGGTCAACCTTATCCGGCACCTCATGCTGGAATTTTCTTGTTAAAAGCCACACATCGGCGATGATTGCGGCTATTATCATCATGAAGTCCTGATAAATGCCCAGGTTTAATGCCGCTCTGATTCCGATTACTGCCCAGAGTGATGGAATGATCAGGAGATACTTTGAAAACTTTTTATCACAGAGAAGAAAAAAGCCAAATGTTAAGATAATTGTAGGGCAAGGTAATCCGATGGAGATGGTCCGGGATAAATTTTGTTCAACCATGTAACCGACAACAGGATAGATTATCAGGCCATAGAGAATGAAAAAGTAACCGAAAAATGCCTGTAACGACATCTTAAAATCAAATTTCAGATTATACAATAAACCGCCTTCCCATGAGATAAACAAACCCTGCAGGATAAACAGCACGCCAAATCCATAGGCAACTTTATTAATTCCCGTAAAGAATCCGATATGATAAACAATCCCAATCCAAAGCCAGAGAATTGCGAGAATCCCTGCAACGAATTTGTCCTTTTGTTTAATCGTTGATCCAATCATTATTAAGGCGCAAACGCCTAAAAGAAAGAGGATGATCTGGACCGGAAAAATCGAATGGTTGTACTTTTCAAAAACAGAGAAAAACTGATCTGTTGTAAACGGTGTCTTCATATAGCCTTTGTTTAGTGAGTATTGATCCAAAAATAATATAAATTTTATAAAGTCAAATTTCTTCGTGACAATTGAAAAGTAAAAATAATGATATAATTGGAAAACGCCTGTCTGAAATTTCAGGCAGGCGTTTCCACAGATAACGCTGATCAGTTAAGATCAATGGTTTTTCATCCTTTTACTTCTTTAATGGTGTTTTCTTCAGGATTTCCCCTTTGGGAGAGAACTTT
>Ga0209746_1000925_pt1 | contig 14472 bp, 10 predicted proteins | sample BarGraNGADG00211_3_FD_184496 | JGI IMG/M metagenome (GOLD analysis project Ga0209746, IMG submission 184496) | Arctic peat soil microbial communities from Barrow, Alaska - Barrow Graham LP Ref core NGADG0011-211 (SPAdes) (version 2) | ecosystem: Environmental > Terrestrial > Soil > Wetlands >... | reverse complement strand
TCATCTTCATATTCCATCGTTATTTTTGAGCCATATTTCTTATCAGCCAGTTTAAACGCTTCTGTGATAACACTTTTTTTGCCATCTTGTTTAATAAAATTCAGACATGCCTGTATCTTGGGCGCCATACTACCCTTGGTAAATTGGCCCTCATTAAGGTATTTCTGAGTATCAGTGAAGTTGAGAAACTCTTTAATCTCCTGATCTGGTTTTTTGTAATTGATGTATATATATGGAACATCTGTAAGTATATAAAACTCATCAGCGCCAATCAATGTTGCCAGAAGTGAGGAAGCCAGATCTTTATCAACAACTGCTTCTGCCGGTCTGACATCCTTCTTTTCATCAATATAAACAGGCACTCCACCTCCCCCGGCCGCAATTACTATATTCCCTTTTCTGGCAAGGTCATTAATTATTGATTCATTGAGCACTCCGACCGGGACGGGGGATGGTACCACTCTCCTGAAACCTCCCTGGGATTTGACCTCCTCTCTAAAAATCCATCCCTTTTTGGCGGAAAGATCATCAGCCTTTTCTTTTGAATAAATTTTACCTACTCTTTTCTGCGGGTCACTGAATGCAGGATCATTAATATCAACCAGGACCTGTGTGATGATGCAGATAACATTTTTCGTAATCCCATGTTTATTAAGTATATTTCTGAATATCCGTTCAATCATGTATCCGATTCCACCCTGTGAGTCAGCAACACAAATATCGACTGGCATCTGGGCAATTCCGTATAACTCTTCACCCGCATCATTTCTCATAAGGATATTACCTACCTGAGGGCCATTCCCATGGGTTATGACCAGGTCGTAACCATCATTAATTAAAAAAATAAGATTCTCAAGAGTTTCCATAGTGTTCTTTTCCTGTTCATCGATGGTTCCTGCCTGATCACCTCTTAACAAAGCATTACCTCCAAGGGCAACAACTGCAAGTTTCTTTTCCATATTCAATTTAAAGATTACAAAAGTACCAAAATTCAAAGAATTCCATACCGTATATTAAGAATAGAAAATTTCATCATTTATGTTTTATAACAGAATTTGCCTGCTTAATCTCAGAAATATCCCCTGATAGAATTGAAGTTAAAAAAAAATACTACATTTACGAAATTCAAAATACTACCAGATAAGTGAGATTCAGCCAACTATTGTTCATTGCTCTAGTCTTCGCAATAACAGGCTTCTCCTGTAAGGAAAGGGGAGGAAAGTATATAAATCAGGGGGAAATCCATTATAACATAGATTATATAGGTAATTTCGGACCAATGCCGAAGGAGGTTCTTCCTAAAAACCTTATTATATCATTTAAACACGATAAAATTCTCTTCGAGATGATCTCTTCGTTTGGAAATTCGGGAATACTTAATCTATCTAATCCGGAGAAAGGAATTTTTGACACATATTTCAGTCTGTTTACTTTAAAATATTTCTATGCAGTTCAACCCGGAGAACAATTTCCCGGTTTTGAAGCAATGAACGACATCGTGATCAGGAAGACATCAAAGACATCGGTAATTTGCGGGTTCAATTGCAAAGGCGCAGAGGTTTCATTCCCTGCCAACAAGAATAAAGTGTATGAGATATGGTATACTAATGAGATTCATGTTAAGAATCCCAATACCGCTACTCCTTATAGTCAGATTGACGGGGTACTAATGAGTTTTTTCTTTTTCCTCGGACCAGCCGAACTTCATTTTGATGCAGAGACTGTGTATAAAAAAGAAATACCTGATGAAGTATTTGAAAGAAGAGAAAAATTCATTAGGGTTTCAAGACAGGAAATAGATAAGTTCATAAATAAAATGATCAGCCTTTAGAACACAGGGCACAGAGCACAGAGCACAGAGCTTAGGGCACAGGGCGCAGAATCATGAATAATTTGCTGGAACATTTCGATTGCAGGAACCAATCCAAAACTTTATTTGTCTCCTTTTTGAGTAAGGCTCAAAATTATTACCTTTGGGATGCGTTTAAAAAACGATTACTGTCTAAAAAAAACGTTACCAAGAGATGACAAAAGAGAAGGAAGATACCGGTAAAAAGAATACAAAAACCACAAAGAGCCTTATAAAATCGAAATCATTCTTTACCGATGAGAGGATTAAATTTGTTATAGGAATTCTCATTTGTGGTTTTGCATTATATCTTCTTCTGGCTTGCGTGGCGTACCTTTTCTGGTGGAAAACCGACTTGAGCTTACCTGATTCCGACATTGTTTCAGGCCCCGATATAGCTGTGAAAAACTGGTCTGGCAAAAGCGGCCATTTCCTTGCCAAGATGATAATCGGTTACGGATTCGGATATGGGGCATTTTTTATTCCCCTGATCTTTGGTTCGGTAGGACTATATCTCCTTAATTTTCCAAAAATCAAACCTTTAAAACTTATTGCCAAATTTACTTTCGCTGCAATCATTCTTTCTCTTATACTTGGTTTCATCTTTGGTCAGGCAAAAGGATATCTTATCAGTGGCCCTGGTGGTGCCCAGGGATACATTGTTACAAGGTGGCTGAATGCTTTTATGGGAATGATAGGAACTGGCATTGTACTGGCTTTTATAACAATATCATATCTGGTTTTTGCCCTTAAAGTCAAACCGGAATCATTTGGTTTAAGGTTACCTTCATTCCTGACGTTCAGAAAACATGCAGATAATCAGAATGTTGTTCCGGAATCTGATATTATTACAGAATCAGGTTCAACTTCAGTAATCCCTGAGATAAAATCCACCAATGGTAAAAGCCCAGTTGAATTTGTAGTAAGAACCACTAAACAGTATGAAGAAACTGACGATTTAGATGAAGATATTCCGGAAATAGTGTCAACAGGTTCCATAATCCGGGATTTTGATAATGACAGGTCAGCCATTGCTCATACCGAAGATGTACCATTAAATATTTCACGTCCGGAAGCAAATGATACTCTCCCTGATCATGAGGTTGACAGAATAATGGGAGACTATGATCCTCGTCTTGATCTTTCAAAGTACAAATTCCCTCCGATTTCAATTCTGAAAGAACACAAATCAGAGAGCGCCTTCGATAATTCTGAAGTTTTTGAAAATAAAGAAAATATTATTAAAACTCTGGGCGATCATAAGATCAGTATAAAAAGTATTTCTGCAACTGTCGGGCCTACAGTAACATTATATGAGATTATACCGGAACGCGGGGTGAGGCTTGCGCGCATAAAATCACTTGAAGATGATATCGCTCTCAACCTTTCAGCACTCGGGATAAGAATTATCGCCCCAATTCCAGGAAGGGGAACGGTAGGCATTGAGGTTCCAAATAAAAAACCGGAAATCGTTTCAATGCGATCACTCATTACTTCAAAAGCATTCCAGGAGTCAAAATTTGATATAGCCCTTGCTCTGGGAAGGACAATTACCAATGAACCGTATATTGTCGATCTGACAAAAATGCCTCACCTTCTTGTGGCCGGAGCAACAGGCCAGGGAAAATCTGTCGGAATAAATGCAATCATAACTTCAATTCTTTACAAGAAACATCCTGCCGAAGTTAAATTTGTTCTCATCGATCCAAAAAGAGTGGAGCTGCCTCTTTATATGAAGATCGAAAGACATTTTCTTGCCAAGCTTCCGGATGAAGAGGATGCAATAATTACTGATACTCAAAAAGTTATTAAGACACTCAATTCATTATGCATTGAGATGGACAACAGGTTGGAGTTGCTTAAAGCCGCCCAGTCCCGAAATATCAAAGAGTATAATGAAAAGTTTATTTCAAGGAAACTTAGCCCGGAAAAAGGGCATAAATACCTGCCATACATAGTTTTGATTATTGATGAATTTGCTGACTTGATAATGACTGCCGGAAGGGAAATTGAGGGTCCGATAGGACGTCTTGCACAACTTGCAAGAGCTATTGGCATACATCTGATTATCTCAACTCAAAGACCATCGGCAAATATTATAACAGGATTTATCAAGGCAAATTTCCCGACAAGAATAGCATTCCGTGTATTTTCATCTATCGATTCACGTACAATTCTTGATGCTTCCGGAGCTGACAGACTGGTTGGACGCGGTGATATGTTGGTATCTTCAGGTAATGAACCTGTAAGGGTTCAGTGTGCATTCATAGATACTCCTGAAATTGAAGAGCTTACAGATTTTATAGGATCTCAGAAGGGTTATGCCGATGCCATGCATCTTCCGGAGTATGTTGACGACAGCGATTCCGGAGCGCTCGAGGTCGATCTGCGTAAAAGGGATGCTATGTTCGATGACGCTGCCCGTCTTGTTGTTCAGCATCAGCAGGGCTCCACTTCTCTTATTCAGAGGAAGCTTTCCATCGGATACAACAGGGCAGGAAGAATAATTGACCAGCTTGAAGCTGCCGGAGTTGTTGGGCCATTCGAAGGGAGTAAAGCCAGGGATGTTCTTTGTATGGATTTTATCGCTTTGGAACAGATTTTGAAGCGTCTGGATTAAAACTATTATGATGAGACATATTACAGCCATTCTTTTATCTCTTATTCTATTTTCCCTGAACATTCTCGGACAGAATGATCCTGAGGCTATTAAGATTCTTGATAAATTCGCCGACAACGCATTAAAGGCCCCTTCTGTATCTATGAAATTCAACCTGGTAACTACAAACCAGACGGATAATAAAGTTGATACTCTGGCAGGCTCCATCATTCTCAGCAAGGATAAATATAAACTCGTACTCCCTGACAATATCCTCTGGTTTAACGGCGAAACATCCTGGAGTTATCTCCCTGCAGAACAAGAGGTAACAATAACCAAAGCGAACAAGAAAGACAATACTTTTCAGAGTCGTCCGTCGCTGATATTCACGATGTACAAAAAAGATTATAAAAGCCGTCTCATTGAGGAGAAATCAAATTCATATATAATCGACCTCTATCCTGAAGATATAAAAAATGAACTCCTTAGGGTAAGACTTTCAATAGGAAAATCTCTTGTAAATCTTATCAGCCTTGAATACAAGAGAAGGGATGGAGTTATTGTCATGCTTCAAGTCAATGAATATGACCTTAATACAAAACCCGAGCCAGCTACATTTATCTTTCAGCCTGAAAAATTCAAGGGAGTTGAGGTTATTGATATGCGATGAAAGGCTCAGGGCACAGGGCACAGAGCACAGAGCAGTGTTGTTAAAACTCCCGTTCCGGATAAGCCATCCGTATATGATAAATATTTGAGAGTCTTTTCTTAAAAGCATTTTTAATATCAGAAATATCTTTGAAGGTGAGCGGGATATCAGAGAATTGTCCGTCTTGTTCCTGGATGTAAACAATCCTTTCAACAAGTTCGCTTATGGTTTCTTCAGTATATTCCAAAAGGCTGCGCGAAGATGCTTCTACTGCATCTGCCATCATTACAACAGCAGTCTCCTTTGAAAATGGCTTGGGACCAGGATAGGTAAACTCTTTTACCGTACTTGTATCCAATTGGTGCAGGTCGGTGTATTTCTTGAAAAAGTAGTAAGCTACCGTAGTCCCGTGATGTGTCCTGATAAAATCTATAATCTGAACTGGAATCTTGAAATTTTTTGCCAGAATTACTCCGTTTTTAACGTGATTTATTATCACTTTAACGCTCTCCTCAGGATTAAGATTATCGTGAGGACTTAATCCATCAGTCTGATTTTCGATATAGAATTTTGGGTTTGCAATTTTACCAATATCATGGTATAATGCACCGGTTCTCACAAGGAGAAGATTAGCCCCGGTTATTCTTGCTGCTTCTTCAGCGAGGTTAGCTACCTGAAGAGAGTGCTGGAATGATCCGGGAGCCTCCTCAGCAAGTTTTCTTAACAAAGGCTGATTTGTATCGGCAAGCTCAAGAAGTGTGTTATCTGAAAGAAACAGAAATTTCTTTTCAAAAATAAAAATAATAGGATAACACATAAGAACGAGGAGTCCATTACCGGCGAACAGGTAGAAGTCAGACACTTTAATATTATTAAAACTTCCATCGTGCATTAAGTTTAATCCCAAATAGAGAGCTGAATAGCTGATTATTACCTCCAGAGAAGTGATGAATAGTTTAGCTCGTCTGTATATATTTGACAGTGAGAAAATTGCAACCATACCAGAAATAAAACTCATAAATATGAATACAAACGGATCGGTAACCATAAATCCCGCAAGCATGATAGTTATCAGCAGGATAAACAATGCGAGCCTGGCATCATAAAACGTTCGTATAACAACCGGGATAATTACAAACGGAATAAGGAACAATCCTTTCTGATTAATATAAGTTGATACAAACCTTGTCAACAAAATGAATGAGAGTATTATAAGAATGATAAAAAGTGTCTGTCGGGTAACATCAAGTACTTCCGACCGGAAATGAGCAAGGAATAGATAAAGAACCAGATAACATGACGAAACAATAATAATAACACCAGTAATTCTGAACCAGCCGGAACCTGATTCGTATGGCCAGATCCCGACAACGATTGCCGTACTCAGGATAAAATAAACAAGATTTAATATTTTTTTTCTGGTCGGCTTCCAAACATTCTGAATTTCAGACATTGGCAAAAATTTTTAAAACCTGATTTGAGAAAGCAAAAATAAAGTAATTTTTCCTAACACCATGTACTAAGAGTCAGCACGAGTTACAAAGAGGAATAAAGAGGTAGAATTCAGGATATTTACTAATTTTGACATTAAATATTATTATATGGAAAATTATATATGTGAGAATGTCTTTGTCCCGATGAGATCCGGACCATCACATAAAACTGAGATGCTTAGCCAGGTGCTGTTTGGCGAAAAATATTCTATTATAGATAAATCCGGCAGTTGGATGAAAATCGTAACTTTTTTTGACAAGTATATGGGATGGATCGACATGGATCATCTGCAGCGCTCTCCTGTAGCAGGTAGTTCATGCGGACATGTATTGAACAGGTCCTTACTATGTTATAAAAACGACAAGACAAAAATGGTACTTGAAGCCGGGTGTGAGGTTTTCAATCCCGATTTCGAGGACAAAGTATTTATTGTCGGTAATAATCAATATACTACCGGTCGTGAATTCAGTAACAAATTTATTTTAACAAATGATTCGCTGACTGATTCAGCCATGAAATTTATAAACAGTCCTTACATCTGGGGAGGCAGACTACCTTCAGGAATAGACTGTTCAGGATTTACCCAACTTGTATATAAAATACAGGGAATTCCCATTCCGCGCGATAGCTGGCAGCAGGCTGAAGTTGGTAAAAATATTGACTTCATTGATCAGGCGGAGCCCGGCGATCTGGTGTTTTTCGATAATGACAGGGGTAAGATTTCACATGTCGGAATGATTTTATCAAGAGGGTTGGTCATTCATGCTTCAGGCAGGGTAAGAATTGATTCGATCGATCACCAGGGGATTTTTAAACCAGAGATTGGCGGTTATTCCCATCATCTCAGAACGATAAAGAGAATTAATGGATAATCCTTTTATTATGCATCGCGAGGTATGCGGAGTATAGAACCTGTTATGAGAAACAGTGACAGAAGCATAAGGATTTTTAACCTAAAATTATAAAAACTTACTTATTTCTGATATTTACATTAATATTTTTAAGGATTATCTCTTCTGCAGCAACAGCTTTGAATTCTAAATCCTCGCCCCTGGCAATTACACTATTTACAAAACCTTTATCATGTATCCCTGAGGCATTGGTTTTTACATTAAGGAATGCACCTCTGATGCACGACCTGAGAGCCAATGCACCTACTCCTGCATCACTAACGGAATTAGGATTTCCCTTTTCAACCATTTCGCTGATTAATTCAAAGCCGGAAAATGCAATCTCCATCACTTTCAAAGGGACAAGCGTTGCATTTTTTGTTGCCTCCTGTACTGCAATTTCTCTCAATCTTTTCTCTTCTTCGGATTTTTTCGGAAGTGAGAATGCATCCATTATCCTGTTGAATGCAATTGTATCCTCATCAACTAACTGCAAAAGACTATTCTGAATTGTTTTACCTTTTTCAGCCCAGTCTGAAAACTCTTTCCACTGGTCGTCCCATCCTCTTTTGTGACTTGACAGATTAGCAACCATTGTGCCCAGAGAAACACCGAGTGCTCCCATATAAGCCGAAACAGATCCGCCTCCGGGAGCAGGTGAATCCGAAGCAGCCTCATCCATGAACTCTTTCAGATTCATATCGATCAGTTTATATTCACCTTTATCAGCCATAACAAATTCAATTATTTTTTCTTCTGGTTTGAATGGATAGATGTCGTTTAGTCCCATCGATATGATGGCTATCCTTATAAGCTCACCATCGGATACTCCTGATGAACGCTGCTGTTTAGCTAGAAAATAACGCCCTGCATCGAGTAAAGACTTAAGAGGAATCAATCCGACAAGTTCGGATCCTGTAACTCTTACTCCTCTGGCATCCGCTGTACGGCATACCTCATCGAATGCAATATGAACAGGTGTCACAGAAATATCTGTAAGATTCATGGATATTTGCGCTATCCCGTATTCCTCTATGTACCAGCCAATTGCCTTTACTGATTTCAACGAACCCGGTATCATAACTTTTTCACCTTTTTCATCCCTTAAAAACTTTCCTGTAACCGGATCCCCTTCTCTTGCAGACCTACCCTTCTCTCGTACATCATAAGCTATTGCATTGGCGCGCCTTGTCGAAGTGGTATTAAGATTCACATTAAATGCAACCAGAAAATCTCTTGCCCCAACCGCTGTAGCGCCCGATCGTTCATTGAATTCCGAAGGTCCATAATCGGGTTTCCATGCGGGATCTGAAAGCTTTTTTCGAAGTCCCTCATATTCACCTGATCTGCAGTTTGCAAGGTTTCTCCTTTCCTGTTTACCGGCTGCATTCTCATAACAGTAAACGGGTATGTGTAATTCATTCCCAATCCTTTCGGCAACTTTATGAGCTACTAATACTGTTTCTTCCATTGTTATTCCTGAAACAGGTATAAACGGGCAAACGTCTGTGGCCCCCATCCGGGGATGCGCTCCACGATGTTTTGACATATCAATAACCTCGGAAGCCTTTTTAACCGAGCGAAATGCTGCCTCTGAAACAGCCTCTGGGCTTCCCACAAAAGTTACTACAGTCCTGTTCGTGTCCTTTCCTGGATCTACATCCAATAACTTCACACCTTCCACCGATTCAATAACATCAGTTATCTGCTTAATTATTCCCATGTCCCGACCTTCACTAAAATTCGGCACGCATTCGATTATCTTCTTTTCCATAAAAATAAAATTATATTAAAATTCCATCCTGAATTAAACTGACAGGTTTAGCGCCACTTCAGGTAGTTGGGGGCACAACTTTCCCCTTTAAAATTATTGTCTCAATCAGATTACTTCCAAAAGAATATGGCATAAACTCATATGATGGTATCTCTTTTGTAATAAATACGTTAGCCACTTTCCCCTTTGCAATAGATCCATGCGTTTCGGAAATACCCATGGCATAAGCTGAATTGATTGTAACTGCGTTTATCACCTCTTCAGGAAGCATCCTTAATTTAATACAACCCAGCGACATAATAAGATTCATGTTACCCGAAGGGGATGAACCAGGATTATAATCTGACGCCAGAGCAATAGGTAAACCAGCGCTAATCATTTTTCTGGCCGGAGGATCCGACATCCCGAGGAAAAAGGCAGATCCGGGGAGTAGGGTAGGCATTGTTTCCGATCCGATAAGCGCATTGATTTCTTTAACACTTGTAAATTCCAGATGATCGACAGAAAGAGCATTGTATTTTACACCGGTTTGTATGCCACCGGAATAATCCAGCTCATTTGCATGAATTTTAGCAGTAAGTCCATATTTCATTCCTGCCATTAATATCCGTTCGGTATCCTCAACTGTAAAGAAGCCCTTATCGCAAAAGACATCTATAAAATCTGCAAGATCTTCCGAAGCTACTACCGGAATCATTTCATTGATAACAAGATCAACGTACTTTTTCCTACTGGTTTTGTACTCTTCAGGAATCGCGTGTGCACCCAGAAAAGTAGCTTTTACTTCGATCGGAGTTGTATTTTTAATTCTTCTGATTACCCTCAGCATTTTCAGTTCATCAGTCAGGTTAAGGCCATAACCACTTTTTATTTCGACTGCTCCTGTTCCTAAAAAGATTATCTCATTTATTCTATTAACAGATTGTTTAAACAGCTCATCTTCTGATGTTTCATGGAGTTTCTTCGCTGAATTAAGTATCCCGCCTCCCCTCTTTGCAATCTCAGCATACGATAAGCCCCGGATTTTGTCGATATATTCTATTTCGCGGCTTCCGGAATAAACAAGGTGGGTATGAGAATCACAGAATGAAGGAAAAACAAATTTGCCGGTAGCATCGATAGTTTTTACATTGGGATTCAGAATAATATTTTTGCCATACTGAAGCTCGTTCATCCTGCCAAAATTATCGATTAACCCATTTTTGATGTAGAGATACGCATCGTATATTGTTCGAATCTCAGACATCTCATGACCGCATACCTTTAATTTTGGCTCATCCTCAATCTGAACCAGACACTTTATATTCGTAATAAGTAAACCTGTAAGCATTAAGTCGTATAATTATGGTTCTAAGGTAGCAAATATTAAAAAAAATGACCATTATTTCCATTTTTCTTTATCTTTAACCGTATGAATCAAACCTATAAATCAATGAAAAAACCCTTTTTAGTTTTTCTTATGTCTATGCTTGTATTTACTGTATCGGCGCAAGAGAAAAAAGTAAAAACCGGATGGAAATTCGGTGGTGCTTTACCTGCTATTACTTTTGACTCTGATCTCGGGCTTGAGTATGGAGCGCTTGCTGAGTTTTTTAACTATGGCGACGGCAGCAAGTATCCCGACTGGATTGATCACACCTATACTGAAATATCGCGCTATACAAAAGGCAGTGGCATTTATAGGTTTATGTTCGAGTCACGTCATCTTATTCCCGGTGTACAATGGATAAGCGATCTTAGTTATCTTCCTGACAAAGCAGCCACATTCTACGGATTCAACGGATATGAATCGGTTTATAATAAAGACTGGATGGATAACAAAATGGCTGAAGATATCTACAAATCAAGAATGTTTTACCGTTTTCAAAAAAATCAATTCCGGTTTAAAAATGATTTCCAGGGAAAACTTTCAGGCGATCATTTCAAATGGAGCGCTGGCTTAGCTTTTCAGGATTTTACCACCAGTTCCGTTGACATTAATAAGTTAAACAACGGGAAAAAGGAATTACTTCCCTCAGTTGATTCAGTGCCGGGCATTTTTGAACGATATAAGGCACTGGGGATAATTCCAGCTGACGAAGTCAATGGAGGATGGATAAATACCCTGAAAGTTGGTCTTACCTGGGACAGTCGCGATAATAAACCTAACCCTATGAAAGGTCTCTGGACTGAGATAGGAATTGAAGCGGCACCAAAATTCATGGGTAATAACTGGGGTTTTTCAAAACTATATATAATACATCGTCAGTATTTCACATTAATAGAAAAGAACTTATCTCTTGTTTATCGTTTAGGTTATCAGGCTACAATTTCGGGGCATACTCCGTTCTTCTATCAATCACAGGTAATTACTTCCCGACTTACCGGCGCCACATCGGAAGGACTTGGTGGTGCAAAAACATTAAGAGGAATTCTCAGAGACAGGGTTGTGGGTGACGCTTTCTTTATGGGGAATATCGAACTTCGCTGGAAACCGGTTTATTTTAAATTCTTTAAACAGGATTGTTACCTTGGACTTAACGGATTTTATGATTTCGGAAGGGTAACCAAAGATATTAAAATGCCAACAAATCTTCAGAGTACTTTTAGTGAAACATATCCGACTGAGAATTATTCCGATTACTTTAAACCCGGGCCTGATAAGCTCCATCAGAGTGCCGGAGTAAGTGTGATGCTTGCAATGAATCAAAACTTTGTAATTGCAATTGATCTCGGAAAAGCCTTTAATAAGCAGGATGGCAATATCGGATTCTCCATAGGGTTGAATTATTTGTTTTAGGAATCGAAACAATATTAAAAATTATGTATGAAGGGACAGGTCGCGACTTGTCCCTTCACCTTTTCTGACTAATAATTCAGAATCCTTTCAGAAAATATGCCAGGGCCACTCCCATGTAATTACCTACAATATAACCAATTATACCTCCGGTAATTCCGGTAATGATGACATCTTTGTTTTTAAGTGCGTTAGCTACAAGTGGTACAAAAGGTGGAGAAAAAATGAATGCCGCCGATGTAATAAGAAAATTATCAGCATCAATTCTGAATATTTTTGCCAGAATAAGATGAAGGATGAGAGATCCAAAATAACACCATGTAATAAATAAAATGAGATTCATCATTCCAATTCCAAACATAGTCCTGATGTTTGCCATCGAAGCCACTATGAGTGAAAAAACAAGGATCAGGTACATTCCCAGCTGAAAAGTCTTTTCAATTCTGTTAATAGATTTTAAAAGTGACAGAAGCAATCCGAGTGTGGTAATTGACAGTATTACCACAACCATCATTGGAAGGTTGTGTAAAAGCAATGCCAGTCCACCAGAGAAAGCAAAAATCAGTACAGAAATACCCAGTGCTCCAAGTAATGGCAGAAAAACTCCTTTTTTAAACATACCTGAATAATCCTCAAGGTTTTCTGTCTGACTTAGAATTTCTGCCTCTTCACCCCGAATTCCCTTTGACACTTCAAATGGTGGTAAGATGAATCTAAAGATACGTGGTGCAACAGTAATAAAAAAGAGAACCAGGAAAGCGCCAACAATCATATCGTAAGTACTGACTATTACAAAAAGGTTTGCATCAACATTCAATGCCATTTTGATCGCAACAAAATTCGGAGTCCCGCCTGCATATATTCCTTCAAACATCCCTGCAAGTTTCCAGCTTTCCGGGATTGAGTCTTTCCATATAAAAAACCCAGCCGAAACCATTACAAGGCCAGAGAACAGTGCGAGTACTACAGAAATAAGCCCTTTTCTTGCATAACGAAGCCACCTCTTGAGATTAAGAGAAAAAAGTAATAAAGGAAAAGCAAGTGGCACAACAAGTGATGGGATTATATCCTGGACTGTAGCAATCTGATTAACAAAAACATCATTCTCTGTTGCTTTACCCTGAGTTATAAGTGATTCAACTTCAACTTTCGGGAGTGAGCCTTTACCATGAAGAGCCAATTTATAACCAGAGCTTCCCTGTGGTAATAACCCGGAACTACCAATCAAAAGACCAAATCCGTAAGCAAGGACAATTGAACCCAGTTTTTGAAGGAACGACCATTTCTTACATAAATAAATGATAACTGCCGGGAAAGCAAAATAGAAGATTATCAATAAAACAAGCTTTATCACAAGATCTGGTTTTAGGTATTTCCAAATATAAAAAAAGCGACTCACTGAATAGCAAATCGCCTGAAAAATAGGTGTTTATACTTACTTACTTATCGTCACAATCGCATTCTTCAAAACTCTTCTGGTACTGTTCGATAGCTTTCAGACTCATACCCATGCTTGAGAACCCACCATCGTGAAAAAGATTTTGCATTGTTACTTTACGTGTAAGATCGGAAAAAAGTGCAACACAATATTCGGCGCATTCTTCTGCTGAAGCATTACCAAGTGGCGACATTCTTTCAGAAAAGTCGATAAGAGATTCAAACCCATGGATACCGCTTCCTGCCGTTGTGGCTGTTGGTGATTGAGAAACTGTATTTACCCTTACCTTCCTGTCGCGTCCATAAATATAACCAAAGCTACGGGCTATTGACTCAAGGAGGGCTTTTGCATCACCCATATCATTGTAACCCGATAAAGTCCGTTGAGCCGCAACATAAGATAATGCAACAACCGATCCCCACTCTTTCAGTGCGTCAAGTTTATAGGATGTCTGCAGAACACGGTGAAAACTCAGCGCTGATATATCGAATGTCTTCAGCATATTTTCATAACTGGTCTGCTCATAAGGTATATCTTTTCTCACATTAGGCGACATACCAATCGAATGAAGAATAAAATCGAACTTACCTCCAAAAATCTTCATGCTTTCTGAAAGCAGGTTTTCAATCTCATCCATTTTTGTGGCATCCGCGGGAATTACCTGACTCCCGGTTATTTTAGCCAGATCATGTATATTTCCCAACCGTAATGCTACCGGTGAGTTTGTAAGAACCAGTTCAGCTCCTTCCTTCCATGCTTTAAGTGCAACCTGCCAGGCAATTGATTTCTCATTTAAAGCACCAAAAATGATACCTTTTTTCCCTTGTAATAGTCCTTCTCTCATGGTAAAAATAATAATTAATGATACAGAAAATATCTGTTACAAATTTACTGGAATACGTAAATCAAAAGTTAATTGATTCCGGCTTTTAGAAGTTCCCGTGCATTTTTTATTGCTGTTTCTGTAACTTCACTGCCGCTCAACAATCTGGCTACCTCCAGT
>Ga0209746_1000923_pt1 | contig 14523 bp, 10 predicted proteins | sample BarGraNGADG00211_3_FD_184496 | JGI IMG/M metagenome (GOLD analysis project Ga0209746, IMG submission 184496) | Arctic peat soil microbial communities from Barrow, Alaska - Barrow Graham LP Ref core NGADG0011-211 (SPAdes) (version 2) | ecosystem: Environmental > Terrestrial > Soil > Wetlands >... | reverse complement strand
CATCGGCTTTCGCCATTCCCTGCCCGCTCCACCGACATCGGCGTCGTCCTAGATTTGATGATTCACGATCTCGACGTGGTGCTCGCGTTCGTGAAATCGCCCGTGGCCAGCGTGGACGCCGTGGGCATTCCCGTTTTGAGCAAGAGCGAGGACATCGCCAACGTGCGTCTGCGCTTCGCCAACGGCTGCGTGGCCAACCTCACCGCCAGCCGGGTCAGCCCGGAGCGGATGCGCAAGATCCGCGTCTTCAGCGGCCCGACCAATCCCTGCTACATCTCGCTCGATTACCGCGTGCAGGAAGGATTTATTTACCGCGTCGCCCGCGACGGCGAGGAAGAAAGTTCGCTGCTGAAAAAAATGCTCGCCGCCAAGCTCGGCATCGGCAAAGACTCCACCATCGTCAGCCAGTTTGCGGGCAAAAAGATCGTGCGCGAGCCGGTGCCGATCACGAAAGACGAACCACTCAAGCTGGAACTGCAACATTTCGTTGAATGTGTCCGTGCGCAGCAAACCCCGATGGTCAGCGGTGAATCCGCCAAACGCGCGCTGGACCTGGCCTTTGAAATCACGCGGCAGATTCAAAACCAAAAATAGAACGGGGACTCGAATACATGCCAGCAAGTTCAAATCCCCAAAGTGCATTACGAGGCTGGGTGCCGTTCTCGGATTTGCCTCGACAGTAATTCGTATTCTCGTTACAAATCACCCATGAATCCAGCAAGCTTTCGGCTGCTTTCGGTTAAAATCATCTTGCCTGTTTGCCTCTTATTGCTGGCTGGATGCGAGAAAAAACACGCCTCCGCGCCGACGGCAAAAGGATCTCATCGTCCGTCCGCAGGGGACACGAACCTTGTTGAATCGCGGTATGATTGGAATCTCAAAACGCTGCTTGAACCCTACAAAACCGCCGGTTTTTCCGGCCGCGCTTGGGATGAATCTGCCGAGCGCGCCTTGGTTGCCTTTGCCAGTTTGCGCAGCGGATTGGCAGTTGGAACTCCATGGGTTGAAATGATCGCCACCAACTGCGAGCAGGCAGTTCGGGCGGGCTGCCAAGACCCGATGATCAAGTATCTGCACATTCGTTTTTCCTGGGATCAAACCAACACGGCCAAAGCCTATGCAGATGCGCTGTGCCAGGCCGCGCTGGACATGAAGCCCACCCGCTACCCGGCTATTCGCAAATTCTACGCGAACCGGCTGGCGGTTCAGCAATACTACGATGCGTATGACAAAAATGCCGACCGGCAACTCATTCAGCAGGTTGGCGGAACCGCCTACTACCTGCCTGAAATTCTCAACGACCCGACCATTCCCATCGCCGAAGCCTATGAAGCGTGTGATGCCATCCTTCAAGCTTATGCCGGCACCAAAAATCTCGCCGACTACGAAGCGATTTATCGAATTATGCAGCAGCCGGTCTTCGACAAATGGCCGGATGATTATCGGACATTTTTGATCAAGGGAGTGGCCCATACCAAGATGGCTTGGATTTGCCGGGGGAATGGTTATGCCAACACCGTTACTAAAGAGGGTTGGAACGGATTCGAGAACAACCTGCAAATCGCCAATCAAGCTTTGAGCCGCGCCTGGGAACTCAACCCGAATGACATCAGCATTCCGCTAAAAATGATGAAGGTCGAACTGGGCCAGGGCCAGGGCCGCGAACAGATGGAGCCTTGGTTCAAGCGGGCGATGGCACTGGACACGAATTGCTTCGAGGCTTGTTCGTCGAAGCTTTATTACCTCGAACCGAAATGGCATGGGTCAGAAGCCGATATGCTGGCCTTTGGCTGGCAATGCTTGCAGTCAACCAATTGGGGCGGGCGCGTTCCGTTGATTTTGCTGGATGCCCATGAAGCCATCCGGCGTTATCGCGAAGGAGACGCAAAAACCAATTACTGGAAACAACCGGAGGTCTGGCTCGACATTCAGGCGGCCTTCGACCGTTTCTTCCAACTCAACCCGGACGTGACCAATTGGTATCACAATTATGCCTATTATGCCTATCTCTGCGAACGTTGGGACAAGTTTAACGAACTCCTGCCCAAATTGGGGCCGGTGAACTACAACTATTTCGGAGGCCGGCCGGAGTTTGCGAAAATGGTTTCGCTGGCAAAAACGCGCGCGGCGGATACCCGCCCCATTCAACTGACTCCCGCCGTTGAAACAAGCCGGCTGATGGTGAAAATCCAAGCCAGAGCGAACGAGGGCCGGCTGACGGAGAGTGACTTGGTGGAGGAATTCAGGCAAATGGACGCCCTGGTCGAAAAGTCCAGGGAAAAAAGCGGGGAAGACGCGGCCCAGATTTCCTTTCTCAAGGCCATGCTATATGTGCAGCTGTTGAACAACCCCGAAAAAGGCAAAGAGATGATCCGCCGGGTCAAACGCGATTTTCCCGGTACCGGGCCGGCCCGGCAGGCGGATAAAATAATCGCCGTTGTTGATCAAAGAGCGGAGAAGCTGAAAATTCGGGATGCTCTGACGGTTGGAAAACCGTTCCCCGGTTTTGAGGAACAAGACCTCGCGGGCAAGCCGTTGTCCCCCGCTGATTACAAAGGCAAAGTGCTGCTCATTGATTTCTGGGCAACCTGGTGCGCACCCTGCGTGGCGGAACTGCCGGACGTCCGAAAAACCTATGAAAAATACCACGCCCAGGGCTTTGAAATCATCGGCATCAGCCTCGATGAAGACCAGGCAAAGGTGACCGCCTTTATTGAGCGACAGAAAATGCCCTGGCGACAATACTTCGATGGTGCCGGCTGGGAAAACAAACTCGCCGTCAAATATGGGGTTGATTCCATACCCGCAACCTATCTGCTGGATCGCGCCGGCAATATTGTCGCCAAAGACCTGCGTGGTGACGCGTTGGAAGAGGCGGTGGCAAAAGCCCTTACAAAATAGCTGGCTGCCCGGTAACAAGATGATTGGATTGATGGAACTCGAACCGTCCCGGTTCGCAGCACGTCGCCAACACCGCACAGATTCGTGGGGGGCCGTTCCCATTCAACCTGCTGCGAACCGGGACGGTTCGCGCTCCGGAAAAAACTTCGCGACCCGCGACGAAGCTGGGAGACAGCACTGCGGAGACGCCAAGATAAAAATGTTTCCTTTGCGCCTTTGCAACTGGGCGGCTTTGCGTTGAAATAATCGCGTGAAACCGAAACCCTTCATGCTCATCGCCGGCGAGGCGAGCGGCTTTACTAATCGGCGGAACGGGTGTAAAAGATAGCCATGAGCATCACGCTCGACATTCCGAACAACATCCACGAGGCGTTGCACGTCAAGCCCGCCGAGGCGGAACCGCGCCTGAAGCTGGAACTGGCCGTGGCGCTTTACGCGCAAAACGCGCTGGGTCTGGGCAAGGCGGCGGAACTCGCAGGCATGAGCCGGCTGGACCTCAATGACATCCTGGCCGAGCGCGGCATCCCGATGCACTACGGCCAAAAGGAACTCGACGAAGACCTCGCTTATGCCCGCAGTTGTCAGTGACACTTCGGTCATCAATTATCTCGCCGCCATCGGTCAGGCGGAACTGCTGCGCTTTGAATTCGGAAAACTTTTTGTTCCACCCGCCGTGTGGCGCGAGCTTCATGCCCAGCCCAATCTGCCCGGCACGGCAGCGGCTGATTCGGCGCGCGACTCCGGCTGGCTCGTCATCCAACAACCGAAACCGAGCGAGATGCTGAATCAATTGTTTGCCGATTTGGATCCCGGCGAAGCGGAAGCGATTGCCCTCGCGTGCGAACTCAAACCCGCCATCGTGCTGCTGGATGAAACTGACGGTCGTGCCGAGGCCCGCCGACTGGGACTGCCAACCATCGGCACCGTCGGCATTCTCGCCAGCGCGCGAAAATCCGGGCGGCTGCAAAAAATAAAACCGTTGCTCGACCGGTTGATGAAAGATTTTCGCTTTCGTTTGAGCCGCGAACTTTACGACCAACTCGTCGCCGGAGACAAAGCTGTTTGAAACCAAAAACCTTCATGCTCATCGCCGGTGAGGCGAGCGGGGATTTGCTCGCGGCGGAACTGGTTTCCGCGCTGCGCGAAAAAATTCCATCCTCCACCCTCCATCCGCCATCCTCGCCGGTCTTCTTCGGCGCGGGTGGCGCGAAGATGTCCGCCGCCGGCGTGGAGCTGGCCTTCGACCTGACGCAGCACTCGGTCATCGGCATCACGGACGTGCTGAAAAATATTTTAAAATTCCGGCGGCTGTTCAACCAACTGCTCGCGCTGGCGATTGAGCGCAAGCCGGACGTGGTCATCGGCGTGGATTATGGCGGGTTCAACCTGCGCTTCGGTCAGGCGGTCAAGAAATACGTCCGCGAAAATCCGTTTTCCACGTGGGATCCGAAAATCGTCCAGTTCGTTTCGCCGCAGGTCTGGGCGTCGCGTCCGGGCCGCGCGGACAAACTGGCGCGCGATTACGATTTGCTCTTGAGCATTTTCCCCTTCGAGAAGGAGTGGTATGCCAAGCGCGTGCCACAATTGCGCGTGGAATTTGTCGGGCATCCCATGATTGGGAGATTTGCGAATGACGATTTACGATTTACGCGCGCCGAACCGGAAATCCGTAGGAGTCGAGGTGACGAGACTCTAATTAAAGAAAAGTTAGAGACTCCTCACGTCGTCTCCTACAAGAATATTTTGCTGTTGCCTGGCAGCCGGAAGAGCGAGTTGCAGCGGCATTTGCCGGTGATGCTGGATGCGGTGAAAATCATTCAGGAAAAATTGCCATCGGCGAAAGTGAAAATGGTTTTGCCGAATCTTGGTTTGAAGGAACTCGCGGACAGGCTGTCCGCGCTCCAACCAGGCGTGGAAATCCAAATCGGCGAACTGCCTTGGGCCTTGGCGGAGGCCGATGTCGCCATCGCCTCGACGGGCACGGTGACGATGGAGTGCGCGTTCTTCGGCGTCCCCACAGTGACGCTCTACAAAACCTCGTGGCTTACTTACCAAATCGCCCGCCACATCGTGACGGTGAAATCGCTCACGATGCCAAACCTGCTGGCAGGCGAGACGGTTTATCCTGAATTCATCCAGAACGATGCCACGCCGGAAAATCTTGCTCGCGCTACGCTGGAACTGTTGCAGGACGACTCGCGCCGGGCGAATATCAAGGCGCAGCTTGGCAAAATCATTTCCTCGCTCGGAGAACCCGGTGCGGCGGGGCGCGCAGCGGAGGCGGTTTTAAGCTTATTCTGGTAGGGCTGGCGCTGCCGCGCCGCCCTAATTTCATTGTTTAATGTTTGTGCCATCCGTGACTTAATTGACTTTGAATCTAATGAACAATCCAGCCAAACCATTCCTCGCTTTAATTTTGTTCCTCGCCGTCACCGCCCATTGCGCCGAAACAAAATTCGCGCCGCTGCCGCTGGAGGGACAGACGTTCATCCACGACCCGTCCACGATTGTCAAAGAGGGCGGGCGCTTTTACATCTTCGGCACCGGGCCGGGCATCCGCACCAAGTCGTCGCCGGATTTGATCCACTGGACGAACGGCGATTCCGTTTTCCGCGCGCCGCCCGCATGGGCGACGAAAGCCGTTTCCGGTTTGCGAAATTCCATGTGGGCGCCGGATGTCATCCGGTTGAACGGAAAATTTTATCTCTACTACTCCGTCTCGACTTTCGGCAAACAAACCTCCGCCATCGGCCTCGCAACGAGTCCCACGCTCGACCCGTCCGCGACGAATTATTTTTGGACGGACTGCGGCGCGGTCATCGAATCCAACACGAACAGCCCGTTCAATACGATTGATCCGAGCGCATTTCTGGATGTGGACGGCAAGTTGTGGCTGGCGTTCGGCTCGTATTGTCAGGGAATTTTTCTGACGGAACTAGATCCGCAGACCGGCAAACGCATCGAAACGAATTCGCCGCTGCATCAGCTCGCGTGGAACAATTCCATCGAGGCGTCGTGCCTGACGCGGCACGACAATTTTTATTATCTCTTCGTCAACTGGGGGCAATGTTGCAAGGGCACGAACAGCACTTACGAAGTGCGTGTGGGTCGCGCGGGGAAAATCACCGGCCCGTATCTCGACCGCGATGGCAAAAATCTCACCGACGGCGGCGGCTCGCCGTTTCTGGAAACGAGCGGACGTTTCATCGGCCCCGGCCACATCGGCATCGTGGATGACGGAAACACCAACGGTCAGACGCAGTTCAGTTATCATTACTACGATGCGGACACGCAAGGCAAATCGCGGCTCGCGATTGGAAAAATTGACTGGTCGGACGGCTGGCCGGTGGCGGTGAATGATGCAACAAACGATTGGCAACTGGTCTGGCATGATGAATTCGACACGAACGGCCCGCCCGATCCGGCGAACTGGAATTACGAACGCGGCTTCGTGCGCAATCAAGAATTGCAATGGTATCAGCCGGAAAATGCTTTTTGCACGAACGGCCTGCTGGTCATCGAGGCACGACAGGAGCACAAGTCCAATCCTAACTTCGTCACGAACAGCACGAATTGGAAGACGAGCCGCGAGTGGATTGATTACACTTCCGCCAGCATCACGTCCCGGCGCCTGCGCGAGTTCAAATACGGCAAGTTCGAGATGCGAGCGCGCATTGACACGCGGCTCGGAAGCTGGCCGGCGTTCTGGACGCTCGGCGCAACGCCCGGCATCCGCTGGCCCGCAGGCGGCGAGATTGACATCATGGAATTTTACACCGGCACCGTTCTCGCCAACTTCGGCTACAGTCTCGACCGGAAAACAAAATGGCTCGCGGTCAAAAAACCCGTCGCCGAACTCGGCGGCGAGGCGTGGTCGCAGGAATTTCACATCTGGACGATGGAATGGGACGAAAAGAAAATTGACCTGCTGCTTGACGGCAAATTGATGAACCATCTTGATCTTGCCACCGCCGACAATGCGGATCGGGGCAATCCGTTTCACGGGCCGGTTTATTTCATTTTGAACGAGGCCATCGGCGGTGATTGCGGCGGCGATCCATCGCAAACCAAGTTTCCAATCCGCTTCGAAGTTGACTGGGTGCGCGTCTATCAGCGCAGCAACTAGACTCCAATGGTGGCGGGTTGCTTTGCGCTTGTCAGTTGAACGGCTCAACCGATAGAATGCGTGTCCCCTCAAATATTTTTTAATACCGACAACATGAAACTGCCACGTGCTTTTCTCGCTTCAGCCTGGCTACTATGCCTGGCTCTCACCGCTTCCGCCGCGTCAACTGATTCGCTGGAAACGGGGTTTCTCAATCCGCCGGATTCCGCCAAGCCGCAGACCTGGTGGCATTGGATGAATGGCAACATCACCAAGGCTGGCATCACCGCCGACCTCGAAGCGATGAAGCAGATCGGCCTCGGCGGCGCGACGATTGTGAACGTGGACTGCGGCATCCCGCGCGGCCCCGTAAATTTCATGAGTCCCGAATGGCGCGAGGATTTTAAATTCGCCGTGTCGGAGGCGAACCGGCTGGGACTCGAACTCTGCGTGGAAAACTGCGCCGGCTGGTCGAGCAGCGGCGGCCCGTGGAACACGGTGACCAACGCGATGCAGCGCGTCACGACCAGCGAGGTGCGCGTGACCGGTCCGACGAATTTCCATGCGGTGCTGCCGCAGCCGCCCATGACGCTCGGTTTTTACCGTGACATTGCCGTGCTCGCGTTTCCCGCGCCCGCTGGCGAAGTCGTGCGCATGAAAGATTTTTCGCCCGGCGCATCCACGAGCGGCGACGAGCCGGCGGCCAACAAACTTACGGACGGTGATTCCAAAACCTTCGTTCGTCTGCCAATCCCCAAACGCGGCCAGCCACAATTTGCCCAACTGGAATTTCAAAAACCGTTTTTCGCGCGCACGGTCAAAATTACCGGCGGGCCGGGCATTCCCGAATGCAGCGGCGAGATTCAGGTTTCCGATGACGGCAAGACGTTCCGCACGTTGAAGCCGTTTGCGTTTGCCCGGCGCGGTTCGGCCACGCGCACGGTTGCACTCGGCGCGCAACCGGTTGCCGCGCGTTTCTGGCGCGTGCAATTCACCGCGCTTGGTGCCCGGGCCACAGCCACGGAAATTCCGCTCGCAGAAATCGAACTCGCGCAACGTTTGATCATTGAAAACATTGACGCAAAAGCCGGTTTCAACGGCGCCGAAGTTTTGTCTTCGCGCGAAACTGATGACGCATCCAATGGAACCGTTCAACGCCGGGAGGTGGTTGATCTTACTTCCAAGCTGGCCGCCGACGGAAAATTGAACTGGCGCGCTCCCGCCGGCCAGTGGGTCATTCTGCGCATCGGTTACACGCCGACCGGCAGGGTCAATCATCCCGCGCCGAAGGAAGGCGAGGGGCTCGAGTGCGACAAGTTCAGCAAGGCCGCGCTCGACGCGCATTGGGCGGGCTTCATGCAGAAAATTCTCGACGACCTCGGCCCGCTCGCCGGCAAGACGCTCAACACCTCGCTGATTGACAGCTACGAAGTCGGCGGCCAGAACTGGTCGGAAAATTTCCGCAAGGAATTTAAAAAGCGGCGCGGTTACGATCTGCTGAAATTTTTGCCCGCGTTCACGAGCCGGGTCGTGGACAGCACGGCCACGTCCGAGCGCTTTCTTTGGGACGTGCGCCGCACCATCGCCGATTTGATTGCCGAAAATTACTTTGGCCATTTCGCCGAACTCTGCCGCCAGCATGGTCTGCTGAATGCAGTCGAGCCTTACACCGGGCCGTTTGAATCCATGCAAAGCGGCGCGCCGGCTGATGTGGTGATGGGCGAATTTTGGAGCGGCAGCCAGGGGCATCCGTCCGTCAAGCTCGCCGCGTCCATCGCGCACATCTACGGCAAGAGCATCGTCGCGGCGGAGTCGTTCACCGCGAATCCTGATCCCGGCCGCTGGCAGAACGATCCGTATTCGCTCAAAACGCTCGGCGATCTGATGTATTGCCAGGGCTTGAACCGCTACGTCTTCCATCGTTACGCCATGCAGCCGTGGACGAACACCTGGCCGGGCATGACGATGGGCCAATGGGGCTTTCACTTCGAGCGCACCGTGACATGGTGGAATCAAGGCAAACCGTGGATTGATTATATTTCGCACTGCGAATTTCTCCTGCAACAAGGTCGCGCCGTGGCGGACGCCGCGTATTTCACCGGCGAAAGCGCGCCGTCGGAAATGCGCGTGGGCAATCCCGCGCTGCCCGCCGGTTACGACTACGACGCCATCAATGCCGACGTGTTGCTGCACGGCGCGACGGTGAAGAATGGCCGCATCACTCTGACCAGCGGCGCAAACTACGCCGCGCTGATTCTGCCGCCAAACGATTCGGACATGACGCCGCAGTTGTTGCAACGCCTGCGTGAACTCGTGCGCGCCGGTGCGACCGTGGTCGGCGCACGCCCGCAACATTCGCCGAGCCTCGCCGATTTTCCGAAGTGCGACGCGCAGGTGAAAAAACTTGCCGGCGAACTTTGGGGCAAATGCGACGGCACCACGGTTCTGGAAAATTCCGTTGGCAAAGGTCGCATCTTCTGGGGCGAAACGCTGACCAACATTTTTGCCGCGCAAAATCTGAAACCGGATTTTGAGTTCCAAGGCGCGGCCGCCAGCACGCGGCTGGCTTACGTTCATCGCGTTGCCGGCGCGGCGGACATTTATTTTGTCTCCAACCAGCGGCGGCAATTTGATACCGTCGAATGCACCTTCCGTGTCAGTGGCAAAATTCCGGAGTTGTGGCATCCCGATACTGGTGTGATCGAAGCCGCGCCGGTCTGGAGTGCGCAGGACGGGCGCACCAAGGTGCGACTCAATTTTGAACCCGCCGGTTCGGTGTTTGTCATTTTCCGTAACGCAGCCGGCAGCGCGGATCATGTGGTCGCCGTAAGCGGCAATATCTCCACCGAAGCGGCCACCGGGCCGAAGCTGGAAATTCAACACGCCAGCTACGCCGCCACCGACGGCGCGGGCGAAATGGATGTCACCGCCAAACTTTCCGAACTGGCCCGCGATGGACAACTGGTTGTGGTGGTCAACAATGATACTTTGGGCCGCGATCCGGCGGTGAATCACGAAAAGGAATTGCGCGTGGACTACACGCTCGATGGCAAGCCCGGCCATGCGGTCATGCATGAAAACGACACGCTCACGCTGCCCGCGACGACGACCGTTGGCCAGTCGCCACAATGGGAAACAAGCACGGGCACGGGCGGTTCGCCAGTTGTGAAAGCGTGGGCCAGTGGCCGTGTCGAATTGCGCACGGCCAGCGGAAAAGTTTTGCACGCGGACGCGGCGGACTTGCCGTCGCCGCAGGCAATCTCCGGCGACTGGCAATTAAATTTCCCGCCGAACTGGGGTGCGCCGCCAGCGGTCACACTGGAAAAATTGATTTCCTGGACCGACCACACCAACGACGGCGTGCGCTATTTTTCCGGCACCGCCAGTTACGAAAAGGAAATTGAGGTTTCCGCCGACCGATTGAATGGCGGACGCGAACTCTGGCTGGATCTCGGCGCGGTGAAAAATTTCGCCGAAGTTTCCTTGAACGGTCAGAACCTTGGGGTGCTGTGGAAACCGCCGTTCCGTGTGAACCTCACCGCCGCCGCGAAACCGGGCGTGAACAAACTGGTCGTCAAGGTCACGAACCTGTGGCCGAACCGGCTCATCGGCGATGAACAGTTGCCGCCGGATTGTGAATGGGACGGCAAGCAGCTCAAGGCGTGGCCGCAATGGTTCCTCGACGGCAAGCCCAGCCCGACTGGCCGACTGACCTTCACGACGTGGCACCACTGGACAAAAGATTCGCCGCTGCTGGAGTCGGGACTGACCGGCCCGGTGACGCTGCGCTCGGCTGAATTGATTCCCGCCAACTGATCCGGCGCAACTAGGCCATCGGCGCGAACGGCGGCGATCCGTCGCAGACAAAGTTTCCAGTTCGCTTCGAGGTTGACTGGGTGCGCGTTTATCAGCGCAGCCGTTAGCGGACGGTAATGAAACGCCGATTGGGCACGAAAAGGCCCGCACCATGAGCTTCCGGGTCAAAGGGTGTAACCTTTTCCGCCCGATAATGGTCTATAGTTCGGCAAGTTTCTCTGATGCGCAGTTGGAATGCATCTTGGAGACATTACAAACAAACAACTAACCAAAAAAAACATGAAAATAAGCAAATTCACAAAAATCCTGCTGGGCGCCACTCTGGTGCTGGGCGCAATGACCCAAGCGCAGGCTCAAGACAAAAAAGCAGATCCGACGGGAACCTACATCTGGACCCAGCCGGGACGCAACGGCGGAGCGGACCGGACGAACACCCTCGTGTTGAAACTGGCCGGCGACAAGCTGACGGGCAGCGTGACCTCCACCGGTCGCGGCGGCGCGGCATCCACCCCAACGGACATCACCGACGGCAAGCTCACCGGCGCGGACGTATCATTCTGCGTGGTGCGCGCCTTCAATGGCAACACGATGACCAACAAATATTCAGGCACGATCGCGGACGGTGCCATCAAGGGCAAAATCGAATCCGATCGGAACGGCCAGCCCCAATCCCGCGATTGGGAAGCCAAGCTGCAGAAATAATCCGCCGCTTCAAATTCAAAACTACAGTTCGCGCGCAGCCGAAAGGTTGCGCGCTTTTATTTTCGCCGCGATTGGCTATTCTCCGCGCCGATGTTAAGGACGTTGCGCAAAGCCGAATACGCCGAGTTGATGATTTTGTTTTTCATCCAGGCGGCGGCGATGGCCATCTGGTTCGTGCCGCTCGGCACGATTCTCGACGCGCACGGGATGAACGCGATCAAGCCGTTCGCTTTTGCCGCGAACGCCGTGGCGGCATTCATTTCGCCTTTGATGTTCGGCGCGATGGCCGACCGTCATGTGCCGCCGGCGCGTGTGTTGCGCTGGCTCGCGCTCGCCACCGGCATCACGATGGCGGTCATTGCCACCGCCATCAAGGACGGCTGGAATCCGTGGCTGGTGCTGGCATTGATCCAGATTTTTTCACTGTCCTACGCGCCGATGTTCAGCATTTCCACGGCGCTCGTCCTTGCGCGATTGGAAGACGCTAAAAAAGAATTCGGCCCTGTCCGCGCGCTCGCGACCATCGGCTGGATGTGCGGCGCGCTGCTCATCAGCGCGTTGAACTTGGATCGCTCGGCGTTCGCCGGTTATCTCGGCGCGGGGTTCTGGCTGCTCGTGGCGGGGTTCACTTTTTTTCTGCCGACATTAGAAATTCCAAAATCCGCCGAACATCTTTCGTGGCGCGAACGCCTCGGTCTCGACGCGCTGACGCTCTTGAAAGACCGCGACACGCGCGTCGTCTTCATCACCACGACGCTCTTCAGCATCCCGCTCTGCGCATTTTATCCGTATGCGCCGACGCATCTGCACGACCTCGGCTTTGCGCACACGAGCGCGTGTATGAGCCTCGCGCAAGTCACCGAGATCATCGCCATGTTCAGCCTCGCGTGGCTGCTGCTGAACTGGCGGTTGAAATGGATTTTCGCCTGCGGCCTCGCCATCGGCGTGCTGCGGTTCGCGTTGAGCGCGGTGAATACAAAACATTCGCTGCTGCTCGGCGTGTCCCTGCACGGCGCGTCATTCGTCCTCGTCTTCATCACCGCGACAATCTATCTCGACCAGCACATTGACCACGCGTGGCGTTCGCGGGCGCAGGCGTTGCTGTCGCTGATGAACGGCGGCGTGGGCAACCTCATCGGCTATCTCGGCACCGGCTGGTGGTTCGCCGCGTGCGTGCGTCCGGGCGGCACACAATGGCCGCTCTTCTGGGGCGGACTCGCGGTCACCTTGGCGATGGTGCTGGTTTATTTTCTGACGGCGTATCGCGAGAAAGATTCGCGACGCGAGCAATCAACGCGTTAAACACGCATCAGCGAAACACAAATTACTACGCCAGAATCTGCTCGATGCGCGCCAGTTCTTCGCTGGTGAAATTCAAGTTGCGCGTTGCGCCCACGCAGTCATCCACCTGGCTCACGCGGCTCGCGCCGATGAGCGCGCTCGTCACCGCCTTGTGCCGCAACACCCATGCCAGCGCCATCTGCGCCAGCGTCTGCCCGCGCGATTGCGCGAGGTCGTTCAGTTTTTTCGTCTTCGCCAGCAACGCATCCGTGATGTCGGCCGGGCGGAGAAATCTTTGGTCATGACCCGCGCGTGAATCGGCGGGAATGCCTTTGAAATAACGGTCGGTCAACAACCCTTTCGCGAGCGGCGAGAAGACGATGCTGCCGATGCCCTCCGATTCCAGCGTGGCGAGCAACTGCGGTTCAACCCAGCGATCCAACATGCTGTAACGCGGTTGATGGATGAGGCACGGCGTTCCCAGTTCGCGCAGAATCTTCGCGGCGCGCGCCGTTTCCGCCGGTTGATAACTCGAGATGCCGGCGTAAAGCGCCTTGCCACTGCGGACGGCATGCGCAATCGCACCCATCGTTTCCTCCAGCGGCGTGTCCGGATCAGGGCGATGCGAATAAAAAATGTCCACATATTCCAGCCCCATTCGCTTGAGCGACTGGTCGAGCGACGACAATAAATATTTCCGTGAACTCCATTCACCATACGGGCCGGGCCACATATAGTAACCCGCCTTCGTGGAAATAAACATTTCATCGCGCCACTTGCCGAGGTTTTCGCGCAGGATGCGACCGAAAGTTTCCTCCGCCGAACCGTCTGGCGGGCCGTAATTATTCGCCAGATCAAAATGCGTGATGCCCAGATCAAATGCGCGGCACGCGATGGCACGGGCGTTCTCGTAGGAATCCTTCGCGCCGAAATTATGCCAGAGGCCGAGGGAAATCAGCGGGATCTTGACGCCGGAGCGACCGCAACGGCGGTAAAATTGCGGCGAGTCGTAACGGGTTAAAGCAGGCGAATACATGGTGGCTTGAGCTTAACGGGACTGCCGCCCCGCTTCGATAAAAAAGAAATCCGGCTGCTTAAACTTTCATCGCTTTTGATAGGTTAATAATGAAGCTTCAAAGTTTTCGCCGAAGCAACTCTGACTTCACTCGGTTAATAGTATTGATAACGATGATGTAACGCCCCGTGTCGACTTTTTTTCTGGCAGACTCAAAATCCCCATTTGTGCAGGCGTCGGAAATTTCGCCGAGCAGTTTAGCCATCTCGGTCGTTTTTTTACTGCAATAGCGATGGCAAAAATAACCGACATCTGAAAACAAAACCTTGATTGAACCTTTTATCTTTTGAGCTAACACCGTCTGCCGTTGTTTATTTTCCTTCGTTTCTGACGGCAAGTTCCAATACTCAAGAGCATCTGTTCTGAGTTCGTCCAATTCTTTAATTAGAAAATCAATCAATGATGCTTCATTTGCTCGCGCGACAAAGAACCGCTGCACAAAAAAAGCACCCAAAAGCACGGTTACCAGTGAAGGGGCAACTAGCCGAAGAACATCCTCTATTGCATCCATGAGCGGGTTCATTTTGCACGAGCCTCGTTGATGTATTTCCAGACCAAATCTCGATATATTGAATAATCGGCATCATTGCATTCGATCTTTAGGATTTTTTTAAGCTGTTGAGCCGTATAGTAGCCTTTACGC
>Ga0209746_1000919_pt1 | contig 14551 bp, 10 predicted proteins | sample BarGraNGADG00211_3_FD_184496 | JGI IMG/M metagenome (GOLD analysis project Ga0209746, IMG submission 184496) | Arctic peat soil microbial communities from Barrow, Alaska - Barrow Graham LP Ref core NGADG0011-211 (SPAdes) (version 2) | ecosystem: Environmental > Terrestrial > Soil > Wetlands >... | reverse complement strand
GAGGTACTCCATGTGGTCGAAGCGGCCGCGGCGATCGTTACAGAGCTCCATCACCGAGCCGACGAAATCCTTGGGCACGATCACCGTCGCCTTGATGTACGGCTCCAACACCTCCTCCCGGTCGCTCGGCATATCGGCCGGGTTGTGCACCTCGGCCTCGGCGGCGCCCTGCGTCTTCACCCGGTAGGCGACGTTGGGCGCCGTCACCAGCAGATCGAGGTCGAACTCCCGCTCGAGCCGCTCGCGCACGATCTCCATGTGCAGAAGACCAAGGAAACCGCAGCGGAAACCGAAGCCGAGCGCCTGTGAGGTCTCGGGCTCGTAGAGCAGCGCGGCGTCGTTCAGCTTCAGCCTCTCGAGCGCGTCGCGCAACTCGGGATAGGCATCCGAGTCGGTCGGGAAGAGACCGGCGAAGACCATCGGCTTGACTTCCTTGTAGCCGGGAAGCGGCGCCGAGGCGGGCTGGGCAACGGTCGTGATCGTGTCGCCGACGCGCACTCTGGCGACGTCCTTGAGACCGGTGACGAGATAGCCCACCTCGCCGGCCCCGAGCGTCTCCACCGGCGTCATGCCCGGGCCGAAGAAGCCGATCTCCTCGGGCTCAAACTCGGTGCGAAGCGCCATCGCCTTCAGCGCCTGGCGGCGCGAGAAAGAGCCGTCGATCATGCGCACGAAGGCCACCACGCCCCGGTACTGGTCGTAGGAGGAATCGAAGACGAGCGCCCGCGCCGGTGTGCTCAGGTCGCCCGAGGGAGCGTGGATTTTCTCGATCACCGCGTCGAGCACGGCCTCCACCCCCTGCCCCGTCTTGGCCGAGATCGCCAGTACGTGCTCGGGTTGGTCGCCGAGCAGATGCGCGACCTCGATCGCGGTACCTTCGGGGTCGGCCTGGGGTAGGTCGATCTTGTTGAGAACCGGAACTATCTCGAGGTTGTTCTCGATCGCCAGATAGGCATTGGCGAGCGTCTGCGCCTCGATCCCCTGCGCCGCATCTACGACCAGCAGCGCTCCCTCGCAGGCCTGCAGCGAGCGCGAGACCTCGTAGCTGAAATCGACGTGCCCGGGCGTGTCGATCAGGTTCAGCTCGTGGCCCTTCCAGCTCACGCGCACCGCCTGGGCCTTGATCGTGATGCCGCGCTCGCGCTCCAGCTCCATCGAGTCGAGCACCTGCTCGCGCATGTCGCGCTTGGAGACGGCGTGCGTCAGCTCGAGGATGCGATCGGCCAGCGTCGACTTGCCGTGGTCGATGTGCGCGATGATCGAGAAGTTGCGGATTTTGGATTGGTCCATGCCGCTGGAAGTATGGCGATGAACTTCAGCTCGAACGCAACACCGTCCGCCCCTCCGGTGTCAGACACCGGTCAGAAGAATCGCTCGCCGTCAAGCGCCAGCGGCGACGAAACAGAAACAACTCAGGCGCGAAAGAAGCGCCCCGGCTACGTGGCGCGGCGGCGCCGGAACGAAAGCAACGTCTCGAGCTCACGAACTCCGAGCATACGAGCGGAAACCAGGTAGGCGACCAACCCGGCCACGAGCGCCGTCCCGAGCGACACCAGCTGCGAGCTGAAAGAGCGGCCGAGCGCCGCGTCGAGCGAGCGCCAGATCGCGTAGCTGACAGCGACGAAAACGACCGCCGAGACGGCGACGCGAACGAAGGAACTGAGAATCGCGCCGAAATCGATTCTCCCGATCCGCCGCCTGAGCAGGACGAGCAGCGCCCCCGTCCCGGCGATGTTGGCAATCGAGATCGCGAGCGGGATTCCCCACGGCCCTACGCGGTAGAGGGCGAAATACAGCGCGGCGTTCAGCGCGAGGTTTCCGAGCGCGACCACGGTCGGCGTCCAGGGCTTTTGTAGCGCGAAGAAGCCGCGGTTCAGCATCAGCATGAAGCCGTTGAAGGCCAGCCCGACCGAGTAGGCGACGAGGCACGCGGCGACCACATTCGTCTGATGGGGGGTGAACTGGCCACGCTGGTAGAGCAGGCGCACAATCGGAGTGGCCAGAACGACCGAGATCAAGCTGGCGGGCACGAGCGTGAAGGCGATCTGGCGCATGCCGACGCTGAAGGTGTCGCGGTAGCTGTCCCAGTCGGCCTGCGCCGCTGCGCGGGAGAGAGTCGGGAAGAGAACGGTGGCGATCGCCACCGAGAAGATGCCCTGCGGCAGCATGTAGATGCGGAAGGCCGAGTCGATCGCCGAGGGCGCGATGTTGGGATCGATCAGGCGCGAGGCGAAGATCGTCCCGAGCATGACGTTGAAGTTGATCAGCCCCAACCCGAGCGCGACCGGCCCCATCAGCACGAAGACGCGCTTGACTGCGGGATCGTGCCAGTCGATGACGGGACGCAGGCGCCCCTCTAGACCGTAGAGCCAGGGCAACGGGAGTAGGAACTGGATCAGCGTGCCGACCAGGATCGCGCCCGCGTAGATGTAGAGCTGGGTCGATGTGCTGTGCGTCATCGGCACGCCGATCACCAAGCCGGCGATGATGGCCAGATTCCAGAACACCGGGGTCAGCGCCGGCACCGAGAAGTGCTCGTAGCTGTTCAGGATGCCGACGACGATGCCCGAGAGCCCGAGCATCGCGACCACCGGGAAGAGGATGCGAGAGAGGGTGACGGCCAGCTGCTGCTGATGCCCGTGGTAGCCGTAGACGCTCATGATCAGCGGCGCCACCAGCGTGAAGAGAGCCGTCAGAGCCCCGAGCCCGAGCAGCATCAACCAGAACAGCGACGAGGCGACGCGCCAGGCGCGCTTGCGCTCGCCCTTGACCAGGAGCTCGCTGAAGACCGGCACGAAGGCCGAGGAGAGTGCGGCGTCGGCGACCAGTGCCCGAATCAGGTTCGGCACCTGGAAGGCGGCGGTGAAGGCGTTGATGCCGGCGCCCTGGACGCCGAAGTAGTTGCGGACCAGGATCTCGCGCGCCAGCCCGACCACTCGCGAGATCGCCGTCGCGACCGCGAAGATCAGCGTCGAGAGGGCGAGCCTGCGCCCGTGCTCGGAGGTCTCGATCGAGCCGTTCTCGGATAGCTGTACCGCGTCTGGGCCGGCTATACCTTCGTCTTCCACGCGCCCGAGTATAGGTAGACGCCCGTTCGGGCCGGCGTTTTTCCCGCTCCCCGCAGCGCGATGTTTCGCAGCCGGTGCGAAGGGAACTCGCATATCGACGAAGGAGTCGAAAAATGAGAGTCGAGACTGAATGGAAGCGCTGGGTAAAGGCGGCCGGACTGATCGCGCTGGGAGCGTCGCTCGGACTGCTCCTTGACCCTCGCAACGGAAAGCGCCGGCGCAGGATGCTGCGTGACCGGCCGATCGCTTTCGCCAGGCACAGCGAGCGGCGCGCCGAACGAGCAGCTCATCTGGGAACGGTAAAGACGCGGGCACTGGCAGCGCGCACGCGGCATCTGGCGACGCGGCCGAAGCGCTACGACGACATGACCCTGGTGGACAAGGTCGAAAGCGAGGTCTTTCGCTTCCGCGAGATCCCCAAGGGCAAGCTGAACGTCGAAGCGATGAACGGCATCGTCTCGTTTCGCGGCCAGGTCGACCGTCCCGAGATCATCGCCGAGATCCTCGAAAAGGCCAGAGAAGTGGATGGAGTTCACGCGGTCGAGAATCTGATGCATCTGCCCGGGACCGAGGCTCCGCACCACGAGCCGAACGGGCACCGATAGAGACGAAAGGAGTCGTTAGCGAACGAGAGTCGCGTTCCACCCAGATCGCCCACATCGGATCTAGCCGGTCATCGCACCGAGCGGCACGTTGAAACCGTACGTGCTCCGGAATGAGCCGGAACGCCATTGAGCCGCTAAATCATCCTGCTCGGCTCGATGATGAATAGCTGAGTGGCACACCGGTTCGAAGTGGTTCTAACGAGGACGGAGAGAGCTTCTCAGGATTGATCAGATCCGACCGTCAGCAGTATTTCGGTCTCAATCTCTCGGCATGTTCTCGATTATTGTCGACCCATCTCGATGGGACCGAACGAGTCTCATACAGCACGATCGTTACAACACTTCGCGCGTTCCCGGCGTGAAGAGGGTTAGCAGTATCACACGGCGCGATCGTTACAACACTGCGCGCATTACTCGCATGAAGAGGGTTAGCGATATCAGCGCCACTCACGCCGTTGTACCGGTTCGCTCACACGCGGGTGATCCCTCTGTACGGAAATCTTTCGGGGTGCTGGCATTTCGTTGCCACCGCGAAGGCACGCTGAGCGCCCGATCGCGCGACGCTCAAATGAACCTCGTGCACCCCAGCGAATGCCCGCGATTGCAGACGGCGAGCGGCTCGCGGACCCCTCCCGCGATATCGCGAAGTCCATCCAGAGGGAAGGCGCGGCTGGAGCAGAGGGAAAGTATCGATACGGGTAATCGATTTTGGATATCTGTCTCGACATTGATAAATGTTTTATATGAGAGACATTGCGCGTCACTCTGCGTATCCACTTTTTCGCTCGGCGATCGGATTAGCGAAAGTCGCCATCGCTAGTTGACATTCCGTGACTTATCTACCTAGGGTTATTTGCCATCGGAAGAACGTAACTCGCTATTAATATAGGAGGGAATAGAATATGCGTTTACGTATTGCGCTATTGATGGGTACAGTGTTCTCACTAGCCGTTGTAGGTGCGGCTACAGCCGGTTCTGCGTCGGCAGCGTCATAGTTCACCTACGGATACTCCACCTGCACTTTCTATGCAGAAACGCCGGTCGTCACCTTTGGTTATGGTGGTACTACTAATGTACAAGCACAAACCAGAGTAACTTGTGGCAATTCACTAGTAATGTCGTTCCAAGTGTGTACGGGGAATACTGCCAATCCTTCCTACCCGGAGCGATGTGTCCCATACACGGTTCCGATCGCCGGTGGATCCTCTATTCGCCGTTTGGGCGGTGAGCAAACCGCTGTGAATAACGCCCTCTATTACTCGAGAGTTAAAGCCTATGGCTACGTCGCAACAACTGGCTGTTGGGCGTACACTCCGTTGGGATTGCGTCGCGTAATTTGCTAGCCCCTGATGTAGTGCTTATGTTCTAGTGTTCCAACGACTACGAATTGCGCAAGCGGTGTGCCGCATGTGATTCGTTGGGACGGTTCTAGTTGGTATCGATGACCGGGATAACGCCGGAACTCCGTGCCGCTGTCGAGCTGCGCGGAGTTCCGGGCTTTCCTCTGATATATGCCGGAAAGTGGGACTAGTGCGGTTGAACCCTCTTACTCCTACGTCGCTCTTCTGAGTAGTCGGGCGCGCTCGTGCAGCCGTCTGCTACCATCGCTCCCGCCCGCTCTGCGGGCGCTTTCACGCTATGGCGAACATCAAGCAACAGAAGAAGCGCGTTGGCATCACGACCCGTGAGCGGGTCGAGAACCTGCGCTACCGCTCGACGGTCAAGACGCTGACCAGGCGCCTCCGCTCTGCCGTGGACGAAGGCGAGGCCGCCAAGATCGAGGCCGAGCACAAGTTGCTCGTGCAGTGGATCGACCGGGCCATCGCCCGCGGAGCGATGCACAAGAACGCCGCCGCGCGCAAGAAGTCGCAGGCCGCGAAGCTCGTCGCCGGCAAGCAGTAGTCAACCCGAAAACCTCAACTAACCGATTCGACAGGTCTAGTCGGCTCTCTTGGTCAGGTCGATCAACGCTCGCTCGAACTCCAGCTCGGCCGGCAGGCGGCTGCCGCCCTTGAGCGCCAGGTCGAGCGCGGCCAGGCGAACGGTCGCCCGGCGCAACTCGATCTCGCTGAAGTTGCGCGCCTGAGCGACGGCCTTCTCGGCCGCGTAGGGATGTATCCCCAGCCGGGTTGCGGCCTCGCGCGCTCCGAGCCCTTGCTGCGCAAAGCGGTGGCAGGCCGAGACCCGGCCGATGTGCGAGGCGACGAGCGCCGCAAGACGAGCCAGTAGGGCAGTGCGCGCCTCGCTTGCCCGTTCGAGCAGCAGCTCGTAGGCGGCCAGTGCTCCCGCCACGTCGCGGCGGCCCCAGGCATCGGTGAGCCCGAACGGCGCCACCTCGCCACGCGGGCAGACCAGCATCTCCAGCTCCTCCGCGCCGATCTTCTCTCCGCGCGACCAGGTCGCCAGCTTGTCGATCTCGCAGGCCAGCTCGCGCATGTCTTCTCCCACCAGCTCGATCAGGCTTCGAGCCGTGCCCGGCGCGACCTCGACCCCGCGCTCACGCAGTTGCGAGCGCACCCAATCCGGTAGCTCTCGCTTGGCGACGTCATAGGCGAGAATCTGACCCCTCTTCCCCACCGCCTTGACCAGCGCCGAGTCGCGGCGAAGCTGATCGGCCACCAGCGCCAGGATGGTGTCGGGCACCGGGTCGTCGAGGTAGGCGCCGATCGCCTTGGCGTCCGCCGCCTTCCAGCGCTCGACCCCTTCCACGATCACCGTCCGTCCGCCGCTCGCAAAGAGCCCGCCGGCGTTACAGGCGGCCACCGCCTCCTCCCCGCTCGCCTCGCTCGCCCTCAGGCGCTCGACCGCCTCCGGCGCGAAACGATCGCGCAGACGCTTAACCGCCAGCTCGACCCGCGGCCGGTTGGTTCCGAAGATGAGATAGGCGGACTTAAGATCGGCCACAAGCCAAGGATACGGTCTGGGCGTGTCGCGCCTGCACCGTGACCGAGCAACCGTCCGACTCGAGCACGACGCGCCCGTCGCGATCGGTGCGATAGACGCCGAGGCCCGGCTCCGCGGCCAGCGTGGCGAGCGTCGAGGGCGTCGGGTGGCCGTAGTCGTTGTCGCGGCCGACCGAGATGACGGCGATCTGTGGTTGCAGGCGCTCGAGCAGCTGCTCCAGGCCATCGTCGGCGGAGCCGTGGTGAGCGACCTCGAGCAGCTCGACCGGCTGGAGACCGAGCGGCAGCGTGACCGGGGATTCCGCGTCGGACGGAAGCAAGACGTCGGTCGAGCCGTAGGAAACGAGCACCACGACGGCCGACTCATTCGCGTCTCCGCTCGCGCTCGATCCCGCTCGAGGCCAGAGGATGCGCACGTGCAGGGCGCCCAGACGCAGGTCTTGACCGGCCTCGGCGGGCCTGAAGGGAACCTTCCGCCGCTTTGCCTCGCGCCGGGCCTCGCGCTCGTAGTAGTCGCTGGACGGAATGCCGGAGTCGAGCACCAGCCCCACCTCGAGCTTGCGCAGCAGCTCGGGCGCGCCACCGATGTGATCGCTCTGGGGATGACTGAGCACCAGCGCTTCCAGGCGGCGAACGCCGAGCCGGGCGACCTGGCCGGCGACGTTCGCCTCGGGCGGGCCCGCGTCGACGAGCAGCGCCCCGTCCGCCGTCTGGATCAGCGCCGCCGCCCCCTGCCCGACGTCGAGAAAGGTGACGCGGAGCCCGGCCGGAGGCGCCGGCATCAGATCGGGACGCGGCCGGTTCTGCCAGCCCCAAAGCGGGATCAGCGCGGTCAGCGTGAGCACGATGAGCCGCGGCAGTCGCGGCTTGAGCAGAAAAGGCCAGAGCGCAAGGAAGAAGGCGACGAGGCAGAGGCGTAGGAGTTGAGCGCGCCCCACCTGAGCACCGGGAAGCGCACCGACCAGGCGCGCGCAGAAAGCGATGTAGGCGGCAAGAAGCCCGTTCAGGAAGGCCAGCGCTTGCGCGGCAGGAGGAGCGAGCGGCGCCACCAGTACGCAGGCCAGGCCGAGAAAGAGGACGAAGGGAACGACCGGCTCGACGGCAACGTTCGCGAGCACCCCGTAGACGGGCACCTGGCCGAATTGAACGACCATGATCGGCGTCGTCATCAGCGTGCAGCCGGCCGAGACGGCGATGACGGGGCGCAGAAAGACCGGGAGCGGCGTTTTCTCGAACAGGCGCTCGAGCGGCCTGACGAGCACGAAGATGGCGATCACCGCTGCGAACGAGAGCTGAAAGCCGGGATCGAAGAGCGAGCGCGGATTCCAGGCCAGCAGCGTGAGCGCCCCTAGGAGTAGGAAGTACCAGCGGTCGCGCGGTCGTGCCGCCAGCCAGGCCAGCGAGGCCAGCCCCCCGGCCACCGCCGCCCGTATCACGGACGGCTGCCAGCCGACCACCAGCGTGTAGGCGACGATCGTCGTCAGCGCCAGCACCTCGCCCAGCCGCCTGGGAATGCCGCATAGCCACGCAAGTCCCAGCACCCCGGCCACGAGAAAGGCAATGTTCTGGCCCGAGACCGCAAGCAGGTGATAGAGGCCCGAACGCCGGAACGACTGGCGCAGCCCGTCCGACAGGCCCTCGTCCTCACCCAGCACGAAGCCCAGCACGAGCCCGCGCCGCTCGCCGGCCAGCCCGGGCACGAGATCGCGCGCGAGACGCTCGCGCAGGCGATCGCCGAAACCAGCAACGCCGCCGCGGCGACCGACGACGCGCCAGGGGCCCGTCTTCAGAACAACGTGAATGCCCTGGCGAGCCAGCCAGGCCCTCTGGTCGAAGCCGCTCGCGCTCGGCCCTGCCGGCCGCTCCACCTTGGCGCTGAGCTCGAGCACGCCTCCGATCGGCGGCGCCTTACCCGCCGGCAGACTGAGCCAGACACGCTCCCGCAGAGGCAAACGACCGAAGCGCTCAACCTGTCCGATCGCGCTGACCCCGTAGGAGCTCACACGCGGCGCCCCGACCACGACGACGCGCACCTCGGCGCTTTCGCCGGCACGGGGCAGAAGGGAACTTCGATCGAGCGAGGTCAGCCTGAGTGAACCGAGCGCGAGGCCGAAAAGCAGGAAAAGCGCTGCGATCGCGGCGAGACGAAGGCGCGCTTGCCCACACAGCACGATCGCGACAGCGGGCACGAACGCCCCGAACGCGGCAGCAGAAACACTTATCCGCAGCACATTGGCCAGCCCAAGGCCCAGGCAGAGTGCCGCGACGAGACAGTGCTGGAGCGGCAACGACCACGATCGCTCGCCGACGAACACGCCGGCCCGTTACGGAATGACGAGATCGCGCAGCTCGGCCAGCTTGGCCGGGCCGATACCACTCACCAAGTCGAGCTCGTCGACCGATTTGAAGGGGCCGTTCGCCGTGCGGTAGTCGACGATGCGCTGGGCCGTCGCCGGCCCCACCCCGGGCAGCTCGTCGAGCTGCTCGAGCGTTGCATTGTTCAGGTGAATCGGCGCCACTGCGGCGCCGCCCGCAGACGACCCGCCCGGAGCCGCCGCAGCACTCGTTGCGCTGACCTTCTCGATCACCAGCACCTGCTGGCCGTCGGTCAGCGTGGCGGCCCGATTGACGAGCGTGAGATCGGCCTTTGCGGTCGCTCCGCCGGCCTTCAGCAGCGCATCGTTGATCCGCGAGCCGGCCGAGAGCTTGTATACGCCGGGGCGACGCACGGCGCCGGATACGTCCACCAGGAGCTGCGCACGCGAGCTGCCCGTGGCACCGACGAGCCTGACCTGGGCTCGCCGCTGCGCGGTCGGATGGCGCGCTCCGAGCAGCTTGCCCGCCACGACGAGCAGCAGCAAGACGAGCATGCAGACGACGATCGCCTGCTGGCGCGAGATCTCGGGGAGCTTCATGTCTCGATCCTGCCTTACAAACCGTCGCGAGACTGCGGCGCCGCTGTGCCAAAACACGCGCGCGACGACTTCCCTTCATTTCGAGCCGGACAATGCCGATTTATCTGTAGACGTGACCGGTGGCTCGAGCCCAGCCAGCGAGGGATTCGTCTCCCCTGCTGAGATCTTCCAGTCCTTCGAGACCGGCGCTGTCGCCGCGGAGGAGTTGGAAGCACGCGCTACGGGGATGGCCGACCAGCCGGGGCACGAGCGGGCCGCCGGCAATTTCGTAGTCGGGCTCGTCACCGCCTACTTCGAAATCGTCGACATCAACCACCCCTTCTTCAGCGGCGCCTTCCTCGACATCCGAAACCGATTCGTGGCTGGAGGCTGCGATCTGCTCTTCTGCGCGACCGCCCCGTCGCAGCTGGGCGCTCCGGTGCGCAGAGAGGCGGTTAAGCGCACGATCGAGCGCGGCGTTGACGGGCTCATCATCTGCGGAGTCGGCGCGAGAGATCCCGAGTTCGCGACGATTTTGGAGTCGGGCGTGCCGGCCGTGTTCATCGACCACGATCCGATCGGCGCCCGCGTCGGCTACGTGATGTCGGCCAATGTCGAGGCGATGGGCAACGTCGTTCATCACCTGTACGAGAATGGGCGGCGGCGGATTGCGCACATCACGGGTCAAAGCAATACGCGTCCGGGCCCCGACAGATTGCTCGGCTTCCGCTCCGAGCTCGAGCGGCTCGGCTTGCCGGCGCCGGCGGAGTACGTCGTCGAGGGCGACTTCTTCCACGACAGCGGTTACGACGCGGCGAATCTCCTACTCGCGTTACCGGAGCTACCCGACGCGATCGCCTGCGCCAGCGATTCGATGGCGGTCGGCGTAATGGCCGCGATCGAGCAAGCCGGGCTCCGCGTTCCCGAAGACATCGCGGTGACGGGATTCGACGACGCCGAGTACGCGGCAACCGTGATACCGGCGCTGACGACGATGCGCCAGGACGCCCTGGGCATGGGCACCGCTGCCGGCGAGGCGATCCTGCGTATGCTCGACAACCCGGACAGCTCTCCGCCGGTTGTCTTGATCGAGACCGAGCTGGTCGTACGCGAATCGAGCGGGCCGGCGAAGCCCAGGAAGAACTAGACCGATGGCGCCGGATACCGAGGGCTATCTCTCTCCTGCACGCGTCTATGCGGAGCTCGACGCCAGCATGGCCGACGCCGAAGTCCTGCGCTCGCGTACCGACGGTATGGCCGACAGACCGGCGCACGAGCGAGCCGCGGGACGCTACCTGGTGGGACTCGTAACGGCGAGTTGGGAGATGGCCGAGTTCGACCACCCCTTCTTTGGGCCGGCCTTCAAGGGTATTCGCGGCCGTCTGGTCAGCGCCGGCTGCGACCTGATTCTGTGCGGAAACCGCCCGGTCCGAACCGGCGATCCGACGTGGGCGGCGGCGCTCGAGCGCACGATCGAGCGCGGAGCCGACGCCCTGATCGTCTGGGGGTTGGGCTGGGATAACCCCGAGGTGGAGCCAATCCTTAGCTCGGAGGTCCCGGCGATCTTTATCGACCTGGATCCGATCGGGCGTAGAGCCGGTTACGTGATGTCGGACAATGTCGCCGCGATGGCGAGCGCGGTCAGTCACCTCCACGACACAGGCCGGAGGCGGATAGCTCACATCTGCGGCCTCCAGAACACCCGCCCGGGGCCCGATCGCCTGTTTGGATACCACTCCGAGCTCGACCGGCTCGGGCTGCCGGCGCCGGCCGAGTACATCGAGCAGGGCGACTACTACCACCACAGCGCCTACGAGGCCGCGAAGCGCCTGCTGGCTCTGCGCGAGCGCCCCGACGCCATCACCTGCGCCAGCGACATCATGGCGATCGGAGCGATGTTGGCGATTACGGAAACCGGCCTCCGCATCCCCGAAGACGTCGCCGTCACCGGCTTCGACGACGCTCCCTTCGCCGCCGGCATGAAACCGAGCCTGACAACGGTGCGCCAGGATGCCGCCGGCATGGGGACGGCCGCCGCCGAGGCGATCCTGCGCATGCTCGAGAGTCCAGACGAGCCGCCGCCGGTATCAGTCATCGCCGCCGAGCTCGTCATCCGCGAGTCGAGCGGAGCAGCGAGCTAGCCACGTTCTGGCTGCGGACCGGCGGCGAAAAGCCGGCGGGTACTAGCCGACGACCAGATTGACCAGCTTGCGCGGGACGAGAATCGTCTTGCGCAGAGTCTTGCCTTCGACGAAGCCCGCTACCCTCGGCGAGGAGCGCGCCAGCTCGATCAGCTCCTCCTCGCTCGCGTTGACCGAAGCCTCGATGCGGTCGCGCACCTTGCCGTTCACCTGCACCACCAGCTCGAAGCGCTCCTGCTCGAGCAGGCTCTCGTCGTAGGCCGGCCAGGGCTCTATCCAGAGGCGTTCGTGCCCAAGCCGCTGCCACAGCTCTTCGGCGATGTGCGGCGCGTAGGGCTGGATCAGGCTGACCGCGGTCTCGGCGGCGAAGCGGGCTCCGGCGTCATCAGGATCGCGGTTTATCTCGTTGACCAGCTCCATCACCGCCGCGATCGGGGTGTTGAAGACGAAGCGGCGATCGATGTCGTCGGTGACCTTGGCGATCGTCTGGTGCGCCTTGCGCACGAGCGGCGTGATCTCCGAGCTCACAGGCTTCTCGATCGCCTCGAGCACCGTGCGCCAGAGTCTGCCGAGGAAGCGACTCGTACCTTCGATACCAGTGTCCTGCCACTCGGCGTCCTGGTCGGCCGGGCCCATGAAGAGGATGTTGAGGCGCACCGCGTCGGCGCCGAAACGCTCGATGTACGGGTTTGGCATCACGACGTTGCCCTTCGACTTGGACATCTTGGCGCCGCGGTAGTGGATCATCCCCTGCGTGAAGAGCCGGGCGAAGGGCTCACGGAAACCGAGCAGGCCAAGATCGTTCAGCGCCTTGGTGAAAAAGCGGGCGTACATCAGGTGCAGGATCGCGTGCTCGATACCGCCGATGTACTGGTCGACCGGCATCCAGTGATCGACGATCTCACGATCCCAGGGCGCGGAGGAGTTGTGCGGATCGCAGTAGCGGATGAAGTACCAAGAGGAGTCGACGAAGGTGTCCAGCGTGTCGGTCTCGCGTCGCGCTTCACCGCCGCAGCTCGGGCACTTCGCGGCCACCCACTCCTCCGCGGCGGCGAGCGGCGAGCGGCCCTTGGGCAGGAAGTCGGAGACCTCGGGCAGTAGCACCGGCAGCTCCGCTTCGGGCACCGGCACGACGCCGCATTTCTCGCAGTAAACGACCGGGATCGGGCAGCCCCAGTAGCGCTGGCGCGAGATCAACCAGTCCCTGAGCCGATAGGTAACCATCGCCTCGCCGAGCTTCTGCGCGCCCAGCCAGTCGATGATCTTCTTCTTCCCTTCCGGGCTCGGCAGCCCGGTGAACTCACCCGAGTTGACCATGATGTCGTCGAGGGAGCTGGAGACGTAGGCCTCGGCCTGCACGTCCACCTCGCCCTCGCGCGGCGCGATCACCTGAACGATCGGTAGCTCGTACTGCCTGGCGAAGGCGTGGTCGCGCTCGTCGTGCGCCGGCACGGCCATGATGGCGCCGGTTCCGTACTCCATCAGCACGTAGTCGGCGATCCAGATCGGGATCGGCTCGCCGTTCACCGGGTTGATCACGTGGCGGCCGGTGAAGACACCGTCCTTTTCCTTCTCCTCCCGCTCGATATTCGAGCGCGTCTGCGCCTGCTTGACGTAGGCGCGCACCGCCTGCTCCTCCGGCCTCCCGGCCACCAGCTCGGACACGAGCGGATGCTCGGGCGCCATCACGAAGAAGGTGGCGCCGAACAGCGTGTCCGGACGGGTCGTAAAGACGGGCAGGTCGATCTCGGTTTCCTCGACGCGGAAGACCACCTCGGCGCCCTCCGAGCGGCCGATCCAGTTGCGCTGCATCGTCAGCACCCGCTCGGGCCAGTGCTCGAGCAAGTTCATCTCATCCAGCAGCGCCTCGGCGTAATCGGTGATGCGGAAGAACCACTGCTCGAGCGAGCGCTTCTCGATCTCGGCGCCGCAGCGCTCGCAACGCCCGTCCACGACCTGCTCGTTGGCCAGCACGGTCTGGTCGTTCGGGCACCAGTTCTGCAGCGACTCCTTACGGTAGGCGAGCCCACGCTCGAGCAGCTTCAAGAAGAGCAGTTGCGTCCAGCGGTAGTACTCGGGTGTGTGGGTCGAGATCTCCCGGTCCCAGTCGATCGCCCAGCCCATGCGCTGCATCTGCTCGCGGATGCGGCCGATGTTTCGCTCGGTGATCTCGCGCGGCTGGCCGCCCTCCTTGATCGCCGCGTTCTCGGCCGGCAGGCCGAAGGCGTCGTAGCCCATCGGGCGCAAGACCTTCCAGCCGTTGCGGCGGCGGAAGTGCGCCACGACATCGCCGAGCGTGTAGTTCTTGACATGCCCCATGTGCAGCTCGCCCGAGGGGTAGGGCAGCATCTCGAGCACGTAGGTCGCGCGCTCGTTCTCGCCCAGCTCGGACGGCGGCGGGTTGGGCTCGGCGAAGGCCCGCTCACGATCCCAGAGCGCCTGCCACTTGGGCTCGATCGCGTGTGGGTCGTACATCTTTTCGATGGAGTCGTCCGTCAAAGCTCTAGAAAGCTACCTCAGCTCCCGGGCGACGCGCTCGTATCGGTCAAGCTGCCCGCTCGACAGCTCGGCCGTAAGCGCCGCCGAGGCGACGATTCGATACGAAGCCGACACAAGTCGGTGCGAATCTTGCCTTGCTTGGAACGTATTGTGGAACGACCCCGCGGGCGGGTGGTTCGGGGGAGGGCGACGTAAGAAGTGCCGTGAAGCGAAACTCTCCCATCCAACCGGCCATCGGCGCTCGCGACTCGCGCCCGCCGCCGAGTGGCGAAACGATGTTTCTGCGACCCCGTATCGCTAAGCTCGCGGGGTGTCCATCCTCGATCTCTTTCCCGACAGCGCCCGCATCGAGCAGGGCGAGCTGGAAGTCGGCGGCCTGCGCGCCTCCGAGCTGGCGCGCGAGTTCGGCACGCCGCTCGTCGTCTACTGCGAGCAGACGCT
>Ga0209746_1000917_pt1 | contig 14588 bp, 11 predicted proteins | sample BarGraNGADG00211_3_FD_184496 | JGI IMG/M metagenome (GOLD analysis project Ga0209746, IMG submission 184496) | Arctic peat soil microbial communities from Barrow, Alaska - Barrow Graham LP Ref core NGADG0011-211 (SPAdes) (version 2) | ecosystem: Environmental > Terrestrial > Soil > Wetlands >... | reverse complement strand
ATAATATCCATATTCGGATTTTATACGAACCGCCCATAAGCCGTTATACGATCCGCTCAAACGCGTGTTAGCTTGCACCCTGCGCAAAAAGCAGGCTGCAGGAATATGAACAAAAAAACTCTCAACATGATGGATAAATTTCTATGTCTTTAACATTGGGTATTCAAAGATCCTCACTGGCTCAAGCAATTGCGCGATCAGTTTTACAATTGACAGGCTGGCACACCCACGTCATCTCACCTCATACATCTCGCTATGTGTTGATCGGTGCACCGCATACATCAAATTGGGACTTTGTTATCATACTATTGTTGATGACCGTGGAAAGTATTCCAATCCGTTGGATGGGGAAGGATACCCTCTTTCGTTGGCCAATGGGAGTATTCTGGCGTTCATTCGGTGCGATTCCGGTCAACCGGCGTGAGAGAACAAACTTGGTTGATCAAATTGCCGCAAAATTTGATGAATACGATGAATTAATCATCGGCCTTTCCCCGGAAGGAACACGCAATAAAGCCTCCCATTGGCGGACAGGATTTTATTATATTGCGCTCAAGGCGGATGTACCGATCGTGATGGCTTATATTGATTATGAAAAAAAAGTCTGTGGGCTTGGTCCCAGCATAAAACCTACAGGTGATATTCAAGCCGATTTTATGATTATTCGAGATTTCTACTCGGAAATTGTCGGAAAGTACCCACATAAGCAAGGTGAGATTGAGTTATCTGCAAAATGAGGGTTATGTGTTTACCGCAAGCGAACACCGCCTAGGCGGACACATTCGCTCCGCTCACACCGTCCCGGTGTCCTGCCGGGAGTGCAGGCAGCGGCTCTCCCCTGTGCTTCGCTACGGGGACGTTGCACAGCGCTGTTCGTCCCATCGCTGCCGCAGCCCCCTTCGGAGGTGCTACGCGAAGCTAAACCGTTGGGCGGTGTCCACCCAATCACAGCACTGCGTCACCTTCTTGAATTGCGCAGCTTCAAATAGGAGTATCCCATGCCCGACTTAGTCACCCTTTCTTGCCCCTCATGCGGTGGAAAACTCAACATCACAAACGACATCGAACGTTTCGCATGCGGCCATTGTGGCCGCGAGCACGTTATCAAGCGTGCGGGAGGCATCGTATCTCTCTCGCCGGTTGTTGAGGCCCTGAAGAAAGTTGAGGTAGGTGTCGACAAGACTGCCTCTGAGCTGGCCATCAATCGACTCCAGAGAGAGATTGATGAGCAGCGCTCCCAAAGGACTGCTCTCATTGCGTCTTCCCCTAAGCCCCAGGTGAATGTCGTCTTCCCTTTCCTGATCGTGGCGGGTATCCTGGTCGCGGTCGTCTCCCTCTCCACGAGAAATGCCTGGATTCCGATCTTATGAACAATGCCACATCCTATTCAACCTGGGTAGAAATTGATCTCGATGCAATCCGGAATAATATCCAATGGTTTCTAGAATATAGCGGTGTGCCGGTGATGGCGGTCGTAAAGGCCAATGCCTATGGTCACGGCATGATCCCGGTGGCGCGAGTAGCGCTACAAGCCGGGGCTAGTTGGTGCGGGGTAGCCAGGATCGAAGAAGCATTCGAATTACGCGCCGCTGGTCTGAATAGCCCGATCCTGGTGATGGGCTATACGCCGCCGGATCGGGTGGAGAAAGCTGTCGCCCAGGGAATTTCAATGGCCGTCTGGCATCCCGGCCAGATTGACCTGGCCGCCTCTGCGGCGAAGGCGATCGGCAGTTCAGCCCGGTTACATCTCAAAGTTGACACCGGGATGAGCAGGCTGGGGATCCAGCCAGAAATGGTGCACAGATTAGCTCAAAAATTGGCGGAGACACCCGGCGTGACCTTCGAGGGTCTGTTTACGCACTTTGCCCGCGCCGACGAAGCCGATCCTGCCCCAACCGATGCCCAGGAGCTGCATTTTCAAAATGTAATCGAACAATTGGAGAAAAACGGCCTGCGCCCGTCTGTGGTTCACGCGGCCAATTCGGCCGCAAGCCTGACGCGTCCCAGCGCGCACTTCGACCTGATGCGGGTCGGGATTGCCATGTACGGCCTGCACCCCTCCGATGAATGCTCGCTGCCGGGGGCGGTCCATGCAGCGTTGACCTGGAAAGCCGTGTTGAGCCAGGTCAAAATGCTGCCTCCGGGCCGAGGGGTCAGCTATGGGCACATTTACACGACCCGCAGCCAGGAACAGATTGCCACGGTCCCGGTTGGATACGCGGATGGATTCCGCCGTACCCTGGGAAACCAGGTGCTTGTCGCGGGGAAGCGGGTACCGGTCGTCGGACGCGTGAGCATGGACCAGATTATGATACAGCTGGACGAGGTTCCAGGAGCCAGGACCGGGGACGAAGTGGTGCTGATCGGGCAGCAGGGCGAGGCTCGCATGACCGCCGAAGACGTGGCCAAGATTTGGGGGACGATCAACTACGAAGTAACCTGCGCCATCAGCGCGAGGGTGCCGCGCGTTTATTTGCATGAAACAGCTTGGGTCACCCACCCAGATAGGCAACTTTGACACTCGGTTTATCCATCAAATCCTTTGCCATTCCCGCAATGGTGATGCGGCCGGTTTCGAGCACATAACCACTGTGCGCCAGTTTCAGGGCTTGGCGGGCATTCTGCTCGACCAGCAGGATCGTCGTTCCGGTGGCATTGATCTCGCGCAAAGTCTGGAAGATCTCTCGCACCAGCACGGGCGCCAGCCCCATCGAAGGCTCATCTAACAGCATACGTCGGCCGGCTGGTATTGCTGAAAAAGGGGGGAGTTCGCGGGAATCGCCTGCGCAGTATGGTAAAAGCGCCGAGGCAACCAGAGCCTCCGCGCTTTTGATATGTTCATCTTTCAAGAATATGCACCAGAGATTAATTTGCGCCCAGGTATGATTTCTGTACCATGGGGTCTTCTTTCAACTTTGCTGATGTATCGTGAAGGATGATCTCGCCGGTCTGGAGCACGTATCCGCGGTGAGCGATCGAGAGCGCCATACGGGCATTTTGCTCCACGAGCAGAATGGTCGTGCCCTGTTTATTCAATTCGACGATGGTCTCGAAGATCTGTCCCACCAGGATCGGGGACAGACCCATGGAGGGTTCATCCAGCAGCATGATGCGTGGGTGGGCCATCATGGCGCGCCCGATCGCCAGCATCTGTTGTTCCCCGCCGGAGAGGGTACCGCCTTTTTGATTGATGCGTTCCTTCAGGCGCGGGAAAAGCTTGAAGACCCATTCAAAATCCTGCGCAATCCCGGCTTTATCCTTGCGGGTGTAGGCGCCCATCTCCAGGTTTTCCTGGACAGTCATGCGCGGAAAGATCATGCGGCCTTCAGGGCTTTGTGAAATCCCTCGTTCGACAATCTTGTGTGAAGGAAGTTTCTCAAGCGCTTCACCTTCGAGCAGAATGGTACCCTTTTTAGGGCGAAGAATTCCATGAATGGTGCGCAGCATGGTGCTTTTACCCGCGCCGTTAGAGCCAATCACGGTGACGATCTCGCCTTCGGCGACCGTCATGGAAACGCCTTTCAGCGCATGGATGTTGCCATAATAAGTGTGGACTTCAATTAGTTCGAGCATTTTATTTTTCCGCACTTCCTTTTCCGAGGTAGGCTTCGATCACCAATGGATTCTTCTGCACTTCGGCGGGTGTGCCTTCGGCAATTTTCTCGCCATGGTCCAACACGGTTATCCGGTCCGAGATGCCCATGACCACACTCATATTATGCTCAATGAGCAGGATGGTCAAGTCCAGTTCGGAACGCAGGCGGTGAATGAAGGCTGTCAGATCAGCGGTTTCATTGGGGTTCATGCCCGCAGTGGGTTCATCGAGCAGCAGGAATTTCGGTTCGGCGCCCAGGGCGCGAGCAATTTCCAGACGGCGCTGCAAACCATAGGGGAGGTTTTTTGCAAAGACCTCCGCGTCTGTCCGCTTCAGGCCAACGAATTCCAACATATCCAGGGCTTTAGCCCTTGCGTTGGCCTCTTCTTTCAGCATGCCAGGAGTGTGAAGAATCTGGTGGATGAAGTTGGATTTTAGACGGCAATGCTCGCCGACCAGTACATTGTCAACCGAGGACATGTTTCCGAAAAGGCGAATGTTTTGGAAGGTACGCGCAATCCCCAACGCGGTGATCTTGAAGACCTTCATGCCGGTCAGCTCAGTGTTCTCAAAGTACATTTCACCTTCGGTGGGTAAATAGATTCCGGTGATCATATTGAAGAAAGTGGTTTTGCCTGCGCCGTTGGGGCCGATCAATCCGGCGATCATCCCTCTCTGGACCACGAAGTCCACATTACCGACGGCAGTCAACCCGCCAAAGCGTTTTGTGATTTGTCTGGCTTCAAAGAATTCCATGGCGGCTCTCCTTAATTTTTGACCGCTTTTTCAACGGCGCTGGTTTCTTCATCGGCGTGCAATTCGGCACGAATTTGGGCGCTGGGTATAATACCCTCCGGGCGGAGCGCCATCATGATCACCAGCGTCAACCCAAAGAGCAGGTAGCGATAGAGGATGGGGTTGGCGTTTTGTGCAACGACCGCCTGCAAAGTGTGGTTGGAGGCCAGCGCAGGCAGTATCGTGTGATCCATCAGGCCTTTGAGCAGGTCTTTAAGGGCTGGCAGGAACAACCGGTCAGCCCCCATGATAATGATACCACCCAGGATCACGCCATTGATGTTGCCCATGCCGCCGAGGACCACGATGCACAAGACGATGATCGAGGTGCTGAATTCGAACACGCTGGGGAAGATGCCGCGAATGTAGGCAGCGTAGAACGCGCCGGCGAATCCTGAGAATGCAGCGCCCAAGGCAAAAGCCGTCAGTTTGGTGTGCACCGGGTCAATGCCCATCTGCACAGCGGCATCTTGGTCTTCGCGACACGCCATCCATGCCCGGCCCAGCCGTCCATCGCGCAGGCGGCGGATGAGGAAGACCGAGAGCAGGATGAGGAGGATGATCAGAAAGTACCAGGGGATCGGGTTGTTGGACTGGAACTCGCCGATGAACGGCAGATACGGGCGGCCGATCGGGTTGATGCCTTTCTCGCCTGCAGTCAGGTCCAGATTGTCAATAATTGTGATGCACTTCGTCGCGGCGCTGGAGTTGAACAGGCGCATGATGCCAGGTATGATCCAGCAGGTGAGCGGCTCTTTGATGGTAACATTGGTCAGATTGCGGAAAATGATAGGCATCATTTCGCCGCAGCCTAGGGTGACGATCGCCAGGTAGTCGCCGCGCAGGCGAAGGGTAGGGGTACCCAGGATGAGACCCCAGAGGGCTGCCATGCCCAGCGCGATCCAGATCACCAGCCAGAAGTTCATGAAGATATGGTGCTGGGGCGAGGAGAGGATGCCAGTAGTGTACGCACCAATGGCAAAGAAAGCCGCGTACCCAAAGTCTAACAGGCCGGCGAAACCGACCACAATATTCAATCCCAAGCCGAGGATCACGAAGATCAGCGCAAAGATGATTTGTCCCGACCAGTGCAAACCCGTTATGCGGTCGATGAAGGGGAACGCGATGACCAGCACGACCATGAGGATCAACTTGCCAAGCCGTTCCTGACGGTCAGGAAGACCATGCAGAGCGGCGGTCAGGGCTGTAAAGAGGATCATGCCTAATCCACCAATCAGGTTCGCAGGAATGACAATATACAGTTCGCTGGGAAATTGACCCCCAGCCGGCGCAACCACATAATTTTGGAAAAGGCTTACAGCGATGAAAACGACGGCAGCAATCCCGGCAGTCGAGAGGGATTGCAAGGCCAACTTTCTCGGCCCGTCTTTCTTGTTCACCCGGCCGCCGATGGAAAGCCCCATGAAGACGCCAATCAGGATGCCCAGGACGGTGACAGACCAGCCACCGAACAAGAAGACGACCACGCCTCCCAGGAGACCCATAGTGAGAGCAAGTTTGATTTCCGCTTTCATATCTACCTCAGGCTTTCTCGCCTACCTGCTCACCCAGCAAACCTGTTGGGCGGAAAATCAGGATCAGAACCAAGACGGCAAATACCCAGAGATTTGTCCAGCGGGCGTCCATGTAACCGTCGCTGAAGGCTGCCAGCAGGCCAATCAGGAAGCCTCCCAGCATGGCGCCAGTGATGTTGCCAATGCCGCCCAGCACAGCTGCAGTGAACGCTTGAATTCCAACGCGGAAGCCCATGAACCACCAGGCGGTGTTGTTGTACAGGCCGGCCATCAAACCGGCCGCTCCGGCCAGGCCTCCGCCGATCAGAAAGGTGATGGAGATCACGCGGTCAATATTAATCCCCATCATCTTGGCGGCATCGCGGTTCTGGGCGGTGGCGCGCATTGCCTTGCCCAGGCGGGTATTTTGGATGAAGAATCGCAGACCGATCATTAATATACTAGCCAGTACAATGACGAGCAGGTCTTTAATCGTGAAGCGCAAACCGAGTCCCGTGCTGGCCAGCAAATTCGGATCCAAATTAAGGCTGATCATTATCTTGCTCAATAAATCAGGAAATGATTTTTGAGCGCCGCCCCCGGTCGTCCCAAAGGAGGGGACGAGCCAGGACTGTGCAGCCCAGATCAGACCGATATTCTCAACAATAAACGACATACCGATCGCTGAGATCAGGGCCGCCAGGCGGGGAGCATTGCGCAGACGACGATAGGCGAGTCGTTCGATGGCCACATTCAGCGAGGCGCAGACAATCATAGCTACGACCAGGGCAGCTACGATACCCAGGACGAGATGGACGGGATTATTGGTCGTAAGGGCACCGGTCACCGAGAGTGTTGAGAGAGCTGTGAAAACCCCGATCATGTAAACATCACCGTGGGCAAAGTTTATTAATTCGATGATGCCGTACACCATGGTGTACCCCAGCGCGATAATGGCGACGATCGCTCCGTTGGCCAGGCCTATAATCAGAAATTGCACCAGCATTTTAGGGCTTTCCTGGATTCTCCCCACGATGATCGGGAAATCCAGGCCGGCGATCGGACCGAGCAGGAAGACCAGGTAGATCACCAGGATGGCGATAATTGGACGCATGAACCGGCGAAAAAAGGATTTCATTGGGAAGGTGCCTCCATATCAAATCAAAGAATAAGTCTGCGTGAAAACTTATTATGAGTGTGCGTTTCGTCCTTGCGGATATAGAGAAAAGGGGGGCAGCGTAACACTGCCCCCCACTGGGAACTTACAGAACTTATGGCAGGAAGCTGCCAAATTCTACGAACTGGCCGCCTGTCACCTTACCAACCACGTACCACAGCAGGGTGATGTCGCCGTTCGCGTCGAACGACCATTTACCCAGCGCGCCATCGTAGTCCTTGATGGCGAAGACGGCATCGCGAACCGCTTGGCGGTTGGTAGGATCGCCACCGGCGGCGCAAACGTCCTCAATCGCCTTCAGGGCCGCGCCCATGGTGTCGAAACCCAGGACAGCGTAAGGTTCCTTGGTCGCCCCCCCGAATCTAGCAGTGTAGTCTGCCAGGAACTTCTTACCCACCTCGCCCAGGTCCTTGAACGCCAGGCCAGGGGCGGAAGCGTACACGCCCTCTGCCACATCAGCGCCAGCGCCTTCGATCAGGGCGCCGGTGTAAATGGCATCGGGGCCAATGAACTTGACGGTCTCGTTATCGCCCATGATGGCAACCTTGTCTTTCAGCACCTGCGCGACATTGTTGTCAACAACCGCACCAATGAAGATCGCATCCGGCGGGCCGCCGGCGTTGCTGGTGGAGATCTTGGTCATCAGGGCTTTGTAGTCGGCAGCCTTGGTGTCGTAACCTTCCTGCGCGATCACGGTGATACCAACCTTGGTAGCGTTCTGATGGACCGAGTCGGCAACACCTTTACCGTACAATTCATTGTCATCCACGATGTACACAGTCTTAATGCCCAAGGAAACCATCAGGTTGGCATCTACAGAACCCTGGTAGTCGTCGGTGGCGGCCACGCGGGCGTAGTTGCGTATGCCGGACGGATAGTACTTATCCGGCTCATCCGGATCAGTCAGGCCAGCGGCAGCATGGGTCAGGCCAGGATAGGTATTGGCTGGCGAGATCATCACCAGCGGCCCAGCCTGGTTCAGGATCGGGATCGAGAGCTTGGCAGCGCCCGAGTTATATGTGCCGAGGTAGGCAATGATGGTCGGATCGGCAGCAGCCTTGTTGGCGTTCTCGGTCTCGACGGCCGGATCCCACTTGCCGAGGGCGGCTGAGGCATCGTCCCAGGCTTCATAAACGACATTGTACTTCCCACCGCAGGCCTTGCCACCGGCTTGCTCCAGGCGGAGTATTTCGGCATTGACAATCGCCTGGCTTATGACCAGGTTAGCGCCGGTCATAGGCAGGCTGGAGACGATCTTGAGGGTTTTAGCAGTTGTTCCTGCACCACCGCAGGCCGCGAGCAGCATGCTGGCGATTACCAGCACTGAAAACGTAACGAACAAACGCTTAGACATACTTCTTCCTCCTCTGAACTTGTGAGTGTTTGTAGATACCCTTACAGGGTGTTGGCTTACGGGCTGACAATGCTCTCTGTTGTCTGGCATCACCTCCTTTGGTGAGGGTGGTTTCGTACAGATGCACAAAGCCGGAATAAGAACTCACTCCTGACCATTCTTGGCCAGAAAAATTAACAGATGAGTTTTATCACAAAACCGGGGAAGAATTAAGGATGCAACGAAACGCATAATATATTTTTATGCTTTCTTCTAGCCACTTGACATTTTAATAATTTAAAGGTTGCTCAGCAGGCAAAATCAAGTAAATTTGTTTTTATGACAAAACTCATTTCTCGCAGATGCCCAATGCCGATCAACCTACTTTATTATACTTGGATACAACGAATTTGTGAACTGCGACCAGGTCAAAGAATTGCGCAGGTGCGCAACTTCGTCTGGCTGTTGATTGGAATCTACCAAAGCCGCTCGGTGCATTTCCCGACGGACATCGGGACGATGTGAGCAAGATTGCTGGGAAGATCCCCGGCTCGGCGAAGTTGTTGAGTATCACCCGACGATTGAACCGCTTCCTGGACAATCCAGCCATTCGTGTCCAGGAATGGTATGAGCCAATAGCGCACCAATGGTTGCAGGCTCAGTGCCATTGTCTGAGAGAGATCCGTCTGATCGTGGATGGTACGAAAGTTGGCTTGGACATCAGTTGCTCATAGTCAGCCTGGCTTATCGGAAACGCGCCATCCCGATTGCCTGGACCTGGGTCAAGCATGTACGTGGTCATAGCAGCGTGCTCAAACAATTGGCCTTGCTGAACTATATCAGGACGCTTTTGCCAGAAGGTGCGGCTGTTTTTTTGGTTGGTGACTGCGAATTTGGCTCTGTAGAAGTCCTCAAATGGCTGGATCAATGGCATTGGTTCTATGTTTTGCGCCAAAAATCCGAACCCTGCGTTTAGCTGAAGCAGTACAACGAGTGGAAACCGTTCAGCAGTTTCATCCGCAAACCTGGTCAAAGCCTTTGGCTGGGTTATGGATACCTAACCGCTAAGGAAATCTACCCGACCAACTTGTTGATCCACTGGCCATCCGGCGAAGAAGAACCCTGGTGCCTGGCAACTAACCTGCCCGATCGTTAAATGGCCTTGCGCTACTATCGGCGCAGGATCCGGATCGAAGAAATGTTCGGCGACTTCAAATGGTAGCTCAGAGAGCTACCCCAAAAAGCACGGCTTCGATTTGGAAAGCACCATGTTGCATACCTTCTTGCGGCTGTCTCGCCTGACACTCGCTGTCGCTTGTCTGTATGTTTGGTTGGTCTCTGTCGCTGGACGTACTATCCATGAAGGTTTACGTCCTTTGGTGTATCGCACAGACCGTCGTGATTTGAGCATATTTCAAATCGGCTTACGCTTTATCCAAGGAGGTTGACAAATGCCCTTCCTGCTCACATTTCACTTTGTACCGACCTTTGACAGCAAACTGTCAGGAGGCTAGTCAACTAATAGACATTAGAATTTACGCGACCACTCTTTGGGCCAGCGCTCGATCACGACCTTGGTCTGCGTAAAGAACTCAATGGCGTGTTTCCCCTGGCCGTGCAGGTCTCCAAAGAAACTGTTCTTCCAGCCGCTGAACGGGAAGAACGCCATCGGGGCGGCCACGCCAATGTTGATGCCGATATTGCCCGCGTCCGCCTCGTTGCGGAACTTGCGTGCCGCCGAGCCGTCGTGGGTGAAGATCGAACCCATGTTGCCATACGTGCCGTCGTTCAGGATCTTGATCGCCTCTTCCACCGTCTTGCAATGCATGATTCCCAGCACCGGGCCGAAGACCTCAGTGGTGGCGATGATGCCGCCGACCGGGGTATCGGTCAGGATGGTCGGTTTGATGAAATTGCCCTTCTCGTATCCGGGGATGACCGCGTTACGGCCGTCCACCAGCATCTCGGCACCTTCGTTTAGACCCTGCTGGATCAGGTCCTCGATGCGCTTTTTGTCTTCCGGGGTGATCACCGGTCCCATCTGGACCTTAGGCTTGATCCCGTACCCCGTGACTCTCTTCGAGGCTGCTTCGGCGAAGGCCGGGATAAAGACTTTGTCCGCCTCGCCGATCATAATGGCGGTGGAAGCCGCCAGGCAACGCTGACCGGAGCACCCGAAGGCGCTGTCCATCATAATGTTGGTGGTTGTACCAATGTCCGCATCCGGCAGGATCAGCACCGGGTTCTTGGCCCCACCCGCCGCCGAGACACGCTTGCCATTCGTCGTTCCGCGGCTGTAAACATGTTTGGCAACCTCGGTCGAACCGACGAAACTGATTGACTTGATCAGCGGGTGGTCAAGCATGCCATTTACAATCCCCGAACCGCCATGCACCATATTGACCACGCCCGCCGGGAAGCCGGCTTCTTCCATCACACGGAACAGCTTGTCCATGGTAATGGGCACCCGGCTGGACGGTTTGATGACGACGGTATTTCCGGTAGCGACTGCATAGGGGATGAACCAGAAGGCAATCATGGCCGGGAAGTTGGAGGGTGAGATGATGCCCGTCACGCCCAGCGGCTGGCGTATCATCATTTCGTCAATGCCGGGGGCGATGTCTTCGACCACATCGCCCATCATCAGGGTCGGGGTCCCGCAGGCCACCTCTACGTTCTCGATTGTCCGGCGCATCTCGCCGCGCGACTCGTCAAGTATCTTGCCGTGCTCGAGGGTGATACAGTGGGCCAGGTCCTCAAAATTGGCTTCCAGTAGTTCCTTGAGCTTAAAGAGGTATTGGATACGCTTCGTGACCGGCACCCTGCGCCAATCCTGAAAGGCTTTGTGGGCCAGCTGGACGGCCTCATCCAGTTCGGCCGTCGAGGAGATGGGTACTTTCGCCAGGATTTCAGCTGTTGCCGGGTTCGGTACTTCCCGGAATTTCCCGGTCGTAGACGCCACCCATTTCCCGTTGATGTAGTTCTGTAATACCTGTTCGCTCATCTGTTGTTCTCCTGTTTTAATCATGATCGGCTGCAGCATAAAAGAAACTGCCGCTATGCGACAACTTTGTCGGCTACTTCCAATGCCTTTTCGACAATCGCCAGGCCTTCGTTCAACTGTTCTTTTGTAATACAAAGGGGTGGAACGACAAAAACCATGCTCCCCATGTTGTTCGCCATAATAAAGGTGAATAGGCCGTTGTCCCGCAGCACCTTGCCCACTTCGGCCATCTTTGCCGCCGGGAGGATTTCCTTCGTCTCGCGGTTGGCGACCAGTTCTATTGCCGAGAACAGGCCGATGTAGCGCACATCGCCCACCGAGGGATGTCGGGCTTTGACGCCTTCGAGCGCCTCACCGAGATGCTTGCCTACCGTGACCGCATTTTCGATAAGATGGTCTTCTTCGTATACCGCAATAGTTGCCAGAGCCGCGGCGCAGGCCAGGGCGTGACCGTTATACGTGAGACCGGCGCAGAGGTACTTGTCGTCAAAGAATTTGGCAATCGGCTCCGAGACAATCACCGCGCCGAGCGGCACGTAGCCGCTGGTGATGCCCTTGGCGGTTGTAATGATGTCCGGCGTGACATCCCAGTTATCCACCGCGAACCATTTCCCGGTCCGGCCCCAGCCGCTCATCACTTCGTCAGAAATAAGCAGGATGCCATACTTTTCGCAAATTTCGCGGACGCGCGGCCAGTAGTCATCCGGCGGGATAATCAACCCGTTCGAACCAACCACGCCCTCCATGATGACGGCCGCGATCTTATCGGGACCCTCGTATCGGATTATTTCTTCGAGATGAGAGATGCACTCCCGTTTGCAGGATTCCGGCTTCTGCCCAAACGGACAGCGGTAGCAGAACGGGTCAAGGAAGTGCACCGCGCCCGGCATGGCTGGTTCCACGGCTAGGCGGCGATAGTCACCGGTGAGGGCAATCGAGCCGTGCGTGGCGCCATGGTAGGAGCGGTAGCGCGCCAGGATTTTATGCCGCCCGGTGTAGAAACGGGCAATCTTGATGGCATTCTCGTTGGCTTCCGCACCGCCAAGCGTGAAGAAAGTTTTCTTGAGATTTCCAGGCGTGACTTCGGCCAACTTCTTGCCCAGCAATCCGCGCACATCGGTGGCATTGCCGGGATGCACAAAGCACAACTTTGCAGCCTGTTCCTGAATGGCCTTGACCACCTTCGGGTGCTGGTGGCCGATATTCGTGTTCATCAATTGTGACGAGAAATCAAGATAGCGTTTCCCGTTGGTATCCCAGAAGTAAACCCCCTCTGCCCTTTCCACCGGGATCGGCCTGACCTGTCCCTGCACGGACCAGGAGAAGAAAGTGTACTCACGGTTCATGTCCACAATTTCTTTTCCAGAAAGGCTAGTCATATTATCCTCTTCCTATGATATGTGATTGGGTGCACCAGCCTGCTACCTTGACAAATTGCGGGTTTCTGGCATCCTGATGGCTGGCTCAGGAAGGCTTGCGCTGGCTCTCCTTGCGGCTCGACCGCTACAAAAGCTTGCGCGCCTCGCTTCCGTGGGTACTTCTAACTCGAAACTTGTCCTGTTGCTCCTAGATTCATTATTTTAATTATACACCGTTAAGGCCGCCCATTCAGCCATCCTATCCCAGCTTGACCCTTACATCCACCGCCACCGCCCCCTGACCGGGAGCCAGGGCGTGCAAGGGATTGATCTCGATCTCGGAAATTTCCGGGAGATCAAAAGCCAACTGCGCCAGGCGCTGGATTATCTCTTTCACCGCCCCGGCATCCGCGGGAGGGATGCTGCGGAAACCGGCCAGTTTGCGCCCGGCCCAGGTGCGCTCCAGCATCCACTCTGCATCAGACGGAAGCAGCGGGGCCAGGGAAAAAGCCACGTCTTTCAAGCCTTCCACTTCCACGCCGCCGGAGCCGAACATCATCAACGGGCCGAACTGCGGGTCACGTCTCGCGCCGATGATCACTTCCTGCCCGCTGACTAACATGCGCTGCACCTGAACGCCTTCGAGGCGGGCCTCCGGTTTTGCGAGGCGGGCGCCTCCGGTCACGCTGCGGAAACCGAGGCGGGCTTCTTCGGCAGTCTGAATGTTCAGCAAAACGCCGCCCACGTCGGATTTGTGGGGGATGTCTGGCGAGGCGATTTTCAGCACGACCGGGAAGCCCAGTTGCGTGGCGATTTCGGCGGCTTCGGTCTCCGTCTGGGCCAGCTTGACTGGAGCGGTCGGGATGCCGTAGGCGGCCATTAAACGGTCCGCAGCCTCGGGGTCCAGGAAAGAGTCGGGCCGGGCTTCCGTCAGGGCAGCTTTTGCAGCTTGGGGGTCAATGTTCTTCCAGGTGCGCGGACTCTCCTCCGCTTTCCCCAAAAACTCCGCCCGTTTGACCAGGGCAGCCAGGGCGGAGACGGCCCGTTCCGCGAAACGATATTCGGGTATGCGGGCCAGACGGAAAAGCTCGGCGGCCTTGTAAATCGTCTTCCCTCCCATCAACGCCACAACGACTGGCTTGGAGGAAGCCTGGATCAGCGGGATCATCGCCTCGGCATCCATCTCGGCGGTATCAACGGGCGGCGGCGGGACGATGACGAGCACACCGTCCACGCCCGGGTCGCCCAGCAGGAAGCGCAAAGAACTTGCGTACATTTCGCTTGTGGCACCGCCCAGTATATCCACCGGGTTGTGCAAACTGGCGGCGGAGGGCAGCAGGGCGGCCAGACCGGCAAGGGTTTCGGGCGTGAATTCGGCCAGCGTCAGGCGGTTGGCTTCGAGCGCATCCGACGCAATCACACCCGGCCCGCCCGCGTTGGTCAGGATGGCGATCCGGCGGCCGCGCGGCAACGGGCAGGCTGCCAGTGCCACTGCCCAGTCGAACATTTCTTCGATGGTCCCGGCCTGCAGGACACCCGCCCGGCGGAAGGCGGCCTCGTAGGCGGACTCCGCACCCGCCAGCGCTCCCGTATGCGAAGCGGCTGCGCGTTGTCCGCTGAGGGACCTGCCCACCTTCATGGCAACCAGCGGCTTGCGGCGAACAGCCTTTGCCGCCTCTTCCACAAAGCGCCGCCCATCACGGATGCTTTCAATGTAAAACGTGATGGCACGCGTATTTTCGTCCTCCACTACGCCAGGGAGCATGTCCGTTTCGGTAATATCCGCCTGATTGCCCAGGCTGAGCAGCCGCG
>Ga0209746_1000915_pt1 | contig 14618 bp, 9 predicted proteins | sample BarGraNGADG00211_3_FD_184496 | JGI IMG/M metagenome (GOLD analysis project Ga0209746, IMG submission 184496) | Arctic peat soil microbial communities from Barrow, Alaska - Barrow Graham LP Ref core NGADG0011-211 (SPAdes) (version 2) | ecosystem: Environmental > Terrestrial > Soil > Wetlands >... | reverse complement strand
ACTTGGTCTTAAAATTGTTTAAAATATATCCCCCTGAGTTGTTTTACGGCTCTGTGCATAGCCACTTTAATAGCGGGAACCGATTGATTTATGATGGTTGAAATCTCTTCATACTTTAACCCCTGGTACCGGCTCAGGACAATAATCTCCTTCTGTTCATTACTGAGAGCTGAAAATGCATTCTCGAGTCTTTCATAAACTTCTTCCGGGAAACCGTCGCTATCATCTATAACTTCAAACGGGTATGTATCGGTTTTCATGAAGAGTTCTTCTGATCTCTTTTCCTCTTTGCAATAATCGATATGAATGTTTCTGGCCATCTGATACATCCAGGATTTTACACTTAGTTCATTTTTATATGAATTTTTATATTTGATCATCCTGTAAAACAAATTTTGAGTAAGGTCCTGACTGATATCTTTATTTTTTGTAAGCTTGAGAAAAAAGTTATATAACCTTATATGGTATCGTTCAAACAGGACCGACATCTCAGCGAGATTTACGTCTTTCACATGTTGCATAACTATTTCGTCAGGAATATCTGCCACTGTTTGATTTTTTTGTTCTCTATATTGATTACTTATAAAGGTACAAATGGTTACATCGAAATCAGGAAATATTTTACAGGAATTATTATGTACTCACCCCCTTTCATCCCCCTCTAAATCCAATGTACTCACCCCCTTTTTTCCCCCTCTCTACTTCGTAAAGAGGGGGAGACTACATGATAATGTGAGTATTACACCACATCTTTAAGAATTAGCTACCCTTTATCCTTAATTGAGGTTGACATGATCAATATAAATAGATCAGTGTCACACTAATTATAATTACTGTCTATAAGGATATAATCACTTACGGTGAGCTCGTATTCTGCCAGGAAAAGGGCAGCTACTTCGTAAAGAGTGGGAATTAACTAATATATAGCGCATTACGCACCTCTTTGCGAAGCAGAGAGGGGATGGGGGTGAGTTCATTAAATTTAGAAGCGGATTAAATAGTGAGTTCAAATGAACCCATGTGTTAGCAACCTATTTTTTGAAAATCTTTCCAAAAAACATTTTCATATCATTCCATGAATCTCTGTCAGCATCAGCATTATATTCAATAGGCATATTGAATTTTTTGCCTGTTTCTGTTGAAGCCGGATTAGTAAACGCGTGTGTCGCATTTGCATATATTTTTAACGTATTGTCAGCTCCGATTGAATCCAGCTTGTGTTTTAAACTCTCTGCATCTTTCTGAGATACAAACTTATCACTCGCTCCATGACAAATCAGAACTTTAGCTTTTAATAATTTCTTATCAACCGGCACTCCGCCTAAGCCTCCATGAAAACTTACAACTCCTTTCAGATCAGCTCCGAGTTTGGCATAGTTAAGCACCACAAATCCTCCAAAACAGTAGCCAATAGCAGCAACATTTTCCTGATCAGTCTGTGAATATTCTTTAAGTTTCTTCAGAGCACCATCTAACCGGCTTTTTACCAGATTAGGATCTTTATAATAAGGAGCTGTGAGTGTCTGGGCTTCAGTTGGATTTGTTGCAACCTTTCCGTCGCCGAACAAATCTGTTGCCATTGCTATATAACCCAGCTCTGCCAATTTTCGTGCACGCATTTTAGTATAGTCATTCAATCCCCACCATTCAGGAACAACCAGAATAGCAGGCCGCTTCCCTTTTATATTATCATCATAGGCAATAAATCCTTTAAATGTCATACCATCGGCAGTGTAGGTTACAATTTCCTCTTTGATATTCGATGGCAGGCTTGTTGAGTGACCAATGGAAGAGATACTAATCATGATTGTACAAATTAGGATAGCTTTAGAATAAGATTCTTTTTTCATCTTTCTTAATTTTAAAATTGAAATAATATAAATCAGTGAAACAAAAGTTAATTGAAAAAGTTCTGTGCCTGCATATTATTTATATTATATTGTGTTTGTTGGGGGTTTATTGAACATTTTGCTTATAATAATTGTTATATCTAAACTAAATAATAAATAAGTCCATGAACAGTTCCCAATTTGTATTAGCATCAAGACCCATTGGTTTGCCTTCTTCACAGAATTTCAGACTTGAAAAGATTTCGCTTGGCGATTTAAAAGAAAACGAAGTACTTTTAAAATCATGGTATGTATCTGTTGATCCATATATGCGGGGTCGGATGAATAGTGTAAAGTCATATGCCGCATCCTTTGAGGTGGATGAGCCAATCAAAGGAGCTATAGTGGCAAAGGTCATCGAGAGCAAAAGTAAGTCTGTTCTTGCCGGAGATATTGTCGTAGGTATGCTACCCTGGGCAACCTATGCAATTGAAAAGGTTGAAAACCTCCGCAAGATTGACATTCAGAAAGTCCCACCAGGCTACTACCTTGGTGTTCTCGGAATGCCGGGGATTACTGCCTATTTTGGTATGATGGAAATATGTAAACCTCAAAAGGGAGATACTGTTGTAATATCCGGAGCAGCTGGTGCAGTCGGGATTGTAGCCGGACAGATTGCAAAAATTCAGGGATGCAGAGTTATCGGGATCGCCGGCAGTGATGAAAAATGCAAATTATTAAAAGAACAATTCGGATTTGATGAAACCATTAACTATAAAACATCCAAATCAATAAGAAAGGAAATTGCAGCATTGTGCCCTGAAAGTGTTGATGCTTATTTTGACAATGTGGGAGGAGAAATCACAGAAGCTGTAGTTGCTAATCTTGATTTTCATGCCAGAATTGCTCTGTGCGGACAGATATCACAATACAACAATTCAAAACCTGCTTTAGGATACTCAATTTTACCTCATCTTCTGACCAGAAGCGTTATGTTACAGGGATTTATAGTAAGTAATTACAGCGAACGGTTCGGAGAAGCCATTACGCATCTGACTAAATGGCTCAATGATGGAAAACTTAAATACACAGAAACTATTATTGAAGGTTTCGATAAACTACCTGAAGCTTTCATTGGCCTGTTCAGCGGCAAAAATCAGGGGAAAATGCTGATAAAGACTGAATAACTTCTTTCAGTACAAAATTGTTGCTGAATCAGGATTTTATATATTTCCCCGGTAAAGTTTTACTTCCGCGAGATGCTCCTTTCGATCGTCAACTAATTGAATAAACTTATTCTGACTCTCAGACCCATCAAGCATAATAGTTAGTTTGTTATTGTCTTCATGTAGTTGGGTTAAAGTAATCCGGTATATTGTTTCCCTGTATCTGTAATGAATTTTAAAAATAACCCAATCGGTAGGAATACAAGGTTCAATAAATAATTTGTCAATTTCAAGCCTTAAGCCGAGTACCGATTCCACAATCAGGCGATACATCCAGCCGGCCGATCCTGTGTACCAGGTCCATCCACCCCGGCCAATATGGGGCGATAAGGCATAGACATCGGCAGCAATTACATAAGGTTCAACTTTGTATCTTGCAACTTCTTCTGGAGATTTAGCATGATTAATTGGGTTGATCATTGTTAATATTTCCCATGCTTTTTTGCTGTCACCCAATTTTGAGAATGCCATTGCCGTCCATATAGCTGCATGTGTATACTGACCTCCATTTTCCCTTACTCCCGGAACATATCCCTTAATATAGCCGGGATTCAAATCTGATTTATCAAAAGGAGGGTCCAATAATTGAACTAACGAATGATCATGCCGGACAAGTTTCTTATTCACTGATTCCATCGCTTTCCTTGAGCGATCAGTATTGCCTGCTCCGGAAAGCACTGACCAGCTTTGAGAGATAGAATCAATCTGGCATTCATCGTTACTTGCCGATCCTAGTGGTAACCCATTATCAAAATAGGCGCGTCGGTACCATTCGCCGTCCCATCCGTTTTTTTCAATATTCTGTTGTATCGTCTTAGCTGCATTACTACAGATGTTGACAAATTCAAAGTCATTTCTTGCCTGTGCAACTTTTATAAATTGAGTTAGAACTTCAAAAAGGAAGAAGCCAAGCCAGACGCTTTCCCCTTTGCCCTTGTTACCAACCATATTCATTCCATCATTCCAGTCGCAGGTGCCAATGAGTGGGAGCCCATGATCGCCAAATCTAAGCCCATGAAGAATAGAACGTTTACAATGTTCGTATAAAGTACCTTTTTCTTCCGACCGGTTTGGAAGATCGTAATACGAATCGTCTTCCGGGTTCACAACGCGTCCTTCAAGAAAATGAATGGTTTCATCAAGAACACCTGTATCTCCGGTACCAATTACATAGCGACATGCTGCTAATGGTAACCAAAGGTAATCATCTGAACAATGGGTGCGAACACCTCTTCCGACAGGTGGATGCCACCAGTGCTGGACATCTCCTTCCAGAAATTGCCGACTTGCAGAAAGAAGAAGATGCTCGCGCAGGAGATTTGGTGTAGTATGAATTAAGGCCATTACATCCTGCAACTGGTCACGAAAACCGAACGCTCCGCCTGACTGATAATATCCACTGCGTGCCCAAACCCGACATGCCAGCGTTTGATATAAAAGCCATCCGTTTGCAAGAACATTAATTGACAGATCGGGTGTTTCTATCTGCACTGCACCAAGAGTATGGTTCCAAAATTGCCAGACTGATTCCAGCGCAGTATATGCAGGACCTGATCCCCTAAAACGATGTATAAGCTTGTTTGCATCTTCCATATTCTGTCCAGTACCAAGACGGAATATTATTTCGCGTCCCTGTCCTGATGCAACTTCAAAAGTGACCTGAATGGCTGCGCAAGGATCAGAAGCTACTCCGTTTTTTCCTGAAAGTCGCGAGCGTAACATTGCAGCTGGATTTTTCAATGTACCATTGCGTCCTATAAATTCTGTACGGTCGCAGGTAACAGAGCTTGATGTATCGTCAGTTTGAAGAAAAGCTACCCTGTCAGCAAATTCAGAATTATATGGATTTGTTGCATATATTACACTGCTGTTTAAGTCAACACTGGTATTCACATGCATGGCAGATTTGTGCCGCAAATCGCCCAATACCCACTCTACAAAACTTATAACTGATAATTTGCATGATCGACCAGATTCGTTCCTCACTTTTAATACCGAAAATTTTATCGAAGCATCTATAGCAACATAAACCCAAAGTTCGGTAACTATTCCTCCTTCATTGTGTTCGAATACGCTATAGCCGAATCCATGCCGGCAGAGGTATAATTTTGATTCGCTTTCTGTTAAAGGTGTTGGCGACCAGAAGTGACCGGTCTCTTCATCACGAATATACATCACTTCTCCGCTCGAATCGCTAACAGGATCATTATACCATGGTGTGAGCCGATACTCGTGGGAATTTTCAGCCCATGTATATGCCATTCCATTCTCAGAAATTACAGTTCCGAATCCCTTGTTTGCCAGAACATTTACCCATGGCGCCGGTGCTAAGACATCTTTCGATGTTGTAATTACATATTCCCGTCCGTCCGGTGTAAATCCTCCGATCCCGTTATAAAAAATCAGGTCTTGTCGGGGTGATACCATATCTGGCTGTGGATTGGGCCTATAGGTACGGGTTGGTTTGAAATATGAAACTGATAATTCTCCAAAGCCACGGTGTTTAATTTGATTTGCCAAAGCTCCGCGGGTATCGCTAATAATAGCACGGGCCACTGTTTGGAAAAGAATTCGGTCTTCATTTGATATCTGGTCTGCCGAGCGTACAAATATTCCTCCCGGCCGATCAATATTGTTAGCTTCAATTCCTGCAGCGATCAATCCAATAATTTGTTCCTGGAGTAACTGACGGTATCCGGCACGATCTTCATTCCAGATTACGAGATCGACAGCTAATCCTTTTAGTCTCCAATATGCATGGGCCTGAACAAGCTGACGCACAAGATTAATGTTGGCCGGATCTTCAATCTGTAAAAGCACAATCGGTAAATCGCCTGAAATGGAATACCCCCACAAACCGGATTGTCCACGACGGTTTTTTAAAAGGACTCCGGGTTCTGCCCGAAGCGACGAATTGGCATAAATGATAGAACTGGCGAGCCTGCCATATAACTGAGCATCCGGTTCGCTCGCATTAATTTGTCGCAATACTACCTGGCTGTGTGTCCATGCAAGTTCAAAAACGCGGTTTGCAATTTGCTTATCCTGATATTTTTCTACAAGTTTTAATGCTCCTTCGCGGGATTCACTTATTCCTGTAACTATATCAATTGTAACTGATTCTTCGGATTCTATAACTATTTGATATTGAATTGCAACAATCGGATCCAGCACTGAGCCCTGACTTCCTGAGAGCGATTTGGAATTTGTCATTGCAGACGGAGAGACAAGTGTGTTTCCACGGCCAATAAACTGCATACGGTCTGTTTCAAAGGTAATATCTCTGATTTCTGCTCCATGAACTGCCATCAGATGAAACATCCATGGAGGATGTTCGTCAACTGACCTGGGTCGGCGGGTGCACAGAATTGCCTGTCGCGGGTAGATAATTTCTGTCTGCACAAAAAGATTACTGAATGCAGGATGTGCCAAATCAGCTCCATTTGGCGCCAGTACAACCTCAGCATAACTGGTAATATCAATAATCCTGTTTGTGCGGGTGCGGTTTGTCAACTTGACCCTTCGTAATTCAATGTCGTCTTCCGGGGAGACCACAACTATCGTATGTGTGTCAATATCGAAATCGCGACGACGAAATTCTGCACGTCCTTTTGAAAATATAGCTTCATATTTCTCTGGTCGTTGAAGTGTAGGTTGATATGTAGCTGACCAGAAATTACCATTTTCAGCATCTCGTATATAACAAAATGCTCCCCAATTGTCACGAGTACTGTCTTCCCGCCAACGAGTCACGGCAAGATCTTTCCAATGACTATACCCACCGCCGGCATTTGTAATCATCACCCGATACCTGCCCTCATTTGATAATAAATTGACTTCCGGAAATGGCGTATCAGGTGTATTAAACACACGAAGAGGCGCCTCCTGGTTATTAGCCAAAGAGCGAACATTTGTAACACCGGAAGTATGTGAAAAGAATGTTGTGGCCTTTGGTATCTTTTCCTGAAGCAACAATAAGGTTGCCTGAAACAAAGGATAAGACTCAAACCTCTTTTGCATCGGGCGATCTAATAAAATATGAGCCAGCGAAAGGAAACTCATTCCTTCATGATGTGCCATGAAAGACCTTACTATAGCTTTCGACTGCCCTCTTGGTAAGCGTACGGATGTATAATCTATAGCCTCATAGAATCCAAATTTTCCCATAAACCCTTCATCAGCAAGACGCTCAAGATTAGCACATGCTTCCTCCGGCATAACCATCAAGGCAAGTACTGAGGCATATGGCGCTATAACTAAATCTTCAGAAAGTCCTCTTTTAAGCCCAAGACCGGGCACTCCAAATGCACGATACTGATAATTTTGCCGGACATCAACACTATTATATCCCGATTCCGAAATTCCCCATGGAACCCTTCTTAGTTTGCCATATTCTATTTGTCTGTTAACTGCTGATTTGCAAGTTTGATAAAGTAAACTATTTTCATATTCAGGCATAATTATCAGAGGCATAAGATACTCGAACATTGAACCACTCCATGAAAGAAGAACAGGTTCACCATTGATCGTTGTAAGAAGACGTCCAAGTGCAAACCAACTTTCCTGAGGTACCTGGTCCTGTGCAATAGCCACAAAACTCGCCAATCTTGCCTCCGATGCCAATAAATCATAATAACTTGAATCGCGTCGCCGGTCTTCAACATTATATCCTACAGTTTGCAGATGCCGCGACTTATCGTAAAGAAAACCATATTCCATGTTTGCAAATTCTCCTGATTTCCGGACAAGTGAATCGATGAGTTCAATCCTTTCTTTTGCATGATCAACAGCTTTTATGAAAAGATTTTTGGCCTCAACATTAATTTCCCGAACCTCAGTATTGGCGATTTCGCGTAATGTCGGAATAGCATTAATATCCGGATATTTGTCCAATATTTCAGAAGAAACCGGATGTAAAATCCATGGAGTCAGATATGTTAATTCATCGAAGGCGCCTTTAACTTGCCGTGAAAGATTAATTGCCCATCCTCTGTATTGTGTATTAGTATCGGTAGTCAGGGAATTTACAATTTCAGCAGAAGAAGTTGAAAGTTTTTCCAGACATTTACGCATATATACAAGCTTAACCGGGTATTCATTTAAAATTACATTCAAATATTTTTGGAATTGAACAATCTGGACAGATATTGAATTCCCTGACTGCTTTATAAGAATTTGTAATGTATCATTAATCCCTTCAAATAGCTGTGGTCCAAGTATTAATTGATCAGGCAGCATAATAAGTCCCTGTTGCAGGGTCAACAAGTGACCGGCAAGGTTTCCGCTGTCAACAGATGAAATATAAAGTGGTCTCAGAGGTTTCAAAGATTGAGTATCGTACCAGTTAAAAAAATGGCCCTGGTATCTTTCCAGTGAATTCATAGTGTTAAAAGCATTCGTAGTTCGTTCAAGTAGCTCGCCGGTAAAAATGTAACCAAAATCATAAGCTGCCAGATTAGCAAGAAGTGAAATACCTATATTGGTAGGCGATGTTCTGTGTGCTATAACTGAAATGGGATGTTCCTGAAAGTTATCGGGTGGTAACCAGTTGTCATCAGTACCAACAAAAGTTTCAAAAAAGGACCACGTTTTACGAGACAATTCTTTGAGAAAGCGATATTGTTTATCAGTAAGTTTTGCTACATGAGGGAGAAGAGGGCTACTGATCCACCAGGCAATAACCGGAAAAACAAACCATAGTCCTATAATTGGCCATACCATTATAAGTCTTAACGGAAATAAAATCAAAAGACATGTTGCAGAAAGAATTGCAATAATGGGAGATATCCAGATAGTTCTAAAGGATTCAATAAGTTTAAAGCTGCCAGGATTTTCAACTTTTGCTTTAGAATTCCATTCGAGAAGCCGTTTTTTCGAAATAATTAATCTCCAGCAGGTGCGCGATATAGCAACCACACTATAAAATGCTTCATAAGGAAGGCTTATAAGCATAAATGTAACCTGGAACAATTGCCTGACAAGGGATTCTCCGGCAGCTTTCAGATGTTGGCTCGGTTGAACTTCCTCTGGTTTTTTAATTAAGTAAACAGTCGAAATAATCAATGAAGGAATCAAAACTATTCCAATCACAACCAAAGTCCAGAACCATGATGATGATAAGATAGTCCAGCCTGATAATAAAAGTAATGTCAGCGCAGAAGGAATAAGACTACGTCTGAGGTTATCCAAAATTTTCCACCAAGATAAAAGAGATAAAGGATTTTTCCGTGATCCACCATTTACCTTAGGCAAAAATGGCAATAACCATGGGATTAATTGCCAATCACCTCTTATCCAACGCGATCGACGGTCTACATCTGCTTTATAACTTGCAGGATACTCTTCAAATAAAAGAACATCACTTAACATTCCCGACCGTGCATAACAACCTTCCAGAAGATCATGACTGAGAATTCTGTTTTCCGGAAACCTGTCCTTAAGCGTTTGTTCAAATACATCAACATCATATATACCTTTGCCTATGAAGGATCCTTCTCCAAACAGATCCTGATAAACATCAGATACAGCACGGGTATATGGATCTATTCCTGGTTCACTACCGAAAAGTCTTGCATATTCCGATCGGTTAGTACCTGGTAAACTTACAGCTACCCTTGGTTGAAGAATGCTGTATCCATCGGTTACACGGCGTTTTTTTGTATTGTATTTTGGTTTGTTTAGAGGATGTGCCATAGCCCCGATAAATTGTCGCGCTGAATCGCGCGGTAATTGCGTATCGGTGTCAAGTGTAATGACATATTTGATTTTTTTTAAAACTTCAGTATTGCCAATGATCAGAGAAAACATCTTTTCAGAGCCTCCACGCAGCAAGGAATTAAGATCTGATAGTTTTCCCCTCTTTCGTTCATATCCCATCCAGATACGGTCTTTGGGATTCCATTTTCTCGGACGGTGAAAAAGAAAAAATGTATCCTTATTCTCTCCCGGATATTTTTCGTTTAGCCCCGTAATCTTTTTACCAGCCAGTTGAATCAGGGGGTCGTCTTCCTCTGATTTTTCCTGTGTCGCATCATTAAAATCGGTTAACAATCCAAAATGTAAGTTTTTATCCTGATTTGCCAGAAACCGTACCTCCAATGCTTCCACCAGATCTTCAATATTTCGGGTATTTAAGAGCATTGAGGGAACAACAACCAAAGTTCGTGATTCCGGAGTGATTCCTTTTGAGTAATCAAGTCGTGGTAACGGATGTGGGTGGACATAAAGAGTTGCCAGCCAGTTCACAAGAGCTATTGAGAGATAACTGGTACATAATGCCAGGAGAAAACCTAATGCCCATAGTTGCCAGTTGACAATTCCATCACTATGAGCTTTTACCAAAAGGCTCCAGCAGAATATTAATGTCAATAATAAAATTGAACCAAGATAGAAAAACAATGGAAACCGGAAAATCGTCTTTCTGCATGCTGAAGATAAAGTATGTTTTAATTTTATAAGGCGCTCAAGTTGCTGCATACCTCTGCCAATGAGGTAAAATCCTACATGTGCTGTCCGGTCTTCCGGGCCATTCAATTCTGCCCCTTTTTTTGCAAGTTCTATACATTTCCGTGCCACATCAATTTCAGAAAAGTCGCATTTTTTGGCAATCTTTTCAATAACATGACGATAACGGTCGCGGGTGTTAAAATCCATTGAAGTGTATGCTTCGGAAGGGTCATTTTGAAGAAGTTTTTCTACGTGGCTCATAGATTCAACGAATTCACGCCAGTCCAAACTACTCAGGAAACGAAGACTGCCAATGCTATTACTGATAGAGACCTGATCAGCAGCTTGTCGCTGGTTCCCAAACTGTACCAATTGTACGATGGTCTGATTTGAATCAGTAAGTCGCTGTTCAATCCATGTCAATGGAAATGCCAAAGCCGGACTTTGTCCCTGTAAACGACGGACAAATTCTGAAACGAAGGGTGTTGACATCGGAGGACCAGACCTTGCCATGTCAGCAATTACAAGGATCAGGCTCTTTGGGTCTTTTTCTGCTATTTCTATCATCTTGTCAGCCCAGGAATCAGCCAGATTTCTGTCGATTCTCCCAGCAGCTACCTGTACAGCAACTCGCCGAAGATTTTCGATAAGTGCCAACCTTAACATTATGGGAATAGCCCACAATTCACCTATTTTTAAAGTAGTAATGGATTGATATGCAGTTACAAATCGGCGTAGACTTTCGGGATCGACGTGTCCATCTCCATGGGAAATGATTTCTTTTGCAATATCATATACACGGGGAAGTCCGGCAGACGGACCAGTAAGTAAACGGGGCAATTCCCTACTATAACCCTTTGGCAAATGTCTTTTTCCTGTACGAATCTGCTCTTCAATTAAATAAAAATTATCAAGCAACCATTCACCGGCGGGTGTAATCTGACGATTAGCCTTCACTGCCTCTGATACAAGATCGTGAACGTCCATCAGAATAGTTTCATTTTCGGCAAGACGGGAGAGCAGTTTCTGGTCGGGATCAACTTTTGGACCCAGGATGTGTAAACCTGCCAGGGTTTTGCCGTACTGCTCCATCTGTTCGGTACTGAATAATTCCGAACGAAGAGGAGGTAACCCACCGGCGTATTTTTGTGAAAGATCATTTTCCCAAATTTGGGATTTCAAACGATGCAATGATTCGTTAAGTAAAGAAGGAACTATCTTCATGTATTGCTGATCATTTATAAAAAATTCAACTAATTATTAACTTAAACAAATGAGATTCAAAATATGGCAGATTGATTCCGGATTGCATCTTTTAAATTCAGACACAATTTTATGTAATTAACAAGAGATAAGTGTTATATAAATTCAGCAAGAAGTTACATAATTATCACATTTTATAATGTAATCTAAACAAATAACTTAATGAAAAAGTTGTGAATAATGTTTCTTGCCGTGCAAGATTAAAGATTTCTCTATTCAACCAATCTAATGATCTCAGATGGTATATGACGGTTCAGTATTGATATTATCTGTTGCCCGTTTAGATTAATACCTCTTTCTGAAAAAGTCCGATGCAGGGTTTGAAGCGCTTTTTCGGGAGTATTATTGTTTTTACTCAGATGGGCGAGACAGATATGGCTGAGACTATCATTAATAATATCTGCCAGAAAAACCGAGGTTTGATGATTTCCTAAATGTCCATGGTCTGATTGTATCCTTGCTTTTAAATAATGAGGATAGCTGCCATTCACAAGCATCTGCTCATCGTAATTTGACTCTATAACAAGCAGATTTGCTTCTTTAATATATGGAGCAGCTGTTTGGCAAATATGTCCCAGGTCGGTTGCAATGGTTATTTTTTTTTCTCCGGAACAAATATGGAACCCTACGGTTTCAGGAGCATCATGACAAACCGGAAATGCCTCAATATCAAAACCTGCCAGATGAAATTTTTGCTGTAAAGGAATTTCGCGGATACAGTCCCGGGATATTTTCCTTTGCGGAGTGAGTATGCTTTCCCAGATTTTATGGGTTGTGAATGCAGGAATACTGTTTTTCCTTGTAAGTATTTCTAATCCTCTGATATGATCGATATGATTGTGCGTTATAAGGACACCCATAATAGTCTGCATGGTAATATCCATATCCTTCAAAAACTTACGTATCGAAGTTGCTGAAATTCCGGCATCGATCAATATACCATGGAACTCGTTGCCGAGGTAATAACAATTTCCACTGCTTCCGCTGCTAAGACTGCAAAAATTCACGTTCATCAGGATTGTTGTTTATCGAAGTCAAATGTAATTGTTTATAAAATAGCTATAAAATAGTTTGATGTATTAAAATTTTTATACTTTTGTTTCGTTATTAGACGAAATACTAAATGAAATGGAGATAAAGGAAAAGGTGAAGGTGTACACTGATAAACAGGAGAAGATTGCCCGTTATTCAAAAGCATTGGGACATCCTGTAAGAGTGTTTATAATGGATTTTCTGGTAAAGAATACAGATAAGTGTTGTTATAGCGGTGATATGGCAGAAGAACTTCCCATAGCCCGTTCAACACTCTCACAGCATCTGAAAGAATTAAAAGAGGCTGGTTTGATTCAGGGTGAAATAAATCCTCCTTATATTAAATATTGTATAAATAGGACCGGATGGTCAGAAGCCAAAGAGTTGCTTGGCACTTTTTTTAATAGAAAATAGTAAATAATTGTATAATGGAAATAAAAATATTAGGCACTGGTTGTTCAAAATGCAAAACACTTGAAAAGCTGACAAGGGACGTCGTCAGTAAAAATGGAATAGATGCAACTATTACTAAGGTGGAGGATATAATGGAGATTATGAAATATAACATAATGACTACACCGGCTCTTGTAATTGACGGGAAAGTAGTTACAAAAGGAATCATTCCTTCAGCTGAAGAGATTAAACAATTATTAACCAAATAAAAATATATTCTTATGAAGAACTTGATACTTGCATGTTTTATGATGCTGGTGATCTCAGGAGCATCATGTAATGCTCAAACAGAAAAGAAACAAACTGGTTCTGTTAATGCCGGAAACGATGTTGAGGTCTATTATTTTCACAGGACAGTTCGTTGTGTAACCTGCAAAACTGTGGAAGCAGAAGCCAGAAAGAACGTTGAGATGCTTTATGCTGATCAGGTTAAAGCAGGTAAGATAAGTTTTACTGCTTTAAATCTTGAAGAGGCAACTGGTAAATCAATGGGTGAAAAACTGGGTGTAAACAGTCAGACACTCCTGATTGTAAAAGGTGACCAGAAGATCAATATTACGAATGAAGGTTTCCTTTATGCTGTTTCTCAGCCACAAAAATTTGCTGAGGTTATGAAATCGAAGATAGATCCTCTGATTAAATAATAATATTTCTCAGAAAGGCTATTCTCTTTTTACGTTTTTAAGCCAAAATTTCATTATGGATTTTCTTACAAATCTGCTTGATAATACTTCCATGCCATGGCTTACAGCCTTAATACTTGGCTTAATGACAGCTATCAGTCCATGTCCGTTGGCAACAAACATTACTGCTATCGGATTTATAAGCAAAGATCTGGAAAATCGCAACAGGGTCTTTTTCAATGGTTTGTTTTATACTCTTGGAAGAGCAATAACCTATACTCTGATTCCATTGATTATATATTTTGGCGCTGACCAGTTTAAATTCTCGGGATTTTTCCAGCGGTACGGTGAGAAGATCATATGACCGTTGTTATTGTTAATCGGAATATTCATGCTTGATATCATCAGGATTAATTTCCCTGGTTTTGGCAGGCTCTCAGAGAAGATGGAAAAGAGAAAGACGTGGCGATTTATTGATGCATTATTGCTTGGGATAGTTTTTGCACTTGCGTTTTGCCCTTATAGCGGAGTATTGTATTTCGGTATGCTTGTTCCCTTAACCATATCAAGTGCTTCCGGACTATACTTGCCAATAATATTTGCTATAGCAACAGGAATTCCAGTGATCATTATTGCATGGGTTTTGGCTTATACAGTTTCAGGAATCGGAGGGGTTTATAACAAAATAAAAATATTTGAACTATGGTTAAGAAGGGTCATTGCGGTGGTCTTCATAATTGTTGGTC
>Ga0209746_1000914_pt1 | contig 14639 bp, 14 predicted proteins | sample BarGraNGADG00211_3_FD_184496 | JGI IMG/M metagenome (GOLD analysis project Ga0209746, IMG submission 184496) | Arctic peat soil microbial communities from Barrow, Alaska - Barrow Graham LP Ref core NGADG0011-211 (SPAdes) (version 2) | ecosystem: Environmental > Terrestrial > Soil > Wetlands >... | reverse complement strand
GTGGCTACGGCCCATCCAACGGGGGCGGAGTGCGGCCATCCGGAGGTCAAAACCGGCGCCCCGGTCCGGGGCCGAGGTCGGGACCATCGCATGGAGCGCGCCCTCGTGGGGGTGGAGGACATAGAGGTCCCGCGCCGTCTGCTCAGCCCGGACCCATCGCAGCGCCAACCCGCGCGTCAATAGGCCCGGTAGTGACCGAGGTGGTCGTTCCGCCGCAGATCACCGTGCGCGAGCTGGCCGATAAGATGCACAAGAGCCCGATCGACATCATCAAGACCTTGATGAACTACGGCATCATGGTGCCCATCACGCAGTCGATCGACTTCGACACTGCGGTCGTCGTCGGCGAAGAACTTGGCATCACCGTCAACCCCGAGGCCCAACCCGAGCCCGAGTTCAAAGAAGAAGCCAAGCAAGAACCACGCACGCTGCGCCAGCGCATCCTGGCCGACGAGAACCCGGAAAACATGGTCCTGCGTCCGCCGGTGGTTACCGTGTTGGGTCACGTGGACCATGGGAAAACAACCCTGCTTGACGCCATCCGCGAGACGCGTGTGGTAGAGGGTGAGGCGGGTGGTATCACACAGCACATCGGCGCCTACCAGGTCGAAATCAAGGGCCGGAAGATCACTTTCCTCGACACACCCGGTCACGCCGCATTCACGGCCATGCGGGCGCGCGGCGCCAGCGTGACTGACATCGCAGTGCTGGTAGTGGCGGCGGATGACGGCGTGATGCCGCAGACAAAGGAAGCTATCGCGCATGCCAAGGCGGCCCAGGTGCCGATCCTGGTTGCGCTTAACAAGATCGATAAACCGAACGCTAACCTGGAGCGCGTGAAGCAAGAGCTGGCCGAGAACGGTGTCTTGGTGGAAGAGTACGGCGGGGACGTGGTGTGCGTGCCGGTCTCGGCGAAGTTCCGTCGAGGCATCGAGGACGTGCTCGAAAGCATTCTGCTGGTGGCCGACATCGAGCCTCTCAAGGCTAACCCGAACGGCAACACCGTCGGCTCGGTGATCGAAGCCGAGCTCGACCGCAGCCGGGGTCCAAAGGCCACCGTGCTGGTACAGAATGGCACCCTGCGCATAGGGGATACGCTGGTACTGAGTAACACCTACGGCAAGGTGCGCGCCATGTTCAACGACAATGGCCAGTCGATCCGCGTGGCGCCGCCGGCCACGCCGGCCCAGGTCCTCGGCCTGGCCGACGTTCCCACCGCCGGCGATACATTCCGGATTGTGGCGGACGAGCGGGCGGCACGCGAGATCGTTGGCGTGCGCCAGGCTGAGAAGCGGGCGGAAGGCGCCGCGGCGGCGCCAAAAGCCCTGGCCCTGGAAGACATCTTTGCCCAGATCCAGTCGGGCCAGGCCAAAGAGCTGAACCTGATCTTGAAGGCGGACGTGCAGGGCTCGATCGAGCCGATCGTCAACTCGATCGAGAACCTAGGCACCGACAAGGTCCGGGTCAAGATCCTGCACCAGGGGACCGGCAACATCAGCGAGTCGGATGTGATGCTGGCCATCGCCTCACACGCGATCATCCTGGGCTTCTCCGTCATCGCCGATACGACGGCCCAGCGCGTGTCAGAGGCCGAAGGCGTCGAGATCCGCATCTACGATATCATCTACAAGCTGGTTGAGGATGTCGAGAAGGCGCTCAACGGCATGCTCGAGCCGGTCTTCAAGGAAGTCGTCACCGGGCACGCCGAGGTGCGGGCGGTGTTCCGTATCACCAAGGTGGGCAAGGTGGCCGGCTGTATGGTCACCGACGGCCAACTCGAGCGCGGCTCGATGGTGCGTATCCGTCGGGGCGGCGAAGTGATCAAGGAAGACAAGATCACCAGCCTGAAGCACTACCAGGAAGATGTGCCCGAGGTCAAGACCGGCTACGAGTGCGGCATCACCCTGGGTAACTTCAACGACTACGAGGCCGGCGACGTCTTCGAGGCGTACAAGAAAGAACGAGTTAGCTGATCACCGACGAACCATGCAGGACGAATGCTGCAGGAGCTCGCACGGCCGGGATCAACCGGCCGTGCCGCCCTCCTGCAGCGCTCGTCCTGCGGCCTTCGTCCTTTGCCGGAGTCTTATTGCCATGCCCAGTCATCGTCAGCAACGCGTTTCCGAGCTCCTGCAGCAAGAGCTGAGCATACTGATCCCCGAGTTAACCGATCCACGCCTGGCCGACGCGCTGGTGATCGTCACCCGCGTGGATGTAAGCCCTGATCTGCACAACGCCCGGATCTATGTCGAGCATGCGCTGGCTGCCAAGGACTCACCCGGGGTCCTCGCAGCGCTTATGCATGCGGAGACATTCCTGCGCAAAGCGCTGGTCGAAAACCTCGACCTGCGCGTCGTACCTCACCTGACGTTCACCGTCGACGAAACGACCGCGCGCGCCCGGCGAGTCGACGAAATACTCGAGCGGATCGCTCAGCAAGGCCCAACCCCCGATACGGAAAAGCATGAGCCCAACGACACTGAATGAGGTCGCCGCCGTCTTGCGGCCGGCGCGGCGCATCCTGATGATTTGCCACATTGCGCCCGACGGCGATGCCATCGGCTCCCTGTTGGGCCTGGGCTGGCTGCTGCGCGGTCTACCCCTGCGGGCTGACGGATCAGGCGCGCAGGCGGGCGAGCGGACACTGGCCCTGGTCTGCGACGACGGCGTGCCCGCGCCTTTCGGCTTTTTGCCCGGCGCAGGAGACGTCCTGACCGCCCCTCCGCCCGGTCCCTGGGACGTTGTCGTCAGTCTCGATGCCAGCGACCCGGCGCGCCTCGGCAGGGCCTTCCGACCCCGCGAGTACGGGCAGGCGCCGCTGGTCGTGATCGATCACCACGTCACCAACGTGCAGTTCGGCGCGCTCAACTGGGTCGACACGCGTGCCGCGGCGACGGCGCAGGTCCTGGTGGATCTGGCCGGTGCGCTGGACGCCGCGATCGATCGCGCCGCGGCCACCTGCCTCCTGACCGGCCTTGTCACCGATACGCGTGGCTTCCGCACAAGCAATACGACCCTGGACGTTATGACAACCGCCACCCGGCTGATGCAGGCAGGAGCCGACCTGGCCGGCATCACCGAGCGCGCCCTGAACTACAAACCCTACAGCCTGATCCGCCTTTGGGGCCCCGCCCTGGGCCGGGTACGCCTGCAGCAGCACGTCATCTGGACCAGCATCACGCAAGACATGCGTGCGGCGATCAACGCGCCAGATAACGGCGACTCCGGCCTGGTGAGCTTCCTGATGGACGCGCCCGAGGCCAACGTGGCGGCAGTGTTCAACCAAAAGCCAGACGGCAAGGTCGAGGTAGGCTTCCGCTCCAAGCCCGGCTACGACGTTTCCGCCCTAGCCCTGAGCCTGGGGGGTGGCGGCCATCCTCAGGCCTCCGGCTGCACCATCGCCAGCCCACTGGCCGACGCCGAGGCGAGGGTGCTGCCGATGTTGTTCGCGGCAGCCGCCAGGAACGTGAAACGTGAAGCCTGAATCGCAAAAGGCGGAGCGCAACTGGGTAAGCCAATGACCGATCGTTATCACGGCATCCTGAATATCAACAAGCCCACCGATTGGACTTCGCACGACGTAGTGGCGCGTGTCCGCCGGATTGCCGGCCAACGCAGCGTCGGCCATGCCGGCACCCTGGACCCGGCAGCGACGGGCGTTCTGCTCGTCTGCCTGGGCCAGGCCACCCGCGTGGCGGAATACCTGATGGCCGGCGACAAGACCTACCGGGCCCTCATCCGCCTGGGCACGACCACCGACACCTACGATGCCGACGGTGAGGTCACGGCGACCGGCGCCGTACCGGACCTGAGCGCCCCGGACCTGGAAAGTGCGTTGACGGAGTTCACCGGGGAGATCCAGCAATTCCCGCCGGCCTACTCGGCCATCAAGCAGGACGGCGTGCCCTTGCACCGGCGAGCGCGCCGGGGCGAGGAAATTCAGTTGCAGGCCCGCCCGGTGACGATCTATCGGATCGACGTGCTCGAGTGGCGTTCGCCCGACCTGAACATCGACGTCGCTTGCGCCCCGGGCACTTATATTCGCAGCCTGGCGCATGACCTCGGGCAACGCCTGGGCTGCGGCGCGCACCTGGCCGGCCTGGTGCGGACCCGCAGCGGCCACTTCTCGCTCGACGAGGCCATCACCCTGCAGGCGCTGGCGGATGCCGCGGCGCAGGGCGCGCTGGAACGCCACCTGCATCCGCTCGAAGACGCCCTGGGGGGCCTGGTGGCCGTGCCGGTAGATGGGCCGGCGACCGCGCACCTGGTCCACGGCCGGCCGATCCCGGCGCAGGAAAGCCCGCCAGCAGATCGGGGCTATGCGCGCGCCGCGGATGGGCAGGTGGTCGCGATCTTGCTCCATCGCGGCGGCCAGTGGTGGCCACAGAAAGTGTTCGCCTCCGACCAGCCCGCCGGCTGACCCGGCCACATGCCGCTGACAAGTGTTGACAAGCCGACGACCAACTGACTGACGATAGCATTATGCAAACTTACGAGGGCTTCCCGACCCAACCGCTGACCCAGCCTACCTTCCTGACCATCGGCAACTTCGACGGGGTGCACTGCGGGCACCAGGCGCTGCTGGCCGAGATGGTCGAGGCCGCCCAGGCCGCCGGCGCACAGGCCGGCGTCTTGACCTTCAACCCGCACCCGCTGGCCGTGCTCCGGCCAGAGGTACCCCTGTCTTACCTAACCACGCCCGCCGAGCGCGCGCGCTTGATCGGCGCGCTGGGCGCCGACTTCGCCCTGGTCTTGCCGTTCAGCCACGAGGTGGCCGCGACGAGCGCCGCCGAGTTTATGAGCAACCTGGTCCGGCGCCTCAACTTGCGCGAGTTGTGGGTTGGCCCCGATTTCGCTCTCGGGCGCGGCCGCGAAGGCAACATCGAACGCCTGGCGGAGATCGGTCAGGGTCTGGGCTACCGGGTGCGCGTCATCCCTCCCTATGATCTGGCAGGCGAGCCCGTGCGCAGCAGCCGGGTGCGCACGTTGCTGGCCCAGGACGGCGATGTCGACCGGGCGGCCGAGCTGCTGGGAAGGCCGTACCAGGTTTGGGGCGAGGTGCAGAGCGGCGCGCGGCGCGGACAGAGCCTGGGTTACCCGACCGCCAACGTCGCGGTGGCCGCCGACCGGGTGGCGCCGGCCTACGGCGTGTATGCCTGCTGGGCCTGGCTGGGGGAAGCGGGGCGGCAGGCTGCCGTCAGCGTCGGCATTCGCCCCACGTTCGACAATGGCCAACCAACCATCGAGGCTTATTTGCTGGACTTCAGCGGCGATCTGTACGGGCAATCGCTGGGGCTCAGCTTCGTCAGCCGGCTGCGGCCCGAGCTGCGCTTCTAGAGCGCGTCCGCGCTGATCTAGCAGATGGACCGGGACGTGCAGGACACGCGTGCCATCCTGCGGAATCCGCCGGACGACGCCGGGGCTGCCGCGGGCGAGGGCTGGCAAGAACTGCAGCATACGGCAGATTGGGCCATCCAGGTGCAAGGTGAATCGCGACGCCAATTGTTCGCGCGCGCCGCGTCCGCCATGTTCCAACTCCAGGGCGCGGATGGTCTGCAGCCGGTGACGTTGGCGCGCGCCGTGAGCGCCAGCGGCGACAACGCCGGCGAGCTATTAGTGGCCTATCTCAACCGCCTCATCTGGGCACAGGAAGTGGCCTGCGAGATGTACACCCGTTTCCAGATCAGCGAGATCTCCGACCGGGGCCTGCTGGGCATCGCCTATGGCTACCGCGGCGCGCCCACGCACACGGCGGTCAAGGCGGTGACGTATTACGATCTGAGCGTGGAGCGCGCGGCCGGCGGCTGGACGGCGCGCATCACATTCGACGTTTAGCAACAGCAGGCTTCTCGAGCGCTGACGTTCAGACGGCGATCGGCGCGGCGATCGGCGGGTGGCTCAGGTAGTTTTGGACTGCGAGGTCCTCGTAGGCGTACTCGAACAGCGAGGTGGGCTTGCGTTTGATGCCCAGCGTGGGCAGAGGGTAGGGTTGGCGGCTGAGCTGCAGACGGGCCTGTTCCAGGTGGTTCAGGTACAGGTGGGTGTCCCCGCCGGTCCACACGAAGTCCCCCAACCCCAGGTCGCATTGCTGGGCGACGAGCTGCGTCAACAGGGCATAAGAGGCAATGTTGAAGGGTAGGCCCAGAAATACGTCGGCGCTGCGTTGGTAGAGCTGGCAGGAGAGCTTGCCACCGGCCACGTAGAACTGGAACAGAGCGTGGCAGGGCGCCAGCGCCATCTGGTCCAGGCTCGACGGGTTCCAGGCCACCACCACGTGGCGACGGCTGTGCGGCTTCTCCCGGATCTCTCGCAGCACCCTGGCGATCTGGTCCGTGTGCGTGCCATCCGGGTTGGGCCAGGAGCGCCACTGGTAACCGTACACCGGCCCCAACTCGCCCTGCGCGTCGGCCCATTCATCCCAGATATGCACGCCGTGCTCCTGCAGATAGCGCACGTTGGTATCCCCGTTCAGGAACCACAGCAACTCGTAGATGATGGACCGCAGGTGCAGCTTCTTGGTGGTCAGCAGCGGAAAACCCGCCGCCAGGTCGAAGCGCATCTGGTAGCCGAAGACCGAGAGCGTGCCCGTGCCCGTCCGGTCCTCCCTGGTCGCGCCGTGGTCGAGGATGTGCTGCAATAGGTCAAGATACGGTTGCATTGTTCAGGCCTCGCCGAGCATAAAGAAACCAGGCCTCCGCTAAAAACCTGGTTCCTCAAGCGACATGCGGGATCACGCGCTGCGGAAGTCAATGATCTGCAGCCCTTCCTGGTCGAGGACTGCCCGAACCGCCGCGGCATCGCAGTCGCTGATCTTGATGGTGATCAGCCGGTCCGCCGGTTGATCACCACCAAAAGTGACCACGCTGATGATGTTGCCGCCCATCTCGGCAATGACCTTCGTCAGCCTCGCCAACACGCCCTTGCCCTCGTGCACGGCGATCGTCACGCGCAGGCCCGGCACGCGTGCGCCAAGCAGCTCCAGCAGGATCTTGAAGACGTCCGTCTCGGTGATGATGCCCTTGAGCTGGTTGTCCTCTACGACCGGCAGGCCGCCGATCTTGTTGTCGGCCATGATGCGGGCAGCTTCTTCCAGCGGCGTGTCGGGCTTTATCGTGATCACCGGGCTGGACATCACGCTCCTGACGTTCAGCTTCGAGAGCAGGTAGTGCAGCTCGTAGACGCTCAGCGAGGTGGCCGGCGAAGGCGAGGCGTGCAACAGGTCCTCGTCGGAGACGATGCCTACCATCTGGCCGGAAGCATCGAGCACCGGCAAGCGGCGCACCTTTCGCTCGCGCATCAGATGGAGAGCATCGTCGATATTCGTGTCGTCAGAAATCGTCACCGGGTTGCGGGTCATGCGCTCGCCAACCAGCATGTTTTCCTCCCGAGGATCAGCTCAGGCGCCCCGGCTGAGGCGCCTGAGGCTTGAGAAACTCACTGCGGTTCGGCCCGCCGCGCTTAGATCACGCTGCCGGCGATGCCGATGAGCGCCAGGATCGCGCTGATGATGGCGCCGACGACGATCACCGCCACAAACGAGACGACGATCGTCAGAACGGCCTTGGTGTCGTCCTGGTCCAGCGCTTCTTTGACTGCCACATAGCTGGTCACCATAGACCAGAGCCACCCGGCAAGCGCGGCCAGCCAGCCGATGCAGGGGATGATAGCTAGAATACCGAGGATACGCGGTGCGTAGGCAAATCCCAGGCAGCGCTGTACTTCGCCCACGTCGCCCTGCCCCTTGAAGAACCGCGTCCCGACCCACTGGATCAGGTAGGTCAGAAGGTAGAAGGCTGCTACGCCCCAGACGGCCTGCCAGATCAAAGTGCCGATCGCACCCAGGAAACTACCACGACCGATCAAAACGCCCAGAAACGCGCCGATCGCGCCGATGATCGAGACGACGACGACAATCGTCAACGCGTCCTGCTGATAGCTGACGTCGTGTTCGACCTCAGCGTAGAACGTCTTGTCCAGCTTGATAGCCCGGATTACGCCGTCGATAATGCGATTGGCGCCGGTCCTACCCGCCTTGTTTGCATTGAAGCTCATTGGTATGCCTCCTCTGCCTATTGCAGTGGCAGATCATGATGCGATGGGAAACGACACTCCTGACGCGACCATGAGGCGGCTTGTGTTCCGCCTTCACCTCCCTTCGTGCTTTGGGGACCGGTAGCCCAACCGGCGCAACTCAGCGTCGTCGCTGCGCCATTTGGGCCGCACCTTGACCCACAAGTCCAGGTATACGCGCGTGCCGATCAACTCCTGGATACTGACCCTGGCCGCCTGCCCGATCTGCTTGAGCATCTGCCCATCCTTGCCCAGCACGATCAGCTTCTGGCTGTCACGCTCGACGTAGATCACGGCACGAATGTAGGTCATTTGCTCGCTGCGCGGCCTGAATTCTTCGACGCTGACTGCGACCGAGTGGGGCACTTCCTGGCGCAGGTGCAACAGCACCTGCTCGCGCACCAACTCGGCAGCCATAAAGCGCTCCTGCTGATCGGTTACTTCTTCCTCAGGATAGAAGCGCGGGCCCAGCGGGAGGGCGGCGATGATCATGTCCAACAAGCGGTCGAGGTTATCGCCGCGCGTAGCCGAGATCAACAAAGACTGCGCACCGCGCGCCAGCTCCTCGTAGGCGGCGACGTTCTCGCGCACGTGCTCGGCGTGCAGCACGTCGGCTTTGTTATCGGCGACGACGATCCGCTCGGGCGACACTCCCGCCAGCAGCGCGGCGACCCGCCGGTCCTCGTCGGTCGGAGCGACTGAGACATCCACCACCCACAGCACCAGGTCCGCGTCGGTGAGAGTTTCGGCGGCCACCTCGACCAGAATCTGGCCCAGCCTGTGCTTGGGCGCGTGGATGCCGGGTGTGTCCAGAAAGATCACCTGGGCATCCGGCCGGGTCAGGATGCCCATCAGCCGGTTGCGGGTCGTCTGCGGCTTCGGCGAGACAATCGCAATCTTCTGACCGATCAAGCGGTTGGTAAGCGTGGACTTACCCACGTTGGGACGCCCAACCATTGCCACAAAACCCGAACGATGATCGACGGGCAATTCGTCGGGCAGGAGAACCTCGTGGTCAGTTGCCATCGGCCTCAACTAACTGACGGGGAGGGCTGCGGGGTCAAGCCGCAGCCCTTACCCGATCACGCACGCGGACCGGCGGCCACCACTTCGGGCGCCACGTTATCCGCAAACTGGGCAAAGTTCTTCTGGAACATGCCCGCCAACTTCCGCGCCTGGACATCGTAAGCGGCCTTGTCGCGCCAGGTCTCACGCGGCTGCAGGATCTGATCCGGCACGCCGGGGCAGCGGGAAGGGACGTGCAGACCGAAGATGGGGTCGGTGGTCAGCGGCACTCCCGCCAGGGCGCCGTCCAGGGCGGCATGCAACAGAGCACGCGTGTGCGCCAGAGACATGCGATGGCCGATGCCAGGCGGGCCGGCGGTCCAGCCGGTGTTGACCAACCAGACGTGCGCGCCGTGCGCCTGGATGCGTTCTCGCAGCATGCGGGCGTACTCGAAGGGGTGCATCGGCAGGAAGGGCGCGCCGAAGCACGCGCTGAAGGTGGCCTGCGGCTCGGTCACGCCGCGCTCGGTGCCGGCCAGGCGGGCGGTATAGCCCGAAATAAAGTGATACATCGCCTGCTCGGGCGTCAACAAGCTGATTGGCGGCAAGACGCCAAAGGCATCGGCAGCCAGGAAAAAGACATTCTTGGGATGCCCGCCGCAGCCTTCGGGAACGATGTTTTTGATGAAGTGGATCGGGTAGGAGGCGCGCGTGTTCTCGGTGATCTCCTCGCTGTCCAGGTTCAACTGGCGGGTGACGGGATCGACCACCACGTTTTCGAGGAGCGTGCCAAACATGCTCGTCGTGGCGTAAATGTCGGGCTCGCCGGTCGGGCTCAGCTTCATCACTTTGGCATAGCAGCCGCCCTCGAAGTTGAAGACGCCCGTCTCGCTCCAGCCGTGCTCGTCGTCGCCGATCAGCGCCCGGCTTGGATCGGCCGAGAGCGTGGTCTTGCCCGTGCCTGACAGCCCAAAGAAGAGCGCCGAGACGCCGTCGGGGCCGATGTTGGCAGAGCAATGCATCGGCATGACGGACCGACGGGTCATCAGATAGTTCATGATCGTGAAGATCGATTTCTTGACCTCACCGGCGTAGCTGGTGCCGCCGATCAAGACGATCTTGCGCGCGAAGTTGATCACCACAAACGCCTCGGAACGAGTACCGTCCGTCGCCGGGTTGGCCCGCAGATGCGGCGCTTGCAGGACCAGGAACTCAGGGGTGAAATCCGCCAGTTGTTGCTCGCTTGGCCGGATAAACATGTTGTGGACGAACAGCCCGGTGACCGCCAGCTCACTCACCACGCGCACGTGCAAGCGGTAGTTGGGATCCGCGCCGGCGAAGACATCCTTAACGAACAGGTCCCGGCCCTGGAAGTAGGCCAGCATCTTACCCAGCAGAGCTTCGAAGGTGACTTCGCTCACCGGCACGTTTACCTTGCCCCACCAGATATCGTCCTCGCTGGTCGGCTCCTTGGTAATGAACTTATCGTTCGGCGACCGGCCGGTATACGGCGCGGTGACAATCGCCAGCGACCCACCGTCCGCCAGCACGCCTTCGCCACGCGCGACCGATTGCTCGATCAGCGTCGCCGGAGAAAAATTCCAGTAAACATGGCGCGGGTTGATTATCCCGTGATTCCCCAGTCCATAGCTACTCTCGACACCATTCACAGCTTGCATGGCAGTCTACCTCCCGTTCAGGCGAGATCCCAGCCTGCTGGCTCCCGGTCCTTTGCCCGCTACCCGGCTTGCTCTGGTCGGCTCAGGCCGTTTCCAGCTTGAGATCCTTCATTGTGCCGCGGATCAAGTCGGCCGACTTGTTGAGCGCAACCCTTTCATCCTCGTTCAGTTCCAACTCGATAATGCGCTCGACGCCGGTGCAACCCAACATCACAGGCACGCCGAAGCAGATGTCATTCAAGCCATACTCACCCTGCAGATAGACCGAGGCCGGGACGATCTCGCGTTTGTTGCGCACGATAGCCTCAGCCATACGCCAGGCCGCCGCGCCGGGTGCGTAGTACGCGCTGCCCGTCTTGAGGTACTGCACGATCTCCGCACCGCCGTTGCGCGTGCGTTCGACGATGCGCTCGATCTGCTCGTCGCTTAGGAAATATTTGAGCGGCATACCGGCAATGTGCGAGTAACGCACCAGAGGCACCATCTCATCGCCGTGTCCGCCCAGCACGGTGGTATGGATGTTTTCGGGGCTGATGCCCGTCTCCATGGCGATGAAAGTGCGCATGCGCCCGCCGTCGAGCACGCCGGCCTGGCCGATCACCCGCTCGCGCGGGAAGCCGCTCGACTTCAGGGCCACGTAAGTCATGGTGTCCAACGGGTTTGTCATGATCAGGAGAATCGCATGCGGCGAGAGCTTTGCCACCTCGGTCACAACCGAACCAACGATCTTGGCATTAGTGGCAACCAAATCTTCGCGCGTCATGCCCGGTTTGCGCGCCACGCCGGCAGTAATGATGACGAGGTCAGAGTCCGCGGTGTCGTTGAGGTCAGAGGTACCGATGGCGTCCACGGAGTGGCGGGCGATCGGACCGGCCTGGATGAGGTCCAGCACCTTGCCCTTGGCCAGCCCTTCGACAATATCATGCAAAACGACCATCTGGCATCCGCCCGAAACCACCGCCCAGTGGGCGATCGTCGAACCGACAAACCCGGCCCCAATAACACTTACCTTGCTCATGTTAGTCTCCTTTTCAACTTGCAAGAGGAAACGACCGATTGACGTACGGGCACACGGCGTGCGCCCCACCACGGCGTGCGTGCCAAGCGGCGGAGGTCGCAACCTGCACCTGCGTCAGGCGTTGACTGCTATGGCAACCAACTCAACTGCCAAGGGCGCTTCGACCAGGATACCGTCCGCGGCCAACACCGGCTTCAGGGCGGCAATGGCACACTCGAGCATCGTTTCGTCAGGCTCGCGCGTCGTCAGACGTTGCAGGGCGAGACCGGGGGCGATGAGCACGCGCACCCAGGGGCGTTCGACACGCGCAGCCGTGAAACGCATGAATTCATAGGCGATCCCGGCGACCACGGGGATCAACACGATGCGAGAAGCCAGGCGCAGCAAGACGTTGTTGAAGTGGAACGGCGCAAAAACGATGATCGCGATAACCATGACTGTCAGCAGAAAGCTGGTGCCGCAGCGTGTGTGAGAGGTGGAATAGCGGGCCACCGAGGATGGGTTCAAGGGAGCCCCTGCCTCGTAGGCGTTGATGGTCTTGTGCTCGGCGCCATGGTAGCCGAACACTCGCCGGATGTCGGGCATGAAGCCGATGCCCCACAGATACAAGAGGAACAGCCCCAGACGGATAACGCCTTCGATGACGCTGCCCGCCAACCCGCCTGCCAGCGGCGCCAACCATTTGGCCGCCAGTGTGGGCAACAGGAAGAACAGACCCACCGCTACGAGCAGCGAAGACGCTACCGTGGTCCAGGCCACCGGCCCGGTAAACTTGACGTCCTCCTCCTCGCTCATGGCCACATCGGCCGACCAGAGCAAGGCCCGCATCCCCAGCCCCAGGGCATCCCACAACATCCCGACGCCGCGTACGAAAGGCCACTGGCCCCACTTCTTGGTGTAGATGGCGGCGGTCAACGGCTCCTCATGGAGCGTGATCTGGCCGTCCGGGGCACGCACGGCGACCGCCATACTCTTGCGCCCACGCATCATCACACCTTCAAGAACGGCTTGCCCGCCGTAATAAAACTTGGCCAACTCTACCCTCTTTTCAAGCAGTCTACCTGCAACGGCATTCTACACGCCAGCCCAGTGAGTGTCAATGGCATTCTACCATTTCGGCGCCTTTAGCACAAGCATTATGCGTTACAGTCCCCGGCCTATCCCTGCTCGACGTCGTCAACGTCGTCGGCGTCGTCGCCGCTGGCGTCCTGCTGGCGCGCACCCTCGTCCGCTTCCCCTTCCAGTCCCAACGCCATCAGATAGCCGCGCGCCCGCTCGGTTTTCGCGTAACGATTGACCAGCTTCCAGAAGCGCGGGCCGTGATTGGCCTCCAGCAGGTGCGCCAACTCGTGAACGAGCACGTAGTCTCGCACCCAACCGGGCAGGGGCGCGAGACGGTCGGAGATGCGAATGGCGCCGGTGGCCGGGGTGCAGCTGCCGAAGCGATGGTTCTGGTTGGCCACGTAGCGGATCTCCCGCCAGTGCAGCTTGCCGCCAAAGTACTGCCGGTTGAGCTCAGCAGCTCTGCGGGCCAGTGACTGGTCGTCGGGGCCGGCAGCACGGTTGCTGCGGGCCAGCAGGCGGTCCTTCAGCTTCTCGATCAGCGGCGCCAACTCCTCGTCCTTAGCGCCTGCCGGCGCGAGCACCTCGAGGACGGCTCCCCCGTCGGTCAGGCGGGCCGACACAGTCTTATGCAGCCGCCCACTACGTATGATCCGGATCTGGGGTTCGTCTGCCATGCCCGGCATGATAGCATGGCGGCGCGCCGATGACAAGGACAAACGCGAGCCGGGATTTGGGGATTAGGCGAAGCGGGCATATCCTGTGCCAAACAAGCTGCTCAGCGAGGTTTTCCGGCTATGCCGACCAGACGCCACATCCAACGACCTGACGCAGCCGGGCGCGCCCGGCGAGCGCCGCCCGAAGCGGCCCCGCGGCCTGCAGCGGCCCCACCGCCAGCGCGGGCGCAGCAAGCGCCGCAGACGCCCCAGGCGTCCGGCGGCAGCTTCGACGCCGCGGCCGCGCGCGCTGCGGCGCGCTATTTCGACGCCGACACATCCGCCTTCCTGGACGACCTGCCGCTGATCCAGGCCTATGCCCGGAGCACGCGCGGCCCCTTGCTGGAGCTTGGCTGCGGCACCGGGCGGCTGCTCGTGCCGCTCGCGCGTGCCGGCTACGCGCTGACCGGTGTGGATCTCAGCCCGGACATGCTCGGCCGGGCCCAGGCAAAAGCAGCGGCGGCAGGGGTAGCGGAGCGCGTGACATTGCTGCAAGGCGACTTCGGGCGCATCGCTCTTCCCGAGACCTACCGCTTCGCTTTCATCGTCATGAACACCTTCTTGCACCTGCTCAGCCGGGCCGAACAACTGCAGGCGCTGCGCCACTGGCACGCGCACCTGGCGCCGCGCGGGCTGTTGCTCATCGACGTATTTGCGCCCGATGTGAGCGAACTGGCAGGCTTGCAGGGACAGGTGGAGTTCGACAAGTCCTGGGTCGACCCGGCCAGCGGCGCGACCGTGATGAAGCAGTTCATCCGCACGGTCGACCAGGCGGAGCAGATCGTGCACGCCGTCATGATCTACGACGAGATCGCGCGCGACGGCCAGTTGCGGCGCACCGCCATCCCCTTCGACCTGCGTTATGTCTGGCGTCTCGAGGCCGAGTTACTGCTGGAGCAGGCCGGCTTCATCGTCGAGGACGTGTTTGGCGACTGGGAGCTCGCCCCGTTCAATAGCGCCAGCGAACGGCTGATCCTCGTGGCCCGCAAGGCCTAGTGCAGTCGCAGACAAGTTGATCGGTGTGTTATAATCCAGGCATGGCAAGAGCACCGATTTATGTTCGACAGTTGACCGATGACGAATACAGCG
>Ga0209746_1000913_pt1 | contig 14645 bp, 10 predicted proteins | sample BarGraNGADG00211_3_FD_184496 | JGI IMG/M metagenome (GOLD analysis project Ga0209746, IMG submission 184496) | Arctic peat soil microbial communities from Barrow, Alaska - Barrow Graham LP Ref core NGADG0011-211 (SPAdes) (version 2) | ecosystem: Environmental > Terrestrial > Soil > Wetlands >... | reverse complement strand
CTTTTGTGTAGGTTGTACCGACCTTTACTGTACTGCCCGTTTGGATTCCACCAGTATCACCCAAAAATTCAAAAGCAAAATAACATTTGCCTGACTCATCCCAATGCTTGACACTTTGGTTGGCCGCAGGGTTTGCTGTTGCAGCCGTAGTAGGCTTAGCAGCGGTTTGGGTACCGGCCGCAACGGTTGGCTGGGCAAGGGTCGGGGCCGGCATGGGAGTCTTGGTTGGCATGGGTGTATTGGTCGGATTGGCCATTTCAGTTAGTTTAATGGCCATTTGCTGTACTGCTATTTCAGTTGCCTTGGCCATCTGTGTTTCAGCCACACGAGTAGCAATTTCTACAGCAGAGGGGGTTGCGGGGCTGGCAGGTTTACATGCGTTCAGACCGAGCAGGGCAACAAGAACCAAGCCTGTCAAGATCAAGAATTTGCGTTTATTCATAGGGTTTCTCCTGATTGGCGCGGAATTATCCAATTGATATCATTTCGATTTTACCACGCTTAAGAATTAGCAAATTGACTTAATAAAATCAGTTTATTAGACTATCCTGATCCAAAAAGAGGGCAGCTTATGCCGCCCTCCCGCCTATCGAAAACAAGATTATTTGTCCGTTAATGCAGCCACCCCAGGTAGTTCCAGCCCCTCAAGCATTTCCAGCGAGGCGCCGCCACCAGTGGAAATATGAGTGATTTTATCTGCCAGGCCACTCTGGTTAATGGCAGAAACACTATCCCCGCCACCAATCACGCTGATGGCATGACTTTCTGCCACCGCCGCGGCAATCGCGAAGGTGCCTTTGGCAAATTTGGGGAACTCAAATACACCCATGGGCCCATTCCAGACCACCGTGCCGGCCTCCAGAATTGTCTTTTTGAAGGCTTCAACCGTCTTGGGTCCAATATCCAAAACTCTCCAGCCGGCGGGTACATCGCCCAAAGGCACAACTTTCATTTCGGCTTCTGCATCAAATTTGTCCGCAAGCACAAGGTCAAGAGGTAGCATCAGTTTGGAGCTGCCTTTTTCCATCAAGGCCTTGGCGGTTTCAATGCTTTCCTTCTCCACCAGCGAATCAGCCATCGCATAGCCTTGTGAGGCCAGGAATGTATTCGCCATGCCGCCACCAATCAGGATATGGTCGGCTTTCTTAAGTAAGTTATCAATTACGCCAATCTTGTCGCTGATTTTTGCTCCACCCAGGATAGCGATAAAAGGCCGCTTGGGATTGTCGATGGCATTGCCGAGGTACTGAATTTCTTTCTCAAGCAGGAACCCAGCCGCCGAAGGCAGATAGGCTGCCACCCCGGCAGTAGAGGCATGCGCGCGGTGAGCGGTGCCAAAGGCATCATTCACAAAAAGATCAGCCAGAGAAGCCAACTGCTTGGCCATCTCAGGGTCATTCTTTTCCTCTTCCGGATGGAAGCGCGTGTTTTCAAGCACCAAGATCTCACCGGGCTTCAGGGCCTTGGCAGCTTTCTCGGCTACCTCACCCACGCAGTCTGTAGCAAAGTGCACCGGGACCTTGACCAGGCTTGCCAAGTGATCCGCAACTGGTTTTAATGAAAATTGCACGTCCGCAGCCGACTTAGGTCGCCCCAGATGGGAAGCCAAAATGACTGCAGCGCCGTGTTCCAGCAGGTAATTGATGGTAGGTAACGCCGCAGTCATGCGGGTATCATCCGTGATCTTGCCATCCTTTATAGGGACGTTAAAATCCACACGCACTAAAACTTTTTTGCCTTTGACGTCCAGGTCAGTGACCATTTTCTTGTTAAACATACCCATCTCCTTCCAAAAATAACGCCATACCTGCTAAAAGGTATGGCGTTTGAAATTGTATTATTTCCTCGCTATCACGGATGCTTAGAGTGAAGCGGCAACCAGAGCGGCAAGGTCCGATGTGCGGCAAGAATAACCCCACTCGTTGTCGTACCAGGTCATAACCTTGATCAGGTTCCCACCCATGACCATGCAGTAGGCGAGGTCAATAATGGATGACCGAGGGTCGCCCTTGAAGTCCATGGAAACCAGGGGGTCGAAGTACTCGCCAGAAGTGTATCCGAGGATGCCCTTCAAGGGGCCATCCGCAGCATCTTTGAAGAGTTTGACCAATTCTTCCTTGGTAGTGGTCTTTTCTACCGTGGCCACAAAGTCAACAATTGAGACAGTAGGGGTTGGAACGCGCATGGACATGCCGTCAAATTTACCCTTCAGCTCGGGGATAACCAGGGCCACCGCCTTAGCAGCACCAGTCGAAGTCGGGATCATGTTCAAACCAGCGGCGCGGGAGCGGCGTAATTCCTTCTTATGGCCCTGATCCAGAATAACCTGGTCATTAGTATAAGAATGGATGGTAGTCATGACTGCGTATTGAATTTTTAGTGCGTCGTTGACGATCTTGGCAGCCGGAGCCAGGCAGTTGGTTGTGCAGGAAGCGTTGGAAATGATATTGTGCTTGGCGGGATCATATTTGTCCTCATTGACACCGATGACGATGGTGATATCTTCGTTCTTGGCAGGGGCAGAAATGATGACTTTCTTAGCGCCGCCTCGCAGGATATGGGCATCTGCACCGATTTTCTTGGCCTCAGGATCGCTCCTGGCATCTGTGAAAATACCGGTGGATTCAATCACTATGTCCACACCTAAGTCTTTCCAAGGTAAGTTGCCTGGGTCTTTCTCCGAGAATACCTTCAACACCTTGCCATCAATTGCGATATCCGTCTAGTTTACAACTTCCACTTTACCAGGAAAGATGCCGTAGTTGGAATCGTATTTGAAAAGATGGGCGTTTGTTTTTGCATCGAAGAGGTCGTTGATGGCAACTACCTCCAAGGTGTCGGAATGGCGTTCAATTAGAGCTTTGAGTACCTGACGACCAATGCGACCGAAACCGTTAATACCAATTTGAATTTTAGACATGTAAAACCTCCATGAGATTAAAGAATACTTTTTAGTATTTTTTTGCTGCTATTTTAAGAAGATTCTATCACTTTCTTGTTAACACTTTCAAGGATTCCAGCCTTCGTAAAAACCTTAATTTAGATTTATCACTGCCATTTTCCCGCAATTAACTTTCCCGTTGAAACGAATAAGTTATGGTCTTACTGGCTACAGGAGTGGGCCGGTGCGTTCTTCAAAGAGATTGATGATGGCTTTGGCCAACTTCTTCGAGTCGTGCCGCCAGGGGTAAAGGTCATCCGCCAGGTTGGCTTCATAAACTTTGTAGTTTTTGTAAACGCTCTCATCGGCACGTACCCAGGTGATATCCTGCGCCAATTGGCCTTTTTGGTCCTTATTGCAGATCACCAAATCAAAGAGCGACCTGCCCACATGCCGTTCGAGCACTCGCAGATGATCCGAAGCTGTAAAGTTGTCGGTTTCTCCGCGTTCAGTGGCGACATTACAAATAAAGTATTTTTCGGCCCTGCTGGATTCTATCGCTTCTGAAAGCCCCATCACTAACAGATTGGGCAGCAGGCTGGTGTAAAGGCTGCCGGGGCCGATAATGATCAGGTCCGCATTCAGGATCGCAGAAATCGTCGGCGGATAAGCCAGCGTATCGCTGGGTTCCAGCCAAACCCGCAGGATCTTCCCCGGTGTATTGGTCAATTCGGATTCGCCGTTGATTTGGACAATTTCCCCATTATCCGGCAATTGCAGATCCCCCACCAGTTGCACGCTGGCCAATGTGGATGGCAATACCTTGCCATAGATGGCCAGAACACGGCCAGACTCCGCCACCGCTTCTTCGAAGGATCCCGTGATTTCTGATAGTGCGGTTATGAAGAGGTTGCCCAGGGAGTGGCCTTCAAGGCCAGAGCCGGACCGAAAGCGGTATTGGAAGACCTGCGAAAGCAGCGCCTCATCGTCCGATAAAGCCGCCAGGCAATTGCGGATATCGCCCGGAGGAAGCACGCCCATATCCTTGCGCAATTCCCCCGAAGAACCGCCGTTATCTGCCACCGTTACGATGGCGGTCACATTATGAGTGTATTCCTTGATGCCACGCAACAAGGAGGAAAGGCCGTGGCCGCCCCCGATAACCACAATTTTGATGCCCTTCTCACGCTGCCGATAATGGCTGATCGTATCCCAAACCGGTCGTCCATTTTTCTCAAAAGGTCGCAGCAATGCCCGGTTCGCTCCCCATAGCCCCATGAAAACAAGCGCAAATCCCACACCGCCAAAGAGTAAAAAGCGGATTGGTCTGGAAAGGAAGCGTAGCGAGAGCACTTCAAGCACAGGAATAACATTGGGGTTTTCAGTGGTGCGGTAGTAATTCAGGATGATTAAGGCCAACCCCAGCCCCAGGAACATGGCACCGAAAATGGCCAGAACCATCCAGCGCCGATAACCGGTGCCTGGGGCAAACCAGCGCGTTTCCATCCTGATTTTCCGGCCGAGGCGCTGGAACCAGTTTTCGTCTGTTTGTTTCGGATTTAGCATCCCTGTGATGATAATCTCATTCCGCAGGCACGTCAACGAACGGCAGTTCTATTAAACACGACCTGATTTCGAATTGAAGCCGATGGCTTAGTGATAAAATAAGCCCATTGAACTATCCTTCATCTGGAGCACTTATGCCTATTGTCACCTCAACCCTTGTGATGCGCTCAGGACCTATCCCCGGTTCTTCCTATATTCTGGATAAACCAGAGGTCGTTCTTGGCCGCGAGCTCAACAATGACGTCCCGGTACCGGATCCGGAAATTTCCCGCCGGCACGCCCGTTTCATCACCCGGGCAGATGGCGTTTATATTGAAGATCTGGGCTCTACTAATGGTACCTTCCTGAACGGTGTGCGCGTCAAAGCGCCAACTTTGCTGCATTCGGGTGACCTGATCACCCTGGCTGAAAGCACCGTCTTAGTCTTCGAACAAAGAGGCGCAGAACCCATATACACCCAGGCACCTTACATCGCTCCGGTGGTTGAAGAACCGCAAACATATCAAACCTACGTGCCAGAGCAGCCGGCCATGCAGTACCAGCCTGTGCAAGCGCCCGTTCCCTCCGCGCCGCCCTCCCCTGCACCTGAGGTGTTCCATGAGCCCAAAAAAATGGGTTGGTGCTCCATTATCCTCATCATTCTCTTGATTTCACTGATCCTGATCATCCTGGTTCTGGTATTGATGCCTGCTTCCTGGTGGTGCACGCTCACTTTCAACGCTCTCAGCGGTTGCCCTCTCAAGTGAGTTTCAAAAACTGAAAAGGGCTGCGCTGTGTAGTGCAGCCCTTTTTTTTTGCTGATTTGATATCGTAAATTAATGAATTTCCCTAAACTAATTGCCACGGATCTGGATGGCACCATCCTGCAGTTCGGCACTTTTATTTCCGATCGCGTCTTTGATGCCTTGCGAGCTGCCAAAGCGCAAGGTGCCATCCTGGTTATCGCCACTGGCCGCTCTTTCGCATCCATTCCTTCCGAGTTGCTTGATGGAGGACTCTTTGAGTTTGCCAGCGTAGCCAACGGTGCCATTACCAAAGCTTTGCCCTCAGGCAAAACCATCCTTAAGGAACTAACCCCAGCCAAAGATCTTATTGAACCTGTGCGGGAATTGGAAAAAATGGGGTTCACCTTTGCCATGCAAACTGAAGAGTACGAATGCTTTGAGGAACGCCGTGCACAGATGGTAACAAAACGACTGGAGAATTACCCTGATAGATTGGCCGGCTTTCAAGCTTTTTTGGCCACAACCCGGCCTGTGTTTTCCATTCTGCAAATATTGGAATCGGATCCAGCTCCGGTAGTCAAGGTGAATGTCTCACAATTGCTCGGTCTGGACAACATTGCCATCGCCGCTGATTTCTCTAACCGCTTTCCGCTTGAAATCAGCGCTGTTTCTTCAACAGATATCGAAATCACTTCCAATCGTGCTACCAAGGGAAAAAGCCTGCTTGAATTGGCCAAAATGCTTGGCATCCCAAAACAAGAAGTAATCGCTTTCGGGGATAGCGGCAACGATCTTTCCTTTATCGATGGCGTTGGGAGACTCTATGCCATGGGCAACGGAGATCCCCGCATCAAAGAAATCGCGCATGAAATTGCCCTACCCATCGATCAAGACGGAGTAGCGGCTGTGCTGGAAGACTTCCTCGCCGAGGTTTAGTATTTTTCTCTGATGCTGAAATCGTCACAGGTTTCTTTGTTAAGATTGATCCTGCTGTTGAGCGCAATAGCGTAATCCGGGAACTACTACCAATTTTTTCGATGTATGTCCCTGAGGCTTAAAAAAGCCTTAAAATCAATTTTTGTATTGTTAAGAACAGCAAATATCGCCCTGATGGGGTATAATTCTCAGGTTGTAAATAGCCTATTTTTTGAAAAGAGCCTGAAAAATCCATGACTGAAGAAATCGATCTACCCGAATATACAACCAATCCAGGTGAGGATGATTACTCCGCTATCAATGGCAATAATGCTGGCAACCTCCAGACAGTAGATATCGATTCTCAGATGCGCACTGCCTACCTTGATTATGCCATGAGCGTTATCGTTGCCCTGGCATTACCGGACGTACGTGATGGTCTTAAACCGGTACACCGCCGCATCCTCTTTGCCATGCACGATCTTGGCATCCACTCCACCTCGGGTTACAAAAAATCAGCCCGCATCGTTGGTGAAGTGCTGGGTAAGTACCATCCCCACGGCGATAGTGCCGTGTACGACTCGATGGCCCGTATGGCCCAGGATTTCTCGATGCGCTACCCCCTGATAGACGGTCAGGGCAACTTTGGCTCGGTGGATGGCGATCCGCCTGCGGCCATGCGCTACACCGAAGCCCGTCTGGCAAAAATTGCAGATGAAATTTTGACTGATCTTGACAAAGACACGGTCGACTTTGCCGACAACTTCGATGGTTCCCTGCAAGAACCTGAAGTTTTGCCTGCCCGCATGCCCAACCTGCTCATGAATGGCTCCAATGGCATCGCCGTTGGTATGGCCACTAATATTCCGCCGCATAATTTACGGGAACTGGTCAAAGCCCTCGAAATTCTGATTGACCGCTTTGATGAAATTGATGACGTGACCATCGAAGACCTGATGCAGGTTCTCCCTGGTCCTGATTTTCCAACCGGCGGCATTATCGTAGGCGATGAAGGCATTAGGTCAGCCTACAGCACCGGACGCGGGCGTTTAATCATGCGTGGTGTGGCCACGATTGAAGAAAACAAGGGCGGGCGCTTCTTCATCCGCATTTCTGAAATCCCTTATCAGCTCAACAAAACCAGCTTGATCGAACGCATTGCCGAGCTTGTTCGCGAATGCAAGCTGGACCAAATTTCGGACCTGCGCGATGAATCAGACCGCAAGGGCATGCGCATTATCATCGAGCTCAAGCGTAACTCCCAACCCAATAAAGTGCTCAACCAGCTCTTCAAGTACACAGCCCTGCAATCCACATTCGGCGTGCAGCTGCTGGCTTTGGTCAATGGTGAGCCGCACATGCTTTCACTCAAGAAAGCACTGGTGCATTATCTTGAACATCGCCAGTTGGTCATTACGCGCCGCACCATGTTCGATATGGACAAAGCCAAAAAGCGTGCCCACATCCTCGACGGACTTTTGATTGCCCTGAACAATCTGGACGCGGTCATTAAAACCATCCGCGAATCCAAAGATGGGGAAGAAGCAAAAAACAACCTGATTACGCGCTTCAATCTCTCGGAACTTCAAGCCCAGGCTATCCTGGACATGCAATTGCGCCGTCTTGCCGCGCTTGAGCACATCAAGATCGATGAGGAGTACAAACAAGTAACGGCACTGATTGCCGACCTTGAGGACATTCTTGCTCACCCTCACCGCATCCTGGGCCTCATCCGCACAGACCTTCAGGAAGTGGCCGCCAAATACGGCGATGATCGCCGCACACGCATCGATCATGACATGGACCTCGACCTCTCCGACGAATCCCTTGTGCAGGCTGAACCTGTCTTCGTCTCAATTACCAACCGCGGCTACATTAAACGCGTTTCTGACCTGGCTTACCGCTCTCAGGGACGTGGCGGCCGTGGCGTTCTTGGTCAGTCCATGCGCGAGGAGGACCAGGTTGTCCTATTCCAGCGCTGTAATACGCTGGATACGCTGCTTTTCTTTACCGATAAAGGCAAGGTCTATTCCGGGCGTGTCTTTGAAGTGCCTGAAGAAAGCCGGCAGAGCAAAGGCTTGCCGGTGATCAACCTCATCAATCTCGTCCCGGATGAAACTGTCACTTCGATTCTTGCAGTGAAGGATTTCAACGCCTTCAAGTATTGCGTCATGGCCACCCGCAATGGGCGCGTCAAACGTATCCCTCTCGAAGATTTCAGCGATGTACGTACTTCAGGCTTAATTGCCATCCGCCTGGACCAAGGGGATGAACTGCGTTGGGTTTTACCTACCAACGGTACAGATGATGTCATCCTGGTTACCAAGGAAGGGAAAGCTTTACGCTTCCATGAAAATCAGGTTCGTAAGACTGGGCGGACGACTATGGGCGTTACCGGTATTCACTTATCCGAAACCGACCAGCTAATTGGGATGGAAATTATTGAGGACCATGGCTCACTGCTGGTGATTACCGAAAACGGTAAGGGCAAACGCACGCCTTTGGAAGAGTACATCCCCAAATCGCGTGGAACCTTTGGCGTTTCAACCATCGACCGCAATGTCACCGATCAGATTGGCCGCCTGGTACTGGCCAAAGTGGTTCAGGATGCTGAAGAAGTGACCATCATTTCCAAGGGTGGGATTGTTATGCGCACAAAAGTGGCCAGCATTTCCGTTCAAGGCCGGGCTACACAAGGCGTAAAGATCATGGATCTTGAAAAAGATGATAGCGTGGGTGCAATTGCGCGCATCCCGGCTGAAGAAATCGCTACAGCCTCAGTCGCTGCCTCTCAGGCAGCCAATTCACCGGAGGAAACCTTCTGAATTTTGCCAAGATGATTGCGCACGATCAAGCAACCTTCTTCATCAACATATTGAAGTAAATAACGCAGAAGCCTGCCATCATCAGCATGGAAAAAGGCTTCTTCGTTTTTATAGGCAAGATGTTCGTTCCAAATGTCAATGAACTCCGTGGTCGGAAATATTGGCCGCAAATCCATGATTTGCTTCAGGATTTCTTTTAGAAGCAGCGCGCGATCCAGGGCTTTGCCTGTTTCGGTCTGGATGCTGGTGGCAGGATAAATAATGCGTTTGACATCCGGAATTGATTCTTCCAGAATGTTAATTCCCATACCTAGGATGATGGCTTTGAGCTGGTCGCCATCCCACAAAGACTCTACCAGTACACCCGCGATCTTTTGATTTTTTAGCAAAACATCGTTAGGCCACTTAATGTAAGTCTTGATTTGCTCCATGTTCTCCAACGCCCGCACCAGGCTCAACGCGCCCAATGCACTGAATCGGCCGGCATAGCGGGTCTTTTCGGGGGTGGGATAAAGCAAAACAGAGAAAGTAAGTGACGATTTGCGGGTGGAATTCCATTCCCGTCCACCGCGTCCGCGTCCTTGACTCTGGTAATCAGCCACAAATACCGAGTACTCTGGCGCACCGTTTTCTGCCGCCTGCAGGCAATCATCATTGGTGGAACTGGTTTCTTCAACATAGTTAATGGTGAAACCTGGTACTTCTAAGTCTTTTAAGTAGCTCATTTCCCCAACCTTAATAATGGAATCTGTTGATCTTCGCGCGGGATAACAAAATTAATCTCAGCACCTTCGCGATAATCCTGGTTCACCCAAATTCGGCCTCCGTGGGCAACAATGATCGCTTTACAGAGATATAAGCCCAATCCAGTCCCTTTGGTTTTCTTGATGGCATCTTCAGACCGATAAAAGCGGTCAAATATATGCGGAATATCAACTGGGTCAAAACCCTGGCCTTGATCCCGAACAGATATTTGCACTTCCCGGGCGTTCGCACTGCCGGTAACCAAAATTTCACCCTTCTGGGTGTACTTGACTGCGTTTGACACCAGGTTATTAAGTACCTGCCGCAGCCGGTATTCATCCCCAACAACCGTGGGAAAGTTTTTTGGAAAACTCAATTGAAAGGAGTGGTTGGCATCTGGTTTTCTAAAGCGTTCCACGACTTCAGTGGCCAGTTCAGCCAGATCCACTTCAGACTTCTTAATGGCAACTCCCCCGGTTGCTTGCAGCCGGCTGGCATCCAGTAAGTCCTCAACCATCAAAGACAGGTGGTCGGCCTCTTCCTCAATCACGCTCAGACTCTCCTGGACTGTTTTATTGTCCCAGGTAACGTCTTCCCTGCGTAAGGTACTGGCGTAACCCTTGATAAGCGAAATCGGGGTCTTGAGTTCGTGACTTACCACCGAAATAAAGTTGGCTTTCAATTCATCCGCTTCTCTAAAACGGGTGATATCTTGTACCGCGCAAATCACGTTGATCAGCCGGCCTTTTTCATCGAAAAGCGGAGTGTAAGAGATAGAAATCGGCAAGGGCCCAAGCTCTCCTGCGCGGCTGATTTCACCTTCAACAATCAATTCTTCGCGGGCATGTTTTGCCCAAAAGGTGCGGATGGACTCTTCAAGAGTGACTCCAGTCGGCTTGCCAACCCAGGTAATCACGTCAGAATAAATTTTGCCAATCAGTTCAGATTGAGTCAGGTTAAGCATTCTTTCCAGGCTGGTATTGACCTGAGAAACCTTCAACTCCGCATCCAGGATTAGCATGCCATCAGCCACAGCTCTAAAGAGCGCTGCCAACCGCAGGTTTTGCTCAATAGATTGGTCATACAACCGTGCGTTGCGCACGGCAATAGCCGCCTGGTTGGCAAAACTGCTCAAGATTGAGAGGTCATCCTGGCTGAAAACTGTCTCGGAATTTCTTAATACATAAATAACCCCGATTTGCTTTCGCCGGACAATCAGGGGTAACCCAATCCCTTTCAGGGCACCCATGGAGACTTCCTTGAGGTAGCTGTTCACTTCCGGGAGTTGGTCAGGTACGCCTTTGGAATGCCCCAGGTTCTGCATCCACACATTCAAACGGCTGATGAGCGCGCTTGGGATTCCCTGGGCTACCTTGATGCTCCAGTTTTTGTTGTCATCGTTTAGGGAAATAAAACCTGCCTGGCCGGAGAGCATATCCACCGAAATGGTGAGAATCCGGGTGAGCAAGGCTTCAAGATTCAACTCCTCGGTCAGCGCCCGCGAAATCTCCAGCAAGTAGTCTCTCTGTCGAATACGATAACTAGGCAACATTAGCCTATTCTATACCAGAGTCTTTGAATAGAGGCTTCGCCCGCACATTTTGCTCACATTCCCAAATAAAATAATAAACTCGTATCGCTGTGTTTCCATAACATTGGATCGACTATAATTTTCTCGATGGTTCACAAAAATCGCCTGATCCTGCCCTTCCTATTAGGAATCGCCTTGCTGCTATTTTGCCTGGCAATTCTTCCCAACCGCCAAGCCTCCGAAAATCTGGCCATGGTAACCATGCTGGAACCCGATGAAGGGGTTGTCATTCCGGTCATGCAGAGGATGATCAGCGGAGGCGCCACATTAAAGCAAACGTTGGCACGCTTTATCGTCTATGAGTATTACTACTATGGGCTACCATTTTTTGGGCTTGGTGCCTTACTGATGCTGGCGCTGCGGGGGTTGGGGCTCGAGGGTAACTTCGCTTTGATGATGCTCGTGCTAAGGCAAATCCTTAGCGTGCTGCCAACCCTGGCGGGATTGCTTGTGCTCACCTATATTCAGGATCAATTCAAGACCTGGCGCTCAATTGCCATTTTTCTTTTCCTGGCAATCATCCCTGCCACATTGCGGAACGCGTTTTGGCTACATCCGGACGGTTTGGTTATTTTCTTCTCCGCCATGGTGCTTTACTTTCTCTGGAAAGACAATCACCAACTTGGCAAGCATTTCTATTGGGCGGCCGCCTTTTGCGGAGTATTGACTGCCACTAAATTAGTTTGCTTGTATTTCTTCCTGGCCGTATTGCTCTGCCTAATCTGGTACCTGGCAAAGAGACAGGGCAACTGGAAGCAGGTCATCAAAGCTGGGTCTTTATTCATAAGCCTGATGCTGCTGGTTTTTCTCTTTGCCAATGCTTTCCTATTCTCAAAATACGGAAGAACACAATACCTTTACACACTCCAGGGCCAAACGAGTTGGCTGGCTGAGGGGTATGGCGTTGTCTACGCGAAAGGTTTGGCGGCTGCTTTGCCCATTTTGAAGCAGGATTATGGCTCAGCAGGGTTTATCCTGCTTGCCCTTGCACTTACCACCTTTGGTATCTGGCGAGAACGCAGCCGTTTTCATTCCGCTCTTATATTGGCCTGGTTCCTGCCGCTCAGTATTTCGGTGTTTTTTTTCACCCATTTCAAGTACCAATACTGGTTGCCTGTCGCGCTGCCGCTATATTCCAGTTTTGCGCTTCTTTTGCCAGAAAAAACGGAATCCTCCGCACTGAAGCGCGGCATACCATTCGTTGTGCGTATGGGATTAATCGTGTTTGTCTTGATCCAGGGTTTTCTGTTCCTCAAAATCGATCAGACTATTATCAAGAAGCGGTTTGGTGCCCTTGAAGGGAATGCGACTATTGCCTTTTATAAGGAAAGCATGCTTCGCCTTGGCCGGCTGCAAGACAAACCTCAGAAGGTATATTACGATTATCGTCTCTATTTTCCGCCCAACAAAGAATGGTCAGCGGGCACAAATTATGACCTGCTGAATTATGCCTACATCCAGGAAAATAAGTTCACGATCCTCATGCTATCTGCCCAACGCATTGCCGACTACCTCAACCCTGCAGCCGTTGGCATTGACCCTGGAAAGTTTGCGGAAAATCAGCTCTTTTACAGTGACGCCAAAGCCGGTAGAATCACTGGCTACCATTTGCTCTATCGCGACCAGAATGGCCTGCTATTTATCAGCCAGGAAGTGTGTCTGACCGATTTTCCTGAGGAAACATGCAGCCAGTGAGACAGATCAAAAACACCGACGCTGCCAGGGAAAGTTCGAACTTCTGGGTGAGTTATGGCTGGTTGGTGATAGTCATTGCCACACTGGTTGGGCTATTTTTGCGTAATACACAGCGCGGTTTTGAGACCTACTATATGCTTTACGATTTCACTCCTTGGTACAAGCACTTGCAGGCTAATGGAGGCTTTGCGGGCATTGCCACGGTCCAGTCCGACTACCCGGTCACTTATCTGTACATTCTGGCATTTCTATCCTACCTTCCCAGTTCGGCCATAGCTAAAATTAAATTGGTAACAGCCATTTTTGAGATCTTTGCCGGGATCGTTATTTACTTTTATGTCAAAAAACTCTATCCAACACCAGAAAAACGCTACCTGCCGGTGTTAGCTTACCTGTGCTTCTACTTTCTGCCCTCGGTCATACTAAATGGCGCTGTCTGGGGTCAGGTGGACATCATTTACACTTTCTTTCTATTGGTCTGCCTTTACCTCCTGGCTTCTGAGAAATTCACTCTGGCCTTTGTGGCCTACGGGTTTGCCTTTGCGTTCAAGCTTCAAGCAATTTTCTTTCTGCCATTTTTGGGTATGCACTTCCTCAAGACACGCAAATACAGTTTTGCCCAGTTCCTGTGGATACCCACGGTACTCCTTTTCACTGCACTGCCAGCAATTTTCCTGGGCCGCCCCGCTGAAAAGGTTTTTTCTACGTATATTGGACAAATCGGATCGTATCCTCGCACTGTGTTTAATTTTGGCAACATCTACAATTTTTTGCCTGACAACTATGCAAGTTATGCCTTACCGGGTGTGATCCTGACGCTCTTATTGCTTTTTGTTGGGTTATTTGTGGTTCTCCGCAGTCGCAAGCTCCAACTCAGTCCCTCAAATCTGCCTGATTTTGCCTTGCTTTCGATTCTTATTTGCGCCAGTTTTCTACCAGGAATGCATGAACGCTATATGTTTGCTGCCATCATAGTTGCGGTCCTGTATCTTTTTGCCCATCCCCGCCAGTTTTATATTCCCCTGCTGCTTTGGGTTATCGAACCCAACGCGTATTTGCTGGTTCTTTGGGGCATACGGCCTCCGATTGACTATCGTATTTCGGCGTTACTCCTGCTGTTGATAATCGGTTTAATCATTACCAACCTAATCATGTCAAAACCTGGCAGTGCGATCGGAATTAGAGGCTGATTTGGGTATCTTTTAAGCGCGTGAGGGTGTTAGTGTCGGTCATGTCCATGCGCAAAGGACAGACCGAAATGTATCCCTGCCGTAAGGCTTCATATTCATTACAGGCTTCTTCGCGACCGGTGGGCGTTTCCCCGGTGATCCAGTAGCAGGTCTCGCCCTGTACATCGATGTCCTTTTGCACACGATCCGCATAAATACGCACCCCTCCGTAGGTAAAGCGCACTCCCGCGAAATCAGCTTGCGGCTTGAATGGCACGTTGATGTTCCAAATGTGGCCGTGGCTGTTTTCTGATTTGAGCCCCAGTAACTGGCCAATTACTTTTACTGCGGCTTTGGCCGCGGCTTCCAAAGCCAGGTCCTGACCCTCAGTTGTTCTGCTTTCATAGGAAACAGCGTAACCGGGCAAACCAGCAAGAGCAGCTTCCATGGCTGCAGTCACGGTACCAGAATAGGTAACATCCACCCCAACGTTATTGTGCGGGTTAATTCCAGAGACTACAAAATCAAATTCAA
>Ga0209746_1000911_pt1 | contig 14657 bp, 12 predicted proteins | sample BarGraNGADG00211_3_FD_184496 | JGI IMG/M metagenome (GOLD analysis project Ga0209746, IMG submission 184496) | Arctic peat soil microbial communities from Barrow, Alaska - Barrow Graham LP Ref core NGADG0011-211 (SPAdes) (version 2) | ecosystem: Environmental > Terrestrial > Soil > Wetlands >... | reverse complement strand
CAAAGCCCGTTCGCAGCCGATAGGGTACTGGCATGCGCAGAGGCTCCCGATCCGGCACTGTCAGGCCGCTTATCCGAGCTGCCCTAGATTCGATAGAGCCCTACGAAGCGGGCAAGCCGATCGAAGAAGTCGAGCGCGAGCTGGGTGTCAGCCGCGCCGTCAAGCTGGCCTCCAACGAGGGACCGTTCGGGCCTTTCCCGATCGCTCGCCAGATGTTGGCGACGCAGTCCTACGAGCTCAACCGCTATCCCGACTCGGGCGCCTACCGGTTGCGCACGGTGCTGGCCGAGCGCTTGGGCGTGGACATCGACGAGGTTGCGCACGGCGCCGGCGCCGACGGTCTGATCAGTCATCTCTCGCTGGCGCTGCTCGAGCCCGGCGACGAGGTCGTTTTCGGCTGGCCCTCGTTCACGAGCTACATGCTCAGCACGGTAAAGATGGGGGCCATTCCCAAGCCGGTACCGCTTCGCGACGACCGCTATGACCTCGAGGCGATGCTCGCGCAGATCGGGTCGAAGACGAAGATCGTCTACATCTGCAACCCCAACAACCCGACCGGGACGATGACCGGCCGCGAGGAGCTGGACGCCTACCTCGAGCGCGTTCCCGGGCATGTGCTGACGGTGATCGACCAGGCTTACTTCGAGTACATCGAGGAGCCCGACTATCCCGACGCGATCGAGGAGTACTTCAAGCGAGGCAAGCGGGTGGCCGTGCTTCGCTCTTTTTCCAAGATCTACGGACTGGCCGGCCTTCGAGTCGGCTACGCGGTCGCCTCGAAGGAGATCTGCGCCGCGATCGCCAAGGTGCGGCCGGCCTTCGATGTCTCTTCGACCGCGCAGGTGGGAGCGATCGCCAGCCTCACCGGCGACGACGCCGACGCCGAGCTCGAACGCAGGCGCTCCTACAATGCGGTCGCGGTTGCCGAGCTGGGTCGCATTCTCAGGGCCTTCGGGCTGGAGACCGTCGGCCCGGCGGTTGCGAACTTCCTTTACGTCGATCTCGGAACAGACAGCCGCCCGTTCTTCGAGAGCCTGCTCGAGCAGGGTGTGGTCGTCCGCCCGCTACACAGCTTCGGTGCGCCGACGGCGATTCGCGTCACCGCCGGCACCGCCGAAGAGCACGCTCTCCTACGCCAGGCGCTGCAGGTTGTCAGGCCTAGCGGACACAGCAGCGCCGACTAGAGGCTTCCACAGGCGGGCGTCACCCGGTCAGCGCGGCTCTCCTTCGAAGAGGAGTCGGGACGGGCCGATCGAGAAATGACGATAGCCGTTTCTTGATGTCGTCGTCCACACAGTAGAATCCCCTTATCTGTGATTTAGCCGGCTGTCATGGATAGGCGGAGAGCCGGTTTCGCTTCCCATATCGCGTGCAAAAAACTAGGAGCCCGATGTTCTCTGTTACGTCCGCGGCAAATGCCGAGGGTGTCGCCGGGCGGCGACAGCGCGCGACGCGCGGCCTGACGAAGGAGATCGTAATTGTCGACTCCTGAATCGTTCGGCCGCGGCGACGACTTGATCGAAGAGATCAGCGCTCCGGATATGGAGGAGATCGTCGGGCGCGGGCCGCTGCAGCTCTTCTGGGCTCGCTTCCGCGAAGATAAGGTCGCGCTCGCCTCGTTCGGCATAGTGGTATTCGTCGCGCTCGTTGCGATTCTCGCCCCGTGGATCGTGAAGCTCGTCGCGCACCCGCCAAACGCGCAGTATCCCGATCTACTCGATCAGAATTTCGGAACCCCGACCGGGCCCTCGTGGAACATGCTCTTTGGAGTCGACACTGTGGGCGAAGACGTGTTTTCGCGGGTTCTCTACGGGGCCCGCGTATCGCTCGAGGTCGCGCTGATAGCGACCTTCTTCTCTGTCTTGATCGGCGTCGTTCTGGGCATGATCGCGGGCTTCTACCGCGGTGTCGTGGACACGCTGGTCTCACGCTTCCTCGACGTCATGCTGGCCTTCCCGGTGCTCTTGCTGGCAATCGGGATCGCCGCGGCCTGCTCGCTCGGTAACGGTTGCCTCGGCGGCCTCGTCCAGCCCGGCCTGCCAACCGTGATCGTGACGATCACGATCGTGAACTGGACCTATATAGGCCGCATCATCCGGGGCCAGGTTCTGTCGCTGCGCGAGAAGGAATTCGTCGAAGCAGCGAAGGCGAGCGGCGCGAAGGATTCGACCATTCTCTTTCGAGAGATCCTGCCGAACCTCGTCGCTCCGATCATCGTTTACTCGACCCTGATCATCCCGTCGAACATCCTCTTCGAAGCCGCTCTTTCTTACCTGGGAGTGGGCATCAACCCGCCGCAAGCTAGCTGGGGCGAGATGATCGCCGAAGCCACTCCTGTCTTCAATACCGCCTGGTGGTTCTTCGCGTTCCCCGGTGCGGCGCTTCTCATCACCTGCCTCGCCTTCAACCTACTGGGCGACGGGATCCGTGACGCGCTGGATCCACGGGAGGCTCAGTAGAACATGCACACAACACCTAGACAAGGGAGCACCATGCACCAACACAGCAAGACGCGCCTCCCGGCACCTAGAAGACGCATTGTCACGCTTCTCCTAGTCGTCGCTACGGCGGTTACCTTCGTTGCTGTCGCTGGCCTACTGGCCGGTTGCGGCAGCTCAAAGAAGACTACGAGCACTGCGGCGGGGGGGAACGTGACCCCGGTTCCGCCGCTGAACACGAATGGGAAAAAGGGCGGGTCGATGACCATCCTGCTGGCCGGCGATGTCGACAGCATGGATCCCGGGTACGCGTACTACGCGCTCGACTATGAGGTCGTGTACGTCACCCAGCGGCCTCTATACGGCTACAAGGCGAACAGCAACACGGTCATTCCCGACCTGGCGACAGCCATGCCAACAGTGTCGAAGGACGGCAAGACGGTAACTGTCCACATCAGGTCGGGCGTTCACTACAGCCCACCGGTGAACCGCGAGGTGACCTCGGCGGACGTCAAGTACGCGATCGAGCGTGGTTTCGCCGGAAACGTCGCCAACGGCTACGCCACGAGCTACTTCGCCGTTCTCCAGGGCGCACCGAAGGCGCTGGCCTCGACCCCTGCGAAAGTGTCGATACCAGGCATCGAGACACCGGACAAGACCACCCTCGTCTTCCATCTCACTCAACCGTCGGGTGCTTTCATCGGCGCTCTGGTTATGCCGCTTACCGCCCCGATACCGGAGGAGTATGCGAAGCCGTTCGACGCAGCTGCGTCGTCGACTTACGGTCAACACGTTGTTGCGACCGGTCCGTACATGGTCGCCAACGACGCGTCAGGAAACGTCAAGGTTGGATGGAACCCCGGTACGTTCATCCACCTCGTCAGAAACAAGAACTGGAATGCGAAGACCGACTTCCGGCCCGCCTACCTCGATACGATCAACTACAAGGAAGGCGCATCGGATCCGACGGTCATGACCAGGCAGATCCTCGCGAAAAGCGCTGACGCCAACGGCGACGCGCCTCCTTCGCCGTCCGAGCTGCGATCGATCCTCAACAATCCAACGCAGAAGAAGCAGCTCTTCTTCATTCCGGTCAGCGGCAGCCGCTACGTGGCGTTGAACACCACGAAGCCGCCGTTCGACAAGCTGCTAGTGCGACAGGCGGTTGCCTACGTGCTCGATCGACGGGCGATGCGGCTTACTCGCGGCGGCCCGATCGACGGCACGATCGCTACTCACTTCCTCGACCCGAGCTTTGCTGGTCTTGGGTTCGAAGCGGGCGGCGGATTCACGAACCCGTTCCCGAGCAAGAACGATTCCGGTGACGTAGCGAAGGCCAAGGAGATGCTGAAGAAGGCCGGTTTCGCGAACGGTATGTTCAAGGGCGCTCAAGTGACAATGGTCTCCGACAACACACCTCCTGGCTCGAATACAGCCAAGGTTGTGGCTGCCGACCTGCGCAAGATCGGCTTCAACGTGAAGAACATTTCCGTTCTCCACCAGACGATGTACTCGAAGTTCTGCAGCGTTCCGAAGAACGCGCCCAACATCTGCCCGAACGTGGGCTGGCTGCAGGACTTCAAGGACGCACAGACGATCCTGGACGTTCCGTTCAATGGCAAGAGCATCGCGCCGGCGAACTCGAGCAACTGGCCGCAGTTGAACGATCCCAAGATCAACGCTGCGATGGAAGCTGCAGCGAAGCTCACCGACGTGAAGGCTCGCGCCGACGCGTGGGGCAAGATCGACAAGGAGGTCACGCTAACGGCGGCGGCCGTTCCTTGGGTTTGGGAGAACTTCCCGACGCTCTTCTCGTCGCGGGTTGTTCCGCAACTCCAGACCTGGAACGAGGGCGCTCCGGATGTGGCCTGGATCTCAATCAAGTAGTAACGAGTGACGGCAGAGAATCACGAGTCAGTGGAGAACGCCCCCCGGGCTTTGAGTCCGGGGGGCGGGCCCCTGCTTGCACTCGGCGGCGCGTTCGGCTGGCTGGCGAACATGATTCGCTCCTCGCTGTTCCGCTACGTCGTTCGCCGCATTCTCTGGGGAGTCGTGCTGCTCGTCATCGTCAGCGCGCTCACGTTCGTCATCTTCTATCTGTTCCCGTCGGCCGATCCGGCTCGGCTCCGGGCCGGTCGCAATCCCAATCCCGCTGCCGTTGCCGCCATCCGGCACTCGCTCAATCTCGACAAGCCGGTTTACCTGCAGTACTGGCTCTATATGAAGAACCTCGTCCTCCATTTCGACCTCGGCTTCTCGTACTACAACCAACAGGCGGTACGCACTCAGATATTCCAGCGGCTACCGGTGACGGCCGAGCTCGCCTTTGGCGCCTTCGTGCTCTGGATGCTGATCGGAATTCCGATCGGAATCATCTCGGCGATCAGGCCGCGCAGCATCCTCGACAGAATGACCATGAGCGGATCGCTCGTCGCGATCTCCGCCCCCGTGTACTGGCTCGGTCTGGTCGCGTTGTTCCTGTTCGCGAATGACATCGGCATCATCCACCTGTTCCCGGGCTCCGGCTCCTACGTCCCCATTACCAAGGATCCAGCCGGCTGGTTCGGGTCGATGATCCTTCCCTGGTTCGTACTCGCGGCCTCCTTTGCGGCGTTCTACGCGCGCATGGTCCGGGCGCAGGTGAGAGAGACGATGAGCGAAGATTTCATTCGTACTGCACGAGCCAAGGGACTCTCCGAGCGGCGTGTGATTTTCCGGCACGGTTTGCGGGCGGCCCTAACACCGGTCGTTACGATGGCGGGTCTCGATCTGAGTGGGTTGCTGGGCGGGGCGATCCTTACCGAGACGGTCTTCAACATCCCGGGCGTTGGCCGTTACGCCTACGACGCGATCGTCAATGCCGACTTCCCGCCAATTCAAGGCACGGTTCTGTTCAGTGCCTTCTTCATCATCTCGGCGAACATCATCGTCGACGTCATCTACGCCTTCCTCGACCCACGCGTCCGCTATTAGTGATCCTGTTCAAGTGAGTGCCCTACTCGAGATCCACGATCTACACGTCTCCTTCCGAACGCGTGACGGGGTTGTGCACGCCGTCGGAGGAGCTGAGCTCTCAGTAGACCGCAGGAGCACGCTCGGAGTTGTGGGCGAGTCGGGCTCAGGCAAGAGCGTGACTGCGCTGACCGTGATGGGCTTGACGAGGTTTCCGAATGCCACCATCTCGGGCGAGGTCATGTTCGACGGCACCGACTTGGTGACGTTGCCCGACAACCAGATGCGGAGCGTGCGCGGGAAGCGGATCGCGATGATCTTCCAGGATCCGCTCTCCTCGCTGCATCCTCTCTTCAAGATCGGCTGGCAGATCGTCGAGGCGATCCGGACGCACGAAGACGTGTCGAAGGGAAACGCGCGTAAGCGAGTGATCGAGGCGCTACGCGAGGTCGGGATTCCGAGCCCCGAGAAGCGCATCGACAGCTATCCGCACGAGCTCTCCGGCGGCATGCGCCAGCGGGCGATGATCGCGATGGCGCTTGTTCTCAAACCGGACGTACTGATCGCCGACGAGCCCACTACCGCGCTCGACGTCACCGTACAGGCTCAGATCCTCGACCTGATCCGCCGCTTAAAGGACGAGTACCAGACCGCGATCGTGATGATCACTCACGATCTCGGTGTGATCGCCGAGTTGGCCGACGAGGTCGCGGTGATGTACGCCGGACGCGTGATGGAGCGCACCTCGCGTGAGAAGCTGTTCACCGTCCCGGAGCTCCCCTACACCTGGGGGCTGATGCGCTCGATTCCGCGCCTGGATGCGCCGCGGCCGGGCCGGCTCGACTCGATCGCCGGTTTGCCGCCGAGCCTCATCCATCTACCCTCTGGCTGTCCCTTCCATCCGCGTTGCCCCTATGTGATGGATGTGTGCTTGGAAGTCGAGCCGAAACTCGAGCAATCCGGGCCTGGGCATCTCGTCGCCTGCCACCTTCAGGCGGAGGAGCGGCGACGCATCGGTCGTGAACTCATTAGCGAGCGTAGCTCCTGAATCGATGAGCGATAACTCGTACCCAAGCGCCGCGAATCCCGCTCTTGCCGAGCCGAGCGGCTCCGACGACCTGATAGTCGTACGCGGCTTGACCAAGCACTTCGCGCTCACGCGCGGCGTCATCCTCAGCCACCAGCTAGGGCAGGTGCACGCGGTGGACGACGTCTCGCTCGAAGTGAAGCGCGGCGAGACGCTCGGACTGGTGGGCGAGACCGGTTGCGGGAAATCGACCCTCGCACGCCTCGTCACGCGCCTGATCGAGCCCACCGGCGGGCAGATCGTCTTCGACGGGAAGGACATCACCAGCTGGTCGCGGCGCCAGCTGCGTCCGCTGCGGCGCGAGATGCAGATCATCCTCCAGGATCCCTACTCAGCGCTGAACCCTCGCCGCCCGGTGGGTGCGATCATCGGCGAGCCGCTGCGGATCCACAAGCTCGGCTCGAAGGCAGAGCGACGAAGTCGCGTGCGCGAGGTAATGGAGATGGTCGGGCTCAATCCCGAGCACTACAACCGCTATCCGTACGAGTTCTCCGGCGGCCAGAGGCAGCGCATCGGCGTCGCTCGGGCGATCGTGACCAAGCCCGAGCTGATCCTGGCCGACGAGCCCGTGTCGGCGCTCGACGTCTCGATTCAGGCGCAGGTGCTGAACCTACTCGAGGATTTACGCGACGAGATGGGGCTGACGTTGCTGTTCATTGCGCACGACCTTTCGGTTGTGCGCCACGTCTCCGACCGCATTGCCGTCATGTACTTGGGCAAGATCGTCGAGCTGGCGCCGCCCGAGACGCTTTGCTCGCATCCCAAGCACCCCTATTCAGGCGCCTTGCTGTCGGCGGTGCCGGTCGCGACAGCCGATGCCGAGGAGGCGCGCAGCCGTCGCATCATCCTGCACGGCGACCCGCCCAGTCCGGTCGAGCCGCCGAGCGGCTGCCGTTTCCACACCCGGTGCCCCAAGGCGCAGCAGATCTGTAGCGAGGTCGAGCCTCCGCTGGAGGCGAAGGGCTCCACTGAGCAGTTGGCGGCCTGTCACTTCCCCTTGACCGAGGAAGAGATCGAGCGCGCGATCTTGCGTCCGCGCCAGCCCTAGCCCGAGCGTTTTGAACCCCTAGCGAAACGTAGGCCTGCACGCCCGACCTGGCCGATCCGCGGTGCCAGTGACCGCGGGGCCGCTCTCCGCGCTACCAGTGTGCCTTCACGGCCCTACGGCCACTGACATCCACGGCTTAACCGCCTCGAACGCGCATCCCTACCGGAATAGGCTCTAGAGTCAGCTCTCGTGGCCAGGCGACGATCATGGACAACCTCGCAGCTCGCGCGCGGCGTGCGGGCGGGCGACAAGCTTGCGCTTGCGCGTGCCCTGAGCGTGGTCGAGCGCGGGGGCGAGGAGGCCGAGCAACTGGTACGCGATCTCCATCCCGACAGCGGCCGCGCTTACACGATCGGAGTCACCGGTCCGCCAGGCGTCGGAAAGTCCACTTTGATCGGAGCGCTCGTCAAACACGTGCGCGCGCTTGGCCGCAGCGTCGGAGTGGTCTCGGTCGATCCCTCCAGCCCGTTTAGCAAGGGTGCGCTCCTGGGCGACCGCATTCGCCTCAGCGAGCACTTCCTCGATCCCGAGGTCTTCATCCGTTCGATGGGCACGCGAGGGCACTCGGGCGGCCTGGCCGAGGCGACACTCGAAGCTCTGCTGGTGCTCGACGCGGGTGGCCGCGAGCTGCTCTTCGTCGAGACGGCCGGCGTGGGGCAGAGCGAGGTCGCGGTTGCGGGGCTAGCCGACACGGTCGTACTCGTTTTGATGCCCGGCTCTGGCGACTCGGTGCAGGCGCTCAAGGCCGGAGTGATGGAGATTCCGGACGTGATAGTGCTGAACAAGAGCGACCACGAGAATGCCGCCACCACCCTTGCCGAGCTCAGGCAGGCGGTCTCGCTGGGCGCGGAGGCCGGACCGCCGATAGTCAGCACCCGAGCCAGCGACGGAAACGGCGTCGACCTGCTCTGGCAGGCGATCGAGCAGCATCGTTCGGCGCTGGAGGAGAGCGGAGAGCTCGAGCTCAGGCGCCGGCAGAACCTTCGCCGCGAGTTGCTCGATCTTGCCGCCAGCCGTATGCGCCGCGAGCTCGAGCAAGCCAGTGCCGACGACCCCGAACTCGATGAGCTGATCAACGCCGTCGCCGAAAAGCGTTTAGATCCGCTCAGCGCCGTGCGCGAACTGAGAGCCCGTCTGAGCTAGCGGCTCTCCGAGCGCGCCTGCGCGGCGAGTCAGGGAAGGGCCGAAAACTGAGTCGCGCCGGTCTCGAGCCCGACTTCGTGTGCAGATTAGGAGGCGGGTTCGGGCTCGCTGACCTTGCCTGCGGAGAGGTGCCTCGAGCGGGCCATCAAGGCGAGCGTACCCGCGCCGGCGGCAACCGCGAGGGCAAAGAAGACTCCTCCGGGAAGCCTGGTCAAGAACTCGACACCGGCCCCGACGAGCGCTGCGCAGGGGAGGGTGATCAGCCAGGCGATGACAATGTTGCCGGCTACGCCCCAGCGTACGGCTCTGAGCCGCGAGCCTGCCGCTCCCGCGCCGAGCACAGAGCTCGAGACGGTGTGGGTGGTGGACACCGGGAAACCGAAGTGAGCGGTAAGCCAGAGCACGCTCCCTGCCGTTGCCTCGGCGGCGAAGGCGCGCGGCGGCTCGAGCTTCGTAATCCGCTGACCGACCGTGCGGATAATTCGCCAGCCGCCGGCGTAGGTGCCGAGCGACATCGCCGTCGCGGCGCCGATGATCACCCAGATCGGAGGCCTGCTGAAGTTCGCGTCGAGGTGGCCGGACGCGACCAGCGCCAGGGCGAGGATACCCATCGTCTTCTGAGCGTCATTGGTGCCATGCGTGAATGCGAGCCAGCCCGAAGAAAACGGTTGTAGCCGTCGGAAGAAATGATTGACACGGTCGGGCCGGCGTTTCCGGATGAGCCAGAGAAGGATCACCATCAAGAGCATGGCGGTCGGGATCGCCAGCAACGGTGCAAGCAGCGATGGCGCCAGCACCTTCTGGTACAGCCCTTTCCAGATAACGACCCGAGCCCCGTTCACATGCAGGCCGAAGGCGGAAATGGCCGAGCCCAGCATCCCTCCGATAAGCGCATGACTGGAGCTGGATGGAAGACCGAGGTACCAGGTCGCCATGTTCCAGACGATCGCTCCGATCAACCCCGCGAGAATGATCTTCAGTCCCGACTCGCCGACGAACAGCTTCTCGTTGACGATGCCCTTGGCGATGGTCGCCGCGACCTTGAAGGAGATGAAGGCGCCGACGAAGTTGAGCGCCGCGGCCCAGAGAACGGCAACCCGCGGCGAGAGAGCTCGCGTCGAGACGGCGGTCGCGATCGAGTTGGCGGTGTCGTGGAAGCCGTTTGTGAAGTCGAATAAAAAGGCGATCGCGACGACCGCAACGAGCGTGGCCCAGAGCATCAGCTGTTCTTGACGACGATGTTGCCGATCAGGTGCGCAGCGGTCTCGGCCGAGTCGATCGCCGCCTCCAGCGCCTCGAAGATGTCCTTCCACTGGATGATCAGCCTTGGCGAGACCTTGTCGTCCTCGAACAGCGCTCCGATCGCGTCGCGCAGGATCGCGTCACCTTCGTCTTCGAGTTGCTTGAGCGCGACAAGCTGTTTGGATACGCCGCGCAGACCGCGCAGACCGCGCAGGGCGTTCGCCAGATGCTCGGTCGAGCCGACGAGTATTCGGCACTGTTCGATCGCCTGCTCCATTGGGCTCTCGATGTGGTAGATGTCGATCAGCTCGGAGGCGTCGTCGAGATAGTCGACGACGGTGTCGATCGCGCTGGCCAGCGAGTAGATGTCCTCACGGTCGATGGGCGTGATGTACTGCGTGTTGAGGAGACCGATGATCTCAGCGGTTATGTCATCGCCCTTATGTTCGAGGTCCGTGACCGCCTTCTGGCCGATGATCGCATCGGGGATGTTGTTGAAGCGCTTCTCCACCAGCCGAGCCGCGTCGAGCGCGTTCTCGCCGGCTCGAGTGAAGAGGTCGTAGAACTCAGCTTGCCGTGGGACGAGAGAAAACCGCATCTCTGACTCCTTGTTACGAGTTAGCGTCGAAGCTCACGCTAGTGGAGAGACGGCGAGCGCGGGTTACGAACCAGTTACAGAATGGCTACCGGCGTCTCGTCGGGCTTCGCGGCCTGGAGAATCAGGCGGTAGCCGACGCCCGGAGTCGTGCGGATGCGAAGCTCGACCTCGGCCTGCTCGAGCTTGTCGCGGAGCCGCTTCACGTTGACGTCGACCGAGCGGTCGCCGCGCACCATGCTGTAGCCCCAGACCTTGCGGTAGATGACCTCACGGGGAACCGTCTCGCCCGTCGCCTCGGCCAGCGCGAGCAACACTCCGCGCTCGCGTCTGCTGAGCGGCAGAAGCTCCTCGCGCCAGCTCGCCTTTCCGCTGGGAGAGACGATTTTCAGGTCGCCGAGCTCGAGTGTCTGGGAAGCGGGACGACGTCCGTGCCGGGCGGCGTTACGTACGCGGGCGAGTAGCTCGCGATCGTCCATCGTGCCGTCGAGCACCTCGTCGGCGCCGGCGTCGAGGAGCTCGCTGACCCGCGTCGACGAAGAGGAGCGGAGCCAGACGACGAGCGCCCGCCCGGGATAATCTCGCAGCATCCGCATGAGGAAGTACGGGTCGTCGGAGCGCGGATGGAAGACGATCACGTCGAAACGCTCACAAAGCAAGAGGTGCTCGGCCTCGCCGCTGTGGCTCTTGACGGTGACGTTGCATCCGCCCGCGCTGAGCGCGCTGTCGAGTCGATCGGCGTCCTCGGCGAGAACCAGGATCCGCATACCGCCAGAGTAACGGCTGGCGACCGCCAAGGATTGCGGTTGCGCTCGCTCGCAAGCTCTTCGCCAACTCTTAACGGCAGCTCAGCCTCTTTTAAGCCTGATCAGAAATCATGGCAAGAAGTAGCGCGATCTCGGCGAAAAGGATGTGAAATGCGGCAACGTGGCGAGGATAGGTCCGGTTTCAGCCCGGAGCAACTACAGCTCGAACTCTCACTACTTGCACTCGAGCGGCAGCAGATGCGCGAGACTGGAAGCCCGGGCGAGGTTCTGGAGACGAACAGGCTAGAGATCGGGCGTCGCCAGTACGAATTTTCCGTTGCGCTTATTCAGCGCCATCTCGGGCACCCCGTCGAACGCGCGGCTTGAGCTGTCCCGGCGCCGAGCGTGGGCGCGATCGATAATCTCACCCCATGAATCGCGAATGCGGCAGCCTCCACTGCCTGTCGCAGGGCTGGGGCGGCGAATGAACAGCGAACTGGAGAGTTTCTTCGCCGAGATTCCGGCACGCGCTGCAACCAAGGAATTGTCCGGAGTGCGGGCCACTTACGCTTTCGTGGTGGTCGATGGCGGCAAGGCCTGGACGGTTCGCATAGAAGGGCAAGAGGTGACGGTACGAGACGGCGTCGACGCGGATGCCGATTGCACCATCTCGGCCTCGGAAGAAACCTTTACTCGGCTGCTCGATCGCAAGCTGGGGGTCATGTCCGCGTACCTGGGTGGAAAGCTCAAGTTGAGTGGTGACCTCGGCGCGGCTATGCAGCTGAACAAGCTGCTCTCCTAAGAGCTCGTTCGAGATAGAGCATTCAGGCGCTGGCTGCAGCGCCTTCAGTCGGGCGGCCGTCTTCTGGAACGAGCTCTATACGAGCGCCCCGCGACCGTTCCAACGGGATCCGGCCGAACAGCGCGGCCCTTCCTGCCGTGCCGGCTAGGGGTCGGGTTGTGATGCGGGCATCCCTCGAACGAGTGACGCCGACCACGATCACCTCCCTCGAACGAGGGATGTGAGGCGACAACGGCCTGCAAGGGTCATACAATTAGCCATCCCCCCCCACGGTAGGAGCTGGCTTGTGTCGTGCCTAGTTCGTCCGGCGGCGGAGGAGTACGCCGTCATCCGCCGCAAGGACGCTTATCGCCGCGTGAAAGACCGGCCTGACACCGGTACGAGGATGCGTGCGCCCGGTCCGCCGGCGCGGATTTCCCCAACCCGAGACGGTTGGAGAGCGTGATGGGTAAGGGCGCGTTCAATCTCGCCGATGAGACCCGTGCCAGTCGGCGCCAAGCGTCTCCGCTCATGGCGGCGATCGTGCTCTTGCTCGTGCTCGCCTACGTGCTCAGCTTCTGGTTGGCGCTCAACGGGTCAGTACTCAGAGAAGGCGTTCTACTGGGGGCGCTGGCGCTTGCCGGCTGCTCGGCAGGTCTCGCCGTACGCAGAGCTCCGAAGGCAGCGCGGGCTATCTGGTGGGCGGTTCCATTCTTCTTTCTCTTGCTGGCGGCGGCTGAGGCCGGTCGTCTACTGGCCGGCCATCTAGGCGCGACTGTCGGCTCTCGTTGGCTCCTGGCTGGTGCCCTAACGCTGGCCGCCTATTCGTTACTCGCACTCGCGGCGCTGCGTTCGTTGGCCGGTTCATCGGTCATTGCTTGGTCGCTCGGGTTGATCGACTCGGCGATGATCGCTCTCGCGCTTTCTGCCCCCTGGTACGAGACGTTTATCTCACCGCGGATAGGAGATCACGGTGGCTCGGCTCTTCTTCCGCAACTCGTTGTTCCCGTCGCGGCAGCGGTGGCGTTGGTGCTGATCTGGTTGTCGAGTAGGGCTGCATCAGACACGGAGATCTCCTATTTCGTTCTCATTGCGGCGATCGGCGCCGGATTCGCCGGCGCTCTCTTGCTCGGTCGCCACCTGCTTACGAGCGGGAGCATGGCGTCCGTTCACGGCGCATTGCTGGCGATGGCACTTCTGACTCTCGTTGCTGCTGAGTTGACCGGCAGATCGGCGAGAGTGCGCTCGAGCAGGCGTTTCAGTGTCGGGATGACGAGAATGGCCGTTGTGCTCGTGGCCTACGCCGTCGCGTTGGCTTACGCGGGGATCGCTTTCCGGCGCGGAGATCTGCTCGGCGGATTTGCCATTACGAGCACCGTCTCCGGCTTGCTGGTGCTGCGGTTGCTGGTGCACTCGCTGGAGCGTCACCATCATTCCGCTCGGCTCGAGGAGGCACTGCGCGAGCAAGAGCAACTCGCCGTGATGGACTCCCTAACGGGTCTATACAACAGGCGTTTTCTCGATGCCGAGCTCCAACTCGAGCTCGATCGGAGCGCCAGGTCGCAGGTGCCGGTCGGAGTGCTTCTATGTGACCTCGATCACTTCAAGCAAATCAACGACGAGCACGGACATCTGGTCGGAGACAGTGTGCTGCGCGAGGTCGCGCGCAGGCTGCTGAATGCGGTCAGAAACGGTGATCTCGTCGCTCGTTACGGCGGCGAGGAGTTCGTTGTGCTGCTTCCCGGCGGCGGCAAGGAGAAATTGAGGGAGATCGGCGAGCGCTGTCGCCGAGCCTTTGAGGAAGCGCCGTTCGAGCTTCCTCACGATCACGAAGGGTTCGTGACCATCTCTATCGGAGGCGCCTGCTGGCCGGACGACGCAAACACTCCGCGCGGGCTTGTCGGGGCGGCGGACGCTGCTCTCTATCGCGCGAAGGCAGCCGGACGAAACCGAATCCTCTTGAGCGACACCGGAACGGACGACGCCTCGCCGCCTGTCGCGTCGTCGCTCGAGTCGAACCGGCGCTCCGAGCCCGCTTCGCAGTCGGAGGCGTTACCGTGGCTCTCGCCGGAGCCGGAGACCGTCTCGACCGAAGCGACGCGGGTGGGAGTCGTACCGATGGAACGCTGGGCGGCGCTGGTGGCGCGCGCGCTCGGCCTGAGCGAAGAGGCACAACGGCGCTGCGCCCTGGCGATTCGCTATCACGACATCGGCAAGAGCACTCTCCCGGAGGCGATTCTCGAAAAGAACGGGCCGCTTTCCATGCTCGAATGGGAGATCGTGAAGGAGCATCCGGAGATGGGCGCCACGTTGGTCGAGCTCAGGCCCGAGCTGGCCGACATCGGCCGCATCATCCGCGAGCACCACGAGCGCTACGACGGGCGCGGCTATCCGGAGGGAAAGAAGAGGGAAGAGATTTCGACCGAAGCACGGATTGTCGCCTGCTGCGATGCCTGGGAGGCCATGCGACGTGACCGCGCTTACGCGTTTGCAATAACGGCAAGCGAGGCGCGGGCCGAGCTTCTCGCCGGGCGCGGGACGCAGTTCGATCCCGAGGTCGTCATGGCCTTCTTGATGTTCGACGAGGGCGATTTCGAAGGCGCGGAGCGAGTCCTCGACGAGCAC
>Ga0209746_1000906_pt1 | contig 14694 bp, 10 predicted proteins | sample BarGraNGADG00211_3_FD_184496 | JGI IMG/M metagenome (GOLD analysis project Ga0209746, IMG submission 184496) | Arctic peat soil microbial communities from Barrow, Alaska - Barrow Graham LP Ref core NGADG0011-211 (SPAdes) (version 2) | ecosystem: Environmental > Terrestrial > Soil > Wetlands >... | reverse complement strand
TCCCTTTTATGCGATCGTGGGGTGCGATTATCAGGCGGCGAACGTCAGCGTTTGGCGCTGGCCCGCGCACTGCTGCGCAAACCAACCCTGTTGCTCCTTGACGAAGCGACCAGCAATCTTGATTCAGAGAACGAACGGCGCGTTCAAAATGCAATTGACGCACTCCACGGCGATATGAGTATCGTCATCATTACACATCGGCTTTCTACCGTTCGCAACGCGGATATCGTTCACGTACTTGAGAACGGACGCATCGTCGAATCAGGAACGTGGACCTCGCTCTTGGACAAGAAACAAGGGCGTTTTCGCGAGCTCTGTGAGGCGCAAGGCGTCGCGTGATGTATGCCGAAATACCGAAATACCGAAATGCTGAATCGTTTCGTGTTAGCTAGCGAGAGGGATTTCGCGGGAGCCGAAAGAGATGCCCCCCCAGTAGGTCGTTGACCGTCCGGAGTCATTGTCAGTGAAGTACCTCCTCGTTCGTGATTCACGCTAGCGACGACCCACGTCGCGTTCGCGCACGTTTCACGTCGCTTGTGAAAACACCCTCGGGGATATTTCTTTCGCACTCTTGTGGTTCTGATGCGCAACCCGACACCGTACTTTTTTTAGTCTTAAGGTCTCTCGAGAAGCTGTCTGTTTGAAAGGCGGAACGTGCGAGTGCCGTTGCACGTTTTTGCGTGTTAATGTCCATCGCGCAGCCATTCAATTCCCACGATCCATCGACGTGGGCCACAGATCGCTGCATATATATTTTCATAAAGTGAACAGGAAGATAGCAATGGCAGCACAAAAAGGGATTTCACTTGACACCAGCGTTGTCGCGTCGAAGGAGCAAGCTTCTGCTGATCTCGGCGGAGAAGCCGCTATCCTCAACCTCAAAAACGGCGTTTATTACGGCTTGAATCCTGTTGGAGCACGAATTTGGGCCCTCATCCAAACGCCGCGCACCGTGCGCGAGGTTCGCGATGCCATAATCAACGAATATAACGTAGACTCAGACCGCTGCGAACGCGATCTCGTTGCCCTCCTCCAGCAGCTCGTAGAGCACGATCTTGTCGACATTGTTCAAGATGTCTAAGATCCAAAGCCTCCTCAGCTTGATGCCCGCTGAGCGAAATCGACTCGTTAAAGCACTTATCCTTGTTGTTGGTATTCGAATCGGCCTGTCGTTGATGCCCTTCCCCCGCTTTCAAACACTCCTTGCTAAGTTTAGAGCCTCAATAGGGATGTCGCGCGTTAGTGTTTCCACCCCTCCGACCGACCAGCTTGCCTGGGCGGTACGAACAGTCAGCACCTACGTGCCGAAAGTCACCTGCCTGACCCAAGCACTCGCTGCGCAAGTGCTTCTGGAGCAACATGGGTATCAGACTGTCGTGCGCATAGGTGTGACAAACGCATCTGAAAAGGGAAACGCATTTCAAGCGCACGCGTGGTTGGAGAGCAACGGCAAAATGGTCATTGGCCAATCGGATGTAGCATATGTGCCGCTTACAGCATTGCGTTAAGCTCTCGTGCCGAGATTCGCGTGCGCTGTGCCTCTTCGCTCGTCGTGCACTGTTTGAAGCGCCTTTGTGTTTCTGATTCAATATCCACTGCCTTTTGCAACAGCGACGACAGTATTATTTAAGTAATTTAAATTGCTCTGTAAAATGGCTACTCACGGAGTATTCAATTTGACGCTACTGACCTGAGCGAACGACGAACAAATCGGTCAAAAAAACGCTCAGCGGGGTGGACGTGATAACATAGAGACGCACACAATACTCGTAACCGGCGGCGCCGGGTTCATCGGAACGAACTTGGTAGCAGCGTTGCGCAGCAGAGGGCACGAGGTTCACCGCGTCGATCTGTCGCACACTGATCGAGACGCGTACACGAGAGTCGACGTGCGAAGCTATCGTCAGCTTGAAAACCTCTTTGACGATCACGACTTTGATTACGTCTACCATCTCGCAGCTGAGTACGGCCGATGGAATGGAGAGGATTACTACGAGAATCTGTGGGCGACCAACTGTATAGGAACCAAGCACGTGTTGCGGTTGCAGGAACGAAAGGGATTTCGTTTGATCTTCTTTTCATCTGCCGAGGTATACGGCGACTACGCAGGCGTCATGCGTGAAGACGTTATGGAAAGAAACCCCGTGATAGACACATACCAGATGAACGATTACGCGATCACAAAATGGGCAGGAGAGCTGATGTGTATAAACTCTGCCACGATGTTCAATACCGAAACCGTGCGCGTCAGGCCCGTGAACTGCTATGGCCCGCACGAGCACTATTCTCCGTACAGGGGGTTCATTCCGAAGTTCATTTATCACGCGCTCTTTGACAAACCATATGAGGTGTTTATGGGACACCGTCGGATCATCGATTACGTTGAGGATTCATGCAGAACGTTTGCCAATATATGTGATAACTTCATACCAGGAGAAGTCTACAACGTCGGTGGGCGGCAAGACTGGGAGCGGAACATCAAAGAGTACTCCGATCTTGTGCTGCACGCGGTCGGAAAAGATGACGCTCTAGTCAAGTATCACGAGGCTGAGCCGTTTACGACGAAGGTCAAGCATATGGACTTTTCAAAAGCGATCCGCGATCTGAAACACGACCCTAAGGTGCCGCCGGAAGAGGGCATTATGAAGACAGTGGATTGGATGCGACAGTACTACCGGGTAGGCGAGTAAATGACGGATGTTGGTGAAGGCTACGAAGGAAAAATCGTACTCGTCACGGGTGGCGCAGGTGCGATCGGGGGAAATCTTGTCAGGAGGCTCAACGATCTTGGCACCACTAAGATCATAATCATCGATAACCTTTCATCATCATATGAGTGGAACGTCCCTCGCGGGCCTAAGATCCAGTTCGTTCACGGCGATATCCTGGATGACGAGAAGCTAAAGTTTGTGTTCAAGGACAGGCCAGAGATCGTCTTTCATTTGGCTGCGCATTTTGCGAACCAGAATTCGATCGATAATCCTGAAACCGACCTCATGGTCAACGGGATGGGCATTCTTAAAGTGCTTGAATTTGCGCATCTTTCGCGCGTTTCGCGTTTTGTCTATGCCTCATCAGGCTGCGGGGTGTACGGATTGGACGCGGTCGCGCCCTATTGCGAGGATGATACATCAACAAGCCTGCATACCCCGTATCAGGTGACCAAGCTCCTTGGGGAGTTGTACACAAATTATTATCATAACCTCTATGACCTCTCCATTGTCAATACGCGGTTTTTCAACAGCTACGGCCCAGGCGAAGTGCCGGGGAAGTACAGAAACGTCATTCCTAACTTCTTCTACTGGGCGATGACGGGAAAAACCCTGCCGATTACGGGCGATGGCACGGAAACGCGAGATTGGACGTACGTCGGTGATATCGTCAACGGCTTATTGGCTGCAGGAGTCAGAGAAGAGGCGGTCGGCGAAGCGATTAACCTTGGGGCAGGCACCGAGACGCGGGTCATTGACATGGCGCACGAGGTCAACAGGCTCACGGGCAACGCGCTCGGGGTCGTGCACATTCAGAGACGGGAGTGGGATGCAAAAACGCGTATCATCTCATCAATTGATAAAGCAAAAAGACTGCTTGGTTATCGACCGCGAACGACTTTCAATGAAGGGCTGAAGCACGTTCACGAGTGGTTTGTAGAAAACTGGGAGAATATCGTCAAGAGCGCCGAATTTTAAAAACAACGGTCGAGCGGGTAATGCAAAACAGGAACCCCCTTTAATAGGTAACAGGCCGTTGCTAATAGAAGCGACGAAGTTGAGGTGTTCAAGGTTTGTGAGCAGCGATATGCCGTTCCAAAGCGTAATCGACAACGCACAGAAGGCAGACAGTGATGCTCTTGATACATCTTCGCTTTTGAACTCTAAACAGAGATGCATTATAGCGATTCCGGCGTTTAATGAAGAGGTCACGATTGGGAGCGTCGTTGTCCGCGCAAGAAAGTATGCTGACAGCATCATTGTTGTGGATGATGGCTCTACTGATTGCACTGCAGACGTAGCCGAGTCAGTAGGTGCGGAAGTCATCCGACTCTTAACGAACCAAGGATACGGCAGTGCCATACGTAAGTGCTTTGAAATTGCTCAACAGCGCGACGCAGACGTGCTAGTAACACTTGACGGTGACGGACAACACAATCCGGATGATATCCCTCGGCTGCTCAACGTTATGCAAAAGACCGGGGTTGACATCGTGATAGGCTCGCGATTTATAGGCCATGCTGCCGGCCAAAAGATTCCTCGTTATCGAATATTTGGGATGAAACTACTTGATCGTGCAACAATGCTCGGCACCGGTTTGAAGTTAACTGATTCCCAAAGCGGGTTCCGTACCTATTCGCGAAACGCCATAAAGTCGTTAGCGATGCTGCAAAATGGCATGGGGGTGGGCTCCGAGATACTCATCAGTGCGGCTAACAACAATCTTAAGATCGAAGAGACGGGAATATTAGTCAAGTACGACGGGACCCACACTCCCAGTAAGGACCCCATTCGTCACGGCCTCGACGTGATCACTTCTATTCTTCGCATCAGCTCTCTGAAATACCCGCTCTGGTTCTTCGGTATTCTAGGCCTCGTCTTTCTCGGTGCGGCAGTGGTAATTTTTCTTTTTGCGCTGGATGAGTTCAATGTCACCAGGGCTTTTATCACCCTCTATGCTTTGGGGATGTTCTTTTTTGTGGGGGCGGGTCTTTTTTTTATCTTCCTAGTGCTCTTGCAGTGGTCTATGCGACGCGATATCCATGCAATGGCTAAACGCTAATTGTCTCCGCGCATTTCGAAGCACAACGCAGGAAAAAAGGGCGAGATAGATGTAGCGCTTGCTGTATTCAGGCCAGCCCCAAGGACTCGGCGCGCTGCTGGTAGCACCGCTAGTAGAGTTGGTGTCTACGTGTCACTCGCTTTCCATAGTTCGTTTGTATATTACGAGCACAGCGCGTTGTCAAGTCTAGCGAGTTATCGGGAGGCTAGTGGATCGCGCGCACAGCCCCCTCGCCGGAACGGCGTTGCTAGCGGGTTAAGAAAAATGTTGGGCTGCCAGGCTATCGATGTAGAAGTTAAGCTGCGGCATGGAACGAAGCTTAAAATCAGTATTATTTTAGATATCCGCTTTTATTCCAAGCCTTTGGATGTAATCGATATTTTTAGTTATAATCGATGACTTTTTAGTTTAACTATAATCGGAATATAACCTATCAAATATTGGATATAGCCTATAGCTAATCGATAGTTAATCGTTTAATCGATGATGTTTAGACTAGCACCCTGCGGTACTTCACAACTTCAATAAGTGAAAGAAGGCCATAGCACTAAGCTTTGGCCAAAATGAACGTCTAAGATACCTATATAGAAATCGGTGAAGCTTGCTTCACTTAATCGAAGTATACAAAAAATATTTTTTGTATAGTAACGGTGGCTACTGCGGCCTTCTCTTTTAGTCTTTGGGAATATTACTATAGAACTGCTTATTGTGTGAGCAATATTCCAAAACGCTGGTAACGGTGGCCAAGTGGCCTTCGTCATTTCCCAAAAGGTACACATAGTGGCAATCTTGCCACTTTGTAACACGGTGTTTTTTGCTATTGTTTGAGGCCGCTTATTATGGCGATGTTTCCAAAAAAAAGGCCAAGCAATTTACTTCTGTTCACGAACGAATTGATCGCCTTGTACGCGAGGAGATAAGAACGGATGATGTATCGGTTGGATGTGTAAATAGGGGGTTCAAAGAAATAAGTTATAGTCGGCTTCATACCTGCCCCCTCCAACAGATCAACTACAGTTTTTCCATTCATGCGATTAGGCGTTATTCCACACCACTCCTCCGTGAAAAGCCCTAACACATTAAGAAGCCGCGTTAAAAGCGCGTTCATTATGTCTATAATCACAACTTCATCAGAGACACGACAAAGCTCAGTGATTCCTTTTGCATTGTCTGGCAGATGGTGCAGCGCCATGTGAATATAACTCAAATTAAACGTTCCGTCGCAAAATGGCAGATTCTCGGCATCGCCTTTGACGCATTCCAATCCATTCAGATGAGCTCTCTGCGCCCTCATACGAGCGACTCTAAGTTGATTCTGAGCGATATCACAAAGTACGACCGATTTGGCATCTTGTTTGAGCAAAATCTCCGCTTCGATACCACTCCCTCCGCAAACGTTTACTATGTCCTTATCAACGAGGTCGATATCTTCGACGCTTCTACAGATATGCATTCGCTCAAGGATGCGGTCGAGTCGATGACTGAGGCGGTCCTCCTCCTCGAGACTGCTCCCCCATTTGTGTGATTCGAGAGTTTGATGTCGCTTGGATCCATTATGTGCCACACTCGCGTGGAAGTAACCCCTATTTATTATATCAATAGACAGATATTGCACAAAAAACTTTGTTATGCTCAGTATTTGCGTCGAGTTTATAGACCATCTTAGCCCACCGATCGATGCGGCGTCTAGATCTGCCTTTTCGAATACCTCATATCCTCGCTCCTCAAGCTACTTCTTAACACGAACAAGTCTTTAATGATGCGGCTCAAGACGGCCTTCGTTCCAGGCAGTCACAACTTTTTTTAATATTCTGGTTATCTTCCCAGATCCCTGGAATCGAGGCCGCTGTTGCCTTCGTCACTTCCCAAAAAATAATGATAAGTGGCAACCCCTTTTTTTATGGGGTGCAAAACTGCAAAATTACCTAGTGGCTAGTACGGTGAAAAACCAGAAAAACTCCTTTTTTATGGACTCCCAAAAATCCCAAGGTGCTTATCATAATTGAAGTATTTTTCCGCTCCGTGTTGTGCTTGCTTTAGTTATCAAAACGATGGGTATTAGCGGATAGGCTATTTTCCGCTCTGCAAGTCTTTAATATGTGTATCCTTTACGCTGTGAAGGACTACAAATTTTATTTAGAGCTGTTTTAATATGCTTGTAGTTTGCTACTAATCTAAACCCGATAGTGTGTAAAGAGAGTCAGATATTGGTTTTACAAGTCTGCTTTTTTTTACAAACCCTGGTTTTACAGACAGGTTCCAGTTCGCGCTGGGCCCCAGCGGGTTTAACTATCGTGATGATATTCGTTAGTTTTTGCCGGTGAACCGCCTTTTAGCTTCTACAAAAACGGCTTTAGCTTCTACAGGTTTAACGTTTTTTAGGTAAGTTAAATAACCTTATTTTGTTCTTCTTTTGTTCTAATATTCTTTTTTTGTCGTTTTTTCTTAGTAATAGTGTTTATCCTTGTAGAACCTGTATAAGCTGTAGAAGCTAAAATAATCAGTCTTAAATATGTTTTTTATTCTATGGCCTACCCCTATCCATGCGGCTGTTCCATCTTCGGCTTGAAGCAAACTCGCGCTAGATTAGAACCGAGCGCGCTTGTTCCGTCGGATAGGGCGAGGTGAGCGCGCGCGCGGAGCTTCAATGAATTCCAGATGGTTAGAGCGATGTTGCCAAGAATGAAAAAGGTCGCGTGGAAGTCGTATTTGTAGAGCATCTTAAGAATACCTTGACAACTTGTGACAACTGCACCCCGACAGTCGGCGTAAATACTTGCTTAAGAAGTTATTTGCGACCAATTCTCAGGGCCAATCGCCAGTGCGTTTTGCATAGTTGAAGCTCACGCTAATTAGTAATTCGGATCTCGTGACGGCTCCCTTCGTCTCCCAGGCGCGATCTCAAAATAGCTAACGAGGCTTACTGCGCATGTACAGACCCCGAGGCATTGTTACGGAGCTGCTCTCCATTGCGTAACAGTGCGACCTAAAGATAGGACCGTACTGTAAGCTGATAACGTATTTCACTCAAATTCCCTCGACCATTCTGGCAAATATATCATGGTAGCGTTCTACTTGCTTTTCCAAGTTCATCTCGTTTTCAACAAATTTCCTGCCATTTTCTCCCAGAGTTTTTCGCAGATCGGGATTCTCTTTCAATTTTAATATGGCATTTTTGAAACCATTAACGTCTCCAGGTTCAACCAGAATTCCACATTTAACACTTCTAATGAAATTAGCAGTCTCAGACTCGGGAGAAACAACGCCAATTATGGGTTGTTTCAAGGATAGAATGTTAGTTAATTTTCCAGGTAGGCAGGGGGCCGTCATTCTCTTATCTAACGAAACAATAGATATGTCTGAAGAGTTTACGACGTTAAAATATTCATTGCGGGGCTGGAATGGCAGAAGTTTGAGGTTGTAAATATCCTCATTTTTGATTCTGTCTTCAAGATCTTTTTTTATCATCCCATCCCCTGCAACATAAAATATAATGTCTTCTTGGTCTTTCAGTTCACAAGCCACGTTAAGAATATTATCTATACCCTGAAAAGGTGACAAAATCCCTGCATATGATATAAGAAATTTATCTTTGATTTTCTCTCTCTTCTTGAAATCGTGTCGGGATTCAAATTTTTCGATATCGGAAGGCTGGACTCCGTTATAGATATGAGTTACTCTGAAAGGGTCTGCCCCTCGATTAACGACATAATCTATTCCCCCCTCAGATAAAACGGTGATATAATCCGCACTCATATAAGACCTCTTTTCCATGCGTTCCAGAAGTTTTATCGTTATGAAATTGTTTTTTATCCCACCATAATTTACGTCAATTAGTTCCTGCGGGTGGAAATCCTGGTAATTGAGAACAGACGGCGTAGCATCATATTTCTTTATTTTGTTCGCTAATTGAAATAGTGGAAGAGGTGGAATGTAAAAGAGGCAGACATCAAAATTTATCTGCATCTTCTTGTATTCACTGAAGTACTGATACGGCAGGAAAAAATGTTCCAATCCCCTGAAAAGGGGAAAATCCCTCAAGACAAAATGTTTGGAACGATGAACCTCAATTTCATCCATTTTCTCGTGGTATGGGAATTCTTTCCCGATATCACTCTTGTCAAGATTAAATTCACGGGGATAAGAAGTTAATATATGGACTTCATGGCCTTTTTTTATAAAGGCCCGAGCCAAGTCATAGTAAATATGCGCAGCACTTCCAATCTCCGGTGGAAAGTAAGCTACGACTATCAGTATTTTCATTATGTCTACCTTAGTGAGTTACTTTCCTGTCCAATCATCTTCCGCACACCTTCTTGAAAACTCGTGGGCTTTGATATTAAACTTGTGCCACTAAGCAAAATTAGGGGGTACCTCTTAGGCTAGGAGGAAATCTACCCGTTCATTACCGATGCATTTGTGGCACTGTTGAACACGTTGGTACCAACACAGGCAACGCAGCTGGTTTATATATAAAACGATATGAACTTTAACTCGATTTGAGTGAAACGCACGTACTCATACGTATGCACCAAATCCATGAAAAGATAGTGTATCACTGGAGACTCAAAACGGATTGGAGTTCATTCAGTTCAGAAGTAGAGTAGATAGCAACGCATCTGTTCATTAAGCCCAAATTAAAAGATCGCTCGCGTAAGTCTGTAATCATGACAATACCCCATGGTGTGCTGCGTTATCGGGCAATTAAAATCACGAGGCGAGTTCGACGTGAAGATTCTCCAGGTTACTCGGTCTTTTGACCCCACCAGCGGAGGTGTGGTACCCGTTGCTTATCAGTTATCGAAAGAACTCACAAAACGGGGGCACGACGTAGAGGTCATCACAACTGATTTTAAGTTTGATGACGCTTATGTGGCGCCTCTCGAGGAGTATGGAGTGAAAGTCACCCCCTTTCCGCGCTGGCCCAACGTCATTAGGTCGTATTTCATTTCGCCATCGATGAAGGGTTGGCTCAAGACAAACACCGCTAGCTTTGACGTGATGCATATGCACGAATTTCGATCGTACCAGAACTCTATTGCATACCGCTACGCGGTGAAATATGCCATCCCGTACATTTTACAAGCGCACGGTTCAGTGGGACGCATAGTCGAAAGCCAGCGGCTGAAACTACTGTACGATTGGGTTTGGGGTTACAAGCTACTGGCCGACTCATCCAAAGTCATCGCAGTTTCACACGCAGAGGAGAATCAGTATCGCAAAATGGGCGTGCCGCAGAGCAAGATAACCATTATACCTAATGGGGTAGATGTAGAGCGATTCGTCAAGCTACCCCCACGCGGTGAATTCCGCGAGAAGTACGGTATCAAGAACGAAACAATCATCCTTTATTTGGGTCGCCTCCACCGACGAAAGGGGATCGACTTCTTAATCAAGAGTTTTAGCGCCGTGGCAAAACGAGCACCTGATTCAGTTTTGGTCATTGCCGGTCCCGACTGGGGGTATGGAAAGGGTGCGCGCGATCTGGTTCGGGCGCTTAGTCTGGAAGAGCGCGTGTTCTTTGTTGGATTCGTCGATGATCCCCGAGCGGCGTATGTTGATGCCACGGTCGTAGTATACCCAGGGTTCCACGAAATTTTTGGGTTAGTACCTTTTGAGGCTTTGCTATGTGGCACTCCGGTTATTGTGAGTGATGATTGCGGCTGCGGTGAAATCGTACAAAGCGCTGGCATGGGCTGCGTCGTTAAGTACGGAGCCGTGAGTGAGCTGACGGACCTTATACTCCATGTTGTTGAGAGTCCAGAAGAGTCAAAGCGAATGGTCGACCTTGCCAAGCGATACATAATGGAGCACCTGACGTGGAAGACCGTTGTAAGGCAAGTCGAGGAGACTTATGCGAATTGCGTTCGTCACGTTTGATTCCCCCCCCTTTGCGGGTAGTACGGGGTCGGGCGTTTACGCTGAACACGTAGTTAGCGAGCTAGCGAAACTTGGGCACGAGACAGTTGTCTTTACTCCACGGGCAGCGCGCGATAACGATGAGCCACCGAAAAATAGTATCGTGCAAATTGCACCAGTGCGTGTGACTAGCGCGCTACGATTTCCTGCAGTGCAATTTTGGCTGAAGTTGCCGCACATGATAAAGCGCGCAGAGAAAGACAATCCTTTTGATATCATCCACTTCAACGGCCTCTGTTACTCGTTCGTGCCGCGACGACTATCGAACGCTCCTCATGTCATTACCGTTCTTCATCCAGTTCGAGATGCAATTGAACACGTTAATCCCCGCCTCATCTCACGAATTAAGGGGCTTAGCGCCGAAACTAGCCTCATTATGCCTCACATCGAAAAACGTGCTATGAAATCTACGGATGCAGTAATTGCAATCAGCGATTACACGCGAAGACGAATTATCGAAACATATGCCATTCAACCAAGAGACATCCACACAATTCACCTTGCGACAGATATCCCCGAATCGGCATTCAGCGAAGAGCAGCTCGCTGAGGTGAGATCAGAACTGGGCGTTCCGAAGGTTCCGCTTGTACTCTTTGTTGGGAGGGTCGACGACAGACGGAAAGGATTGGATCAACTTTTATACGCGTTTAGGGATGTCTTAACGAATCAGGAGGTTTCTTTGCTTGTCGTTGGCAGCGGAAGCCAAACTGAAGCGCGACGACTTGCGGCAGCGCTCAACATTGCTAAAAACGTTTTTTTTGCCGGGAAGGTTGAGGAAAGTGTGTTGCGCACGTGTTATGCTCTGTGCACCGTTTACGTGTGTCCATCGAGGTTGGAAGGCTTCGGATTACCTCTTTTAGAAGCAATGGCAGCCGCTAAACCCATCGTAGCTACAAGCGTCGGCTCCATACCTGAACTCGTTACTGAGCAGAACGGATCTCTGGTCGATCCTGGAGATATTTCTGCGCTAGCCAATGCTATACGTCAGTACCTTGAGAACCAGGAGCTCTCAGAGTCAATAGGTGCGTACAATGCAATGTACGTCCGTCGCCGTTTTGATTGGAAGACGACAGCACTTGGCACGGAAAAAGTGTACAGGCTTGTTACGTCGCAGTCGTAATTGTCTTGTACGCCGCGGGTCTATGTTCACAATTTAAATCAACCTTCAACAAAGTTGTTATGTCATAAACACTCAAGTGTAGACCCAGTAGCGCTTATATGACACATATAAAGAGTCAATCGCCTATGAGAAAAGAAACATCAAGCAGCGATAATTCACAAGACAACAAAAACTCAGATATATTCAGCTCAAATGTAGATCTCGCGGCTGTTCTACTATCGACATTTGTTGTAATTGTCTTGGTTTTTCTTCCTTATAGCAATGTTAGCGTCTTCCGGCAAATATTGAGCATTATCCTCGTGATCTTTAATCCTGGATATGCACTTACTGCGGCGTTGTTTCCTAGAAAGCACGACTTAAGCAATATCGAACGAGTAACGCTCGCTTTCGGACTGAGCATCGCAATTGTACCGTTATTGGCTCTTATCTTAGCTTATTCCGGTCCAATGGCACTCGGATCCGTAGTGGGAGTCTTAACTCTCGTTATTATCTCCTGCAGCATCATTGGCTTGCGGCGAAGACGCAATCTAGCAAGGGAAGACCGTTTTTCCGTAGAATGGAGCGGTTTTCGTTACGTTACGCTACTATTTCCACACAAGCAACGTCCGCGTGATAGAATCATTAACGTCCTCTTGGTAGTTTCACTGCTCTCGTCGGTGTCGGCAGTGGTTTTCGCCGTCACTACACCGGCTCAGAGCGATAGGTATACTGAGTTTTACATACTGAATGCAAATGGAAAAGCGGGGGATTACCCGACGCAATTTTATTTAGCGAATGCAACTCCGATCATAGTAGGGGTTGTAGACCGTGAAGGCCGTACAGTAACTTACGATCTCGTCATCACACAAAATGAAAGCTCTCAGATTAAAACGCTCCGTTCAGAGCAATTTACCGTCAACGATAGCGGCCAATGGGAAAAAACGATCCTACTTAAGCCCGATGCAGTAGGCACTAACGTAGAATTTAAGTTCTTACTCTACGAGCACGGGAATAACACCATTCCGTACAGGGAGACTCATCTATTCGCGAACGTCACTAGATAAACCTAAAAGTCACATCTTGATCACTGCGTTTACCTTATGAGCGAACTCCGATCACCAATTATTGGGCAAATGCTAGAAACAGAAAGGTTAGTATTTTGAACAACGTAGGTAACGCAAGACATGTTTACAATATCATAGGCAGGATGACGTTGCGAATGACATCGAATACAGAATTATCCGACATACGAAGTAAATGACCGGAAATACACGACTCAAAGCAATTGCCGTAGTGGTATACCTGCTTGTTATTCCGCTTGTTCTCTATTTCAAATATTTTCCAACGATCGTCAACTCGTTAATAACTAATGCGCTGTTTTTAGCTCTCGTGTCGAGTCTAGTAGCTCTATTGGTCTACGGGTGTTTTTTAATAAAAAAGTCGCTAGACGTATATTTGCTGCTTCCACAAACATTAATGGTCGCTTTTGTTGTGCGGGCAGTTCCCTTTCTTAGACTATCTAATACGACGCAGCTGGACTCGTACTATCACTTCGTGACCGTGACTAATGTCCTCGATTTTGGAGTGTCGAACCCCGGACTGAGTTCGTGGTACAGTCAGGTTTCTCAGCAGCTCTATTGGCCTTTAATGCATTTACTGACAGCGACAACAGTTTTAACATCTGGCATCGATATAGGGTTGCTCTTGCGATTTCAAGAGCCTTTTTTAGGGATTACCTTTGTCCTTGCAGCGTTCATCTTGGCAAAACTCGTTCTCAAAAATGACGGGATGGCACTTTTATCCGCTTTGATTGCGCTCAGTGCATCAGAAGCCATTTTTTATCAAGCAGAATACCACCCACAAGGGCTCGCCTTTATATATCTTGTTTTTGCGGCATATGTTTTTCTCAAATTTAGAGAGACTAAAAATCGACTAATGTTTAGCACTTTTCTCATATTTCTTGCTGCTCTTGTCTTTAGTCACGCCTTCTCGTCTCTTTTTATCGGGTTATTTGCTTTCAGTATAATTTTGCTTTCTTTCGCATTAATGCACGCACCGCGTGTCCCCTCCGAATTTAAAAAGTTGCTGAAACAACTCTCAGGGGACTACATTATCTGGCTCCTAATAGGAATATCAGCTCTTGCGTATCACGTCTTGGGGTATTTTTACTTCGCCAGCGGTTTGATAGACCTGTCAGGGAGCGCTGGCTCTCACGTACAAGTGCTTAGTGCAGGCCCGACCGTGCCGGCCTTGGTTACGTTTTTTAATGCGTCAAAATACATATTGTTGCTACTTGCTGGGGTGTCGCTTGTTTTGACCGTAAGAACGCGAAGTATGACCAGAGTGAGGTGTGCGGTCTTAGCGGCGGCGTTTCTCATAGTCGGGTTCATTGGCAACTATGCGGGAGCCTTGCCACTTGATCGCACAGCGGGTTTTTACGCCGCATTCGGCGCTGTTTTTGTTGCTATTACGGTGTACAGCATTAAAGATCAGTGGTTCTCCTCTATTAATAAATCGTGGAAAACAGGATTCGTGATCGCACTTGTCTGCTTACCGATCGTTACTGGAATACTTGGCTCTCAAGTGCCTGCTTATTTTTTCAAGGATTCCGACGTAAATACTTTTTATTTTAGTTCGAACGACGTAAGCTCCTTAAATAGGGAAAATACCACGGGAATGTGGATAAATCAACATGTAGATAAAAAAGCATACGTTGGTGATGAATTTGATACGTTTCCTGCCGTATATTATTATGGCGTACACCCATATTATGGTGAGGTCACAGCTTCGAGTGTGAGTAAATTCAATTATATCGTGGTTAATCCAAGTATCCCTTACTCATCAAACGTTAACAAAACAGCGTATCTCGATGCCATTAACGTCGTTTTTGACGACGGACAATT
>Ga0209746_1000904_pt1 | contig 14706 bp, 13 predicted proteins | sample BarGraNGADG00211_3_FD_184496 | JGI IMG/M metagenome (GOLD analysis project Ga0209746, IMG submission 184496) | Arctic peat soil microbial communities from Barrow, Alaska - Barrow Graham LP Ref core NGADG0011-211 (SPAdes) (version 2) | ecosystem: Environmental > Terrestrial > Soil > Wetlands >... | reverse complement strand
GCGTCACTCATGGTGATGTAGCCCGCGCTCGATGCGCCTGGCGGGATCGCCAAGCGTGCGGGTGAGTTGCTCGCGCAATTGCAGCCGGGCGCGGAGCAGGCGCACTTTAACGTTGGCCTCGCTCAAGTCGAGCGTGTTGGCCGTTTCCCGAACGGACAAACCTTCCACGTCGCGCAGCAAGAAGACCAGACGATGCTTCTCGTCCAGCCGCGTCAATGCTTCGTCGAGCAACCGGCGGACTTCGTTCTGTTGCACCAGAAGTTCCGGTGACTGCCGCCAGTCGGCGATGAATTCCGGGTGCGGGATGGAATTGAAATTCTCGGGGTTTTCCGTCGCCTCCTCCAAGGAAACGGTATTCAACCCTTTTCGTTTGCGGATGATTTTGAGCGCCGCGTGGCTCGCGATGCGCAGCACCCAGGTGGAAAAACTGGCTTCGCCGCGAAAGCCGTCGAGATTTTCGAGCGCGCTCAAAAAAGTTTGCTGGGTGACGTCCTCGGCGTCGTGTTCCTGGCGCAGCATCCGCATGGCCAGCGCATAAATGCGCTGCTCGTGACGGCTGGTCAACGCCTCAAACGCCTCCAGTTCGCCCGCCTGCGCGCGACGCACCAGTTCCGCGTCGGTGGTTTCAGGGGGAATCGGGATTGCCATAAAATTGACGGCCTGATTGTATTCGCAGACGCCAACCGCGCAAGATTCGCCTCGGAAAATTGCGATGACTGAAAAACTTCCAGCCAAAAACTGACGAAGCGCGAAAGGCATCCGGCAAAGCTGGGCAATAAATAATGGTGCTCCCGCCCGGAATTGAACCGGGATCAGCCATTTAGGAAACGGCAGCTCTATCCATTTGAGCTACGGGAGCAACTGGCGCGGAGCAAAATAGCCGGTTCTCAAATTGCTTGCAAGTTTGTCAGCCCGCCAGGCCAATTTCGACGGACGGATTCTGATTCGCTTGACGGCGAGCCGTTCCAGCGCGCTGCCCAACGGCTTTAAGCCGTTGATCCCGGTTCAATTTCGGGTGGGTGAGGCGCCATTTTAAGTTATTGTTTTAGAGTCGCTTCCAGCACGACGTGAACGGCCCGCGCAACTTCTTGGTCTATTCGTTGTTGGATTTAATGACGGTCAACATTGAAAACCCCATTTTTTTATGAAAACTCTCTGCTTCTCCAAAACCATCGTTGCCTTGGCGGTGGCTGTGGCCGTCACGGCCGGATATGTCAGCCTCGCCAATGGACAACCGGTGCCGCCACCCATGAGCGACAGCGCGTTGCCCGCAAACATTCCGCCCGGCAGTGCGCTCGCGGAGGTCGTGAAACTGGTTCAATCCGGCGTGGACGCAGACATCGTCAAAAATTATATTGCCAATTCCACCAGCGCTTTCAACCTCGACGCCGATAAAATTATTTCTCTGACCGATGTCGGTGTTCCGACTGACCTCGTCAACGCGATGATGGAACACGATAAAAACTTTTCTGTCGCCGCCATTACACCGTCGCCGGCACCGGCACCGGCCAACGACCAAAACAATTCTTCCGACAATACACCGCCAACCGCGCCGGTCACGGTGGAGTATTTTAACAACACGCTTATGCCTTACGGCTCGTGGGTGGAAGTGGAAGGTTACGGACGTTGCTGGCGGCCGACGACGGTGATTTACGATTCCACTTGGCAGCCGTATTCTGATCGCGGTCATTGGGTCTACACCGATTACGGCTGGTATTGGGACTCGGATTATTCCTGGGGCGCGACGTTCCATTATGGACGCTGGTTCCGCAATCCACGCCTCGGCTGGTGCTGGTGGCCGGACACCGTCTGGTCGCCGTCGTGGGTCTCGTGGCGTTCGTCCGATGAATACTGCGGCTGGGCACCGCTTCCACCCTTCGCGATCTATCGGCCGGGCTTCGGATTTTCTTATCGCGGCGCGAACGTGGCCGTCGGTTTTGATTTTGGCTTGTCCGCCGACTATTTCACGTTTGTCTCGGTCGGACATTTCTACGACCGCCATCCGCGTTCTTTCCGTGCCGAACCTCGGCGCGTGACGGAGATTTTTCGGCAAACGACCGTCATCAATAATTACAACGTCAACCGCACGACCATCATCAACGGCGGCATTCCCATTGAACGCATCAATGCCGGCACGCATCGCACCATCCAACCCGTGAATGTCGGCGCGCTGCGCAATGCCGAACGCCAGGGCTGGCGCGGCCCGGTGTCGGCGGCGGACCTGGCGGAGCGGAATTCTTCCGGCCAGCAGCTTCGTCACGGCCCCGTCTTGCAGGACAACCACAACAACGATGCGAATGCCAGCCGTCGCCAAGGCATTGGCCAGCCAAACCCGTCGCCCAATCGGAATGAAAATATAAATTCACCCGCCCGGCCGCAGTCGCCGGAACCGCCCGGCAACCGCAACGGCCAGCGCGCAAGTGATTTTAATAATCGCAACTCCAATCCGTCGGTGTCGTCGCCGCAAAACATGACTCCGCCGGCGAAAAACAATCCCGCGCCCGGCACGCCGTTTGTTCGCAACCAGCCGCAGCGCATCACGCCGCCGGTCACCGGCGGAACGCCCGAACGGGCGCAGCCGCAAAACAACCGGCAGCCCGGCGGCAACGACCGGATTCAATCGGAAAATAATTTCCGCCAGCAGCAGCAGTCGTTCAACCAGGCCCCGGTCAACAATGTTCCGGAACGTTCCGCGCCGCCGAATAACGGGCGGCAAAACCGCAGCACTGAAGCGCCAGTCATCAGCGCGCCGCCGCAACGCTCCATCCCGCAGATGGAGCAACGCCAGAATATTGCGCCGGCTGCGCCGGAACGTCCGCCGCAGCGCGAGCAACGCATTGAGCAGCACCAGAACTCTGTCGTCACCGCGCCGCACAGCGTCCAACCGCCGCCGCAAAATCCGGCCCCGGCTCAAAGCCAGCCGTCGCACAACTCCGACCGCAGTTCGGACAAGGACAAACAAAATCATTGAACTGGCTTCTTTCGCAAACGCCGCGATGGCCACCTCGCGGCGTTTTTCCTTTTGCCCTCCCGCTTCCGCTGGCAACCTTTTCGCGTGGGAATTTCCGTGCAGCAATTCGAGCAGATGAAAGCGCGTCTCGGCGGCAAAACGCCGCGCACCGCTGCTGCCGTCGCCGCCCCACGCCGCTCGCCTCAAGCCTCAAGCCAGATAATTCTCGGCGTTGATCCGTCCCTGCGCGGCACGGGCTACGGCATCATTCGTGCGGAGAAATCAAATTCCACAGTCCTCGCGCAAGGCACCATTTCCTGTCCGGCCAGATGGGAACGCTCGCGCTGCCTTGCTAAAATTTCCCAGACGCTCCGCGACGTTTTGCGCGAACATCAGCCGACCGTCTGCGTGGTCGAAGGGCTTTTCTTCGCGCAAAATTTGCAGACCGCCCTCATCATGGGCGAGGCGCGCGGTGCAGCAATGGCGGCGATTGCCGAAACTGGAATTGAAATTTTTGAAATCGCCCCGCGCAAAGTGAAACAGGCCATCGTCGGCTACGGCGCGGCGCAAAAACTCGCCGTCGCCAAAATGGTGCAGCGGATGTTGAACCTCGCCGAACTGCCCGCGCCGGACGCGGCGGACGCGCTGGCGCTGGCGCTGGTTCACGCACAGGAAAACCCGCGGCATAATTTGACGCCGCCAAAAAAAATTTGAAAATGAAGACAACACCCAACATCCAACATCCAACGCCCAACACCCAACGTGATATGTGCCGGCAATTCATTGGTTGTTCGATGTTGGATGTTGGATGTTGGATGTTTTCCATTTACACATGATTACTTTTCTTTCAGGCAAACTCGTCGAAGCCCTGCCCACACAGGTCGTCGTGGACGTCAATGGCGTCGGCTACGAAGTTCTCATTCCGCTGTCGTCGTTCGACAAAATACCCGCGCCCGGCCAGCCGGTGAAACTGCTCACGCAACTCGTCGTGCGCGAAGACGCGCATATACTTTACGGCTTCGCGACGGCGGCGGAACGCGATTTGTTTCGCCTGCTCATCAACAACGTCAGCGGCATCGGCCCGAAAACGGCGCTGAACATTTTGAGCGGCATGAACGCCGTGGCTTTTCGCGGCGCGGTCGCCAGCAGCGATGTGAAATCGCTTTCGCAAATTTCCGGTGTCGGCAAAAAAACCGCCGAGCGCATCGTTGTTGAATTGCGCGATAAAATCGGCGCGGCGGGCGCGTGGGAAGCCGCGAGCGCGAAAAATTCGCTTTCGCCCGACGACCAGAAAGCGAACGACGCCGTGCTCGCGCTCATGGCGCTGGGTTTCAAGCAGATTGACGCGCACGATGCAGTTCGCGCCGCGCAGACGATGCTCGGCTCTGCTGCAACCCTGGAGCAATTGGTTCGCGCCTGTTTGAAAAAAAGTTGAAATGGGAAAACATCGAACATCGAACATCGAACAACCAACATCCAATGTTGGCGCGACTGGCCGTTTGTTGAGCATTGGATGTTGGATGTTGGATGTTGGATGTTCCCGTTGATAATTTCCCATGTCAGCCGCCTCTTCCCAGACCCCAGACCCCAAACCCCAGACCCGAAAGTCGTCCGGTGTCGTGATTCCCAACGCGCCCAAGTGGCATCAGCGGCTGGCGGCGTGGATGATCTGGGCGGTGTTCAATTTGATTTCGGCGACGCTGCGTTATCGCATCACCGATCCGCACTGGCTGATGACGCGCCCAGACCTTGGCCCGGTGATTTATTGCATCTGGCATAACCGGCTCGCGCTCTGCATGAAATTGTATCTCGCGTTTGGCCGTCGCCGCAACCAGAGCGCCGGCCTGGCCGGCCTGGTCAGCGCGAGCAAGGACGGCGCGTTTCTCGCGGCGATCCTGGAACGCTTCGGCGTCCAGCCCGTGCGCGGTTCGAGCAGCCGGCGCGGCGCGCAGGCATTGCTGGAATTGTCCTCGTGGGCCGACCGCGGCTATGACCTCGCCATCACGCCGGACGGGCCGCGCGGGCCGCGTTACGTTGTGGCTGAAGGAGCGGTGATGCTGGGGCAGATCACCAGTCGGCCGCTCGTGCCGGTGTCGTATAATCTGGACTGGAAGATTCAGTTGAAAAGCTGGGATGGTTTTTTGATTCCGCTGCCATTTTCCCGCTGCGAAGTGACCGCTGGTCGGGTGCTGCTCGTGCCGCGTGAAAACTCGGATGCCAGCCGCGAAAAAATCCGGCAGGAACTCGAAGCCGAACTGCGCGCCGTTTCGCGTGATTAAAAAATGATCGCTCGCGTCAGTCTCGAAATTGCGCTGCGCAAGGAATTTGATTATTCCATTCCGCCCGAACTGGCCGGACAGGTGGATGTCGGCAGCCGCGTGCAGGTTCCGTTCGGCGCGCGGAAAATTCTCGGCGTCGTCACCGCCGTCGCCGAGGAATCCGGCCACGCGAATCTCAAACCCATTCTCAAAGTCATCGGCGCGCAAACCTTGGTGACGCCGAAAGTTTTGAAGCTCGCGCGGTGGATCGGCGAATACTATTGCTGCGCGCCGGAAACCGCGTTGAAATCGGTTTTACCTGAAGCCGTGCGGAAAGAAGACGCGGGCTGGCGTGAACGGCTGTTTGTCCGCGCGCTGCCGGTGAACGGTGAATTTCCAAAATTGCCGAAGCGCCAGCAGGACGTTTGGAACATCATCGAAGAGCGCCGGGAAATTTTGTTGTCCGAACTCGTTGAACTGGCCGCGACGACTGCCGCCACCGTCCGCAAACTTGAAGATCGTGGCCTCGTCGCAATCACGTCCGAAGTTTCCGAGCGCGATCCGTATGCGCGTGAAACCATTTTGGCGACGCAACCGCTGGTGGTGAATCCCGCGCAAGCCGTCGCGCTCGAAAAAATCAAGGAGGCGATGGACGGTCAGAAGTCAGAAGCCAGAAATCCGGGCTCTGACCTCCGACCTCTGTCCTCTACATTTTTACTTCATGGAGTGACTGGGTCAGGAAAAACAGAAATCTACTTGCAGGCCATCGCGCACGCGCTGGAGCAGGGCAAAGGCGCGATTGTGCTCGTGCCGGAAATTGCGCTCACGCCACAGACCGTCGAGCGGTTCAAGGCCCGGTTCGGTTCTGGAAAATTGCAGACGCTCGTTGCCGTTCTCCATTCGCATTTGAGCGCGGGCGAACGGCACGATGAATGGCACAAGATTCGTCAAGGCCGCGCGCGCATCGTCATCGGTGCGCGCTCGGCGATTTTTGCGCCGGTCGAACCACTCGGTCTTATCATCGTGGACGAGGAACACGAACACACTTACAAACAGGAGGAAGCGCCGCGCTACCACGCGCGCGACGTGGCGATCATGCGCGGCCAGATGGAGAATGCCGTCGTCGTGCTCGGTTCGGCCACGCCGTCCATGGAAAGTTTTTACAACTGCAAACGCGGCAAGTTCACGCTGCTCGAACTGCCCGAACGCGTGGACGACCAGAAGCTGCCTTACGTCCGCGTCGTGGATATGCGTCAGGCGATGCGGGACGGCAAAGGCCCGCCGCTGTTTTCGCCACAACTCAAGGAAGCCATCACGCAGCGGCTCGAACGCGGCGAGCAGACGATTTTATTTTTGAACCGGCGCGGCTATTCGACCTCGCTGCTATGTCCGAAATGCGGTTATGTAGCCATGTGTCCGAATTGCAGCGTGTCGCTCACCTACCATCGCATCGAGCAAAAACTTTCCTGCCACATCTGCGGTCACAACGAAAAAGTTCCGTCCGTCTGCCCGGAACCGAAATGCAAAAATCCGGCCATCCGTTTCGCTGGCACCGGCACGCAGAAGGTCGAGGAAGTGCTGGCAAAATTATTTCCCAAGGCGCGTGTCAAGCGCATGGACGCCGACACGATGAAGCGCAAGGACGATTACCGCCACGTCCTCGGCGATTTTCGTGCGGGCAAAATTGACATTCTCGTCGGCACGCAGATGATCGCGAAAGGGCTGCATTTCCCGAACGTCACGCTCGTCGGCATCATTTACGCGGACTCCGCGCTGCATCAGCCGGATTTTCGAGCGGGCGAACGCACCTTCCAACTGCTCACGCAAGTCGCCGGTCGCGCGGGTCGCGGCGATGTGGAAGGCGAAGTTTTTGTGCAGGCGTTCACGCCGTTTCATCCGGCGATCCAATACGCGCGGCGGCACGACTTCGTGGGTTTTTACGAACAGGAGATTGAATTCCGCGAACAATTAAAATATCCGCCCGTCAGCCGCGTTGCGTTGCTCACGCTCAAAGGACGCAACGAGGAAAAAGTAAAATTCTCCGCCGAGCATTTGAAACGCGAGTTGGAAAAAATCTTGGGGAGCGCAGCCGCCCCGGCTGCAATCATCAGCGCCCCCGCTGACGACGCCGGACTGTTTGACGAGGGCGTCAAACAGGACACGCGAGGCGCGCGTGCTCCCCAAAAAAACCTGTTTCGCGATCTGATCATCGCCGGGCCCGCACCCGCGCCGTTGCTGCGCGCGGAGAATTTTTACCGCTACCAGATCATGCTGCGGACGCGGGCGATGAGCGCGTTGAGCCGCGAGTTGGCACAGATCATCCAGTCGTTGAAGCTGCCGGAAGACGTCTCACTGGTCGTGGACATTGACCCGGTGAGTTTGTCTTGAGGATGGCACAGGCCACCAAGACGTCGTAGCGCGAATCACGGCAGCGAAGTTCAGTTCGCTCTTCAAAATGATGCGCCCCTACGATATGAGGTTGTTCTCTTCCCCTTCATCCATTTCCTTTGTTTTTTGCGATGGATTTGGATGGAGGGGAGAGTTTTAACTTGGGATTTAAACCCTGTTTTTAGCTATCAGAGATCACTTCACTGGCGGTTCGGGCGTCTCTGGCACCACGGGTTGAGTTTGGAAATCAGCCGGTTTCACCGCTGGGACGGTATCAGCTATGGCGAGTTCATCAGGCAGAATGGTGATGGCAATGCGTCGGTTCTTTGCCCGTCCCTCTGGTGTTGAATTATCAGCAATGGGACGATATTCACCATAACCGATGGCTCCGACGCGACGCGGGTCAACGCCCGCTTTTTCCGTGAGAAAATGCACGGCGGCCAGGGCGCGGGCGCTGGAAAGTTCCCAGTTGCTGGCAAATCGGATGCGTGCTTCAGGCCGGATGGGGACGTTGTCCGTGTGGCCGATGACATGAATTTTAAGCCCAGGATGCTGGGCAAGAATGGCCGCAATTTTGCGCATCACAGTTTCACCATCTGGTTTCAAGACCGTCTCGCCGGAATCAAACATGACGCGGTCGAGGATGTTCACGGTAAGCTTGCCTTGCAGTTTGGAGATGGTGACATCCTTGGATTCGAGGTCGGCGCGCATTTCATCTTCCAGCCCTTTCGCCATCTGGGCGTCCGTCGCCTTTTCCTTCGCCAAATCGGCAACCTGTGTTTGCAGGGCCACAAGCTGGTCTTTGTCTTTCTGGTTGTCGGCCAGGGCGCTCGCGAGGCTGGCGTTGGCATCATCCAGCTTGGACCGGAGCGATTCCAGTCCGCGCTGTTTGCCCAAAGCCGTGGCCCAGAGCAGCAATGCCACAACCACCAGCACGGCCAGAATGCCAGCGACAATCCAGCCCAGTTTGGAGTTGTCCAAGCCGCGATTGCCCTTGGTCACGTGTTCGGTCAATGGTTGTTTGCCTTCGCTCATTCTGCTTCGGGTGGATTTAATCAGACCGACCAAGACCGTCCAAGTGAAAAATTTCTCCGTCCGTTCTTGCCCTTAAATTTTATGTCCGCGAAAATCATGCCGTTGCAACCGCCCCGCTAACCTGAATCGCTGGATGACCTGCTCGCGCAGGTCGCGCACTACGCCGAGTTTTGTATGAGCAACAGTGGAAAGATGTCGCCCACGCTTTTCCTGATCGGCGCGGACGGGCCGCTCATGTTCGTCCCGGCTTCGCTGGTGGATGCCAACGAGAAAGACGCTTTCGCCACCACTGGAGCCTGACGACGCTGACCTACAACCTGAAACGGGTGTTGAACCTGGTGAGCTTCCAAAAACTGATGGCGGCGGTGATTTAAAAGCCCGGCGGCAACGCTTGGGCTCAAAAAAAGTGGCCGACGCCAACCGATAACCCGTGTCACTCACTCTACCACCGGACTACTTGGTCTGATCAACTCCACCGATAAACTCTGAAACAATAAAACTCCCACCCGCCCAACCTTCAACCTGCCCGCTGGCCGGGAGTTTTCACATGGCCTCGCGATCGGAAGAACCGGCCCGGCTGGTGGGCAATCCCGCCAAGGCGGAGCGTTTGTTGAACTGGCGTCGCACCACCACCTTCAAACAACTCATTACCGAGATGACCCGCGCCGCATTGGCAGCGCGCCCGGCTTCCACATCATAGAAATTTCCCGCGCGTCATGGTTTGCGCCCGTTCGTGACAACCGCCTGCGCTTCCAACCACTCGCAGGCATCCGGCAAAACCCTGTCCCAATGAAAAGTTTTCGAGCGTTCCCACGCCTTCAGCCGCCAGGCGTTGTATTTTTCCGGCGTTTGCAGGACTGCAATCAAGGCCGTCGCCAGCGATTCAGGCGTTTCCTTTTCAGCGACAATTCCCGTCTCATCATGCAGCGTGGATTCGATCAGCCCGGCCACGGGATAGACCGCCGCCGGCGTGCCCATCGCGTTGGCCTCGATCACATTGAGACCCCAGCCTTCGCGCTGCGAAGTGTGCAGCAGGAAATGCGATTGACGCAACCGCGCGTCCTTTCCGGCTTCCGATTGCGGCCCGATGAAATCAATTTGCCCGTGCAGGTGCAATTCAACCGCCAGCGCCTTCAACCACTCCTCCTCCTCGCCCGTGCCCACGATGGTCAGCTTCGCGGCAACCCCCTTGTCAATCAGGCAACGCAGCGTGCGGATGCCATGGGCAATCCGCTTGTTCGGCGCGAACCGCGAAACCATGATCAGCCGCAGCGGCGCGGAAAGCGGCTTCTCCTCCAGCACCGGCAAGCCACGCGTGTGGACGCCGTAGGGAATGATTCTCACGCTGCGGACGCCATGTTTGAGCAGTTGTTCCCGCGTGAACGCCGACGCCGTGAAAAACGGCACGCGCCGGTAAAACCAGTGCGTCCACCGTTCCTGCCAGCGTCCGACCGCGCTGACCGGCCACGGATAAAATGAATTCCAAATCGGGCCAAGAACTTCGTGAATATAGGCGACGCAATTCGTTTTGGCCCACCACGGCGTGAACCACGCGATTCCATGATGCTGGTCAATGACCAGATCAAAGCGCTTTTGCCGGCGATACCATTGAATGGCTTTGAAAACCGACAAACCTTTGCCGCCGCCGCGAACAATTTTTATGCCCTGAAAAATTTCCTCGCGCGACGCACCGGGAAAATCATTCGCAAACCAATACACTTCGTGACCGCGCTCGACCAAGGCGACGAGATAAGCCAGCGTCACGCGCTCCGCGCCGCCCGACAAAGGATTTTTCGGGTCGCGCCAGTTGAGCATCAGGAAACGCATGAAAAGGTCAGAAAAATCAAAGCCGCGAAATTTTTTTGAGCAACGAAGTCGTGGACTTGCCGGGAACAAGCGGAACCAGAATAATTTTTCCACCTGCCGACTCGACCGCGTCACGCTCGTGTTGGTTCAAAGTTTCCAAAGTGTAATCGCCGCCCTTGACGTAAATGTCCGGCTGCGCGGCGGCGAGAAATTTCGTCGCCGTCGTGTCCGTGAAAATGCAGACGCCGTCCACGCTTTGCAGCGCGGCGAGCACCGAGGCGCGGTCGGTCTCGGAATTCACCGGACGGCCCGCGCCTTTCAATTGTCGCGCCGCGTCGTCGCTGTTCACGCCGACCAAAAGCGCGTCGCCGAAATTCCGCGCGTTTTCCAGATACGTCACATGGCCGAGGTGCAAAATGTCAAAGCAGCCATTCGTGACGACAAGTTTTTTACCCGAAGCGCGAAATGCCTTGCGCCACTCCGGTAGTTTGTCCCAATCAATTATTTTGTTGCGGAAATTCACGTTGCCAGTTTGCCGGTGCGACACCGATTCGCCAACACGAAAAATAAAATGTCCGGTTTTGCCTTTGGCGTCCATTTACACATAGATTCGCGTGATGAATGACCTTGAACTCTTGCGGCAGTTTGCGGCGGACGGCTCGGAAACCGCCTTTGCCGCGCTTGTGGAACGTCACCTCGGCCTTGTTTATTCCGCCGCCGTGCGGCCGGTGCGCGACCCGCATCTGGCCGAGGAAGTGACTCAAGCCGTATTCATTATTCCGGCGAGAAAGGGTATTAAATAATTACACAGTGCATTTTCAAAACGACAAGATCTTAAACGGCTTCCATTAAGTGTTTTCTTAAATTTAGAAAAAAAGTCAAAAAGTTGAAAGCCGCCACTCGATTTTTTATTTTTCAACCGTATTTTATCCGTGTTTCATCCGTGACTAAAAAGGTTTTTCGCCTGGCTAAAAAATTTGCCCTGCGCTTTTGGATGTGGCACTGTGTTGCCATGAACAAACCAAAAATTGTTGCCTATTTGAAACCGACCTGCGGCTGGAGCCAGGGCGTCCGCGCCGTGCTGCGCAAATACGACCTGCCGTTCGAGGACCGCGACGTCATCAACGACCCGTTGCAGCGCCAGGAAATGATCGAGAAGAGCGGCCAGATGTTGAGCCCGTGCGTCGAGATCAACGGCCAGATGCTGCCCGACATCAGCGGCGAGGAAGTCGAAGCGTGGATGCTCGCGAACAAAATCGTGTCGCCCAACGACCGCACAGCCGACGCGCATATCAACCAGCCTTGCGCCCACGAAATGCCGCAAAGCGCGCCGCTGGATTTTGTGCGCCGGTAAATTTGTAGTGGCGCTCTGTGAGCGTCGCTGGGTTTCGGCGGTCAACAGACCCGCCGCTACAAGCCGCGTGGAGCAATCTGTGCGGCTTTTGTTTTCAAAATGGGGCGCGCGGCAGCGCGTCCCTACCTTTATTGGTGGGGCTGACCTGCCGGTCAGCCCAAACTTCTCCGCCGACAATTTCATTGATTGACTGCGTTTCGCCGGTAACTTTTCGGTCATGCAAATCGTTTCTTCTGCCGCCGCGATGCAACGGCTCGCCAGAAAATGGCAGCGCGCTGGCGCGCCCATCGGCTTCGTGCCGACGATGGGTTATTTGCACGAAGGCCATTTGAGCCTCATGCGCGCGGCGCGCAAACGCGTCGGCACAAACGGCAAAGTCGTTGTGAGCATTTATGTGAACCCGACGCAGTTCGCGCCGACGGAAGACCTCGCCAATTATCCGCGTGATTTGAAACGTGATTTGCAATTGTGCCGAAGCGACGGAGCGGATGTCGTTTTTGTTCCAAGCGATGCGGAAATGTATCCGAACGAATCTGAAAATGGATTCAGCGCTTACATCGTCGAGGAAAAATTGTCGCAAATGATGGAAGGCGCGTCGCGCCCCACGCATTTTCGCGGCGTGGCGACGGTTGTGGCAAAATTGTTCAACATTGTTTTGCCAGACATTGCAGTGTTCGGACAAAAAGATTTTCAGCAGGCGGCCATCATCAAACGCATGGTGCGTGATTTGAATTTTCCGGTGAGAATCATCGTCGCGCCGACGTTGCGCGAAGCCGACGGGCTGGCGATGAGTTCGCGCAACAAGTATCTCGACGCGGAGCAGCGGGCGCAGGCGGTGATTCTTTACCACGCATTACAGGCCGCCAAGGCAGCGGTGAAGAAAAAGTCCGTTGCTGGCGAGCGCTTGAAAACCGACCTGAAAGAATTCATCACCGCCGCTCCACTGGCACAACTGGATTATGTAGAGTTCTTTGATCCGAAAACGCTGGAACCGGTCAAACAAGTGAAGCGTGGAACGCAGATGGCGCTGGCGGTGTTCTTCGGCAAGACGCGGTTGATAGATAACTCACAGCTTTAATTGGCCACAGAGGCACCGAGAACACAGAGCTTTGATTTTCTCAGTGAACTCTGTGACTCTGTGGCAAATAAAATGAAACAATTTGATTATCTCGTTCTTGGCAGCGGCATCGCGGGGCTGACGTTTGCGTTGAAGGTTGCGCCGCGCGGGCGCGTGGCCATCGTCACGAAAAAAGACCGCGCGGAGTCGAACACGAATTACGCGCAGGGCGGCATCGCGGCGGTGACGAGCAAGGAGGATTCGTTCGCGTCGCACGTGCGCGACACGCTCGCGGCGGGCGCGGGCTTGTGCAAGGAAAACGTCGTCCGCACGATTGTCGAGGAAGGCCCGGCGCGCATCGCGGAACTGATCGAACTGGGCATGAAATTTTCCGAGAGCGACGCGCCGTCCGAAAACGGCGGCAAACAGCTTGATCTGGGACGCGAAGGCGGACATTCCGAACGCCGCATTTTGCACGCGAAAGACGTGACGGGACGCGAGATTGAACGCGCGTTGCTCGCGGCAGTCGCGAGGCAACCGAACATCGAGATTTTTGAGAATCACCTGGCGATTGATTTGATCACGAGCCAGAAGCTCGGTTACGTCGGCACGAACCATTGTTTGGGCGCGTATGTGTTCGATAAAAAATCCGGGCGCGTGAAAATTTTTTCCGCGCCGGTGACAATTCTGGCGACGGGCGGTTGCGGCAAGGTTTATCTCTACACGACGAATCCTGACATCGCGACGGGCGACGGCGTGGCGATGGCGTTTCGCGCGGGCGCAAGCATCGCTAACATGGAGTTCGTGCAGTTTCATCCAACGTGTCTTTATCATCCGAAGGCGAAATCGTTTTTGATTTCCGAAGCCGTGCGCGGCGAAGGCGGTGTTTTGAAATCACTCGACGGCAGAGAATTCATGGACGGTTGTCATCCGATGAAATCGCTTGCGCCGCGCGACATTGTTGCTCGCGCGATTGACAGTGAGATGAAAAAAAGCGGTGCGGATCATGTGTTGCTGGACATCACGCACAAGCCGGCAAAGTTTATCATCGAACGGTTTCCAAATATTTATCAGACGTGTTTGCGTTACGGAATTGACATCACGAAGGAACCGATTCCGGTTGTGCCGGCGGCACATTATCAGTGCGGCGGCGTGGTCACGAACGTAGATGGCGAGACGGACATCGCGGGACTTTTCGCCGTGGGCGAGGCGGCTTGCACGGGTTTGCACGGCGCGAACCGGCTGGCAAGCAATTCACTTTTGGAGGCGCTGGTCTGCGCGCATCGCGCGGCGGGAAAAATTATTTCCAATCCGCAGCCGCACTCGGATTTGAAAGTTCCGGCGTGGCAATCCGGCAACGCGACGGATGCGGATGAGATGGTTGTCGTCTCGCACAACTGGGATGAAATCCGGCGGCTGATGTGGGATTACGTTGGCATTGTGCGGACGAACAAGCGATTGCAGCGCGCGCAGAAGCGCATCGCGAATTTGCAGGAGGAAATTCACGACTACTATTGGAATTTCAACCTGACGGCGGACTTGCTGGAATTGCGCAACATCGCAACGGTGGCGGAATTAATTGTGCAATGCGCATTGATGCGGCCGGAAAGCCGCGGGTTGAATTACAACTTGGATTATCCCGAGGCGAATCCCGAGTGGGCGCAGCGCGACAGCGTGGTGCGGCGACCGGTGTGAATTACACCCAAAGCTTTTCCGGGTATTTGCCCTGCGCAATGAGCTGGCGGATGCTCTCGACGACTTGCGGACGGTCTTCGCGGTAGGTCACGCCGAACCAACAATCGTTCGTGCGCAAAACTTTCACCTTCGCCTGACCCGCCAAGACGAGATCGTTCACCGT
>Ga0209746_1000902_pt1 | contig 14719 bp, 10 predicted proteins | sample BarGraNGADG00211_3_FD_184496 | JGI IMG/M metagenome (GOLD analysis project Ga0209746, IMG submission 184496) | Arctic peat soil microbial communities from Barrow, Alaska - Barrow Graham LP Ref core NGADG0011-211 (SPAdes) (version 2) | ecosystem: Environmental > Terrestrial > Soil > Wetlands >... | reverse complement strand
AGGGTGTAAGCGTCCCCGCCGTCGGCGGGGTGGCGCGGTTTTTGCCATCCTGTTGCAAGTTTTTTGAGTTTTACGAGTGTCGCGGTACAAGGTTTATTGGGAGCAGGTCACCTGTCACCTTACACAGGTTTGGTTGAGAGCAGCGGCGCCGTCACGGTGATGTCCCCTTATACAGATGCTTTTTGGGAGCAGGAATGGTTTGCAAAAACCGTGACAAGTCTTATAACCTTTATTGTCCGTGTTAGGCACCGTGTTCTGTTAAAATATTCTTAATTGTCTTAAAGATATAATGATTTCTTGGCAATGATCTTTTAAAATAATCTCGAGCTAATAAAAAATTTTCAAACGCATTTTTATTTTGATCAATGCTTAAGTATAGATGTCCAAGATGGAATTGAATATTTCCTTTGATTTCAAGGTCTTCATATTGTTTAATACTGTCCTTAAAAAACTTAACTAAAAGGTTTTCTTTCTTATTATCTAAAAATATTTTAATTAAGCAATATGGGATAGAGGGATTTTTGGGTTCAAATGATAATAGTTCAGAACTGTAGTGAATCGCTTCTGAATCATTATCATGACTTAAAGTAAAATCAATAATATATTTTAAATATGTAAAATGTTTTGGGAAGAATTCAAGTGATTTTTTGAAATTAATCAAAGCATTATCATAATCATGCATTTGAGCATACCATATACCAACTTGATGATATTTATTTGATTTATCTTCAAATGATTCTGTTATATCAATTTCATGCAATAGCTGTTCTATGACTTGAGAATTATCAAATTCAATATCTGAAGGAATACATGACGATAAAAGAAAACATACTTTCCTAAGGTTTCTGTCTAAAAACTCTTTTGGCGTAAACATTACTGCAAAAAAGATGAATTCTTCGAACTTAATAAATCCTGTTACTTCTATGGCTGGATATGACTTTATCGTCGCAATTCTTATTTTAATATCCGCACTATACTTGTTTTTAATATCAGTTTTATATTCAAATATAGCCTTTGGATCTATTTGTTTAATTCCATCATTTTGTGCTTTGATTAGATCGTCAATTGTAAATGTTTGGTTTTTATCTAAGTGCCAAAAATCGAGATACATCCATTCCCATTTATTTTGTGCCTGTTCAAGAGTTAAGCCTCTTTGATATAAAGAAGCTATGCTATTAATTTTATTCTTTATATCAATTACCCATCCTAAAGGAGCTGATAAAAAAACACAATGATTGCCTGAGTATGGGAATGCTTCTAATCCTTGATAGTTCTTTATAACATCAAAATTTAAAATATCTAATTCTACTTTTCTAGGTCCATAATAGGCTCGATTTGCAGCGGCAGTTGTAAATCCTTTTCTTGTTATTAAAATACCTTGATTAGCTCCAACATCTTCGATCATTGATGAGAAAGATTCAACTTCTTTAACATCTACCTTTCGTGAAAAATATTTACAGTCAACAATTATTCTAATCAAGTATCCAGCTATGGTTCCTTCAATTAGAATATCTATTTGACGTTTAACTTTTGAAAACTTACCGATAATTTTTTGGTTGTATTTTATTGTAGTATCAGGAAAAGTCTCAGAGAAATACTTAAATATTTCTTTCTCATATTTTTTCCAAGCCATAGTTTCCATAAGTAGGTTGTCTTATTCACGGTTAATTGGAATGGTAATAAATAAAAAGTAGCACTATATCAAAGGATTAATGAATGCATCCAAGATAATTTGTTCCATAGCGTTTTATTGCTGCCACTCTTAATTCTTTATCACACAACTCGGAGACATAAAGTCCATATGAAAGTACATTAACAATATAGTCATCGGATGATTCAATTCTCTTTGTAATTGGTTGATGTAGAAATAAATATCGGATAGATGCCCACAATTCAAATCCTAAATCTATTTCTAGATCAGGTTCATATCCAGAATTGTCTCCTGCCTTTACTTTCTTATGGATTAATCCTAAGGTTTCAAGTAACATTATTGAACATGTATGTGCCACTAAATCTGCTAATTGAATGCCTCTGACTTTTTTTGAGTCATTTTCTAGACTTACTCGACAATTTTTAATCTTAAAATCTTGTAGATTTCTCTTGCCCTCTTCAGTGTTTTTAAAATAGGATTGATCAATGAAAACCTGAATATTTTCATTAATTGGATTGTTGGTAATAAATTGTCTTAACCCTTTAAGAGTCTCCTGACCGATATTAGCTCTATTAGCGGAGGGTAATACTACTATTCCTATTTTGCAGTGGTTAAATAAAATCTTCTTTAAGTCATTTCTAACCAAGGCCATTTTAGGAACCGTACTATAATGAATTCCGCTCTTATATTCATCGCCTGGTTTAAATCCGTTTTTCTGAAGCGATTTTAAAATCAGATCATTTGGATCTATTTTTGAGAATACTAAGCCACTAATTATAAACCCTCCTTTTTGTTGAATGCTCTCATCTATAAATATATGAATCATGGTTTATCGACTATATCGTCATTGTCAAATGGTGCCTAACGGCCCGGCAATAAAGGGTGTAAACGTCCCCGCCGTCGGCGGGGTGGCGCGGTTTTTGCTGTCAAGTTGCAAGTTTTTTGAGTTTTACGAGTGTCGCGGTACAAGGTTTATTGGAAGCAGGTCACCTGTCCCCTTATACGAGTATAGTTGAGAGCAGAGGCGCCGTCACGGTGATGTCCCCTTATACTGTGTTCTCTTAAGAGCAGAAGCGGTTTGCAAAAACCGTGACAAGTCTTATAACCTTTATTGTCCGTGTTAGCAGCTGTACTGTTATTTTAAAGTAGCGGTAGAGAGGTCTTTTTTAATCCCTTCTAGAATCGACATCGCAATCATACTACCATAATTTTCATCATTTTTCTTCTGAGATTGTTTCTGATTTGATACCATTGATGGGAAATACACCTCAGTAAATAATTCAACCGAATCAATCTTTTTTACAACTTGTTTAGTTCTTTTTACTTTCATCGATTTCATATAATTACTTGTTTAGATAGTTAACAAAAAATTGTCTGTTAAGTTCAGGGCTAAAATAATGTTTTCTTTTAATCCAGATTAAGCCGTCTCCTTTTGAAATAACTGCAACGTCAATAGGACCACCAACAGTTTCTTCATCCATTGAAATCTTTTTTCGTAGACATGTCAAATTTACTAAAGATTCAGCCATTTCAGCAAGTTCATTTTTCGGTAGAAATGTAACAACTTTTAAAATAGGATCGACAAAATGACCTCGTTGAATATCGTTAACTTTTTCTAAGCCTTTATCGAGATTTTCCAGGCTAATCGTTTTTATCTTTTTTAAGAGTTCATTTTTCTGATTTGTGTCTAGAGCTGGCACCACATTTTCAAGAATAATCTTTGGATAATTTTCGACAGTATCCTTTAATAATTGATTAAAGAGATTATCAAACATAGGAGAGATCCCATCGATAAATGTTCTTACCATTTCTTGCTGGGCATATGGAATGATAATTGCACTATTTTCATAATCTACTTTGCTATGATCTTGCTCTATATACTTTAATACATCGTTAGCAATACCTTCAATTAAATATGATACGACTGAAGGAAAAATCTCGTCTTCCCCGAATCCAGAAATCACAACTCCAGAAACCCCAGAATAAACAATATCTTCAGGGAATGAGGTAAAAAGGTATGATGCAATATTTCTTATAGATAGAATTGTTTTTTCCGAAAGTGGAAGTTTTTCAAATACTTTGTTTATAGCTTCATTAATTGTGCTATCATATTTAGTTAAGAAACTATCCCGAAATGTATCTGGATTATCAATGTTGCATGACCCTTTCTTCCAAATGGAATAGACTTTAATAATATATTTCTCAATTTCAAGCTTTATTTCCTTTTCAGTTAAAGAACCTTTCTTATCAATTCTTGATTTGATGATATTGATAATTTCTTTTTTAAGTTTATTATAAAAACTATATATACATCCTTTAATGTATTTCTCTTGCTCAGATACTGGAAACATTTTTGAATTCCCTTTTAAGAATTCAATAAAATCTTGAGCATATTCTTTTAAAGAATTAAACCTTGTTTCGCCAAGTTTTTTTCGATAAATTTTAATTATGGTCTCCCATGGAACTCCTATAAATAAAGCACTACCAAAAATCATAATGCCTACTGGGTTGTGTTTCGATAAGGCAAAGATCTTATTGGCGGATGAAAATATTTTTTGTCCTGTTTTATCGCTTACGGTAGCTGCACTGTCAGCTGCCATGGCAACTGCTTCTCTGTTTAAAATTACAACTTCAGCGGTCATAGATCAAAATTAAGTAAAAATTAATTATCTAGAGAAATTTATTTTGTGGTTTATATCTAGCTTTTCGTAGATAGCTTAAGGAGTTGTACGTTATGTATTGCTGCTAACGGCCCGGCAATAAAGGGTGTAAGCGTCCCCGCCGACGGCGGGGTGGCGCGGTTTTTGCCATCCAGTTGCAATTTTTGTGAGTTTTGCGAGTGTCGCGGTACAAGGTTTATTGTGAGCTGATAATCTATCCCCTTACACAGGTTTTGTTGAGAGCAGCGGCGCGGTCACGGTGCTGTCCCCTTATACTGTATTCTCTTAAGAATAGGAACGCTTTGCAAAAACCGTGACAAGACTTATAACCTTTATTGTCCGTGTTAGCGGAAGTTTATTTTTTAAAAGCTGATTTGAGTTTATCAAGGAAGGATTTGGACTTAATGTGGCTCATTAGTTTTGACCAATCATTTTCAGAAGCAAACTTCCGTTTGGTTGATTTTATTTCTTGTTTAATGAGTTCCAAAACACGTTTTTCTTCGCCATTGTCAAGGTAAAATCCACATTCATTTGGACAATATTCTAGTTCAAGGTCATAGAACCTATAATTAATCTTTTTTAAATTTATTCCGCATTTTGGACATTTGATATCAGATTCATTTGTACCATAAAACAACGAACCCTTTAGTTCATCATGTTTCCAAATAGTGTCTTCCAATTGATCCATCTCATTGTAATCAAGCCAAATACTTTTACAATTTGTGCATCTATCTATTTCGATGCCTTTAAATATTTCTAGTTTTGTTTCTCCGTTACATTTTGTGCATTTCATTTGTATCTAGATTTAAGGTTAGTAGATCAAAGTTAGTTAATTATCGAGAAAAATTACCGCTAACGGCCCGGCGGTATAATTGAGTAAGCGTTACTGAGTAAACGTAGGCTGGCGCAGAAAAGCTGTCTCGGGGTAGAGTCCTGGTACCAGACGGAGTGAACGAAGTACGGCGTGGTTTTTGCCGTCCAGGTACAAGTTTTGTGAGCTATACGAGTGTCGCGGTACAATGTTTATTGGGAGCAGGTCCTATATTCCCTTACAATAGTTTGTTTAAGAGCAGCGGCGCCGTCAGGGTGATGTCCCCTTATACTGTTATTTTATTAACAGCAGGATGTGGTCCGCAAAAACCATGACGAGCTTATTAATTATACCGTCCGTGTTAGCATTTCGGGCCAATTTTATAACTGTCTAAGCGCAGCGTCGCTATGTAAGCCAGCTCGATGCCAGAAAGTAGTCATGGTACAGAATTTAAATTACGTGCAGATGCAAATCCGGGTTTAAGAATAATAAACCAATTTGTTTTAAGTGCAGGATCTAAAACAAAAAGTATGACAAGCAACTTATCCATATTGACTGAGTGCAAGTGTTCTTATTACCATTTTGAAAATTGCTTATTCTTAATAGCTTCTATTCCTTTTAGGATTTCAACTTTTCTGTCAATAATCGTAAGACCTTTTAAATTTACATTAAATCTATATTCTCCAAATACTGCATCCCTAGTTGAATCTCGAACTTGTAAGAACTTATAAGTAAAATATTCGAACGTATCATATGGCCACTCATCATTTTCATAAATATAGTGCATAAACATATCACGCTTAATAAAACTAGCCAGTCTCCATTTACTGTATTTTGGTCTTAATGAATCAGGTCTGTGCAAGGATGTCATTTGAAAGCTATGTTTTGCATCAAAAATTACCTCTAATTCAAATGCGTCTCCGAAGCCAATCCATGGGCGCATTGAGATTATAATACTATCATTTTTAAGATCGTTCAAAATTAATTTACTCAAATTAACTAATAAAGTATCAATCTTATTATTGAAAACATCCTGTGCTTTAGTATTATATCCAATTAGTAATAAATTGAATACCAATATTGTAAATACTTTCTTCATTTGTGAAATGTTGTTTCCACTATTGATGTTTTGTTACTTAATAAGTTACTAATAAAATGAATCCTGATTGTCGAATGAGAATTTGCATTTTTCTGTTAGCATTTGGGCCATCTGTTTTCGTTATGGAATTGTCATGCTATGTGTAAATTGTCTCGGTGGCGTCCTTCGGCCTGAATGCTAACGGCCCGGCAATAAAGGGAGGTTGTGTTACCCGACGCAAGCACCGGGCAGAGTCCCGGTACTTTAGCCGCGAAGCTGTCACGGTGCAAGGAGGGTATGGCGCACTTTTTGCCGTCCAGGTACAAATTTTGTGAGTTTTACGAGTGTCGCGGTACAAGTTTTATCGGAGCCGCGAATTTATCCCCGGTTACAAAGTTGGTGGCGGGTACTGGCGCAGTGTCGCGGTACAAATTGTCTCGAAGCCAGAAATTTATCAAGGTACAGGATTTAAGTTACGTGTAGATGCGCGTGTCCGGGTACAACGGCCATTGAGAATTTGTCTTGGGAGCAGGAGCAAAAGCAAAAAGTGTGACAAACAACTTACCTTTATTGTCCGTGTTAGGCAACGTTTTATTTTATTTCAAATTTGACTGGTATACTAATCGTTGATTCAATTCTTCTTCCATTTTGGATTGCAGGTAACCATTCATTAATTAATTTGACCACTCTTAACGCTTCAGCATCAAGTTCATTATTTAGTCCTTTTAATATTCTAACTTCTTTTGTTCTTCCCAATGAGTCTATAACTACACTAACATGTACTTTGCCTGAGATTCTCTTTTCAATAGCACTTATGGGGTAAATTGTATTTTGTCCTATGAACTCTAGTAAGCTGTAGTCTCCTTGGGGATAGCTTGCTGGTCGTTGTTTAATCTTATGCTCTTTGCCTGTAATTGTTCTAAATATTGTTTCAACATCTTGATATATTAATGAACTAGGAAAAACTGTTGTGTCTATTAGAAAACTTTCGGTTTTCTGGAGGCGAAGATAGTTTTCATCAGGAAATTTATTTAGCATCTCAAATGATGTTGTTCCATAGCTATTAAATAATGGTTCATATACTGTTGCATCAACAAATCTGCCTTTTCTAAATCGTTCACTATGAATTAAAAAGTTATCAGAGGTTCGTGTCAATTTCCATACACCAGTCATTAAGCTGTCCTTAAATTGTCCTGTTAAATTGTTTAGACTTGATTTATCCAATGATCCTCCTTCAATTGAATCAATAGTCCATTTACCTGTTCCATTAATAATTAATTGATTGCCTTCTTTATCGTAAAATTCACCGATTGAGAATTCTGCTTTAGATAATATTGGTGGAAAAATAACATTCTGCATTAGCTTATTGTTCGGGTAATAGAATTCCCAAAAGCCAATTCTAGAGTTATCAAGATATTTTCCTTTGCTTTTTAGATTGCCATTTTCATAGTAGAATCTGAAATCTCCATTTTTCTTATCAGAGATATAAGATCCCTCCATTAAAGGGTTACCATCTAGATAATAGTCCATTACAGTTCCATCTAACTTTAAGGTATTTAAATCATATTCAGCTTCTCTGTAATATGAAGCTTTGTCCTTCTTCGTGATTTCCCAATTGTAATTGTAATAAAGAGTAATTTTTTCCTGACCATTGAGGTTGAGAGGAATAAAAATAATTGAATAAAAGAGGAGGATTGCCTTTAAACTTTTTAAAGCTTTGGGAGAATTTTTAATTGTTATTGAGCAGGTCATATTAATTGAGAATTTTTATTTAGAATTTTTATTATCGAAAAATAAGTAGTCATTGCGTAGTTGTTACGAATGTTGCCTAACGGCCCGGCAATAAAGTGTCGTTTGTGTTGGTTTGGGCATGGAGGCTGTGAGCAGAAATGTCGAATCGGGGTAAAGTCCTGGTACACAGCCGTAATGAACAAACCATGGCGCGGTTTTTGGCGTCCTGGTACAGATTTTCGGGCTTATACGAGTATCGCGGTACAAGGCTGATAGAAAGCAGGTTAGTTGTCCCCTTATTGTTATATTATTAACAGCACTGGCGCAGTATCGCGGTACAAGTTTACGACGGAGCCGGGATTGTGTCATGGTACAGGAGTTTGATTGTGAGTACTTGCGCGACGTCCGGGTGGTGCGATTTGAGGGTCATGTTATAAGAAAGCAGTAAGTTCAAAAACCGTGACAAACAAATGACCTTTATTGTCCGTGTTAGGCGCCGGAGTAAGGTTAAAACTGTCATGTTGACTGAAATTTGTCTTTATTTTACATTTCAATGTTTTTAGAAATAATATTCAACAATAACAGGGTTACTTTCTGCATTTAAATTACGATATATTATTTTATTTTCAGTATCAAGTAGTTCTGGTGTAGTATATTTTTTTAAATATTCTATATCTATTGCACAATAGCAGCCTTTTTCAAAAAATCCATCAATTGAAAAACCAATTCCTTCGTTAAATTCATTGAAAAGAAAGTATTTATTAGTTGTTTTATCAAGAAACAAATTATATTGTTTTTTGTTAAAAAAGAACTTTGTGAATATATACCTTTCATTTTCAGTATTGTAGAAAAAGTTATATGCGTAACTCACATTATTTAAGTAGTTCTTGTAAAATATTAAAGATTTTTCTCCTGGTAAATCTTTATATGAGAAATTATTTTTACCAAAATTCCAGGAATATCCGATTAAGAAAAGTTATGGAATGCCAGTGGATGCTACTTATTCTTTCTTTTTTTCGGGCTTTTGACGAGGCTCGATTTAATTCCTGACAGGATAGATCTGAAACAATAATGAAAAAGAAATCTTTCGGGATCTCTTTCAAAATCTATAATTCCCACTCTAACCTCTTTACCCGGAAGAGGGTTTGAATTCAATACTTTAATATTAACAATTGATGAAATAAATCTTTCTCTGAAAGCTGTAGTATCATCTGTCTTTTTATTCTTTATTGCGATATCCAATCCATGATAAAGCAGGGTCATTTTGCCGGTAGCTTTAGCGTTATTTGCCGTAAAGCTGAAATTCATTGCATCTATTTTACCGGATGCGGCATAAATAAAAGCATTTTTCTCCAGAATAGGGTTTAATTCTTTTGCCTCCAGGTCTGTAAGCGTTCCATCCAATGAAAAAGTGTTATTTCTGTCGAATATCCTACTCTTTAATAATATGGTCAGCGCACCTTTTCCCATTACCAGGGTATTACACTTTAGTTCTAAGTAAGCGCTTTCTGTTTTATAAATAGTCTCATTGGTTATTTTGTAAATTTTAGCATGGATTTTATTAAAGCTTATGCTTCCAGGCTCGTTTGCCTCCTGATCATGTACGGTAAAAATGATATCCCCGTTTTTCAGACCGACCGAATCAATCCGGATAGTGCCCTTGTAGTTATAAATCATATCCTGGAATGAAGGTCTGTTTACATGCCGGAATTCTTTTCGCTTATCACGGAAAACTTTCATATCCATTTTCCCGATTTCGACATAGGAACTTATGATGCTCCTTGTTGCGAAATAAATTGAAGCACTAAAATCCTTAACGTATATGTTGCGGAAACCGGCTTCAAAACGGTTCGTTTGGAATTTATAACGTGATGTGAAATCATTATCCTTGTAATTCGGATGAATTGAAAAGCTGTCTATCGCTAAGGTATTCGAAGCTGCAGAATAGTCAATACCCCTCGCTGTATACGAATACATGCTGTCAGACGAAACTGAAACAAGTTCTTTAGCTTCGAAATCAAATTGTTTAACGATGCCAGGGGATAAAGTATCCTGCTTTTCAACCTTTAAATTGTACAATTTCAAAGCGCCTTCTTTCACCAGATAAGACTCTGCAGTTGAAATGTCTCCAACCGACAAATCTATTTCACTAAAAAGAATTCTTCTTATACGGATATTTAAAGGCAAAACTATTGGTGGACTTGCTTTCTCAGGTGATTGGATCTTACCTGTAATTCTGCTGTTTGAAATTGTTACTTCATTTATGTCGATGTCCTTTTTGAATAAGGCTTTCGCGATGTTGATCCCTCTGAATTTAACAGACGCTATTTTCCCCTTTAAATCCCGGCCATCTTTATGGTTCTGCTTTGAACTCAGAATAATACTTTCAAGTTCTATCCCTCTTTTAATCAATGAAATATGAACCTTGCCTATATCAATCAGGTAATCTCTGTTTTTTTCATTTAATGTAGTAAGAATTTTTTTCCTGCTCCATGGCTCAACAAAGATTGTTGTTAATAATTTTACCAATAGTACAAGAGTAACTATCCCGAGTAAAATTTTTAAGTAAGTTTTTCTTTTCATGAAGTGATATTATGTTTTGATAATTAAAGGATGAAACCCACATGATTGACCACAATCACAAACACCAATGAATATAATTCACTTTCAACCGAGCGAAGCTCAACGAAGTTAATCATGTGTGGTTCCATCCGACCACTAAAAATAAATTATATACGTGTGAAAAGATAAAACAAATTGTTTTCATAGGCTTTACACAAATCCGGTAAAAAGTTGCATCATTCACACCCGTTAAAAACGGTATTAAGAAATTTTGTATCGAATGCAATAAAATTTACAAACAACGGTGGCAAAATCAATATTTCTGCTGAACGAACAGATTCAAATGTAACAATTTCGGTTTCGGACGATGGAATTGGAGTTGTCATGTCACGATAAAGTTGTCCAGATGGAAGAGTCCCGCTAAACGGCTGAAAACTGTCACGTCAAGATGAAATTTGATAAGTGACGAATCAAGGCTCTCTAGAACTCACGAAATTTAATCTTCATGATAAATTCTCTAAGAAAGACGGCTATCGGTTTGGAAACACTCTGACGCCTAACGGCCCGGCAATATGGGGAGGTTGTGTTACCCGACGCAAGCACCGGCAGGGTCACGGTACTTTAGCCAGAAAGCTGTCACGGTGCAAGGAGGGTATGGCGCACTTTTTGCCGTCCGGGTACAAGTTTTATTGAGCATTACGCGTGTCGCGGTACAAGTTTTATAGCGAGCAGGTCACAAGTCAAGGTATACAAGGTTTTATAGGAAGCAATAGCGCGGTCGCGGTACAGTTCATTACAAATCTGTCTTGGGTGCAGGAGTAATTTGCAAAAAATGTGACAAACAAATGACCTTTATTGTCCGTGTTAGCACAAGTTATTTTCCTCTGAATCAGGGACGAATCCCCCAAAAAATTAAATCTAGCGGCGTTTTAGTTTATTTTAAATCTGAAATATTTAAAGCCTTAAAGATTACTCATACCTTAATGTATCCGCTGGATTAATTCTTGACGCCCTGAAGGAATGAATTAAGACAGTCAGCATAACAATAACAAGTGAGACCAAGAAGGAGACTGCGAAAATCCACCATTGGATTTTTGTCCTTGAAGAAAAATTGCTTAACCATTTTGTCGTAATACAAAATGTCACTGGAATTGATACAGATGCAGCAATTAACACTAGTATGAGATTGTTCTTAAGAAAGGAATAGATTATTAATCGCTCTGAACAGCCAAATATTTTCCTGATTCCGATCTCTTTAGTTCTAGTCCTAGCAATAAACAGAGTAAGGCCCAATAATCCCAGAGAAGCTATTAAGAGAGTAAAAATGGCAAAAATCGTAACAATGGTTGTGAGATTCTTTTCTGATGAGTAGATTTCTGAAATCACTTCCTCTATTGTTGTAAATCTGAATGAACTATTAGGAGCAGCTTTCCCCCATTCGTCTTTTAGAAAAGGCAGGAGTTGAGTGAGAGATCCGTGTTTATAATGAATAGCGACTTCTTGGATAATCCTGTTTGTCAAATGTATTTCCAATGGAGGAATATCAGAATGAATGGAATACAGGTTAAAATCTTTAATAACGCCTATAATTGTTCTAGAACCCAGAAGTTGCCCTATTGGTTCTTTAATTCCGAGCTGTCTAACTGCTTCCTCATTCAGAATAACTGAGTTTGTGAGATCACTACCGAACTCTTTAGAGAAATCCCTTCCCTTAAGCATGGTCATGCCCATGGTTTCCAGAAGGTTATAATCACAAGCCAGACCCGCTACAACAATGTCTTTCTCTTTATTGATAAAATGTGGATATACGTTAGCCATTGAGCTCACAAATGGAAGTTCCTCCATTATCCCTGAAGCCATGATAACATTCTGATTAGACTTTATTCTGTCAATAAAATCAGAATACCCCTTAGAGTTGATTCCAAGGTGAACGAAAAGAACATCATTTTTATAATAGCCAATGTCCTTATTTAATGCATATTTATATTGCGATCTTATTATGAGGGCACTGGACACAAATGTACAAAAGATCATAAGTTGCAGGACTATAAGTACTGAGCGAAAAATTTGTTTTTTCTTTCCGTAATGGATCGCATTTTGGAGTATATCCATTACTTTGAGTCTCGACAAATAATAAGAAGTGTAAATTCCAGATGCGATGCCAATTATAACTGTCAGAGCAAGATAAACGGAAATATAAGTGAATATATTATAACTTAAGATATTGAGTTTTGTTTGAAAAAGACGTCCGGCATACGGAAGCGCCAACCACATAATCAACAGGGCAAACGGCAGTACAATAACCGACAGGATGATCGATTCACTTAACAACTGGTTCCTTATACTGTTTTTGTCAGCCCCATTTGTTTTTCTTATTCCAATCTCTTTAGCTCTACTCGTAGATACCGCAGTCGATAAAATAATATAATTTACTGCTGCTACTAGTATTATCAGAAAAGCAATGGCAGAAAACATCTTTATATTACTTATGTTGCCCTGGATACCACTATTGGAAATATTATTTGATTTTAGATAAATGTCAGATAAATTCTGAAGTCTGTAGTTCTTTCTTAGATTTTCATTGTTATACTTCTTTTCAAAAGTTCGGAATCTTCTTTCGAGCTCTGCAACATTTGCATTTTTTGTCATCAAAATCCATGTAGTCCAAGAATCATAATTCCAGCTTGTTTCTGCATCATTTTTGTTGTAAATTTTATTTATCTGATCTAATGTCAATCTGCTGTTCACGAAACATTGTGCACGGAATGTTGAATTAACTGGAATATCCTCAAATACTCCTGTCACAACAAAGATATCTTCTTTGCCATTGACCAACCCGGGAATCTCTTTTCCGACAGGATTAGTACCTGGGAAAAACTTTTCAGCCACTTTGTTGGAAAGAACTAGTGAGTTCAGGTCATCAAGTAGCTTGTCCCGTTTCGAATCTCCAACCAGTGGGATAGTGAAAATATCAAAGATTTCAGAACTTGTTCCAACCGTTTGAGGAATCCTGATATATTCGTTGTTTATTTTCAAACTGAATCCCTTTACATATGTCGAATTTGCTGTTTTTTCGATCTGCGGATATTCATTTTTTAAAGTGGTTGCTAGAACGTAAGGTGTCTCCGATATAACTTTTTTAAAATCTGCATAATAATTATTGACTCTATATATCCTGTCCCATTTTTTATGACAGTGATCAAAGCTAAATTCATTAATAACATAGAGCAAAATTATGAAAGATGCAGCCAGCGCAATTGAGAGCCCTAAGGAATTAATACCCGTAAAGGTTTTATTTTGCTTTAGAAAACGTAGAGCTGTTTTTAGAAAATGCTTGAACATGGGTTAAATTATTCTCAGGTTAGCACAAGTTTGTCTTGGATGCAGTAATTATCATGGAATTGGCCAGAAACGAATTTGTCAAGGTGTAGCAGAATTGTCATGCTACTATAAAATTGTTAAGAAATACATAAGCAAAGGCATGGTCCAAATAGATGAATAGGCATTCCATTTTACGCTGAAATTTAATAAGTTACAACGGGTGGCCAATTCAATATCCTGCTTCAAATTTGTGCTAACGGCCCGGCAATAAAGGGAGGTTGTGTTACCCGACGACAGCACCGGGCAGGGTCCTGGTACTTTAGCCGAGAAACTGTCACGGTGCAAGGAGGGTATGGCGCACTTTTTGCCGTCCAGGTACAAAGTTTTGTGAGCATTACGAGTGTCGCGGTACAAGGTTTATCGGAGCCACGAATTTATCCCCGGTTACAAAGCTTGTAGCGGGTACTGGCGCAGTGTCGCGGTACAGGTTGTCTCGGAGCCAGAAATTTGTCGTGGTGTAGGATTTTAACTGCAGACAGATGAGCGTGTCCGGGTGCAACAAACATTACGAAACTGTCTTGGGTGCAGGAACAAAAGCAAAAACCATGACAAGCAACTTACCCATATTGTCCGTGTTATAGGGCGTTTTAGTTTTATTTCTTGTTGGAATGACTCTTAAATCTTAATTTAAGTAGCCTATTTAACTTTAGTAAATTTATGAACCCATATTACAACACCGTCTTTATTATAATTTGTTGTGGTATAATTATTTGGATCTTCAAATGTAAAAGTATATTTACCATATGGTCCAAGATCAAAATTCTTAGTTCCTTTAATAGTGAACGTTTTCTCCGAAGTAAATTACCCAATCCAATCAACATAATGTCCATCCATACCAATTTTAA
>Ga0209746_1000896_pt1 | contig 14759 bp, 12 predicted proteins | sample BarGraNGADG00211_3_FD_184496 | JGI IMG/M metagenome (GOLD analysis project Ga0209746, IMG submission 184496) | Arctic peat soil microbial communities from Barrow, Alaska - Barrow Graham LP Ref core NGADG0011-211 (SPAdes) (version 2) | ecosystem: Environmental > Terrestrial > Soil > Wetlands >... | reverse complement strand
GAACTGCGCTCACTATGTGCGGGACGAGACCTTTGGCGAGGATCGTTGCCAGTTGCATTCCGGGCATTCGGCGCAGGCGCTGGCCGCCTTGCGCAATGCTGTGCTTAACGTTCTGCGCTACCAAGGCTGGTCCAGCATCCCGGCCGCAATGCGCCGCTACGGCTCTTCGCTGCATAAAGCGTTGCAGTTACTCGGCGCGGTAACACCTTGACAGTGCCGTGGTCAGCAGAGTCTGGGGTCTTGACAAGTGCAGGATCTCGTGGTATTGTAATAAGGCACAAATGTGTATGCACAAATGTGCACTTCCTTCTTCTCAATACCTTCGCGAAGTCAAAGTAGAAGACGACTACTACTTTTGGGTTACCGGAGTGCGCTCAGAAGGCTGAATGCTTCGGCCTCGATGATCAAAATTGGCTCCGCAAAAGGCGGAGCGGATTGTTAATCCGTCGCCTTGCCACAGGTGCTCCCAATGCGCCGCTACATTCACACGATGTAGCAGTGAACGTAGCGGCCTGTGGGCCACCATTTGGCGAAGGTATTAGACATTATCGGTAATAAGCGGGCCTTGTGAGAGTGTCACCCTGAGCGGGTTAACCCCGTGCGGTGCGTCACGGCGAGCCACCAGCGAAGGGTCTCCAAGCCGGATGAGAGAGATTCTTCGCTGGTTTGACTCCGCAACGGAAGGTTCGGGGCCAACCCGCTCAGAATGACCCTATTCCCGATAATGTCTATTGTCTTCTACTAGGCTTTCTTATTCAATACTGAGCACACCGGGTGAGATCGAATGAGATTCAACCAGTGAGTAGAGGCTCAGACGACCTCGTAAAACTCGTAGCCAGACTCTACCATATTGACGGCCTCGGTCAAAGCGAAGTGGCCGAGATCGCCGGCATCTCACGTTCGCAAGTTTCCCGGGTGCTCACACGCGCCCGCGAAACCGGTATTGTCCGCATCTCGGTCGAAGAATATCAAGCTCGTAGTCGCGAGTTGGAGGATGACCTTGTCGTATCCTTCGGCTTGAAGCATGCCATCGTCGTCAGAACCGCGCCTGACGCGGCCGCGGAGAGTGTCCGCCGCACCGTGGGCTACTTTGCGGTACCGTTCGTTTCGGAGTTGATCCGCCCAGGCACGGTGCTGGGGGTTGCTGGTGGGCGCACGATCTACGAGTTGGTCCGCCACCTGATGCCGACAAACGGCGCCGAGGGCGTGACGGTGGTACAGCTCATGGGCAACATCGGCGCCAGTGTCAACAACACGGACGCGATCGAGATCTGTCGGACGTTGGCGCATTGCCTGAACGGTCTCTTCTACACGGTCAATTCGCCCGCCTTCGCCGCGGATGCCCGGTCACGAGACATATTCCTGGCCCATCAGGACGTCCGTGCTGTGTGGCAACTCTTCGGCGCGATGCACATAGCCATGGTCGGCATCGGTACCCTGAGAGATTCATCGTTCATCGCCCGGGGCGCGCTGAGCCAGAGCGACATCGAGTTGCTGCAAGCCCAAGGGGCAGTAGGTGAGATCTGCGGGCGGTTCTTCGACAGCCAGGGACGAGAATGCGACACGGACTTCCGGGATCGTGTGATGAGCATCGGGCTGGACGAACTTGCCCAAAAGGAAAACGTTATCGGGGTCACGCAAGGCGCGGGCCGGGCGGAAGCCATTCGCGCAGCGCTGAGCGGTGGCCTGATCAAATCCCTGGTGATAGACGAGGCCGGCGCAACCGCAGTCCTGGCTCAAGCGGGCGGACCGCCTCGCTAGGAGAAAACATGGCGGAAAAATCCAAACCGATTGTCGTGGGATCTGACCATTTTGGTTTGCCTCTCAAGAACGCTGTGCGTGACTACCTGCGGTCGAAAGGCTACACGGTAGACGATATGGGCGTGCACACGGATACGCCCATGGACTATCCCGACATTGCAGCCCTAGTGGCCGAAACGGTCGCTGAAGGCAATTATGACCGCGGCATTCTGGTTTGTGGCACGGGCGCGGGGATGGCCATCGTGGCGAACAAAGTCCCCGGTGTGCGCGCAGTATGCGTTCTTGACCCTTATACCGCGGAGCGGGCTCGCGCAAGCAACAATGCCCAGATCATCACGATGGGTCTCCAGACCGTCACTTTCGATGTAGCGAAGAAGTTGATCGACATCTGGCTCGAGAGCGAATTTCAGGGCGGGCGGTCGGCGCCGAAGGTCGCAAAGATCGATCAAGTGGACGAGAAGTACCGGCAACGACGCGTTGGGGACGCGGTCAGCCCTTGTGGATGATGGGGAAACAGCCATGATTGGGCCTCGGAAGCCAAAACCACACATCGACGGCTTCGTGTTTGACCTCGATGGGACCGTCTATCTCGGCGACCACGCATTGCCGGGGGCGGTGGCTGGCATCACCCAGTTGCGCGAGATGGGCAAGCAGACGCTCTTCGTCAGCAACAAGCCGTTAGAGCCGAGGGAAGTCTACGCGGCCAAGCTGACTCGCCTGGGCATCCCGACCGACCCCGAACAGGTCATCACGTCGGCGCACGTGTTAGGGCGTTATCTGGCGCGGACAGAGCCGCATTTGCGACTCTACGTCGTCGGCGAGGCCAATCTGATCGCCGAACTGCGACGACATGGCTTAACCGTGGTTGAAGAGTTGGAGGATCAGGATCCCAAGCAGGTGATCATCCCGCACGATATCGATGCGGTGGTGGTGGCCTTTGATCGCACCCTGGATTATCGCAAGCTCAATACGGCCTACCAGGCGCTGCTCGGCGGCGCGCGCTTCTTCGCCACCAACGGAGACAAGATGTGTCCCATGCCCGGCGGCGGCATCCCGGATGCTGGCGCGACCATCGCAGCGCTCGAACATATCACCGGCCGGCGGGTCGAGCTGTTGGCGGGCAAGCCATCGAGCTTGATCTTGCAGGAAGCCATGGATCTGCTCCGCCTGACACCGGATCGCTGCATGATGGTGGGAGACCGGCTGGAGACGGACATGCGCATGGGCCAACAGGCGGGCATGATCACCGCTGTGGTGCTGACCGGGGCGAGCGGGCGCGAAGACGTGGCCCGCATGACCCCGCCTCTCGATTTTGTGATCGAGAGCCTGAGCGAGTTGCCTGCGTTGATTGCATAGAGCCTATGTATCTCTTCGGCAGTGATGTCGGCACATCCGTGATCAAGGCAACCCTGTTCGACGTGGATGGACAGGAGATCGGTAGCGCGGTCAGGGAGTCTCCAGTCCTGCATCCCAGGGCGCTATGGGCCGAGCAGGACATGGGCAAGGTCTGGAAAGGTGTCTCGGCCACGATTCGCGAGGTCGTTGAAGCGGCCAACGTTCCACCTGAACAGATCGCGGCCATCGGGCTGACGGGTCAAGGGGATGGTACCTGGCTGATCGATGGTGAGGGCCTGCCGGTGCGACCGGCCATCACCTGGCTGGATGGACGTGCCGCTGACTACCTGGGCCAGTTTCAGCGGCAGGGCATCGACAAAGAGATTTTCGCCATCACCGGCACGGCGCTTAACACCTGCAACAAGGGCTTGCAGATGCACTGGCTGCAAGATCACGAACCGGCCGCTTTGCAGCACGCTGCGGCGGCCCTGCGAGCCAAGGATTGGGCGTTCCTGCGTCTGACGGGCGTCGTCAGCACCGACGAGACGGATGCATCGTTCACGTACTTTGATATCCGGCGGCGCGCCTACGACGATCGAGTGCTGGATCTGCTGGGCATCTCCCGGTGGCGGCATTTGATCCAGGAGGCACGCCCGTCATATCGGAACATCGGCAAGTTGCTGCCTGCGGTGGCCGCGCAGCTAGGGCTGAAGGCGGGGATGCCCGTGGTCAGCGGCCCTTTGGACGTGATCGCCAGCGCCCTGGGGTTGGGCGTCATCGCACCCCGGGATGCGTGCACGATCCTGGGTACAGCCGGGATTCACGAGAGTGTGCTGGACGCACCATCCGAGACGCCAGCGGGCGTCGGTTACAACATCTGCCATGCGCTGCCTGATCGTTGGGTACGCCTGCTGCCGACCATGACCGGCACGCTGAATCTACAGTGGTTCGCCAAAGAATTCTACGCGGCAGAAGTTCGTGCCTTTGGGCAGGACAGCGGGAAGCTGTGGGACTATCTCGAGACCCTGGCCCGGCAGGTGGGGCCTGGGGCCGAAGGGGTCATTTACCATCCATACATCGACCCGGCCGGGGAGCGGGCGCCGTTCATCGAGCCGCTGGCCCGTGCGCAGTTCGTTGGCCTCAGCCTGCACCACCGACGCGAAGTACTTTTACTGGCCGTGTACGAGGGGGTGGTCTTGTCGGCGATGGACTGTTATCGGCTCCTGGCGCCCCGAATGGCTTCGATCAAGCTCGGCGGCGGCGGCTCACGGAGCGATTTTTGGACCCAGATGTTCGCCGACGCCATGCAGTGTCCTGTCCAGGTGATCCAGGGCCGGGAATTCGGTGCCAAGGGTGCCGCCATCAATGCCGGTGTCGCGATTGGGCTATACCCAACCTTTGCGGATGCGGTTGCCCGCACGGTGCGCCCGGCGCGGCAGTTCTTGCCGGATGCCGAGGCGGGCAGGATTTACGCGGCACTGTACGAAGTTTACCGGGATGTGTACGGCGCCATGTTCCCCCTGTGGGACAGACTGGCGCATCTCAGACGATCACTTTAGTATGTGAGGAAACATGGCGACCAAGGTAGCCATCTTCGGCGATCTTTTTATGCGGGCCAGCGTGCTGGAGCAGACCGTACGCGAGCATCTCGCCCCGATCTGTGGCAAGCTCGAATTCGTGACGCAGGAGTCGGACTGGCCGCTGACGACACAGGCGCACGATGCGAAGCTCCGGGAGTTCGTGTGGGACCCTGAGGAAGTCGCTTTGATGACCGCCGATGCGAACATCATCATCAACCACCTGCCGCCGATCACACGTTTGGTCATCGAGCGCTCGCCGAGCCTGCAGGTCATCGGCTGTTGTCGAACCGAGCCCGTCAATGTCGATGTGGAGGCGGCCACTGCGGCGGGGATCCCGGTGGTCTATGCGCCGGGCCGCAACGCGCCTGCCGTCGCCGAGTTCACCGTGGGCCTGATCATCGCCGAGTGCCGGGACATCGGCCGGGGGCACCATGCACTGGCGCAAGGCAACTGGCGCGGCGATCTGTACGTCTACGATCGGGCGCCCAGGGAGCTGTCCGGGCAAACCGTGGGCTTAATCGGCTTCGGGCACATCGGCCAGTTGATGCCGGCACTGTTGAAGCCGCTCGGACTGCGAGTCCTGGCATACGATCCATACGTGGCCGATGAGGTTTTCGCCGACAAGGGCGCCGAGCAGATCACGGACATGAACACCTTGCTCGCGCAATCCGATATCGTGAGCCTGCACGCACGAGTGACACCCGAAACGACAGGTTTCATTGGCGAGGAGCAGTTCCGCCGAATGAAGCCGGGCGCTTACTTCATCAATACTGCACGGGGCCCGATGGTGGATTACGACGCGCTGTACAGGACGCTCACAAGCGGCCATCTGCGCGGGGCCGGGCTCGAGACCTTCGCCGTAGAGCCGACGCCCTCCGATCTGCCGTTGCTGAGGCTGGAGAACGTCACGCTGACGCCGCACATCGCCGGCTGCACGGTAGAATCTGTCACCCGGGCCGCCGAGATGGTTTCCATCGATATCGCGAACTTCTATGCGGGGAAACCATTGGTGAATTGCTCAAATCCAGGCGTCCTCGACAGGTAGCTGCGAGTGTATCCAGGCAGGATGCGCGCCGACCTGTCCTTGGGCGCCGCCGTCCAGCGCCAGATGGGGCGTTGGTCAGGTAACACCGCAATCCGGCGGGAGGAGAGAACCGGACTTGGTCAGGGCTGTCACCCGTTGCCCAGCCAGCAGCCGAGTTCAGAAAGGAGGTAGCTGCCAACACAGACCAAACAAGCTGATCGATCGTGGTGTTGCGTGTAAACCCATAACCTAAGACTGGTCAAAGGAGCCTTTCCCATGTTACGGAACAAACACCTGGCAGTTCTGTTGTCCATCGTGCTCGTGCTGAGCTTCATCGTCTCGGGGTGCGCTGCGCCGGCTGCTCAGCCGGCTGCGGCCCCCGCGGCTGCTCAGCCGACTGCGGCCCCCGCGGCTGCTCAGCCGACTGCAGCCCCCGCGGCTGCCCAACCTGCCGCGGGCAACTTCGACTGGAAGAAGTACTCGGGCACGTCGATCAAACTGCTCCTCAACAAGCACTCGTACTCGGAAGCCTTGGTTGCCGAGTTGCCTAAGTTTGAGGAACTGACAGGGATCAAGGTGACGTACGACATCTTCCCTGAGGAGAACTACTTCGACAAGGTCACTATCGACCTGTCCGGCGGCCAGGGCGGCTACGACGCCTTCATGACCGGAGCGTATATGATCTGGCAATACGCCCCCGGCAAATGGATGGAACCGCTGGAGCCCTACATCAACGACCCGACGAAGACGAACCCGGACTACAATTTCAATGACATCCTGGCCTGGCTGCGTGACTCCGAGCGGTGGAACCTGAAGCCCGGCATGGGCAACCTCGGCCAGGGTTCGCAGTACGCCCTGCCCTGGGGCTTCGAGGCCAACGCGATCATGTACCGGTCCGATATCTTCGAGAAGGACGGCCTGAAGCCGCCGACCACCCTGGACGAGCTGGTCGCCACGGCCAAGAAGCTCAAAGAGCTGCACCCCGACATGTCCGGCATCATGGTCCGCGGCAGCAGGAACTGGGCGACCATCCATCCCGGCTACATGACAATGTATTCCAGCTACGGCTGCAAAGACTACGACGAGAAGATGCACCCGGTCATGAACTCGGCGTGCGCCATCGAGGTCACCAAGAAGTGGATTGACATGATCAAGACGGCCGGCCCTCAGGCCTGGCCCACCTACACCTGGTACCAGGTTGGGTCGGACTTCGGCGCCGGCAAGACCGCGATGATCTTCGACGCGGACATCCTGGGTTACTTCCAGAACGTCCCGGGCGGCTCCTCGGTCTCCGGCAAGATTGCCTGGGCGCCCGGTCCGAAGGGCCCCGATGGCAAGCTGGCCACCAATATCTGGATCTGGTCTTTGGCGATGAACGCTGCATCGAAGCAAAAGGACGCAACCTGGTACTTCCTGCAGTGGGCCACCGGCAAGGACTTCCTGACTACCGGCGCCGTAAAGTACAACCTGGTGGACCCTGTCCGCCAGTCCATCTGGGACAATTCTGACTTCAAGGCAAGGATGGGCCAGGCCAAGAACTACCTTGAGACGTTCGCGGAAATCGAAAAGGGCGACGCGAAGATCCAGTTCACGCCGCAGCCGCTCTTCTTCGAGACCACCACCGAGTGGGCCGCGACCCTGCAGGACATCTATGCCGGCACGGTTACGACTGAGGACGGCCTGAACAAGCTGGTCGATAAACTGACCGTTATGCTGAAGCAGGCCGGCATCTATCAGCCGTAAGGCTGCCCGAACCTCGAGAGAGCTGTCGGGCGGCCCCTCCTCCACGTGAGAGCTCGCAGGGGAAACCCAACCGACAGCTCTTCGCTGGATGACTCTCCGGGCTCCGGGTAGAGTACGTCCCCGGAGCCCGGCACGCGAAACCCACCACCATTCGATGTGCCTGCGGCTTGGCACAGAAAGAACTGGGAAATGACAGAGGCATCAATGAAACTCTGCGGGGCGCGGCCAGCCGTGGACCCGCGCCTGGTCCGGCCTCGTTGGATTGTGCGCGCCAGGCCCTATCTGATCATCGCACCGGCGCTGTTGCTGTTGATCGGAATCCTATATCCGTTCTTCCTGGCGATGTACTACTCCTTCACCAGCTATACGTTGACTCGACCGATCCCCAAGTTCATCGGTCTCGCGAACTACATCGCGATGGTCACGGATCCTGGCTTTTTGCATAGCACGCTCGTCACCTTCGGATACGCCCTGGGTTCGACCGGGATCGAGCTCCTGCTTGGCATGGCTGTGGCGCTGCTGTTGGACCGGGAAACCAGGGTCTCGAAGATCCTCACCACAACCCTGATCTTCCCCATGATGATCGCCCCGGTCATCGGCGCGCTGTTGTGGAAGCTGATGATGCAGCCCAGCGTGGGCATTCTCAACCCCATGTTGGCGATGTTGGGCGTCAACACCCGGAGCCTCGACTGGGCTGCCAAACCCAGTACGGCATTACCCTCCGTGATCCTGATCGACGTCTGGATCTATACCCCCTTCGTCGCCCTGCTGTTGCTGGCGGGCCTGCGGTCGCTGCCGAGGGAACCCTTTGAGGCGGCCCGCGTCGATGGGGCCTCGCGCTGGTTCACCTATCGCAACCTGACGCTGCCCATGCTCATCCCCATCATGACCATCGCGATCGTCTTCCGGTTCATGGATTCGCTGAAGATGTTCGACATCATCTACGCCATGACGGGAGGCGGACCGGGCGATGCGCTGATGACCTATCAGCTTCAGGCCTACACCAAGGGTTATCTCTACATGAACCTGAGCTATGGCCTCACCTACACCATGGTCCTCTGGGTGGTGATCTACTTCGTCAGCCAGAAACTGGTCAACTTCTGGAACAAATCACAGCAGCGGGCCGCAGGCATGTAAGGAGGTAGTGCAATGAATACGCTCAAGAGCCGACTGCGCAGCTTGGCCGCTGACGGCGTGCTGATAATCTACTTCGTGTTCGTGCTCTTCCCGATCCTGTGGATGGTGTTGACCTCCTTCAAGCGGACCGATGAGCTGTACACGACCCGCTTCTTCTTCCATCCCACACTGGAGAGCTACAAGGTCATCACGATCGGTGAACAGTTCGTCTCGGGCACGGGCGCATTTCGGCCCGATTTCCCGAAGTTCTTCATGAACAGCGTGATCCTGAGCGTGGGCGCCGTCCTGCTCTCGCTGCTGGTGGGGGTCCCCGCCGCGTATGCTCTGGCGCGGTTCCGGTTCAAGGGCAAGGAGAGCCTGGCCTTCACTTTCCTGTCCTTCCGGTTTGCGCCCGAGTTCGCAGTGATCATCCCCCTGTCGATCATCTACCGGAAGTTGGGGCTCTACAACACCTACTTCGGGATCATCTGGGTGTTCCAGTTGATCACGTTGCCGCTCTTGATCTGGGTGTTGCGCGGCTACTTCGAGGAAATCTCACCCGAGATCGAGCAAGCCGCGCAAACGGATGGATACCCCTGGTGGCAGGTATTCATACGCATCTTGCTGCCACTGGTGCGGCCGGGGTTGGCGGCTTCAGCGCTGTTGGCCTTCGTCTTTGCCTGGAACAACTTCGTGTACCCACTGGTACTGGGCGGCTCGGACGTGCAAACGGTTACCGTGTCGGCGCTCTCCTTCCTATCCTCTGAGCAGGCCTACTACAACCGCATGGCGGCGGCTTGCGTGATCGCGTCGATCCCCGAAATCGTTCTCGCGCTCAGCATCCAGCGCTACCTGATCCGCGGCCTGAGCTTCGGCGCCGTCAAGGGCTAGGGCTCACGAGAAGAAGGATAGTCACATGGCCAAACTAGTTCTTGATCGAGTTACCAAGAAATTCGGTTCAGTGGTGGCCGTCAACGATCTCTCCCTCGAGGTCGCTGATGGCGAGTTCCTCGTCCTGCTGGGGCCCTCGGGCGCCGGCAAGACCACCACCCTGAAGCTCATCTCGGGCGTCGAGCATTCCGATGACGGGCTGATCTACATTGGGGACAAGTTAGTCAACACCCTGGAACCGCCGCAGCGCAACGTGGCGATGGCCTTCGAGACCTATGCCCTCTATCCGAACTACAATGTCTACGAAAACATCGCCTTTCCCCTGAAGGCTCCCGGCCGCAAGATGTCGAAGCAGGATATCGATCGCAAAGTGCGCAGCGTGGCTGAGCTGCTCGGCATCACGCCCCTGTTGGAACGCCATGTAGGGGCGCTCTCCGGCGGCCAGCGTCAGCGTGTGTCGCTCGGCCGCGCCATGGTGCGTGACCCGGAAATCCTGTTGCTTGATGAGCCGATCGCCCACCTGGATGCCAAGTTGCGCCATCGGATGCGCACCGAGTTCAAGGCTCTGGAAAGAGAAATCCACACCACGACGATCTACGTGACCCACGACTATCTCGAGGCGCTCTCGCTGGCGGACCGAGTTGTAGTGCTCAACCTGGGCAAGCTACAGCAGGTCGGCACGACGGACGACGTGTTCAATCACCCGGTCAACGTCTTCGTGGCCACCCAGTTGGGCCAACCCAAGATCAACCTGATCAAATCCACAGTGTCCAATAACGGGGGCAAGCTGCAGTTCGTCTCGACTGACGAAGGCGCGATCCGCCTGGATGTCCCGGACAGGTTGAAGGACGCCGTCCTCAAGGCGAACGCGAAAGAGTTCCTGGTCGGCATCCGGCCGCTCTATGTGGATGTGGTGGACAACCAGGCAGGGCGCGCCAACGTGATCGACGCCACCGTGTACGTCTACGAACGCCTGGGCACCAAAGGCGCCCTGACGGCTTCCATCGGTTCGCAGAGTGTGGATGTGATCACACCGATCGAGATGGATTTCAGGATTGATGAACCGGTGAAGCTCGCGGTGCAGGTCGACAACCTGATCGTTTTCGACGCGGCCAGCGAGCAGAACATTCTAGCGGCGTGAGGAGGTCCGATTCAGGTGGCAGAAGTTCGTCTGGAACACCTATACAAGACTTACAAGGGCGGGGTCGAGGCCGTCAAGGACCTCAATCTCACCATCAAGAATGGCGAGTTCATAGCGTTGCTGGGGCCATCCGGGTGTGGCAAGTCCTCCACGCTGCGGATGATCGTCGGCCTGGAGGAGATCACCGGCGGCAAGATACTCATCGGCGATCGCCTGGTCAACGCGGTCGAGCCCAAAGATCGCAACGTCGCGCTGGCTTTCGAGACTTACGCCCTCTACCCACCGTTGACAATCCGGGACAACATCTCGTTCTGCCTGCGCGCCCGCGCGTTGCCCCCTGCGCAGGTGGCGCAGAAGGTCAACGAGGTGGCTGGCATGTTGAACATCACCGACATCCTGGATCGCAAGCCGGGCGAGATCGGCGGCGGCCAGAAGCAAAGGGTCTCCCTGGCCCGCGCCTTGGTGCGCGACCCGGATGTTCTGTTGCTGGATGAGCCGCTTTCGCATCTGGATGCCGCGCAACGTGCGCGTATGCGCACCGAGCTCAAGCGCCTGCATGCCGAAATCGGGCGCACGACGATCCTGGTGACTCACGACCAACTGGAAGCTATCGCCATGGCCGAACGCGTCGCCATTATGAATTTCGGCGTGCTGCAGCAGGTGGGCACCTTCGACGAAATCTACAGGCACCCGGTGAACGAATTCGTGGCCGGGTTCATCGGCGAGCCGCCTATGAACTTCCTGCCGTGCCACCCCGATGCAGAAGGCGACGTGCTGTATCTTCAAGCGGACGACAACAGCTTCCGCCTGAAGTTGCCGTCCGAGTGGCGGGCCCGCGTGCTGGCCAAGTCGCCCCAGAAGACGCACCTGGGCATCCGGCCGATCGATGTGATCGCGCACGATACATCCTCTGAGAATGGCAAGTTGGAGATGCTCGGCATCGTGCACACCTTCGAGGACCTGGGCGAGGAAGGACAACTGTCGGCTCGCGTGGGCCAGAGCACGGTCCTGGTCGTGACGCCGCCGTCCGAGCGTCTTGAGCCCAATGACAATCTTCGGCTCAAGATACGGACCGACCGCATCTACATCTTCGACGCGGAAAGCGGTCTGGCTCTCTAGTGAGGCGTGCTGTGTCCAGGATATCGTCTCCGCCGTATGTGATGGCCATTGACGGTGGCACCGAGAGCGTCCGTGTCGCCGTCATCGACCTGGAGGGCCGCGTGGTCGCCACGGCCGCGCAGACCTACAACACCACTTTTCCGCGCTCGGGCTGGGCCGAACAGGACCCGGACGAGTGGTGGCGTGCGCTGGTGGTGGCGACCCGGGCCTGCCTGGCCCGGGCAGAGGTTCGTCCGGACGACATTGCCGGCATTGGCCTCGACGCGACGACCTGCACCCTCGTGGCCCTGAGAGCAGATGGCCGGCATCTCAGGCCGGCCCTGCTCTGGATGGACGTCAGGGCGGCGCAGCAGGCGAACCGGGTCTTCGCCACCGGAGACCCGGCGCTACGCTACACCCTGGCAGGCTGCAACGCCGAATGGATGCCGAGCAAAACGCTATGGCTGGCGGAAAATGAGCCGGAGATCTTCAATCAGACGGCGCACCTGATCGAATACGTCGACTGGATGGCCTACCGGCTCACGGGGCGCCTGACGGTCAGCCTCAACACCATCACCCAACGCTGGTACTACAACTCCCGCGACGGGGGCTGGCCGACCAGCCTGTTCGCTGCCCTCGGTCTGCCCGACGTGCAGCGCAAAATCCCCGCCGAGATCCTGGCGCCGGGTGAGGAAGCGGGCCATCTTTCGGCCGAGGCCGCTGCAGTGCTCGGTCTGCCGGAAAGTGTGCGGGTGTTCCAGGGCGGCGGCGACGCGTTTATCGGCCTGCTGGGCCTGGACGTGGCGGGGCCGGGCAAGCTCGGCCTGATCACCGGCTCGTCAAATGTGATCGGCGGGTTTGTGACCGATGAGTTCCATGGCGCGGGGCTGTTCGGCGCGTTCCCCGACGCGGTGGTGCCGGGGTTGTGGCTGGTGGAAGCGGGGCAAGCCTCTACCGGCTCCATCCTGGCTTTGTTCAAACGGAACTTCGCCGCCGACTTGCCGCCCGCAACAGCTTACACTCAGCTCGGCCGGGAAGCCGCGGAGATCGCACCTGGCGCGGGAGGCGTAGTCGTCCTGGACTACTTCCAGGGCAATCGGACACCTCACACTGACTCGGAAGCGCGCGGCGCCGTGTGGGGCCTGTCGCTGCACACCAGCCGGGCGCAGATCTTCCGCGCCTTGATGGAAGGCATTGCGTTCGGCACGAACCACATCCTGCAAATTCTGACCGGCTACGGCCATTCAGCGCATGGAATCACCGCGTGCGGTGGCGCGACGCGCAGCGCGGTCTTTATGCAAATTTACGCCGACGTGTGCGGGGTGCCGTTGTCGGTGACTGAGGTGGCTGATGCCCCGCTCCTCGGCGACGCGATCCTGGCGGCGACGGGCCTGGGAATCTACCCGAGCATGCCAGTAGCGGCTCAGGCGATGGTCAAGGTGGCCAAGACTTTCGTACCGGACGCGCACAACCACGAGGCTTACCAGTATTACTTCGAGCAGTACAAAGCCACCTATGGGCAACTCCGCGATTTGATGCACGCGATGACTCGGCACGAAGGGAGCAAGCATGGCAACTGATATACCCGTTTACATCGGCCAAGACGCGATCGGCCAGCTGCTGTGTTACTGCGAGGAATACGCTCTCGCCAAATTTGTGCTCGTCGCCGATCAGAACACCTACCCGGCTATGGGCAAGGCAGTGGAAGCGGCGCTTAAAGGCCGCGGGGCGGATGTGATCACCGTGGTGCTCACCGGTGATGAGGTCATCGCTGACGAGCACTACTTGCTGCAGGTACTGTTCCGCACCGACCAGCAAGACCGTGTCTTTATCGCGGTCGGTTCCGGTACGATCACCGACATCACGCGCTTCGTCAGCTTCAAGACCAGGACGTCCTTCATTTCTGTGCCTACTGCGCCGTCCGTGGATGGCTTCACCTCTATCGGCGCGCCGCTCGTGTTCGATGGGTTGAAGGTGACATTCATCTGCCAGGCTCCGATCGCCGTCTTCGCCGATCTGGCCGTGTTGGCTGCGGCTCCCCGGCGCCTGGTCGCCGCGGGCTTTGGCGACATGATTGCCAAGTTCATGTCGACGGCCGACTGGAAACTAGACCACATCCTGCGGGATCAAGGCTACGACGAGCAGATCACGCAACGCTCACGCAAGGCCGCGCAGGCGTGCGTAGATCACATCGACGATATCAGCCGTGGCGCGCTCGAAGGGGCGCGCGCACTGATGGAAGGTTGCATCGAGTCGGGATTCTGCATGCTGGAGTTCGGCAACACCTCGCCGGCTTCGGGGGCCGAGCATCATCTGTCGCACTTCTGGGAGATGCGACTGCTGCAGGAACACAGGCCGTCTGTCTTTCACGGCACCAAGGTGGGCATCGGATGCGTGCTGACCTCCCGTATGTATGAGCAGCTCCTATCGCTCAGCCGCGACCAGGTGGCGCAGCGGCTGGCGGCGGCGCGCCTCCCCGACCGCGATGAACTCATCCAGGGCATCAAAGAGGCGTATGGCTCCGTGGCCCAGGAAGTTATCCACACGCAGGCACCACTCCTAGCGATGACAGAACGGGATTTCGAGCAGATCAAGCAACGCATCCTGGATCGCTGGGATGACATCAGGGATATCGCGATCAACACGCCCACATCGCAGCAATTCACGGATTGGCTGCAGCAGGTGGGCGGTCCGACCGACGGGCAGAGCATCGGTTTGAGCGACGATGAAATCGCGCAGGCGCTGGAATACAGCATGTATCTCCGCCGGCGCTTTACCGTAAGCACCCTCACGCACGTCCTCGGTCTCTGATGGTTTCTCCTCCTGGGGTGTGGGACGGGCAATGCATTGGCTGGATGAATGAAGAGCCTAACGAGTAATGAGTAACGAGTGACAAGTTGCTCGTTAATCATTACTCGTTACTCGTCTTAAGCGGGTTCGCATGGCAGACGACTATGACGTCCTGATCATCGGCGGCGGGGCGGCGGGACGGCGCTGGACCTGGCGCTGCGCGTAGCGCTGGTCGAGCGGGCCTACCTAACCGACGGCACCTCGAGCCGCTATCACGGCC
>Ga0209746_1000894_pt1 | contig 14772 bp, 13 predicted proteins | sample BarGraNGADG00211_3_FD_184496 | JGI IMG/M metagenome (GOLD analysis project Ga0209746, IMG submission 184496) | Arctic peat soil microbial communities from Barrow, Alaska - Barrow Graham LP Ref core NGADG0011-211 (SPAdes) (version 2) | ecosystem: Environmental > Terrestrial > Soil > Wetlands >... | reverse complement strand
GGGCAGTTCGAACCCTTGGCACTGCCGGTCTTTCGGTTCGGCGTTGCGGGGCTGATATTGCTGGTCATCCTTCGGCTTCGCGAGGGGACGATTGGCGTCCACCGAGCCGATCTCGCACGCCTCGCGGTGGCTGGCTTCTTCGGGGTGACCTTGAGCCAGGTGTCGTTCGTGTATGCACTGACGTTCACGACCGCTTCGGACAACGCGCTCCTCGGAGCCACAGCTCCGATCGTCACGGCCGTCCTTGCCACTCTCGTAGGCCTCGAGCGATCGGGGCGGCGACACTGGACCGCTGCGGTCTTCGGGCTGGCCGGGGTGATCCTGATCGTGGTTGGGAGCCCGGGGGCTCTCCTTTTCGGCTCGGGCCTGCTCGGAGATGCGTTGGCCTTCGGGAACGTCCTGGTCTCGTCGACGTCGGCGATTCTGGTTGTTCCCCTCCTGACGCGGTACAGCGTCTACCGCGTCCTGACCTACGAGATGCTCCTCGGCACGGCCATCCTCCTTCCGATCGCGCTTCCCTCGCTCCTCGCCCAGGACTTCTCGCGCGTCTCGACGGAAGGCTGGGCCGCGCTCGGCTACATGATCCTTGCGACGGGGATCGTGACCAACCTGCTCTACTTCACGGCGATGGGCCGAATCGGCGCGTCTCGGGCGGCGATCTATCAGTACCTCCAGGCCTTCCTGGGCGTGCTCTTCGCGATCCTCCTCTTGGGCGAAGGGGTCGGCGTGGTCCAGCTGGCCGGGGGCGCGATCGTCGTCGCGAGCGTCATCCTCAGCCGCTCTTCAAGGGTTGCCCGGGGTTCCGTCGACCGTCGAGGTCAGGGTCACGAATCCAGAGCCTGACGTGACACGCTTTGGGAGGCCGACACATGTGACAGGCGGACCGGCCTGGTCCAACCAGGCTGCGGACAACGCTGGCCAGCTGTCGGGCGGGCAATCGGCGGGCGCGCTCAGCCAGCAAGCCCTCGGACCTCGTCCGGGTCAAGGGCTCGGTCCCACAGCCGGACCGTCGCCAGGTCGCCCTCGAAGCCGGCCCTCGGCCCGCCGCCGAGAACGAGCGGGACGTTGGGCCCGCGTTCGAACGAACCTCCTGGGCCGTCCTTCGCGCTTGCCGCGACGGCGACACCGTCCACGAACAGCGTGACACGGTTGCCGCTTCGGACGCCCGCGAGGTGATGCCACCCGGCCGAGAGTGATCGATCGCAGGTTGCCACGGCCCCCGTTCGCAGCGAGAAGACGTGCGCCGACGGGAGCGTGCCCACGAACAGTTCGCCGCGGAACACCGCCATCGACGCCGCCCGCCGGTAGCGGACGCTTGGCGTCTCGTCGAGCGTACCGACGAGCGCCCAATCGTCGTCGCCGTCATACCGATGGACCTGGGCGTGCGGCAGCGTCCCCGCGTAGAGCATGCCGTTGTAGGTTTGGAGGTTCATGACCTCAGTCTCCGCGCCTAGGCGGCCGATCGGGTCCCAATCCGCGGCGCCGGGCGAATCGAGGTTTGTCGCACGGAGGACGAGCCCCGTCGGCCACGTCCCGACATGCATGCGGCCGCCGTATGTCTCGATCGAGTACACCTGGGTCGTGTCCGGCTGGAGCCCGCGGCTCGTCCAGTGGCCGTCGCCGTCGTAGCGGAAGACGCCGCCCCCGCCGGAGGTGGAGCGCGCCGGGACCACGATGCCGGCTTTGGTGAGCGCAATCGCGCTCTCGGCATTCGCGTGGTCGTTGCCGGCACCGTAGAGCGCTCCCGCGTGGACGCCGAGGGCCAGCAGACGCCTGCCGGGCGACCCACACGAGTCCCAGGATCCGGAACGGTCGAGCCGGAACACGCCCTGCGAGTACATTGGGGCCGCGTAGAGCGCACCCCCGAAGGGGACGAGCGCGGCGATCGAATCGGCGCCCGCGAGCTGCCCCGAATCCGACCACTGATCGCCGCCTTCGTAGCGCAGCACTCGACCGCCGGGGTTCTGGTTCGCGGAATCCTCGAGGCCCGAGCCGCCGCCCCGGAGCCGCGACACGCCCGCGTAGAGCGCACCCCCGTGAACCGCAAGCCGCGTGACCGCATTCGCGTCCCATGGCGAACCGCAGTTCTCCCAGCCGTCCGCTCGGAGGCGATGCACCCGGCCGCGCGGCGATGGTCCGCCTTCCCACGTCGCCGCGTAGAGATCGCCCTCGAACGCTGCGAGCGAGCACACCATCACCGTCGCGTCGCCCGGTCGCCCATGATCAACGAATTGCGGCGCCGTCCCCACGTCGACGCCAAACCATGCTGTCCGGTCGTTGCCGTGGCTGCCGCACGGCGAGCCGTGCTCGAAGCCGAGGGTGAAGCCGTGACGCGTCTCCGGGTCGAACCACGAGACCACGTCGCCAAGCGCGGTCGTAGGGTCTGCAACGGCGTTGACCCAGGCTGCCACCGTGATGTCGCGGGCACCCAGTCCGGCGGGCGGCACAACCTCCAGTCGTCCAGCACCGCGGAACCTCGCGACACGCCTGCCGAATGCGGCGTCTGGCTTCACCCCGAACTCGACCCCGCCCGTGAGGCCGCGTGGACCCCCTGCCCGGACCCATCGCGACCGTCGGCCGCGAGGTCCCACGCGCCGATCAGGCCTCCGTCAGCGGACACGGCGCTGTCTCCTTTGGGCCGGGCGCCCGATGCAGACCCTTGACGGTCAGGCGCCCGGCGCCTCGTACACGACCGTCCCCCCGAGGAGTGTCCGCATGACCTCGACGTCGCCCGTGACTTCCGACCGGCGGTACATCGTGAGGTTCGCGGCGATGCCCGTCCGCAGGCTCTCCCGGCCAGCGGCCATCGGCAGGCCGAGGAGCAGTGACGGGTTCGCCGTCACTAGCCGGATGGCCTCCGACAGCGTCGCGCCCGCGTACCGGACCGCGTTCGCGATGCAGGTCGGGAGTGCGGTCACCGCGCCGGCTAGGAACGGCGTCCCCGCCAGTTCGAGGCGGCCGCTGGCGAGGAGTTCCACCTCGCCGCCGTCAAACAGCGTGTACCGTCCGGGCGGCAGCCCAGCGATCGACACGGCATCGCTTACGAGCACCGTGCGCTCGACGCCCTTTGCCCGGAGGACAGTCTTCATGACTGCCGGCGGCAGGTGGTGGCCGTCGAAGATGAACCCGGCGCTCAGCCGGTCTTCGGCCAGCTGGTCCCAGATGTAATTCGGGTGGCGCCGGATGACTGCGTGCGCGCCGTTGCCGAGGTGCGTGGACCACCGGGCGCCGGCATCGACCGCCGCGCGGATCTGGTCGCCGGTCGCGTTGGTGTGGCCGATGGACGCGACCACTCCGTCGGCCACGATCGCCCGGATGTAGGGGATCGCCTCCTCATACTCGGGCGAGAGCGTGATGATCCGGATCCGCCCGCCGGCGGCCTCCTGCCACCGCCGATACTCGGCGATGTCCGGCGGCCGCACGTGGCGCAGCGGGTGCGCACCGCGAGGTCCGTCCTCACGTGAGATGTGGGGTCCCTCGACGTGGATCCCGACCACGGACGCGGCGACCAGCGGATCGGCGTAACACGCCGCCACGATCGCGCGCAGGTTGCCCAGGATATGCGTCTCCGACTCCGTGCAGATCGTGATGCACGAGCCGGAAACGCCCTTCGGCCAGAGCGCGCGGACCATTGCGGCGGTCGTCGAAGCGTCGGCGCTCGCTGCGTTCGGATCGTGGCCGGCGTAGCCGTTGATCTGGATGTCCATCCAGCCGGGCGAGATCCAGGTCCCGCCCGGGTCATCCGCCACCCGCTCGAGTGCGGTCACGAGGCCGCCCTCCACGGTGACCCGTACGGCCTGCCCGTCCTCCGCGGAGCGCCCGAGGAGTGAGAGGCCGGCGTTCGCGCTGGCGCGGCCGCTCGGGGCAGAGGTCGTGGCGTCCATGGTTCGACGCCTTTCCGCGTGGGTTCGCACGCTATCCCTTGAGGCCGGTGAGCGTGATCCCCTCGACGATCCTCCGCCGGAGGATGAGGAATGCGATGAGCGCCGGCAGCATCGCTATGACCGCACCCGCGGCCACCATCCCGAAGTCCACTGAGGAGCTGTTCGCGAATTGCGATAGGCCCAGCTCCATCGGGTAGTACTTGGGGTTATTGAGGATGAGGAGCGGCCAGATGAAGGCGGTCCACGCCTGGATGAAGGCGAGGATCGAGAGCGCCGCCATCGCCGGTGCCAAGAGCCGCGGCACGAGTTGGAGCATGATCCGGAGCTCGGACATGCCGTCGATGCGCGCGGCGTCGAGCAGCTCGTCGGGCACGCCGGAAATCGTGTTCTGGCGCATGAAGAAGATGCCGTAGCTCAGGACCAGGAATGGCAGGAACAAGCCGAGCGGCGTGTTCACGAGGCCCAGCGCGTTCATCTGCAGGAACAGCGGGACCATGTAGATCTCGAACGGCACGATCGCCGTCGCGATCACGAGCATGAACAGGAAGTTGTTCCCCGGAAACTTGAACTTCGCGAAGATGTAACCGGCGGTGGCCGACGTGAGCAGGATGAACACGGTCGAGATCGTCGCGAACACAAGGCTGTTCCACAGGTAGGTCAGCATGGGCGCCTGGTCGAAGACCTTCTGGAAGTTCGCGATCGTCCACTGCTCGGGGAGCAGCCTCGGCGGCACGAGCAGCAGCTCGGGTGCCGGCCGGAGTGAGGTGCTGACCAGCCAGAACAGCGGGAACACCATGACGATCCCGCCGATGAGCAGGATGGCCACCACCAGCCAGTACGTCAGGCTGCCGAGAGGCGTGCGGCGTCTCCTGATCATTCCGCAGACCCCCGCAGGAACCGGAACTGGATGACGGTCAGGACCAGGATGACCGCGAACAGGTACATGGCCTCGGCGGACGCGTAGCCCATCTTGAAGAAGCGGAACCCGTTTTCAAAGATGTCGTAGACGAGCACCCGGACGAGCTGTCCCGGGGCGCCCTGCACGTCCGACGCCAGGACGTAGACCTGGGTGAACACGTTGTAGGCCGAGATCGTCGTGATCACGACCACGAACAGCGTGACCGGGGCCAGGAGCGGCATCGTGATCCAGCGGAACTGCTGCCAGGCGCTCGCACCGTCCACCGCCGCCGCCTCGTGGAAGACGTGCGGGATCGCCCGCATACCCACGATCAGGATGATCATGTTGTAGCCGACCTGTTTCCAGACCGACAGGATGACCACCCCGACGAGCGCCATCGTGGGGTCGCTGAGCCACGCCTGCCTGGAGATGCCGACCAACCCAAGAGCCGAGTTCAGGATCCCGTGCTGGTAGTTGAAGATCTCGCGCCAGCCGAGCGTCACCGGGACCATCGACACGAGCACGGGTGCGAAGTAGAGGAGCTCGAGGGCGCCCCCGATGCGACCGGTCACGAACCGCGCCAGCAGCGCCGCCAGCGCCAGCGCGAGCACCACGGAGATCACCGTGGTGGCCACGGCGAAGAACGTGGTGTTCATGAACGCCAGCCGGAAGTTGTCGTCCGACAGCAGGTTGACGTAGTTGTCGAGCCCGACGAAGTGATCGGCCGGTTTGATGAGGCCCCAGTCGAACAGGCTCATCAGGAGGGCCTGGCCAGCAGGGACGATCCGGAGATAGATGAACAGCGCCATGACCGGCGCGAGCACGAGGAAGACGAACCGATACCGAATCCAGGTTCTTCGCGGTACGCGCCTCACGGCAGCCAGCGGACTGTTCACCCGTCGATCCTTCGCTTGTCCGTTGTTGGGTGGGTGCGGCGGGCGTCGCGGCAATGGCCAGCGGCGCCCGTCGCGCTGGAGATCAGCCGCCGAAGTGGCCGTTGGTCTTGAGGATCGAGTTGGTCTCGTCTGCCCAGGTGTTGAGCAGCGTCTGGATCTTGTCGGGTTGGCCCGCGAGGTTCGCGAAGTCAGCATAGGCCGCGACGAGGTGCGTGGCGAGCTTTGTCTCGATCTCGTCGAACTCCGCGATCGGCGGAGTGTAGGTCAACTTGAAGCCAGCGGGGTGAGTGAAGAAGCCCGCATACGTCGGGTTTGCCGCGAGGAACGCGGTCAGGTCGAGGTCCTTGCGAGCCGGCAGCCAGCCCGAGATCGTCACCATCGAGATCTGCTGCTCCTGCTCCTTCAAGAACCGAACGAACTCCCACGCGCATGCCGCGTTGGGGGATGCGGCCGGGACGAACATACTCTCGGAGGTAACGAGACTTCCGACGGGCGGCGAAATGGTCTGGTAGTGACCGACGAGCGCCGGGGCCTTCGTGGCGATCTCGGGGATCACCCATGCCTCGCGAAGGAACATCGCGGTCGCCTTGGTCTCGAACGCCTTCGCGTCGCTGTCAATGTTCAGCGAGTCGATGTTTGCCTTCAGGAGGTCAACGTACATCTGGAACAGCTTGACGCCTTCCGGTCCGTTGAAGTCCGCCTGCCACTTGCCCGGTGACGTCTCTTTGATAAGCGTTCGACCGGACTGGAGCAGCAGGATCCAGAACTTCTCGGCGACGCCGCTGCCCTGGCCGCTGAGCCGGAGGCTCAGGCCGGAGGTGACGAGGCTGCCGCTGGCATCGACCACGGCGAGCTTCTTCGCGTCCGCGATGATCTCGTCCATCGTCGTGGGGGGAGCGGTGATCCCCGCCTTGGTGAACATGTCGGTGTTGTAGTAGATCCCGGCGGTGCCGATGAACAGCGGCACGCCCCAGTTCTTGTTCGCGTAGGTGTTGTCCGCGACGATCGCCGGGTCGTAGGCGCCACCCGTGACGAACGTCTTCAGGTCGTCGGGCAAGGGCGCCAGCAGACCCTGATCGATGAACCGGGACAGGAAGTTGGTCGTCCGGACGACGACGTCGCCGGCGGTCTTCGACGGGAGCGCCGTCGAGAGCTTCTGCTCGAAGCCACGCAGGTCCGTGCTGAAGACGGTGAAGTCGACGTTCGGGTGAGTCTTCTTGAAGTTCTCGCCGGCAAGCTTGTAAACCGCGTCAACCTCCGGGTAGCCGCCCCACACGTTCAGCGTGACGGGGGCGTCTCCGCAGGCGTTCACGGCCGCCGCGCTGGCGGACGGAGCCGGTCCGGTGCTGCCGGCTGCCGCCGAGGGTGTCGTGCTAGCGGCCGCCGTGGGCGCCTGGGTGGCAGTGCCCGAGCTGCACGCCCCAACGACGATGGCCAATGTAGAAACGAGCGCGAGGGTCTTGATCCACGCGCGGGGCCTTGTCATGTTCCTCTCCTCCACGATGCCAATGACGACCGGTGATGCGGAGCCAGCACTCTCAAGGGCACCCGCCTCCTTTGTCCCGTGGCTGGTCTTCGGAAGATGCGGCCGGCTTCCGCAAGGGCCGGATTCCAGGGAACCGGGAGGTCGGCCCGCCGCGGGCGGGTGTGCCGATCGACCGGCCGGCCGCGGCCCACCGAAGCCACCTCGTTGACATGGTTCGCCGCAGCATCCGCTAGCGCCCGTCTTGCGGCTGCGGGACGGACTGTCTCGGGTGCGGGCTCGCCCCCGACGGCCACCGCCCGAGGCCAAAGGACGTGGCCTGAGGGCGTCGAACCCGGCTCGGATCGAGCGCTGCCATGCGGGTCATGAGCAGCTCCCCGGCCTCGATGACATGCGCCCGGACGGCGGCCTCCAGGAGCTCCGGGTCGCGCAGCTCCACCGCCTCCACAATCGGAGCGTGCTGGGCGATGAGCGTGGGGGCGTCGGCGGACAGGACCTGGTTCGTGAGCACGATCCGCCGCGAGAGGGCCCCGAGCGTGTCGAGCTGGCTCAGCAGCATCTCGTGCCCGCACCGGGCGAAGACGGATCGATGAAAGGCGACGTCTGCGTCCGCGACCGCCAGTGGGTCGCCGGTCTGGATCGCCTCGCACAGGACCTCGAACGCGGCCCGCGTCTCGTCCCGGATGGCGTGGTCGGAGCCGCTGGCCTCGAGCGCCAGCCGGGACGCGTAGGGCTCGAGAAGCGCCCGCAGGCTCGTGATCTCCCACGTCGCCCGCACCGATAGCTGGGACACGAACACGCCGCGACGCGGGACGATCTGGATCAGGCCACCGTCCGCGAGGGTCCGGAGCGCCTCGCGGACGGTGCCGCGCGACGTCTCGAGCTGGCTGGCGAGGGCGACTTCCGGCAGTCGCGATCCCGGCGCGAACTCGCCGTGGACGATAGCATCTCTGATGTACGTGGCGACCGCCGTTGTCAACGTCTCTGGTCGCTGGAGGCTCATGGGTCGACCGAATCCTCCCTGCATTGGATTGTCGGACAGTAAATCATCAGACAACCGTCGCGCAAGGTGATCCGACCGTCGCGCAAGGCGATCCGACCGCGTCGCGGAGGGCGGCGTGAGCGTCGAGACGCGATCCATCGATAGGGATTCGACTCGCGGCGCCTACAGGTTCTTGATCCGGTGCCGGTAGCGCTCGGTCACGGCGACGTTCGCCTCGTCGCCGCCGAGGCTGTTGGAACTCCGCCAGATGGGCGGCTCGATTCCGCGCCGGGCGAGCTCTGCGATCGCCTCGAGCATGATCGAGTTCATGGCGTAGGCGTTCACAAACGTGGATACGGGGGCGACCTTCTCAGCCACCCCATCGAGCTTCACGATCGCGTCGCCCAGTGGCATCTTCGTGTCGACGAGGATGTCGACGAGGTCACACAGGTCCTTGCCGCTGGGGTGGCGACTCGGGTGACCCTGTGGCAGCCCGCGCTGGTTCGCGACCGAGGTGACGCCGATGGTGGTCATGCCCAGTTCGTGGGCATACATCGCGCTGTCGATCGTCGCGGAGTTGATGCCGTAGGCGTTGACGATGATGAGGAGGTCTCCGGCGTCGAAATTGGTGTCGCCGAGGATTGCTCTCGCATACCCGGGCGTCCGCTCGATCGCCATCGACCTGGCGGCCCCGTTGCCGAGGTAGAAGCCGTCGTCGAGGAACGAGACGATGCAGGCGAGCCCGCCGGCGCGGGAGAAGACCTCCTCTGCGCCGATCTGCGAATGGCCGCCCGGGCCGATCACGTAGATGAGGCGGTTCTGCGCGATCCGGTCGGCGACGGCCGCGCCGGCCCGCACGATCGCGTCTCCCTCCTCGTCCCGGACCCGGGCGAGGAGCGCCGTGACCTGCTCTAGGTATATGGCGTGGATCGGAGTGTCCATGTGGTGCCTCCTGGGGGTCAGCGGTCGTGGTTCGTGCGGCGGTCGATCGGACCAGGGGATGGTTTGGTCGGTGGTCAGCCGAGCGGTGCGGCCGAGGCGAGGGCGACCGCGGCCTCGACCAGTCGCTCGCCCTCGCCCGACTGCAGGACGCTGGCGTTCGGTTCGTACCCGCCGACCGAGAAAGCGTCGGCGGTCGGGATGTAGCCGACCGTGCCGTCGCACAGCGCGGCGACGCACGTGGTCTCGTCGCCCAGCGCGGCCCGGATCCGCTGGCCGAGCGCGACGAACAGCTCCCCCTGGACGCCGACATGGAGCAACGGTCCGAACGCCAGGGCGCTGGCCCGCACGCGGACCGGGCCGTCACGGTCTGGATCCGCGGCCTGGTCGGCGATGAGCTCTGCGTACGCGGCGGCGACGAGGGCGTGATAGGTGGCGTCGGCCGTCAGGTCGGCCTCCCGGACTGCTTGCTCGGAAGCCCGGGCCGTGCTCGCAGCCGCGCGCGCGACCGCGAGGTCGGGGAGCCGCTTGCGCCGCAGCTCAACGACCTGCGAGTCGCCCCAGACGCGGCCGGATGGGACGGGGGCAAGGCCGTCGCGGACCGCCAACACACAGTCGGCGAGGATCCGCCCGTATCGCTCGGCAGACTCGAAGGTCCGCCACGGCACCACGACGCCGACCATGCTCCCCTCGGGCGAGTAGCCGCCCGGGTTCACGTCGCCCTGGGGGCCCGTGGAGAAGATCGTCACCCCGCCCACCGACTCGTCCACGAGCCGGCACATGACGCCCGGGAAGTCAGCGCTGTATAGCAGGTTGTTCGGGCCGAGCGTCGTCGGGTGGCAGCCGTAACTCGCGTGGGTAGCGATCGGGCGCCCGTCGACGCCGTCGAAGCGGGTCACCGTCACCCGGTCGTCCACCGGCCCGCCGTTCGGCCGCCGGTTCGCGCCGATCCCCTCGACCCGGCCGATCCCCACGGCGGCGACCGCCTCACGACGGTCCTCCCAGGCACGCGCCACGGCGCCGGCGATCGCGTGGCCGATGGTCCGCTCCGCCTCGGATGGCTCCAGCAGCCGCGGACCGCTGTGCGTGTGCGTCCCGGCGAGCTGGAGGCGCTCGCGGGGGATCCCGGTCTTCTCCCGGACCTCGTCGGCGACGAGGCCCTGGAGCCGCGCGTCGATCTGGATGAGATCCGCGACCACGAGCGCGACGGTCGTCCCGTCGGCGCCCTCGGCGACGAGCGCGCGGGCGTGGAGCGGGTCGTGAATCCCGCTCGCGCCGTCCACCCTGACCTCGAATCCCTCCAGCTGCATCCCCAGCGGCGGCGTGATATCGACCTTCGCGGCTCCGACCTTCATCCCGGGTCTCCTCCGAGCACGATGGCTCGACCGGTACGGTCCGCCTCGTAGGCGGCCGTGATGACCTCCACGGCATTGCGGCCGTCCTCGGCCGTGACGGCCGGCGGCCGCCCGGTGCGGACGGCATCGGCGAAGTCGGCGTACTGCCGGAGGTACCCGACCGCATTCGTCCCCCAGGTCCGCGTCGCGCCGGTTCCGGGCGGAGGCGCGGCGTCGTCCGCAGCGTCGGACGGAGCCGGGATCCCCGGGACGTCCCACTCGACCGCCATTTCGCCGACGAGCCGGACGTGGCCGCGGTCGCCATAGACGCGCAGCTCGGTCGGGAGCTCGAGGTTCGCGCAGGTCGTGGCGATGATCTGGCCCAGCGTCCCGTTGGCGAACCGCAGGCTCACCGACGCGGTGTCCTCGGCCTCCATCACGTGGCCGAGCGTCGCCACGTGGGCGCTGACCGACGCCACGGGCCCGCCGATCCATCGAAGGAGGTCGATCATGTGGATGGCCTGGTTCATCAGCACGCCACCGTCGAGCTCTCGCGTGCCGCGCCAGGCGGCGCTGTCGTAGTACGACTGCGGCCGATGGTAGAGACCCTCGGCGATGACCAGCGAGAGCCGCCCGAGCGCGCCGGCCTCCACCGCCGCGTGGAGCGCGCGGACCACCGGCTCGAAACGGCGCTGGGCGATCGTGGCGACGGTGAGGCCGCGCTCGCGACCCTCGCGCACGATCTCGTCGGCGTCGGCGACCCGGAGCGCGATCGGCTTCTCGACGAGGACGTGACGACCGCTTCGAATGGCGGCCAGGGCGTGGCCGGGATGGAGCCCGGAGGGAGACGTCACCGCGACGGCATCCACGTCGTCGCGCTCGAGGAGTTCCTCGAGGTGGATCGACCAGGGGACGCCCCAGCGGTCCCCGACCGTGCGGGCACGATCGGCGGATGCGTCGACGACGCCCACGAGGTGCAGGCCGTCGAGTGCTTCGATCGCCTCGAGGTGCTGCGTCGAGATCGCGCCGCAGCCGACGATTCCAATTCGCAGCGGGTCCTTGGCGCTCATGCCCGGACCGCAGCCACCTTCGCGACGGCATCGACGACGTCGTCGATGTCCGCGTGCGTGCCCATGAGGATCGGCAGCGAGAACATGAGGATCTCCTCGGCCTCGGCCTTCTCGGCATTCGGGCACGCGACCGGCTCGGGCCCGCCGAGGCGAGCGATCTCGTCGCGGACCGCCTGGTTCCTGTTGAGCGGCGTGTACCCGTGGAACACCGGGATCCCCTCCGCCCGGAGCGCCTCGGCGAATGCCATCTTGGGCAGCCCACCGTCGGCCGCGCCCAGCCACCGCCAGTGGTACGTGTACCAGCTGTGCGCGGTGACCCCGTCGGGGACTTTGAGTGGCACGACGCCCGGGATCTCGGACATGCGGGTGCTGAGGTACGCGGCCGCCTCAGTTCGGTGGGCCTGCTGCGCCGGCATCCGCTTCATCTGCTCGAGGATCACCGCGGCCTGGAACTCGGTCATCCGGAGGTTCCAGCCGAGCCTGACGTGCTCGTACCACTCGCCGCCGCGCCGGCGCCCGACGTTCCGGTACGACCAGAGGAGCTCGTCGAGCTCATCATCGTTCGTCAGCATGATGCCGCCCTCGCCCGCGTTGATCGGCTTGGACGACTGGAAGCTGAACGTGCCAATGTCGCCGATCGCCCCGACCGGCGTCCCCCGCCAGGCGGCACCGTGAGCCTGCGCCGCGTCCTCGACAACCTTGAGGCCGTGACGGCGGGCGGCGGCCATTACGCCGTCCATGTCGGCGGGCGACCCACCATGGTGCACGGGGATGATCGCCTTCGTGCGCGGGGTGACCGCCGCATCGATGAGCGCAGGGTCGATAAGCAGCGTCTCGAGGTCCACGTCCACGAACACCGGGATGGCGCCAATCATCAGTGCGGCGCTGGCCGTCGCGATGAACGTGTACGGGGGCACGAGCACCTCGTCCCCCGGCCCGATCCCGAGCGCCTTGAGGGCAACCGACAGCGCCATCGTCCCGTTGACGCAAGCGATACCGTGGCGGGCCGCCTGCAACTCGGCAAACTCGATCTCGAGCCGCTTCACGTACGTGCCGTCGATCGAGCCCCAGGTCCCGGACCGGAGGACGGCGAGCAGAGCCTCCTCTTCCTCGCGCCCGAAGACGGGCCACCCCTCGAACGGCCTGGTGCGGACCGGCGTGCCGCCGTGAATCGCGAGTGTGGACATCTTGAACTCCTGGTTTCGAACCACCATCAGCGGCTGACCTGGGATGCCGCGGCCTCATCGACGAACATCACGGCGTCGGGATGGCCGCGGAGGACCGACGCGGGGCAGGCGGTGGTGACCGGGCCGTCGAGCATCGCCGCCACGGCGGCGGCTTTCTGCGGGCCGGGAACGACGAGCGAGATGACCCGACAGGCGAGGATCGTTGACATGGTCACCGACAGCGCGATCCGGGGCACGTCCTCGAACCGATCGAAGGCGCCGTCCCTGACCTGCTGGTGGCGGCTGGTGTCGTCGATCTCGACGGGCTTGACCCGGGCCGGGTCCTCGAAGTCAGCGACGTGCGGGTCGTTGAACGCGACGTGTCCGTTCTCGCCGACGCCCACCAGGGCGAGATCGATGCCGCCGTCCGCGAGGAGCGCGCCGTAGCGCGCCGCCTCCACCTCGGCGCCGGCCGGGTTGCCACCGTTGATCCGCTCGACGCGACCGGGATGCACGAGCGACCAGATGTGACGATCGAGCCACGTCCCGAAGGACCGCTCGTGGCCCACCGCCAGCCCGATGTACTCGTCGAGGTGGAAGGCGTCCACGCGGCCCCAGTCAAGACCCTCGGCCTGGGCGAGCGCGGCGAGGAATTCCGCCTGCGAGGCGGCGGCCGCGAAGATCACGCGAACCCTGGGCCGTGCCGCGAGGAGCTCCCGCAGGCGGTCGGAGGCGTAGACCGCCGCGGCGGCGCCCATCGCGGGACGGTCCTGGAGGACAACCGTCCGGAGCCGGTCGCGCACGATCTCGGTCATGCGTGTTCGGGGACGAAAACCACGAAGAACACGTAGTCGAGCGGCTCCGAGCCGGTGTTCGTGATCTCGTGCTCGGTGCCCAGGGGGATGAGGACGCTGCTCCCGGCGGACACTTCCGTGCGCACGCCGTCGAGGATGACGAACCCGGTACCCGTCGCGACGTAGTAGGCCTGGTCCTCGTCGGTGTGCGTGTGGGTGGGAACGGTCTCGCCTGGGTGGATCCGCACCTGCGTGATGTTGAGCCGCTTCGTCTCGAAGACGGGGCGGTAGTCGGCGTACGGCTCGGGCTGGACCGCGAGCTCGGCGAAGTGCCTGATCATGTCTCCTCCGTGCTGACGGCGCCCGGTGCGGGGTGTCACGTTCTGCGGGGGTCAGCGCGCGCGGAACGCGTGGTCTTCCCCTGCCACCGGACCAAGCTTGACGGCGTCGAAGTCCCAGCCGTTGGTCGCACACATGGCGCGGACGTGGCTGTCCCAGGTGGGTTCCTCGGGCGGCGGACCGGCGGTGAAACAGTCGACGCTCAGGTACACGAACCGGGACGGTCCGGTGCACCGGACCGCGTGCGGGACACCGGGCGGCGTCCGAACGAAGTCGCCGACCTGGAGCGGGTGCTTCTCCGCCGCGCCGGGCCCGACGCCCAACTCGCCCTCGCCCTCGAGGATGAAGAACACCTGCTCGGCGTCCTCGTGGACGTGGACTGGAGGCGCCTCGCCGGGCTCGAGGATCACGAAGAACGCCTCGGAGGCGGACGCCTCGCGACGATCCATGATCAGGTCGTTGGTGTGAGTGGGAAACCGATAGCGGACGACCTTGCGGGCGTCGAAGACGTACTGCGTCACGGGCCTGCCCTCGATTCCCCCATGGCGTTCTAGTTGATTGTCCTACAGTAGACCATTGGACATGGCGTTCGCAAGGCCAACTGACACATCAGTCGGGCGATGGGCACCTGTCGGTGGAGCGCGCATCGTGGCCGGACGGGGACGTGACGGAGAAGCGAGAACCAAAGGACCAGGACCGGCGTTTTCGTCTCGCCTGTGGGGTCTTCGGGGGGCGATGAAGAGCGCGGGGGGCTCACCATCTCGTCGACATCGTCCGGGCCGCCCCCTGTCGCGGGTGCTGACCCACTCCGTGGCGAAGGCCAGACTCAAATGACCTGACCCAGATACCGCGCGCGTGAGCTCGCCCCGCTCCGGATCCGCGTCGACCGCGATCGCAGCCGGGTTCGTCCCCGTCGAGCAAGACCGGGCGCTCCTGTCCGAGAATCACCCGCGCGCGATCATCAGCGATGGCACGTCCTCGTCCGTT
>Ga0209746_1000893_pt1 | contig 14789 bp, 10 predicted proteins | sample BarGraNGADG00211_3_FD_184496 | JGI IMG/M metagenome (GOLD analysis project Ga0209746, IMG submission 184496) | Arctic peat soil microbial communities from Barrow, Alaska - Barrow Graham LP Ref core NGADG0011-211 (SPAdes) (version 2) | ecosystem: Environmental > Terrestrial > Soil > Wetlands >... | reverse complement strand
AACAAACAGTGACTTTCTACAGATAATTTATTCAAATTGCTTCCTGCCTTAAAATCTGTATCTTTGCAAACTCAATTTACGAACTACCGACTACAAACTTCCGACTAATTATGGTCAGTCGCTGAAACATCAACAAACAGTTTCTCCCGTTCACCGAAGAACGAAGTCTAAGCTTCTTTAAAAGAAAGTCCCCACTGAAAAAATCGATTCGACAACCAAAATACAAACTCAAAATAAATGCCCAAATGAGACTCTTATTTGGGCATTTCTGATTTCAGACAAATATATATCTGTTTTTCTCTCCTACTTTTATAACATCTAAACAGAACTTACTTATACTTTTCTTTCAAAATGTAATATGTTTACATATTAAATTGACATATACAGTTGTTTATTAGAAAAAAACAAGTAGATTTGAACATGTTTTAAATTGGCTAGGTATATTTGCTTTGTACAGGATTTACAAAATTTATTCAAAATTCTATTGTATAATTCAATTAGAATAAATTTCTTGAACATTGAGATAATTAAACAATCACAAAAAAATCAAATCATGAAAAAACACAGCTTTTATCTTTCACTTGTCGTTTTGTTGATTTATCTGGTTTCATGTAAATCAAATCCTAAGAATTCCGAAAGCAGAGAATTATTTGTCCCCAATCCGCAAAATGTTGAAAAACAAGAAATCAAAACACTTGATATTGGTGCAAAAGCACCTGATTTCAATTTACCCGACATGAATGGGAAAATGGTAAGCTTAAGTGATTTTTCAGAAGCCAGAGTTTTGGTTGTTGTTTTTACCTGTGCCCATTGTCCAACCGCACAAGCTTATGAATACCGGTTGATTCAATTTACTGCCGATTATAAAGATAAGAAAGTACAGGTCGTTGCAATTATGCCGAATAGTAGTCTGGCTTTATTGCCGGAAGAGTGTGGATATACCGATTACGATGATTCTTTTGCGAATATGAAGTTAAGAGCAAAAGATAAGCAGTATAATTTCCCTTTTTTATATGATGGAGATAACGAAGCCGTTTCATTAAAATATGGTCCATCGACTACGCCCCATGTTTTTGTTTTTGATGAAGAAAGAAAATTGCAATACAATGGCAATTTAGATCAAAACGAGAAACCCGGCACGGGAAATTCAGAGAATTTGAGGGCAGCAACCGATGCACTTCTGGCAGGTAAACCTGTGACAAATCCCGTGACAAAAACTTTTGGATGTTCCATAAAATGGGCATGGAAACAGGAACTGGCAACTAAAGCAAACAAAAACTGGAATGAAAATCCAGTAGAACTAAAGGATATTGATATTTCCGGAATAAAAAAACTTGTGAAAAACGATTCGAAAAAACTTCGTTTAATTAATATCTGGGCTACCTGGTGCGGCCCCTGTGTTGTGGAATATCCAGATTTGGTTGAGCTACAAAGAATCTATGGAGGAAGGGACTTTGAATTTATTTCTATTTCGTCCGATAAAATGGAGAATAAGGAAAATGTATACAGTTTCCTGAAAAAATCACATTCAGCAATTCAAAATTATATTTATACCGAAGGAGATAATTATAAACTGATAGAAGCTATTGATCCTGAATGGAAGGGAGCTTTACCATATACCTTGTTAATTGAACCTCAGGGAAAAATTGTATGGAAACATCAAGGAGAAGTGGATATGACTGAACTTAAGAAAGCCATCGTTAATCATCCAATGATTGGCCGTTATTTTTAATAGATCTTTATTAATTAAGATAGTGAAATTTTAAAAACCAGTATAATGAAAAAATATTTATTGTTTCTAATTTCTGTTTTCAGTAGTTTCGAGATGCTAACAGCAGCAAAACCCACTATGAATCTGTTGGTTTTTACCAAAACGGTAGGTTTTTATCATGTTGCCAAGCCCAATGCGATAAAAGCATTTTATGAAATGGCACATGATCATAATTGGCAAATAACTTTTACTGAAGATTCTACTTTCTTTTCGGATAAGGAATTGAAAAAGTATAATGTAGTGGTGTTTTTGCTTACTACCGGAAATAATTTGCTCGATAATACAGAGAAAATGTCTCTCGAAAAGTATGTCGAAGGTGGTGGCGGTTTTGTTGGTGTGCATACGGCCACAGATACTGAATATAAATGGCCCTGGTACGAAAAGTTGATTGGTGCTCACTTTCTCGGTCATCCACCGGTTCATGAAGGGAAACTAATTATTGAAAACAAGCTTCATCCGGCTACTATATGTTTTGGAGTCGACACATTGACATGGAAAGATGAATTTTATAGCTTTGACAGAAACCCAAGGAAGAACAAAAATTTAAAAATTCTGGTTTCTATCGATGAAAAATCCTATAATATTGATGAAAACTTATGGTTTAAATCGGTGAATATCGTTATGGGCGACCATCCTTTGGTCTGGTGTCAGGAAATGGGTCGCGGACGAAGTTTTCAAACGGCACTGGGTCATATTCCGGAAATGTATGATAACGAAATGTTTAGGAAACATCTTATCGGAGCTATACTTTGGGCTGCCCGAAAAGAAAAGTAAAACAGCCTGTTTATAACCTATGGTTACATCCATCTTATACTAAGTCTACAATTACTTTTTTTGAAAAATCATTCTAATCTAAAAATCTAAAAATACCCTTATGACAAACAAAACACTTCAATTCATTTATTTATCATTCATCATACTCACTATGTTACAATCAAATCCTGTACAGGCACAATCGTCGGATAAACAATTCGGTATTTTTGATGGTCATTCCGATATCGGAAAAGTAGAAATTCCCGGTTCAGTCAAATATAATGCGGATAAACAAACCTACACAATCGAAGGTTCAGGAACCAATATCTGGTTTGGAAGCGATGAATTTCAGTATGTCTGGAAAAAGATAAAAGGAGATTTTATTCTTACAGCTCAGGTCGAATTTATTGGAAAAGGAGTTGAAGCCCACCGTAAAATTGGTTGGATGGTTCGTCAATCGCTCGAACCGAATGCACCTCATGTCAGTGCCATGATTCATGGTGATGGACTGACTTCGTTGCAGTTCCGCCGTACTGCCGGTGGAGATATGGAAGAAAAAAAGATGACTATAACTGGCCCGGATATTGTCCAACTCGAGCGAAAAGGCAGTACTTATATTATGTCGGTAGCACATTGGGGGGAAACTTTTGTGTCAGAAGAAGTTTCCGATTCAACCATGAGCGATGAAGTGTATATCGGTTTATTTATCTGCTCACATAATCCCAAAGTTTCGGAGAAAGCCATCTTCAGTAATGTTCGTATAGTAGTTCCTGCAGGTCCGAATTTAATTCCCTATACCGACTATTTAGGCAGTCATCTCGAAACGATGGATATAGCATCGGGTATGCGCAAAATTATTTATCAGGTGCCATATTCTATTCAGGCTCCCAACTGGACACCCAATGGAAAAACATTAATCTACAACAGCAAAGGTTTGCTTTATAATTTCGATCTGGCAACAGAAAAACCTACGGTGTTGAATACCGGTTTTGCAAATAACAATAACAACGATCATGTGTTATCTTTCGATGGAAAAATGATAGGAATCAGTCATCACAGTGCCGAAGATAATAATCAGTCCGGAGTCTATTATTTACCTGTACAAGGAGGAAAACCGATACGTGTTACAACTAAAAGTCCGTCCTATTTTCATGGTTGGTCGCCCGATAAGAAATTTATGATTTATACCGGTGGCCGCAACAATCAATTCAACATTTACAAGATACCGGTAAAAGGCGGTGAGGAAATTCAACTGACAAATGCCAAGGCGTTGGACGATGGTTCGGAATATACTCCCGATGGTAAATATATTTATTTCAATTCGTCCCGTACCGGCAACATGCAAATCTGGCGGATGAAACCCGATGGAAACGATCAGGAACAAGTGACTTTCGACACCCTGAATAATTGGTTTCCGCATATATCTCCCGATGGAAAATGGATTGTTTTCATTACTTTCAAAAACGATGTAAAACCGGATGATCATCCTTTTTACAAACAAGTTTACCTGCGCATGATGCCTGTCGGTGGCGGCGAAACAAAAGTCATCGCTTATTTGTATGGCGGTCAGGGAACCATCAATGTACCATCGTGGTCGCCCGATAGTAAAAAGATAGCCTTTGTAAGTAACAGTGATTTTAAATAATTTCTTTCTTTTACTCAATATCAGTTATTACACACAAATATTTTTTTAATCAAACAAAGCCCGGTTACAAATTCAATTTATGAGAACCAAATTAATGCTTTTGTTTAGTCTGATATTCTGTTTAATTCATGCCCAAACGCCTGATGCCACTGCCGAAGCGGAAAATGGTGTACGTTCCGGAGGCGTAACCATAGCTTCTTCTATCGCCGGTTATTCGGGAATAGGCTATGTAACCAACTTCCAGAATTCGTCCGATAAGATTACGGTAAGTATGACGGTTGCCAATAAGGGTTTTTATAAATTGATGATCCGTTATTATTCCGAAAATAAAGAGCAGGATTTGTTTGTCAACGGCAATGGTCCTTCGAAAGTTGTATTTCCGGCCACCACTGTTTTTACTGAAGTTGATGCCGGAAAATATCTCCTCAATGCCGGAACCAATATTTTTACCATTCAAAGTAACTGGGGCTGGATACAGATTGATAAATTCTCGCTTTATGCAACAACAAAAAATAGCTATAATATAACGCCCAACTTGATAAACCCGAATGCTACTACCGCCACCAAAGCACTTTATGCCTATTTGGTTTCAAATTTTAATGTGAAGATTATTTCCGGACAAACAGACGATTGGTACGACAGAATAAAACCCATAGCCGGAAAAACACCCATGCTGCGCGCCTTCGATTTTCAGCATTATACACAGGGTTATTCCTACTTATGGGACAACAGCATTCGCGGTTTTAAATTTGGAGCTGAAGATAACGGACAGACCCAGAAAGCCATCGACTGGTACAATCAAAGCGGCAAGAAAGGTATCGTCAATTTTCAGTGGCACTGGCATTCACCGACGGGTGGAACGGTAGGAACCAATACTTTTTATACCAACAGCACTACCTTTGATGTAACCAAAGCAGTGACGAGCGGTACAACCGAAAATACAAAAATTTTACAGGATATTGATGCTATTGCTTTTCAATTGAAACGTTTGCAAACAGCGGATGTGCCGGTATTGTGGCGGCCGCTGCACGAAGCAGGTGGTACCTGGTTCTGGTGGGGCGCCAAAGGTCCGGTTGCCTGTAAACAACTGTACCAGATACTATACGACCGTATGACAAATTACCACGGTCTGAATAATTTGATCTGGGTTTGGTCGACTCCCGAAACAGACTGGTATCCCGGAAATGCAGCCGTGGATATAGTCGGGAACGATTCTTATCCCGGTGAGTATAATTACGATCCGCAAAAAAGTGCTTTCGACCGTTTGTATCAACTCATCGGCGGAACCAAACTGATTGCCATGAGTGAAAACGGACCCATTCCCAATCCGGATGATTGCCTGACCTATGATGCGCCCTGGGCCTGGTTTATGTCGTGGAGCAATCTGGTTACGGCACAAAACAGCAATCAGCATATAATAGATGTATTCAATAATGCATTGGTGTTGACACTCGAAAGTCCTACCGATGTAAATGAACTATCAGCCGACCCGAATGCAGCTTATAAAGTGTTTCCTAATATCGTCAGGGACATTATTAATATTGAAGGTAAATCTTATTCCCGAGTAGAACTGATTAATTCGAAAGGTCTACTTGTATTTTCTTCAAAGAATTCATCCAGCAAAATTAATATTCAAAATACACCAAATGGAATGTATCTCCTGAAAATTTATAATAACGATCAAAGCTATCAACAAAAGTTGATTGTCAGTAAATAGAACTTATATCGGTATGATTTGGATTTCGTATAAATACAGATCAATAACTTTCAGCAAAACCTGAAACAACAGTTACAAAGATTTGATATTATGATCAGTTACCTTCAAGTAGAAAACCTCACCAAATCGTTTGGCGATAATCTGCTTTTCGAAAATATATCGTTCGGCATTGCCGACAACCAACGCGTTGCACTCATTGCTAAAAACGGAACAGGAAAAACCACTTTACTCAATATTATTGCCGGAAATGAAGATTATCAGGGCGGAACCATTTCGTTTCGGCGCGATTTACGGATTGGTTACCTGGATCAGGACCCTGATTTTCCAAAAGAATTGTCGGTAATTGATGCTTGTCTGCGTTCGGATAATGAAGCCGTGCGAACTATTGCCGCCTACGAACATTGCATGATGTCCGAAAATCACTTTGGATTGGATGAAATTTTGTCGCAAATGGATTTGCACAAAGCGTGGGATTATGAAACACGCATCAAACAAATTCTCGGCAAACTGAAAATCACGAATTTTGAACAATTGATCGGAGAACTTTCGGGCGGACAATTGAAACGCGTTGCGCTGGCCAATGTGCTAATTGCCGAACCGGATTTATTGATTTTGGATGAACCAACCAACCACCTCGACCTCGAAATGGTGGAATGGCTCGAAGATTTCCTTAAACGCTCCACCATGGCACTCCTAATGGTAACGCACGACCGTTATTTCCTCGACCGGGTTTGTACCAATATCATGGAAATTGACCATCAAGGCTTGTTTCAATATAACGGTAATTACTCCTATTATTTAGAAAAAAGGCAGGAACGTATCGAAAACTGGAACTCTGAAAGTGAACGAACTGTCAATCTATACAAAAAAGAATTGGAATGGATGCGCCGCCAACCACAGGCACGCGCGCACAAAGCTAAATCGCGGCAGGAAAGTTTTTACGAAATTGAAGAACGTGCCAAACAACGCCGCAACAACAATAAAGTACAGCTTGATGTGAAAGCCAGTTACCTTGGTTCAAAAATCTTTGAAGCAAAATACATTTGCAAAGCCTACGGCGACCTGAAAATTCTGGACAATTTCTACTACAACTTTGCCCGCTACGAAAAGATGGGAATTGTTGGTAAAAACGGAACGGGCAAATCCACTTTTTTGAAAATGCTTTTGGGTGAAGTGAAACCCGACAGCGGAAGTTTTGATATTGGAGAAACAGTGGTGTTTGGCTATTACAGTCAGGACGGACTGGCGTTTGATGAGCAAATGAAAGTGATTGACGTGGTGCAGGACATTGCAGAAGAAGTAAACTTGGGCAAGGGCAAAAAAATGACGGCTTCGCAGTTTTTGCAACATTTCCTGTTCACACCCGAAACACAATACAATTACGTTTATAAACTCAGCGGTGGCGAGAAAAGGCGCTTGCATCTCTGCACCGTTTTGATGAAAAATCCGAACTTTCTGGTACTCGATGAGCCTACCAACGACCTCGATATTGTAACCCTGAATATTCTGGAAGAATACCTGCAATCGTTCAAAGGTTGTGTGATCGTGGTGAGCCACGACCGCTATTTTATGGACAAAGTGGTGGATCACCTAATGGTTTTCAAAGGGAATGCCGAATTGAAAGACTTTCCCGGAAACTATACCGACTACCGTGAATGGAACGAATTAATGGAAGAACAAGAACGGGAAGAAAAAAACAAAGAGGCGAAGGCAAAGGCAAAGAATCAGGACAACAGACAACAAAAAATCGAACGTCGAAAACTGACTTTCAAAGAAAAACAAGAATTTGAAGCGCTGGAAAAAGAAATTCCAGAATTGGAAACTGAAAAAACCGATATTGAAAACCAACTGGCTTCCGGCAATCTGAGCAGTGATGATATCATCAAGGCTTCCCAACGTCATGCCGAACTCGGCGATTTGATTGACGAAAAAACCATGCGTTGGCTGGAGTTGAGTGAGATTTAAAAAAAACCTCTATGAGTTTAGGAATTATTTCATAAACCCTAAATTGGGTTTATGAAATATCCTGTCATTACTATTTCGGAGAATTGATTTTTTGGTGAATTTTCTACAACAATGCTTCAACTTTGGCAGCCAAAACCGATTTTTGTGTTGCACCAATTTGTTTGTCAATCAACTGACCATTTTTGAAAAATAAAATGGTAGGAATGTTGCGAATGCCATATTCATTGGGTGTTACATCGTTTTCATCCACATTCATTTTACCGATAACGACTTTGCCATCGTATTCTTTTGCCAATTCTTCTACTACTGGACCAACCATGCGGCATGGACCGCACCATTCTGCCCAAAAATCAATTACAACGGGTTTTCCGCCATTAATAATTTCTTTGATGTTTCCATCGTTTAATTCTAAAGCCATAATATTTATAATTAATAATTTAAATTCATAATTGTCTGATAATCTGAAAAAAAATCAAATAAATTCCGGTTATGAGTTTATCTAACTTGTGACTGTAAAACAGCTATAAGCTGAAATAGTTTTTTTTAAAATAAAATATACATATAGAAAATTTCTATTTCATTCAAAATTAATGAACCTGAAAATCAATAATTCCGTCTTTTTGAGCGCGTTTCAACACATGATAAACTTTTGTATTGATATGAATCCGGTGTTGTCGGGAAAACAAAACGATTTTGTTCGGTGAAAATTCATCAACAACGTGAATATAAAGATTTACATTCCCTTTATTTTTCATTACTATTTCTGATAATTCAACTGCAAAATCTTCGGTGAGTTGTTGTAACGGAATTGTAAGAGTCAAGGTACTGATTAGTTTATCTTTAACATCCGAGAAAACTTCAATTTTCTGAATTTTCAGTTCCAGTTCATTTGGTATGTTTGGATCTTTCGGTTTATTATATTTATAATCTGCTCCCTTTTCCTGCACGACCGCATGAATATATAAATACAAATCCTTAATCATGTATTTCCCAAATTCCACATAATTTTTCCCAAATAAAGCAAATTCATACGCACCCACGTAATCTTCGAGCGTAAAAATGCCGTAAGGATTTCCGGCTTTCGAAGTTCCATTACGGAAATTAGTAACCATCCCTCCTATTTTCAGTACTTTACCCTGAAGCAAATTCAAATCTTTCAAATCAACGGTTGTCGTGTTGCAAATATGATTGATCTCAAATTCATATTCGTCAAGGGGATGAGCCGAAAGATACATTCCAATCAAATCGCGTTCTTTATTCAGTCGTTCCAATGGCGACCATTCGGATGCATACAAAATTTCGGGCTTGGCAATATCGACCGCATCCAATCCTCCAAAAAGAGTGTTTTTACTCATGGACATGTCGGTCTGATATTTGTTGCCATACCGTAGAATGGTTTCCAAAATCTGTTCACCTTTGCTGTTTTCGATAAAAAGTTGCTCGCGACGCACATCTTTGAAGCTATCAAAAGCACCTGACAAAGCCAAACTTTCCATAGCTCGTTTGTTGCAGGCAGTTAGGTTTACGCGTTCCACCAAATCGAACATACTTTTGTATTTCCCATTGGCTTTACGTTCTTCCACAATGGCTTCGACTGCACCTTCGCCAACACCTTTTACACCACCCAGTCCGAAGCGGATATTTCCATCGGCATTAACCGTAAATGTCAAATCGCTTTCGTTCACATCCGGTCCGAGTACTTTCATGCCGAGGTTTTTACATTCGTCCATGAATTTACTCACTTCGACAATGTCATCTTTGTTGCGCGTTAAGTTGGCAGCCATAAACTCTGCCGGATAATGCGCTTTCAGGTAAGCCGTTTGGTAGGCAATCCACGAATAACAGGTGGCGTGTGATTTATTAAAAGCGTATTCGGCAAATTTTTCCCAGTCGCTCCAGATTTGTTCTAATTTTTCGTTTGGTCCAAATCCGTTTTTCTCACAGCCTTCAATGAATTTTATTTTCAACGGCGCCATTTTGTCTTTGAGTTTCTTCCCCATAGCCTTGCGCAGCTCATCGGACTGACCGCGTGTAAAGCCTGCCAGTGTACGACTTAAAATCATCACCTGTTCTTGATATACGGTAATTCCGTGGGTTTCTTTAAGGATTTTCTCCATTTCCGGAAATGGATATTCAATTTTTTCTCGACCGTGCTTGCGGTTGATAAATTGGGGAATATATTGTATCGGACCCGGACGGTACAAGGCATTCATCGCAATTAAATCCTCAAACTGAGTTGGTTTGAGATTTATTAAATGTTTTTGCATTCCGGCAGATTCAAACTGGAATGTGCCAACTGTCAATCCTTTGCTAAAAAGTTGATAGGTTTTCTTATCATCAATGGGAATAACATCAATGTCTAAATCGATTCCTTTCGTTTTTTTGATATTGGACAATGCTTCTTTTATAATGGACAAGGTTTTCAGCCCCAAAAAGTCCATTTTAATCAACCCTATTTCTTCAATTACCTTTCCCTCGTATTGCGTAACCAACATTTCCTCGTTGGTTTCTTTGTCAACAGCCGTACTGAGCGGAACTAAATTGGTCAAATCGTCGGCTCCGATAATCACGCCGCAGGCATGAACTCCTGTTTGTCGAACGGTTCCCTCCAACATTTCTGCATAGCGCAGCGTACTGGAGAGGTTTTGATCGGAGGAATTACGTGCAGTTTGCAACTCAGGAATGTATTTTATGCAATTGGCAATTGTAATTTCCGGTACTATTCCGTCAGCTCCCGGAGGGAATTTATCCGGAATGAGCTTTGTCAATCGTTCAGCTTCAGCAAGCGGCAATCTTTGAACTCGTGCCACATCTTTTATGGACGATTTGGTAGCCATAGTGCCGTAAGTAATAATATGCGCCACACGTTCTTTGCCGTATTTTTCGGTTACCCAACGCAATACTTGTCCACGCCCATCATCATCAAAATCAATATCAATATCGGGCATGGAAATACGCTCAGGATTGAGAAAACGCTCGAACAGCAAATCGTATTTTAACGGATCAATATCAGTAATTCGCAAACAATACGCTACCACCGAACCGGCAGCCGATCCACGTCCCGGACCAACCGAAACTTTCATGTCACGTGCAGCGTTGATAAAATCCTGCACAATCAAGAAATAACCCGGAAAACCCATGGTTTTCATCACGTGCAACTCAAAATCGATGCGTTCCATGGTTTCGGCATCGATATTCTCGCCATAACGATGTTTTGCTCCTTCGAGTGTGAGTTTTTGCAGATAATCGGCTTCCAGTTTTACGCGAACTGCTCTTTCGTAGCCACCTACGTCTTTAATTCCCGTTTCACCAAATTCTGCTAACAGCATTTCGTTGGTAAACGTACTACGGTATTTTTCTTCCGTTCCAAAATCTTCCGGAATTGGGAACATGGGCATCATAGCTGTGGAATCGATGTCGTAAAATTCTACTTTTTCGGCAATTTCCAAGGTGTTTTCGAGTGCATCGGGTATATCGGCAAAAATTTGAAGCATTTGCTCGGGCGTTTTGAGCCATTCCTGTTTGGTATACCGCATTCGGTTCGGATCGTCCAGATCTTTGCCGGTGCTTAGGCATATCAATCGTTCGTGTGCTTCGCCATGTTCTTCTTCCACGAAGTGAACATCGTTTGTAGCCACGAGTTTAGTATTGGTTTTGCGTGCCAGTTTTATCAGTTCTTCGTTCTGAAGCATTTGTTTTTCGTAGGTCGAATAATCGGCGTTCGGTTTGTCGGTTTTGTGACGTTGCAGCTCGATATAAAAATCGTCGCCAAACACGCGTTTGTACCACATTATTGCTTTTTCAGCTTCGGCCAGATTACCACTTTCTACTTTCTTGTGAATTTCGCCACCCAAACAAGCTGTTGAAACAATCAGTCCTTCGCTGTATTTTTCCAGAATTTCGTGGTCGATGCGCGGACGATAATACATCCCATCAATCCACGAAGTAGATACCAATTTGCACAAATTCTGATACCCTTTTTTATTTTTGGCAAGCAAAATCAAGTGGTAACCGCTGCGGTCATCCTGATTTTCTTTCGAAAGCCTTCCACGCCTCGCCACATAGGCCTCGCAGCCAATAATCGGTTTGAATAGTTTGTGTTTTGCAACTTCTATTTGTTTAAGAATCTCCGCTTTTTCTTCTTCCGAAATTCCTACTGCAGCAAATTGCACTTCCAGAGCGGAAAGCTGCTCTTTTACTTTCCCGTTTTTCTTTTTGGTATAATTGAAAAATTCCTTTATGCCAAACATGCTGCCATGGTCGGTAAGTGCAACGGCATTCATACCATTTTTAGCTGCCTTGTCCACCAAACCGGAAATAGACGACATTCCATCCAGTATCGAATAGTGCGAGTGAACGTGAAGATGAACAAAGGAACTCATGTTAAGTACTTGTTTTCTGGTGATTTACAATCCAGAAGTGCAGATTGTTTTTGTGCTGCTAAAGATACAGTAATTTTTGAAAGGAGCTAAAAAAATAAATGAGAAGTTATTGACAATTTGTAGCAAGCAGATGTTTGATAACTGAATTCATTCAAAGAAAGGAGTTTAAATTGCAGAATTTATACCGATTGCACAAACAATATAGTCCAATTTCAACCCTGCCTGCCGCAGGCAAGTTCGTCTTATTGTTCTATTTGTTTGTTCCGATACTCGGAATGTCCACTTCGCTACCATATTCATCGGCATTAACAACAGTAAACATTTAAAACAGATTGGACTGTTTTAAATGTACAGTTGGTATTATTTGCAGGAATAAAAAAGAATATCATCTTAATTCCTGACTAAATTTGACTACACTATTTTATATTACGGTGAGCTGCACCTTACATTTATTTTTTATTGCTGAACTACAAATATAATCGGTACTCCGTACCTAAAACATTTTATATAAAGTTAGTTACAACCAAAAGGGACAGAGTCCCATAATCTTTGTAGAAACAGGGAATCATGTATAATACAAGGTGCAGCGCACCGTAATATAAATTAGGACACATTGCGGATAATCATTATATCTTTTTATAACAACGCTTACCCACTGCTGATTTACCGATAAGAATTTCTTTTAGCAGAGACTGAGTGAACAAGGTCAGATGAATTTCGGATGACATAGACAACGGTAAACTATAGTTGAATCAAACAAATATAACAACTTGAAGAATATCTGTTTCCATTTAACGACCTGAAATAAATCCAGACATGAATTTCATTGCCTGCCCAACTGCCCGGGAGTTCAATTTCAACACTTCCGTTTGCTCGAACGGAACATTCATTCTTTTCAATAACGTATTTAGATTTCTTATTTAAAAACACAAGATTCACTTTGTCAGTTGCAGAACCGTAAACGGTGAATTCAGTATTCCAACTGATTTTCAATGTATAAGCATTTATTTTTTCAGCCTTAACTACCGAAGTGCAGTATAAATTGCCAACAGAAACAGGTAATTTGCTGTAATCGAGCTTGAAATCAGGAAATTCGCCGGATACGGCAGTTTTCATAGTCAGTGCCACTGCTTTGTTGATGCCATATTGCCCGTCGTACGTTTGCGTAAAAACACGACGCAAGCAATTGAGCTCTTTCATTACAAAACCAAATTTACCACGTTGATTTTTCTGGCCTGGTGTATTGGGATTGGATGCTATCCGATATTCTTTGAGAATGCATAAGCCATCTTTTCGAACGGCTGCCACAGCTGTGCCATGCTTACCTGATATTTTACCAAAAGTAGAGGAAACAAAACGTGCCATGAGATTAGTTTATAGTAGGTAGTTTATAGTCAGATAAGTTAGATAATATCTGCAAATATACGCTAAATAAAACACAGAACAATCATGGAAGAAGAACATTGGCAGCACTTAGCTACATCGGATGGTCATCGGACGGTCATCGGAGGATAGTAAGTATTAACACAGAGGAAATACGGAGGAAAGAGGAGGAAAGTATAAAGGAAGGGAAAATGAAGTTTAAGGTTGTTCCTACCCAAAACAGTTTTGCAAAAATAGCAAAAAATTTTCAGAATAATAATACACTGCTTTTATTATTTACACCCACCCTTCCTTTACACTTTTCACAATCAATTCGGCAGTAGTTTCAGTATTTGTTTTAGCCAGGATATTCCGGCGGTGGTTTAGTATCGTGTGTTTGCTAAGGAAAAGAATGTCAGCTATTTCGTTGCTGTGTATGCCGTGAACAATGTAGTAAAGAATTTCCTTTTCTCTGGGAGTCAGCATTTCGGTTGTGGGCGAAAATGCAGCCGAAAGTTCAACGTTCAGATACGATGGTTTGCCTTCCATACCAACAAATGACAGAACAGGGTAGCCTTCGGTTTTGATGTGACTAATATCGGTATGAATTCCTAATGTTTTGTTTATGCCACCGGTTTCGGTAGTTTGCAGGGTAACTACCTGTTGCAATACACGTATGTAATCGCCTGTACTTTTCCGGAGTCTGAAATCGAAGCGTACTTTATATTTGAAAATATCTTCGGGAACAATTGTTTTAAAAAATTCTACAGATTTCTTTCCGAAATTAATAAATGATTGAACGTCATCCGGATGAATAATCTTAAAGAAAAAGTCGGGTGTAAATTGTTCAGGGCTATATCCCAGCACTTCGGTGATGCCCGGGCTGACAAATATAATGGAGGCGTTTTCCAAATCGAAAATGTAATAATAAAATGGTCCCACGCTGACAATATTCAACAATTTCCGGTAGGTCTCCAAATCAATTTTCATATTGATTTCTTTACCTGCTTTGATGGCTGCCTGCCATGCTTTTTGGGCTTGAACTATGGGAAGTGAGGTTTCGGGCATAATAGGATTTTGTATTATTTTTCTTAAATCAAATTTTTGGTATAGGCGTTTTGAGCGCAGGCTGAAAAACCTATCTTTACTGACTCAGCCTGACACAAACAGGTATTTTTATTGAGTATTTTGCTG
>Ga0209746_1000892_pt1 | contig 14794 bp, 16 predicted proteins | sample BarGraNGADG00211_3_FD_184496 | JGI IMG/M metagenome (GOLD analysis project Ga0209746, IMG submission 184496) | Arctic peat soil microbial communities from Barrow, Alaska - Barrow Graham LP Ref core NGADG0011-211 (SPAdes) (version 2) | ecosystem: Environmental > Terrestrial > Soil > Wetlands >... | reverse complement strand
CAAGCGCGTGGCGCTGACGTTCGACGACGGCCCATGGCAGGGACAGACCGAGCGCATCGTGGCCGAACTGAAGCACGCCGGTGCACGCGCGACCTTCTTCATGGTCGGCTACCTGGCGACGCGTAATGCGGGGATCGCCCGCGATGTGGCCGCTGCAGGCATGGAGATCGTGGCCCACTCCCAGTCGCACAAGCTGCTGCAGCATGCGAGCCATGCCGTGATCCGCTCCGAGATCTCCAAGGGCATCGCCAGCGTGCAGAGAGTGATCGGCAGGAGGCCCGCCTTCTACCGGCCGGCCGGCGGGTCGGTCAACGCGTACGTCTTCCTCGAGGCCAAGCGGGAGAACGTGCGCGTGGTGATCTGGACCGTCGACCCGCGCTACTGGAGCCGGCCGGGCACGCGCGCGATCGCGCGCCGCGTCCTCGATAACATCCGGCCCGGCTCGGTGGTGCTGATGCACGACGGCGGCGGGAACCGGAGCCAGACGATCGCCGCGCTGAAGCTCGTGCTACACGGCCTGAAGGCGCGCGGGTACGAGATGGTCACGCTGAGCCAGCTGTACTCGCCCCAGCACCCCAAGCCCTAGGGACGGTCGGTCACGGGCTTGCCGCGGCGGAAGATCCTGCTCGGGGTGACGACGGCGTCGAGCACCGCGTCGTGCTCCTCGACCGGGACCGCATCGACGATCTGCTCGTCGAACGCGAGCGCGACCTTCAGCGTAGTGGCGGGGAGCGCGGCCAGCAGGCGATCGTAGAAGCCCCCACCCATCCCGAGCCGGTGGCACTCGGCGTCGAACGCCACGCCGGGGACCAGCACGAGGCCGATCTCGTCGAGCGACGCCTCATCGGAGCCGGCGGGCGGCTCGAGCAGCCCACAGTAGCCCGGCTCCAGCTCGCACGTGTCGCCCCAGTGCAGCGTAAGCTCGCCGGGACCGCACACACGCGGGTAGGCGATGCGCGCGCCGGACTGGCTCAGCCTCCGCACGAGCGGGGAGGCATCGAGCTCCTCGGGCATGGCGCCGTAGGCGAGCACCCCGCGCGCTCCGACGACTCCGGTGAGGCCCAGCGCCCCGGCGGCGTCGCTGATCGCCGCCTCGCGGCGAACCGGCTCCGGGATCGCGGCTCGGGCTGTGCGGATGCTGGTCCGGAGTTCTGTCTTCGACGGCTGCACGGTCGTCATCCCACCCCGAGAGCGGTGAGCACGAGCAGCGCTCCGGTCAGCGCGATGGCCGAGCCGATCGTGACCCACGCGATGCCGTTGTAGATGCGGCCGTTGGTGTACTCGCCCATGATCCGCTTGTCGTTGATGATGATCATCATGAAGATGAGCAGGAACGGCAGCATCATGCCGTTGATCACCTGCGAGAGGATCATCACCGCGATCAGGTTCGCGCCCGGGATGAGGATGATCGCCGCACCGACGAAGATGACGAACGTGTAGATGCCGATGAACGCGGGCGCCTCCGAGAACTTGCGGTCGACGCCGGCCTCCCAGCCGAAGGCCTCGCAGATCGAGTAGCCCGCCGTCAGTGGCAGCACGCAGGCTGCCAGGAACGACGCCGAGAGCAGCCCGATCGCGAACAGGATGGTCGCATAGTGGCCCACCAGCGGCGTCAGCGCGATCGCGGCGTCTGACGCCAGCGTTATCACGATCCCCTTGGGGTGCAGCACGGTCCCGGTCGTGACGATGATGAAGATCGCGACGAAGTTGGCGGCGACGGCGCCGGCGATGACGTCCCACTTGGCCAGCGCCCACTCCTTGATCGACGTGCCCTTGTCGACGATGTTGCTCTGCACGAAGAACTGCATCCAGGGCGCGATCGTCGTGCCTGTCAGGGCGACCGCCAGCGAGAAGAAGGCGGGGTTCATCTGGAACGACGGGGTCACGAGGGACCGTCCGACCACGAGCCAGTCGGGCTTGGCCGCGAACGCCGTGATGATGTAGGCGACGAACACCAGCGACAGAGCCAACAGCACCTTCTCGACGTTGCGGAACGAACCGCGCACCACGAGCAGCCATACGACGACGGCGGCGACGGGCACCGCGACGTAGCGGCTCACGCCGAACAACTCCATGGCGGCGGCGATGCCGGCGAACTCCGCCACGCTCGTCGCGGCGTTGCTCGCGAGCAGCGCGAGCATCGCGAAGAAGGTCGGGCGGACTCCGAAGCGCTCGCGGATCAGCGCCGCGAAGCCTTTGCCCGTCACGGCGCCCATGCGGCCGGCCATCTCCTGGACGATGACGAGCGAGAACGTCATCAGGAACATCATCCACAGCATCTGGTAGCCGTACTTGGCGCCGGCTTGCGAGTAGGTGGAGATGCCGCCGGAGTCGTTGCCCGCGCTGGCCGCGATGATGCCGGGGCCCATCACGGCGAGCAGCAGCCACACGCGGGAGCGGGGCTTCTTGGCGAGTTCGGTTGCGCGCGCTGTCACGGCGGGCCTAGGAGAGGAGTCCCGGAACGACGCGGATCGCGAGCGACCACGCCGCGCCGGCCAGACCGAGGTAGATGAGCGCGGCCAGGACGAGGAGCCCACCCGACAGGAGCGACTGGCTGACCCGGCGCCCGCTGTCGGAGACGCGCTCGGCCACCACGGCGACGACTGTTGACAGCAACGTGAGCACTACGAGCGTCAGGGCGAGCGGGGCTGCGAGCGCGCCGGCGATCGCAGCGCTCTCGGTGATGATGTCGGCGATCGCGAAGACGGCCAGCCCCGCGACCGCCCCGAGAACGATCCCGACGAGGGTGTCGGTCAGCAGGCGGCCTCCCAAGTGCGGCCGACCCTATTCGCCGGGTCCCTCGATGAGTCCTGTCGTCGCCCGCGACGACAGGTCCTCCGCGATGCGCAGCACCACGGGGAGCAGGAGCACGGCACCCCCGACGCCGATCGCCCACTGCTCTGGACCGGTCCCCAGCCCGTGCGTGAGGGCGCGCGCTGCGAAGGCGAGCGCGAAGGCGATGATCGCCCACACGACCGCCCACGAGCCGGTACGCCGCAGCCACAGCCATGCGCCCGCAGCGGACTGCATCGAGCCCATGGCGAGCTGGAGGTCCTCGGCGTTCTCCTCCTCCATGACGTCAAGGGCGTCGTCGACGGTGACGATGCCGAGGATGCGGCCGGATTCGTCGACGACCGGGAGGGCGAGCAGGTCGTACTTGCTCATCATCTCGGCGACCTGCTCCTGGTCGTCGTCGGGCCCGACGGTGAACAGCTCGCGCTCCACGATGTCGGCGACGCGGGTCTCGGGGCTCGAGACGATGAGGTCGCGCAGCGAGGTGACGCCATCGAGCACGCGCTTCTCGTCAACGACGTAGATGTAGTAGATGTCTCCCAGGTCGCCCGCCGTGCCGCGCAGCTGTGTGAGCACGTCGAGGACTGTCATGTCCTCGGTCACCGTCGTGACCTCGGGCGTCATGATGCCGCCGGCGCTCTTCTCGCGGTAGCCGAGCAGCTTGCGGACCAGCCGCGCCTCGCGCACACCCATCAGGTGCAGCAGCGTCTCGGCCTTGTCGTAGGAGAGGTCGCCGAGGACGTCGGCCGCGTCGTCCGGGTCCATGATCCCGAGGATGTCGGAGGCGCGCTCCACGGTGAGGTCGTCGAGGACGTCGGCCTGCAGCTCGTCCTCGAGCTCCGAGATGGCGTCCGCGGCCTGGTCGTTGTCGAGGTGCTCGAAGACCCGGGCGCGCTGCGAGGGGCTGAGCTGCTCGAGGACGTCGGCGACGTCGGCGGGATGCAGCTCGTGCAGGCGCTTGTGCGTCACCGACAGCTTCACGTGGCTCAGGTCCCGGTCGAGCAGGTCCATGTAGTTCCACGCGATGATGCTCTCGGACAGCGGGCGCCCGAACAGGCGGGAGATGGCGGCGGCGGCGGTCTCCAGAGGCGGCCACAGCGAGCGCAGGACGCCGCGCACGCCCACCTCGGCGCCGAGGAGGCGGAGCTGCCCGCGCGACTCCGAGAGCTTGAGGTCGTTGACGCGCACGACCTTCATGCCCTGCGTGTCGACGATCTGCTTGTCGAGCAGGTCGTGCGAGAGCAGCACCTCGTCAGGCTGCAGGTAGGAGAAGCGCAGCTCGGCGCGTGAGGTGTTGAGCGTGATGCGGTCGTCGTCGACGCCCGCCACGAACTTCCGCCACGACAGCATGAAGGGCGTCTTGCCCGGTCCGACGAAGGCGAGCGAGGTGACGCGCGGGAAGACCTCGCCGGTCGAGATGGCGATGTCGCTGATGACGCCGATCCGCTCGCCGCCGGCGTCGACCACCGGCTTGCCGAGCATGCGGGTGAGATAGATCATGTCTGCTCCCGTGTCTGCGATGCGCCCGTTGCCGCAGGGCGCTCCTTTCGGGTCTGTCAGGTGTGGCCCCGACCGACCCTGCACGAAGTGAGCAGAGCGCCGGGACCTAGTGACTACTTGGAGGTATCACTACGTCCTCATCTATCCGGCTGCATGACCGACACAACGAGAACAGCCCCACCGTCCGCGTTCGGGACGAAGGGGCCGCATGAGGAACCGCAGACCATGGAGCGGCCGGCGGTCGCGCGCGCAGGCCTGCCTCAGGCGTCTGCGCGCCATGCTCGCATCCCTCGTCTTGGATTGAGCACTGTCCGACGTAGTGACCGAGGTACCGGTCTAGCCACCTTATCCTTCGCCTTAAGCCGGCGAGGGCTGTTCTACCCATTGGCGTCTCTCGACATTTCCGGGCAGTGGCCTGTGTTCGAACAGGAGCCGCACCTAACGGATGGAGCCATATTCGGTGTGTCAACGCCCCGAAGGGCACCTGGTCATTGTAGGTCGGGGCGCGCGGAAGGCGCAACCCGAACGGGATGCGCGGAAGCGGTCCGGGAAGGCGAGCGATCAGGCTCCCGCTCGAGCCGCGAGCCAAGCGCCGGCCAGTTCGGCCCAGCCCGAGCCGTGCGTGGCGTGCGTGGCGCACACGTCCGAGCGCCCGCGCGCGGCGGTGACCAGCAGCTGGTCGTCGAGGCCGTTGCGCACGCAGACCATCAGGCCCGTCGCGTCTGCCATGTCGACATCGGCAGCGGAGTCGCCGATCGCGATCGCCTGGTCACGCGTCGCGCCGTGCTCCGCCAGGTCCTTCGCGATCGCGCCGTGCTTGGAGACGCCGGTCGGTACCAGGTGGATCGCGTGGATCTCGTCGCAGGTGAGTCCGTGCTTCAGCGGATGGATGATGCCGTTGTCGACGAGGGTGACGGGCAGCGGGAGCGTGTCGAGCAGCGCCTGCGCCCCCGCGACGTCCACCCGGCCACGCAGCATGTGCGTGACCTCGCGGTCGAGGTGCCACGGATCGTGGTACTCGATCAGTCCCGGGAAGGCCTCCATCAGCAGCGCCACCGCGCCGACGCGCACGATCGCCTCGTAGGGTGTCTCGCCGAGCATCGTCGCGTCTTCGGGCCATACGCCGGTGTCGTAGACGACGCGGGCGCCGCGGTCGTAGCTGCGGACACAGCCGAGCTCGCCGATGAAGTCGCTCCATCCGAGGAGCCGGGAGCCATCGCGCAGTTGGCGCGCGTTGCGCCCTGAGGTCATGACCACGCGGAGTCCGGCGGCGTTCAGGCGCGTGATGGCGGTGACGGCGTCGAGGTTCGGACGCCCCTCGCCGTCGGAGAGGATCGATGCTCCGCGGCCGAGCAGCGTGCCGTCAAGGTCGGTGAAGAGGGTGTGCGCGGTCGCGAGGCGCGCGACGGCATCAGGGTGTTCTTCGAGGAAGGGTATCTCGCCAGGCACGGTTCGGAGACCTCCCGAGTGCGGTGTCGTATGCTTGCCCCACAGCGTAGCACCGCGGAAGGGCGACAGTGTCCGAACTCAGGCAGGACCCCGTCACCGGGGTGACGACCGTACTGGAGCCGGAGCGGGCCGGTCGACCCCGCGACTTCGTGCGCACCGCGGAGGAGTTCACCGACCCCGCTCAGTGTCCGTTCTGCCATGGGCACGAGGACCGCACGCCCCCCGCGCGGCTCGAGCTCTCACTCCCCGGGGAAGCGTCGTGGACCGTCCGCGTGTTCGAGAACCTCTATCCGGCTCTGACAGCCGGACCGGACGAGGACTGGCCGCGCGAGCTCGACGCACCGTGGCCCTATCGCGGCACGAGCGGCTTCGGCGCCCATGAGGTGATCGTCGAGTCGCCGCGTCACGACGACTCACTGGCGTCATACGCCCCCGATCACGTTGCGCTGCTGGTCGACGCCTGGGCGCTCCGGATCCGGCAGTGGCGCGAGGACGGCCGCTTCCCGTGCGTGCTGATCTTCCGCAACTTCGGGCAGGCCGCCGGCGCGTCGATGTCGCACCCCCACAGCCAGCTCATCGCGCTGCCGCGCGTACCTGAGGCGCTCGTCCACGAACTCGGCAACTTCTCGCAGGAGGCCACCGAGCGCGGACGGTGCCTGCTATGCGCCGTGATGTCGGCGGACGACGCCGGCGGACGCATCGTCTTCGACGACGGCGTCACCGTCGTCCACTCGCCGTGGGCCGCACCGTCGCCGTACTTCATGCGCATCTCGCCGCGCAGGTGCTCGGCAAGTCTGGCCGACGTCACCGCGGACGAACGCGCGTCGCTCGGGCGGGCCTTCGTCGCGGCCGCTCGCGCGTTGCGCGGTGCCTTCGGCGAGGTCGCCTTCAACCTCGTGCTGCACGACGCGCCCTATTCCGCCCAGCACGCCGGCCTGCCGTTCCACTGGCACCTCGAGGTCCTGCCGCGCACGAGTGACCAGGCGGGATTCGAGTGGGGAAGCGGCGTCTACACCAACGTGGTGGACCCCGACGTCGCCGCCGCGACGCTACGGGCCGGGCTGGCCTTGGAGTAGAATGGCGGCTCGCGCGCGCGAGTGCGCCCATGCGAGGCAAGGGGCAGGTGGGCGACAGATGATCGAACACAGCGAGGTCGACGTCCCATATCCGCAGTACCTGTGCCCGGTCGACGGCAAGGAACTGCCGCTGGCCGAGGCCCGCATGAGCGTGACGTGCGCCGAGCACCAGCCCCGCGGTGAAGCTCTCGGATTCACCGTGCGCGAGGCCCGTCACTCCGACCGTCATGCGATCGAGGAGATCTGCGACCGCGCCTGGGGCGAGACCGAGATCGACGTTTTCGGGCGTACCTTCGATGTCCTGGCGTGCGACAACCTGGTGGCCGTCGAGGGCGACGACCTGCTCGGGCTGATCTCCTGCACGGTCCACGGCGGCGAACTCGTGGTCGTCATGTACTCGGTGTACCCGCACAACCAGGGTCGCGGTGTGGGTTCGGCGCTGCTCGAGGCCGCCGCGGTCATGGCGACATCGCGTTCGTTGACGTCCATGAAGGCCGCCGTCTCCAACGACGACCTTCCGCTGCTCTACTTCTACCAGCGTCACGCGTTCTCGATCGCCGAGATCGCGACGGGGCTGCTCGCCGACAAGTTGGGCTATGCGGGGGTCGGGTTCGCCGGTATCCCGATCCGCGATGAGATTCGCCTTCGCCGGCCCGTGTGTCAGTGAATCCCACGAAAGGGGACCTTTCCGTGAATCGGACCGTGCGCACCCTGCTTGCCGTGATGCTCTGCATCGCACTCGCCGTCAGCGTGACGGCCTGCTCGCAGCCGTCGCAGCCCTCCTGGTCGACCGGCGCCGGCATCGCGCCGGTCAAGATCCGCATCGGCACCCTTCCGACCGAAGACAGCCTTCCGCTGTGGGTGGCGGAGCGTGACGGCCTCTTCGCCAAGGCCGGCATCGACGTCTCGATCACCGTGTTCCAGTCGGCCCAGGAGCGCGACGCCGCACTGACCGCAGGTGCCATCGACGGCATGATGGGCGACCTGATCGCCGCCGCCAGCCTGCGCGCGGGCGGCATCCCGGTGAAGGTCGTCACGGTCATGCTCGGCGCCACAGCGTCAGAGGGAAGATTCGGCATCGCCGTCGAGCCGAGCTCGACCGTCACCACGCTCAAGCAGCTGGCCAACGTGCCCGTCGGCACCTCGAGCGCCACCATCCAGGAGTACGTGCTCGACAAGCTGATGGAGGCCGCAGGCGTCCCCGATTCCCAGATCAAGAAGGAAGAGGTCAAGAAGGTCCCGGTCCGCTTCGAGCTGCTGATGAGCGGCAAGCTCAAGGCCGCCGCGCTGCCGGAGCCGTTCCTGTCGCTGGCTGAGAAGACGGGCGCCAAGATCATCGCCGAGGACACAAAGGGCGCGAACGTCTCGCAGACCGTGCTGATCTTCAACCAGAAGTTCCTCGACGACGCCACGAACGCCGCCGGCGTCTCGAAGCTTCTCGGCGTGTGGGACACCGCGGTCGGATCGATCAACGCGACCCCCGACTCGTTCCGCGCGCTGCTGGTCGACAAGGCGCGCCTTCCCGTGCCGCTGAAGGACGTCTACGCGGTGAACACCTATCCCACCGCGCAGCTCCCCGCACAGGCCGACGTCCAGGCCGTTCTCGACTGGATGAGGGGCGCCGGACTGCTCAAGACCGACGTCACCTACGCCGACCTGATGTGGACCGCGCCCGCCAAGTAGCGGCCGCCGACCCCACCAAGAAGAACAAGAGAGCAATGGCGGACGTCCGCATCGATTCCGTGAGCCTCACCTACCACGGGGTGGATGCGGACGTTCGCGCGCTCGCGGGGGTGGACCTGACCCTCGCCGACGGTGATGCGGTCGCTGTCATAGGCCCGTCGGGCTGCGGCAAGTCCACGCTGCTGCTCGCGATGGCCGGGCTGCTCGCCCCCACCGAGGGCGCGGTCGTCGTGGAGGGCGAGGCGATCGCCCGCCCCCGGCTGCGCACCGCGCTCATCCTGCAGGACTTCGGCCTGCTGCCTTGGAAGACCGTGCTCGACAACGCGGAGCTGGGGCTGCGCATCCGGCACCACCCGCCCGCGGAGTCGCGCCGGCGCGCGATGGAGGCGCTCACGCGCGTCGGCCTCCAGGAGTTCCTCGGGCTGTTCCCTTCGGAGCTGTCGGGCGGCATGCGCCAGCGGCTCGCGCTCGCCCGCGCGCTCGCGCTCGACGCGGACCTGCTGCTGATGGACGAACCGCTGTCGGCGCTCGACGCGCTCACGCGAGAGGACCTGCAGGACCTCCTGCTGAGCCTGTGGCGCGACCGGCGACACACCTCCGTCCTCGTCACGCACTCGATCGAAGAAGCCGTGTACCTCGGGCGACACGTGCTGGTGATGTCGCCGCGGCCGGGCCGGATCGCCGCCGTGGTGGACAACGCCGGCATGGGCGACCCCGGCTACCGTGAGACCGAGGCCTTCCATCAGACGTGCGTCGAGCTCCGCAGCCTGCTGGCCGCCGAGGGTGCGCTGCACCGGGAAGGTGGGGCGTCGTGAGGGGCTGGACGCGCAAGGCGGTCGGCTACGTCGGCGCGGCCGCGATCATGCTCGTCTTGTGGGAGCTCGCCTCGCTGGCGATGCACTCCCCGGCGCTGCCGACGCCCGCCGACGGCCTCGGTGAGTTCGCCAAGCAGTTCCCCGTGCTGCTCCCCGCGTTCGGCTACAGCTCGTTCCGCGCGGTCTCGTCGATCCTGCTCGGGCTCGTGATAGGAGCGCCGCTGGGGCTCGTCTTGGGCCGGTCAGAGCGCGCCGACCTGATCTTCGGACCGCTGGTGTTCCTGAACTACCCGGTGCCCAAGGTGGTGTTCCTGCCGGTGCTGCTGGTGCTGCTGGGCATCGGCAACGCATCGATCATCGCGCTGATCACGCTGATCGTCTTCTTCCAGATCCTCGTCACCGCTCGCGACGCCTCTCGCTCGATCTCGAGCGCCTCGGTGCTGTCGGTGCGCTCACTGGGCGCCGATCGCTGGCAGGTCTTCGTCGATGTCGTGGTGCCGGGGTCGATGCCCGAGATCTTCACGGCGCTGCGCATCAGCGTGGGGACCGCGGTCGCGGTGCTGTTCTTCTCCGAGACGATCGCGGGCTCGACCGGCCTGGGCTACTTCGTCTTCGACGCGTGGGGCCGGGTCCAGTACGGCGAGATGTTCGCCGGGATCCTCGCGATGGCGCTGCTCGGCGTGCTCCTCTACGAGGCGATCGAGCTGATCGAGGCACGCGTGTGCAGGTGGGCGCGCGCCGGCAGGTAGCGGCGCCCGGGCAGGTCCCTCAGGTCCAGGCGCGACGAACATCGTCTGGACCGACATCGCCGACAAGACGGCCAAGCTGGATCCGCACAAGACGATCATCATCTACTGCTACAGCGGTCAGACGGGCGCTCAGGCATCGATGTTCCTGAACCTCATGGGATACAAGACGTACAACGTCCTGTCCGGCATGAGCAGCTGGAACAACGATCCGGCCGTCGGAGGGTTCACCTTCTACAACCCTGCCACGGTCGCGAACTACCCCACCGTCAAGTAGCACGTCACTGCCGGAACGGCACGTCCCCTGAGGGCCCCTACGGGGGCCCTCCTCGTAGTCGCGGACCGCCGGAGACTCGCCTCACGGGGAATCCTGGCGTGCTCCGCCCGCCGCAGCTCCGGGTGCAGAACTCATGGTTTGGGGCTATAGTGACCACAAGCATCAACGGGGCGATCGCGTTTCGAGAGGGCTGGATAATCCTATGAAAACACTTACCAAATGGCGGCCGTTGTCGTTGATGGTGGCACTCGTGTTCACCGCGATGATGATCCTGCCTGCGGTGAGCCTGGCAGCCCAGCCCACCGTAGGTCTCGGAACGACCTCCACCTTCGCGATCTTGGCCGGCACGACGATCACCAACACCTGGCCGACAACCATCAACGGAAGTGCCGGCGGAGATGTCGGTCTGTTCCCAGGTACCGCCTTCACCGGGCAGGCACAGGTGACTCTGAGCGGGGCTGTTCACGTGAACGATCCCGTCGCGAGCGTCGCCAAGGACGACCTTGTGACCGCGTACGACGACGCCGCCGGGAGAACTCCGGTAACCCGTATTGCGACTGAGCTTGGCGGGCGGACTCTGCTTCCCGGCGTCTACGATTCGGCCAGCGGCACGTTCCAAATCACGGGCACCCTCACGCTCGACTCCCAGGGCGACCCGAACGCCGTCTTCGTGTTCAAGACGACTTCCACGCTCATCACGGCGTCCAACAGCAGTGTCAGTCTGGTCAACGGCGCCCGGTTCTGCAGGGTCTTCTGGAAGGTCGGAAGCTCTGCCACGCTCGGCACGAACTCCCATTTCGCGGGGCACATCTTCGCGCTGACATCGATTGCGGCGAAGACCGGTGCGACGATCCAGGGCCAGTTGCTGGCGCGCAACGGCGCTGTCACGCTGGACACCAACACCATCACCAACGGGCTGTGTGAGGCCGGGCAGGGCCCGATCATCTTCGTCACGAAGTCGGCGTCGCCGCTGACGCTGACTTCAGCGGGTTCGGTGACCTACACCTACCACGTGACCAACCCCGGCACCGTCGACCTGAGCAACGTGATTGTCACGGACGACAAGGTGAGCACCGTGACCTATGTTTCCGGCGACAACGGCGACGGCTTGCTCCAGCCCGGTGAGACGTGGATCTACACGGCCACCGCGAGGCTCTCCGCGACCACGACGAACATCGCCACCGCTAGGGGCAACGGATCCGAGACGACCGTGACCGCCACCGCAGCCGCCAGAGTCGTGGTTCGCCCCGGTGGTGAGGTGCTCCCGACGACCTCCACACCGTGGTACAACCTGCTTCTGGCAGGCGCCGTCCTCGCGCTTGTGGGAGCCGCGGGCCTCTTCGCAACGACCAGAAGGACGCATGGGTAGGGCGAGACATTCGCGGGCTATCTCCCTCGGCGTCGCTGTGTCGTTGGGCTTGTTGGTTCTCGGGATCGGCTGCGTCGGCTGCGCGCTGATCAACATCAACGCCGAGTCGGTCGCTACCGCGGACGCATCTCGCGGCGTCCCTTCGAGCCCGACCACGCCGACGCCGGAACGGGCAGGATCGAGCGGGGACGCCACCGCCCCGGTGGCGCTCTACGCGCGCTATCCGGCCGAGGGCGATGTCGTCGGGAGCCTCTCGATCCCGGCCCTGAAGCAGAAGCTGCCAATCATCGAGGGAACCGGTGACGACGACCTGAAGAGGGGCGTGGGGCACTTCAGCCAGAGCGTGCTACCCGGAGAGCAGGACAACTGCGTCCTGTCAGGACATCGCGACACCGTCTTCGCGAGTCTGGGCAAGCTGAAGGTCGGCGATCGGCTCATCACTCGGACAGCAGCAGGCACGTTCACCTACGAGATCCGGCGCATCAGGATCGTCCACAAGGACGACGTATCGGTGATCGTGCCGGCCGACCATGCCGTGCTGACGGTGAGCACCTGCTACCCGTTCCACTTCGTCGGTGCCGCGCACGACCGCTACGTGCTCGTCGCGGACCTGGTGACCGGGAACTAGCTCCACGGCGCCGCTGTCGGCTCAGAGGCTGAGCGCGATCAGCACCATGCCGAGATAGTAGACGGGCAGCCCCCACAGCTTGTTGGTGAACGACTCCTTCACGAAGCGCTCCCGCGCGACCGCGACGTCGGACCCCGCGACCAGGACGATGCCCACAGCCAGCAGCGGGCTCGTCGAATGGATTGCGCTCGCGATCCCGGTGGAGAGCATGAGGACGAGCACGGTGAAGTAGAGTGCCACCGCGCGGCGCCACTCCCCGCTCAGGTGAGGGGCGAGCCACAGCCACGCACCGGCCACGGCGAGACCGGCGACGGTCGCGGCGAGCGTGGTCTGGGGCCACGGACCGATCCCGCGTGCCGCGAACGCTGCGGCGAAGACGAGGTGGGCCGCGGCGAACACCACGAGGCCCGTGCGCAACATGCGCGATCCGGGGAGGGCGAGCAGGACGTCTCCGATCGCCGCCAGCGCCAGCGCCGCCAGTGCGATCGAGCCCCACGCCGACGAAGTGGCTCCGGACGCGAGCGCTGTCGCCACGAAGCCCGCCGAGGCCACGGTCTTGGCGATCGCGTACAGGGCGCGCCGCTTCGCGCGGGCGCCGACGAGCGCCATGCACACCGCGACTGCGACGAGCGCGATCCACGCCGATGCAGAGCCCACGGCTCTCAGCCCCCGACCGATGACCTCATCCTTCTGGCGGCTCGCCAGATCCAGCTATGGTAATACCAGAATCGGGCGACCTCGCCAGTGGGGACCGCCACGCCGAACCCGTCGGGCCGGCCCCTTTGCAGGGAACCGGCCCGATCCGTGAGGTCTGTGGTGCCCCCGGCAGGAATCGAACCTGCGGCACACGGTTTAGGAAACCGTTGCTCTATCCCCTGAGCTACGAGGGCTTGTAGCGCGTAGGGAGTATACGACGCGGGTCAGGCGGGGTGAAGCCGGGAGAGGCCCGTCCCGTCCGGATGGCGTTGCGGCGGTCGTGCCGCCGGGCGTTTTGCCCGCCGTTCTGCAGGGCACAGACAACTCGTGCCCCTCTGGTCCGGCCCTCATCATCGCCCCGAGGGGACGCGGGCGGTCTGTCGGCTGCCGGAGCCTCGACAGCGGTGCGGTTCTTGCTAGCCCACGTCGCATGAACCGCTCCGAAGGCAGGGCAGGTGCGGCGTGAGACACGCGGGTGCGGTCATGGCGTTGCTGCTGGTGCTGACCGGTGTTCCGGTCGGCGTCCTCAGCGCGGACGTCGTGAGCCGCATCGCCTACGGCTCCGGGAGCATCGCGCATGCGGGCGGCCCGGGCGATCCCGACAGCGTTGGAGCACGCATCTTCCGCGCGGGCGTGCGCGGCGAGAAGACCAAGATCCCTCGCGCAGTGCAGCGCGTCCCGGCGAGTGCGCTGGCGATGGCGGGTTGCGCCCGCTGCCACGGCACGTTCGGCGACGGCGGACCGGTGCCGGTCGAGCGTGGGAGCGCCTTCGCGCCCCCCATCACCTACGACGACCTGATGCAGGCCGGGTATACAGACGCCGGCATCGGTACGGCCGTTCGGAACGGCATCGACGCCAGCGGCAGGATGCTGAGCGTGCTGATGCCGCGCTGGGACCTGAGCGACCAGAAACTCACGGAGCTCATCGCGCACCTCAAGGCGCTTTCGAATCCCTGAGGCGCGGCCTTCAGCCGACCAAGATGAGCGAGCCTGTCGGCAAGCAGGCGTCGGTCATCATCAGCAGGATCGCCGTGTCGCCCGTCGTCCGGCAGAGGAAGGTCAGCGGCGCTTCCACCTCTGCCAAACCAAGAGCGCGACGTAGGCGACGACGAGGAAGATCGCGATGAACACGAATTCCACAGTTGCTACCCTCAGCCTCTCAAGCTGGGGCGCGGGCTCAGCCCCTGCGACTCGTGATCAGGTTGTAGATGAGGACGATCACCGCGATCACCAGAAGAAGGTGGATCAACCCGCCGCCGATGTTGAAGGAGAACCCCAACAGCCACAGGATGACCAGGATGACGAAGATGGTCCACAGCATGGTTCTGTCCTTCCCAGGTCTCGTTGACTCCGTGTCGACTCGGACCTCGCGTGCTCGATCCGACGAACCTCGGAGCTGTGCGACATCGACACGATCTCGCACAGCTTCACTCCTCATTTACCCCCGCCAAGGGGACTGGAAACCCGGCCCAATGCGCTCACGACTGGCGGGCGCCCGCGATGTCTGCGGCCGTCGTGCGGTTTGCCGGTCAGCTCCCGGAGGGTACAGCCTCAGTAGCCGCATTCGTGCGGAGCGCGCATCTCATCCCTGGGGAGTTGAGCAGTCCATGATGGGTTCCGGATCGGGCTATGGGAGCAACTGGTACGGCACGATGATGAGTGGGAGCGGCGGGTGGCTGTTCCCGCTGCTCGGGCTTGCGGTGCTGGTGGTTGTCGTCATCGTCGTCGTGTGGGCCATTCGCAGACGCTGACCGGGCTGCAG